>JGI11944J13513_1000150_pt1 | contig 77812 bp, 85 predicted proteins | sample TerdegcoTASludge_FD_13513 | JGI IMG/M metagenome (IMG submission 13513) | reverse complement strand
TCTGAGGGTTCACGTGCCTTCAATCTCCATTCCGGGTTATCCATTCCAGAATGGGTTTTCTTACCTCTTAGCTTTTTCGGTCGAAACCAAGTGCGTAAGTCCTAAGCTTATTAAAGACAGTATCCTCTATATTTTGGTGGTTACGGGCTCATCTATAATACTCACAACAAGTCCAAGGTGGTTTATTTGCCACGAGGAGAGATTATAAGGGCTGAATTGGTTTTATATAGAAAAACTATTGCATAGTGTAAATATAAATTAAAGTATTTAATTTAAAGTCATCTACTTATAGGTAAAATGAAGATTATATTTCAAATTATGATAATTGATCAAATGGTATAATCATCTGGGATTTTATTATCTACACTCTTTAAGAATCCCCCTCCACCGCTCCACCGCCTTCTCAAACGTAAACTCCCCCTCCACGTACCTCCTCCCCCGCTCCGCAACCTCCTCCAAATCGGGATCATTCAACGCCCGCAACACATTTCTCGCGATACATTCCGGTGAGTTGTCCTCCATGATAAAACCCGTCTCGCCATCCCGTATAACGTCCGGTATTGCTCCGACCGGCGTTGCTAGTACGGGCGTCCCGCAGGCCATGGCCTCGAGCATGATGTTGGGGAGGCCCTCGGTGTAGGAAGGGAGGACGAGGAGGCGGAGCTGGTTCAGGTAGTTGGGGAGGTCTTCGTGGGAGATCCACCCTGGGAGGTCAACACGATCAGTGACACCCATCTCCTGCAAGGAGGTTTCGATTGCTTGTTTCAATTGCCCATCGCCACCGATGAGCACGCGGAGATCCTGTTTATTGGCAAGGATGATGGGTAGGGCCTGGACGAAGTTCTGGACGCCTTTTTCCCCGCTAAAACGGCCGATGTAACCGATGAGAGAAGGGCGGTCTTTGTATGGGGTAGTCACGGTGAAGGTATTGAAATCTAGGAAATGGCGATGGGCAATGAGGATTTTGTGGCGGTAGTGGGTGAGGTTCCATGAAGTTATCAGTTGTGGCGAATAAAGGATGATATTATTAAAAAAAAAGAGATTAATTCTTTTTAATGGTATCCCAAATTTATCAATAAAATTACCCTTATTCTTTACTTCAATTTCATAATTCCCACCCATGATTAATAAAGTCTGTTTTTTCAATATTTTTGCGAGTAGGTTAGGTATTATCAAGTCATCCCCAATATAAAAAATCCATTTATCGCATTCCTTTTGCTTTTTTATGTTTAAACCACATTTAACTTGTAATAAGAGATAACTAAAAATTCTTTGAAGACTTCTGGGAAAAGACACATATTTTAGATAAGTAATTTTTGATTTTTCATCGAATTGAAAGTTTATACTAGGAACGAGAGGTAAAACTATTGAATAATCATGACTAATTTCACGGATAATTTTGATAAGATTTTGAAATGGAGTTATATTTGCTTCTCCAATCGGAAAGGTAATAATTCCAATCTTATTTTTTTTCATTGATAATGACATCCCGATACTGCATTTCAATTATATCGCAAATTGCATTCCAGTTAAATTGTCCAGCAACTAATCGTTTACCCTGATTAGAGAATTTCCTTGATAGGTCTTCATCATCAACAAGTTTCAAAATTGCATCTCTTAATTTTGATGAATTATATTCAACAACAAAACCAACATTGTTGTGAATCCAATTCAAATTATCACCATGTGTTGATGTAATAATTGGCAACCCACACGCACATGCCTCGAGAAAGGTGACAGGAAATCCTGAGTAAGAAGGTGTAACGAATACATCCGAATCAATAAGAGCTTGGATTTTTTCATTATTGGGAATAAAACCAATTATTTTTATTTTATCCTGTGATCCTAAATAATTTGTTTTACTTTTTATTTGCCTTAAATATCCGTCATCAGGGCCAATTATCACTAACTGAAAATTTTCTCTCTCTTGGATCACTTTATTGAATGCATCAATAAGGAGGTCCAAACCTTTTGACCCGTGCAATCGACCAATGTAAAGAATTATTTTGCAATTATCGGAAATACCATATTTTGATCGAAAGATTCCTCTTTCAGGAAGGTTCGAGAATTGGGATAAATCCAGACCATTGGGAATGATTGCAATCCTGTCTTCTGGAACACCCATCTTGATATACTGGTCCGATTCGGTCTTTGTGAGGGCAATACATTTTGAAGCATTTTGTAGAATCTTTTCTCCCCAAACCAAGTCATATAATTTTTTCAGATTCTGTTTCTTAAAAAAAGGTAGCACTGATCCATGAGCCTGCACAATATATGGGATTTTATATTTTTTTGCGTAGTGAGCAGCGATCATATTTTGAAAATTACGGGTGCCATGCAAGTGGACGACATCAAAATTTTGAATGTTATTCTTTATCGCCCTGATCAGACCAGGATACAATACATACCGTTTCCAGGCAAGGCGGTTACTGATGTTGCGGTAATAATGAATTTTTACCCCTTCGTGTTCGAGGTATCGGGGTATTTGTCTGGTGGTTTTATCAATAGTATCACTTGTGTAAACAGTAACGTCATGTCCTCTTTTTGCAAGTTCTTTGGAGATATTGTAAGCTACGTTAACGGTCCCACCATAAGCAAAAGCGGGATAAAACGCGGGAATCAACTGTAAAATTTTCATTCATTCCCCCTCCGAATTCCCCTTTTACCGAAAAGCCAGACCCCAAGATCTAATATTTTTTCGCTCAGGGGTCTGAGGGCTTTATTCGAGGAGAACGTTGATATCATCATTGGTACTTGACCACGAAAAATGTTTGATAGGTGTGGTTTCCCAAGCTCAATGTTGTAATGGGGGACCATTTTTCCGAAAATGCGCCGAATTGAGAGACGCACCTGGATATCCACTTTTTTTGTTACCCCCATACACAGTGATTGTTTGATTAGGTCTGGAAGAATAGGAGTGATGTTCACATTCTGATCTTCGGCTACATTGTGTATGAGCTTCCTCGCCTCATCGGTTCGGACAATAAAAATTGATTGACCAGATCTCTCCTCTTTCATTATTTCTGGTATCCAGGGATCGCCAACGGATATGTCAGCAAGTTCGGCGGTCAGGTCACAGCAATAAAGACAGCGGTTCATCGAGTTGAACCACAGGACATGGGGGAAGATTGCCTGTGATAGGGTAAGGATTTTTTTTTTCCATCCATTAATTCAATTGCAAAACTGCCGGGCCATCCCTGACCTCGATAACGGATGATTCTGACAGAATCCTTAGAGACGTGGAGTTTTTTTAAAATATAGTCAGTCTGCCAAAATGTATCGTTATGAGAACAGAATAACCCAATATGAAGGACGATTTTATCTTTTAACTTTTCGTTCAGAGACTCGGCTTTTCGAATCCCATGGATGTGACAGGGAAGGCCTACAACAGCGAATCGCTCACCCTCACTAGAACGTAATATCTCCCGGATTACGGTATTCGTGGGAACCGGGCAATACTTCGATCTTGATGCCTCGATAATCTCATCTCGGGTCCGGGCAATGAACGGTTCGGGTTCGAGAGGGTGGTCCTTGCTCATCCGGGTAACAAGAGCGCCGTCAATAATTCCATGCTCGAGGGCATAGACCAGCAATCCGGTGACAATGCCTCCTGATGCGCTTTGATATCGTATATCGGGATCTGTTGCATGGCCGACGTTACAGTCCAGATAGTTCCCAAGGATAATATCTTCAGGCTCTTTTCCGAAGATGGTCGTGTTTAATGTCTTAAAATCAACAGAATGTCCGGGACAGGCAGAATAACAGATCCCACATACATTGCACTTCTCGAGTTGAATATGAGGCTCGTAGATCTGCTCGTTATCATCAATGTTCATTGAGATTGCGCCTCTTGGACACACCCCTACGCATGTCCCGCAATTGCAGCATAGCCGGTCGTCCAGCACTTGCTGGATATTCAGACCCATCTACTCACCTTCGTGGGGCTTTGTTCTGGAAATGAGGTCGGAGACCAGTTGACCATTTTGCAATGCTTCTTTTTTTACAGATTCGGTTTTTTGGAGTAACTTGAGATGTAGGCTCTCGCCGTCGTTCAGTAATGATTGGGATTTCTTTTTCAGATTCTCAAGGAATATATCATAATCGAAGTCCTGATCGATGTCAAGAAGATACTCTTCCAGGCCCATCATCTGACCGATAATGCCGTGAAATTTATTGTAACTGTAGGAGACCAGGCCGATGCTCGGTATCCCCTGGGACGTGGAGCCGACGAGCGCGTGGAACCGGGAACAAACGAAGAGATTGCAGATTCCGATGACGGATTTGACATCCGTGGCTGAAGCGCTGAACGGGATGATCCGGGTCCTATGAGGATTATTGATTCTCTCGTAGATCTTTTCGACCAGGGCAGTGTCCTGGAAGGTATTGGCGATCAGAAGGATTGTAGCGTTGTACTGTTCCGTCAGGAAGGTACTCAGGTCGGACATCAACCGGATATAGTCATCCTCGCCCAACCGTGAGTTCATCATGGCGGCCGGGCAGATACCAACGACGACATTTTCCTCCGCAATATTGATCTGATCCGATGCTTTTACGCGGTCGGAGACCCCGTTGACGTCCATCAAAAATGCAAGGTCCGCGGTGACGCGGATATCGGGCTGGTCAATGTTGATGGATCGTAAATAATCCCTGCTGAACGCCTCCCGCAACGTGATCTGGCTGACTTTATTTAAAGCATGGGTGGCGAGAGATCTCACAATCGAATTATTGTACGGGCCGATCGTTGCGGAACAGACGACATATTTTTTCCTGCTCAATGTGGCGTTCCAGATACTTCCCAGGGCGAAGAGCTGTCCGACGATGTTGACGGGATCGATTTTATTGTCGTTGAACGAATCGGGCTCGATGAGGTTGAGATCAACGAGCACATCAAAATCCGAGAAATAGGGAGAATTTTTTCTTGAAGCAATCTGCTTCACCGCGCAGACCAGGAATTTGAATATGAAGGACAGCGTGGTGCTTGCCATCGAGCCTTTTTCCACGTACCAGGGATGCCTTCGTAGTTCGAAATCGGGATGATACTTTTTCAACTCGTCAATGATTTCCGGGGTCGCCGTATCATAGTACCGGTGAAATACCGTCACCTTACTCTGAGGTATTGTTTCATGGAAAGCCCGCAGAGCCCCCACTAACCTACCATAACTGCCCTTGTTTTTTAGAGCATTGGTATCCAGTATCGCAATTTTATACATTGAACAAGCACCGATTTTTCATTTCCAGTTGGCAGTTTTCGTATCGCTGCATTAAATCAGTTCCGAATGCAGGATTAGGTGTTATTAACCCCTGATTCATTCCGATTCGGGATTATTGACTCCAATGTGCTCTCGAAATCGTTGGTGATGGACCGCCAGTCGTTCGGTTCGATGAATCGGCGCGATCGCTGTCCCCATTTCTCGTGCTGGCCGTTGTTCGCGAGCTCGATGGCCGTGGCCACCGTCACCTCGGGCGAGTCGACGTAGACGACGCCGTTGTCGTGGCCGAATTCCTTCATCAGCCCAGGGAGTTTTGTCGCAATCACGGGTTTTCCTGCAGCCATGTACTCATACATCTTAATGGGGACAATATTTCGCATGATCTCATTATTTTTTGCCGGGAGAATGCAGATATCCGATGCCGCGAGAAAATCCGGGATTGTTGCATAGGGTTGCCAGCCAACCGTGATGATTCGGTCGTTCATGCCATCCATTGCTTTCATCTGCTGAAGGGGATCCCAGAGTTCACCCTCCCCGACCGCAAGGAGCCGCAAGTTTCCGCCGGGATCCTGCACTCCGATGGCCCGGGCGACCTCCAGGAGTCCGGAGAACTCGTACAGCCAGCCCATGAAGAACAGGACGATATCATCCGGTTTGATCCCGAGTTCCTTTCGTTTCTTCTCGCGGTCAGCAGTCTGGAGCCACGCAAGGTCAATTCCGGCCCGGATGACCCTCGTCTTCTCAGGGGCTGCACCCATACTGATGGTGTACTCTCGCAATCCCTCGTTGATGGAGAGAATGAGATCGGACCGTTCCATGTTCTCGCTCTCAATGGAACGTGCATACCCCTGGAAGAAGGGTTGTGGCACGAGCCGGTGCAGTTCATCGATGATATAGTAAACGAAGGGGATATTTCGTGCACGGCACTGGGAGATGGCAATTCTTGCATTCAGGATCCCAAACCCAATCACCACATCCGGCTTGAATGTGTCAAGCTGATGGATTATCTCTTTTCTGTGAGTATACAGGAGCGAGAGATATTCGAGGATGGGGAGCTGGACGATTGCAGGCCTGATTACCGTGATGGTTGCCTCGGGAATCACCTTGGGTGGTGCTGTAATCTCAAGCCGGGGAGAAAGGATCCTCCGCTCGGGATTGTTCCGCCATACGATGTCAAAATCGATCACCCGGACCTCATGACCACGAGAGACCAGGCGTTCCATGAGATGGTGGCTCTGGTGGGGGCCCTTGGCAATCCAGTTTGACTCCTGAATGACGAGAATGTTCATCGCAATCTCAGAATTCCGCACTCTTCCTGATATTCTCCCAGTTCTCCACAAACCACCGGTGGGTCTCTTCAAGCCCCTTGTGGAACTCGGTTTGGGGGATGTACCCGAGAATATTTCCCGCCTTGTCGATGCAGGAAAGCAGCCGGTTTTTCTTGTCCCAGTCCCGTCGTTCCCTGAAGGTGATGCCTGCCTTGTTTCCGGTCAATTCGTTGATCCATTTTGCAAGGTCGATGATCCGGGTCTCTTTGCCGGAACCGAGGTTGATCGCCTCACCGACCGCCTCCTCGTGAATGGCCATCTTTACGAGACCATTCACAATATCGCCAACGTAGGTGAAGTCACGGGTTTCATCGCCTGTGCCTGTGATCGGCAGGGGGAGGCCGTTCATCGACCAGTAGAAGAAGTTCGGTATGACGTTCCGGTATTTTCCAGGAACTTCGCCGGGGCCGTATGAATTGAAGAACCTGGCATTGACGATCGGAAGTCCATAAAGATTGTGGAAATAGTTGGTGTAAAGTTCACCGAGCATCTTGGTGACCTGGTAGGGGGTATAGAGCCTGATGGAGATATCATGCTCTTGAAACGGCATCTTGGAGTCGAGGCCATAGATACCGCAGCCGGATGAGGCATAGACGAACCGCTCGACATCCACGAGATGGGCGTACTGCAGAACCTTGAGGGTTCCCATGCCATTGACCATCAGGTCCTTCTCAGGATTGTCGACCGAATTCTGGTTGGCAAAGTGGGCGGCGAGGTGGTAGACGATATCGGGCTTCGACTTAAATGCCCATTTCAGCTTCTCTTCGTCCAGGATATCGCCGTGGATGAACTGGACATTGTCTGCCCGGGCAATATTCCACGCGTACGAGGAGGAGAGGTTGTCGAGGATGATGATCTTCTCCGCGTTGAGGCCGGAGAGCCTCCGGACCAGGTTCCCGCCGATCGCACCGGCACCGCCAGTGACCAGCACCGTCTTTCCTTCAAAAAATGACTTTTCGTTCTCCATTTGACTCACTCATCAATCCGGTAGTATCGCTTCATCCACTCAACCGTACGTCGTATTCCCTCTTCTGGCGGGACTTTGGGGTCATGCCCCAGGTCACGGACGGCCTTCGTGAAGTCCATGGTTTTAACTTTAGTCGTAAAAGGCTCCGCTTCTTCATATGTGACAAGGGAGTCATCCCTGCCGACGGCCTTGAGAACGAGGTCGGAGTACTCCTTGATCTCCCGTTCCCATTCGGGACGGCCACCAACGTTGTAAACCTCTCCCGGAATGAAGTTGTCCACGATATTTGCCCATGTCCGGCAGGAGTCCTCGACGAAATCGATGATTCTTCTGTGTCCCTTGAAGACCGTGTAGGGCTTGTTGAAAAGAGCGTGATAAATGAACTTGGGAATGAAGCCCCGGTAGGGGGTATAATGCTCGTGGGGGCCATAGCAGTTCACAGGTCTGACCCTGACTGTCTCGGTTCCGAACATCTTTGCGGAATTCAGGCACATGAGTTCCCCGGCCCACTTCGTGATGGCATAATCATTCATCTGGTAGGTGTCCTTTATGGGATTCTTCTCCATCACGTCTTCTGTCATCACACCTTCGTAATCGCCATAGACTTCCGCGCTGGAGAAGAAGATCATCCGGAACCGGTATCTCTCCTGCAGGCGGATCATGTTCTTCGTCCCGACACAGTTCGTCTGCCAGAGGTTCTCGTAGTAATCCTCGCCGTTCCACCGGCCGTATTCTGCCGCCAGGTGATAGACATACTCAAATTTGTTCCGTTCGAATAGACGCTCGAGCTGTCGATAGAACCGGACATCCGCCCTCATGTAATTCTCGCGGTTCGTGTGCAGGAGATCGCAGGCATAGACTTCATGACCCCTTCTCCCGAGTTCTTTTACAAGGTTGGTCCCGATGAATCCGGCGCCACCCGTGACGAGAATCCTTTTTGAACTCATGTGATCACGTCCATCATTCTCCAGCGTGAAATTGCACGACTCGATATATCGAGTATCCTCTCGCCCGCTCTCCCGTCCCCGAACGGATTCTGCCATCCCTTCTTCCTGGAGAGCATCTCCTCGCAGGCAGTCCCCACGGAGGAGGGTGCCGTACCTGCAACGAGATTTGCCCCTGCCTCGACCGTCTCCGGCCTCTCGGTGCTATCGCGGAGGGTGACGCAGGGCACTCCAAGGATGCATGCCTCCTCCTGCACGCCCCCCGAATCGGTCAGGACGAGGCGTGCCCTGGATTCAAGAGAGAGAAAATCGAGGTACCCGAGGGGTGCAACAAGGCGAATCCCATCCGTTTCCATTCCAAATGACTCGACCCTCATCTTCGTCCGGGGATGGATGGGGAAGATGGCGGGGAGGCCATATTGCTTGGAGACAAGCTGCACGCCCTCCACGATCCCCGCGAGCCTTGCGGGATCGTCCACGTTCTCCTGCCTGTGTGCCGTGACGAGGACGTATCCCTCCGGTTCGAGATCGAGTGATTCCAGGGAATCTCTCTTCCTTTTCGCGAGATCGAGGTTCTGCCGGACCGCATCGACGATCGTGTTTCCGGTTACAAAGATTCGCTCATCCGGCAACCCCTCCCGGAGGAGATTTCCCCGTGCGGTCTCTGTCGGCGCAAAGAGGAGATCCGAGACGTGGTCCGCAACCACCCTGTTGATCTCCTCGGGCATCGCGCGATCAAAGGAGCGGAGTCCTGCCTCCACGTGGCCGACCCTGATGTGGAGTTTTGCAGCCGCGAGGGCGGAGGCCATCACGGTGTTCGTATCACCCTGGACGAGCACGATATCCGGCTGCTCTTTCTTGAGCACGCGTTCGACGCCCGCCATGATCTTCCCGGTCTGCTCGGCGTGGGTGCCAGAGCCAACATCGAGGTTGTACTTCGCCTCCGGGAGTTCGAGTTCCTCGAAGAAGATCCGGTCCATCTCGTGGGAGTAATGCTGGCCGGTATGGAGGATGAAGAAATCGAGGTTCTGGCGCCGGCATTCCCGGATGACAGGCGACATCTTGATGATCTCGGGGCGGGTGCCAAGGACGATGGCGATCATGGTTGCCAGGCAAGGAACATCGCAGTTATCCTTTCCCCATCCTCACGACCTGGACCAGGCTGTTGAGGATGAGGCCCGTTGTGACCAGCAGCAGCCCGAGGATCAGTAATGTGATCCCGCTCACGAACATCACCGAGTGGAAAGATCCCCCCGTGTAGAGCTCGGTAACCGTGTATACAGACATCACGGCACCAAGAATCGTCAGCACGGTGCCCGGGATCCCGAAGGTGACCAGCGGTCTCCGGTAACCGATGATCCCTACGATGTGGCTGAGAACATCGATGCCGTGGGAGAGGGGGTGCTTCTTGTGCCCGTTTGCAACGGCATAGGTGACACCAATGGGCACTTCCGTGATGGTGAGACCCCGGCCTGTAAAATGGGAGAGCATGTCGGACTCAATGTTGTAGCCCTCGGAGGAGAAGTCGAGGTTGGCAAGTGCCCGGCGGCCGAGAACGCGGAACCCCGACTGGGAATCGGTGCAGGGAAACCCGGATCCGACCCGCGTGGCAAGGTCCAGAGCCTTCTGGCCGAGGATGCGGTACTTCGGGATCCTGTTTTTGCCGTTGAGGAACCGTGACCCGATGACCATGTCCGCTCTGCCGGAGAGCACGGGTTTTGCGAGGCCGGGGATCTCGGCCGGGTTGTGCTGGCCGTCGGCATCGAGCATGACGACGGCAAGGGGGTTGTAGTGGCGGGCACGGGCAAAACCCTTCAGGACGGCCTGGGCCTTGCCGAGGTTGACCGGGTTTGCGAGGACTTCGGCACCGGCAAGGGTTGCAATGCGTGCTGTTCTGTCTGTTGACCCGTCGTCGACGACGATGACATGGTCCACATGCTGCCGGGTGGCAAGGACGACGGTCCCGATCGTGAGCTCCTCGTTGTAGGCCGGGATGACGGCAACGATCTTCCAAAACGGTGTTTCATCCGGGAGAGTGTCTGCAAGGACCAGGTCTTCTGTCTCCCGGGGCTGATGCCCGGTACCCGGAACAGGAAAGTGGTGGTGCGGGCGGGGAAGGGATCGGATCGCCCCCCGTGCCACGTTCATGCCAAGCGTCTCCTCGAAGTGGAAATAGTGGGCGAGAAGTGAGGAAATGGCGCTTTCTCCGATACGAACCTCGGGGTCACCGGCGGCAATGTCAGGTTTCTCGTCGGGGTGCATCATCTCGTCCTCGGGGGCAGATTTCCGTGATCAGGATGATCAGGGTACCCGGATCTCCGATCCGCCCGAGTATATCCGGTATTCTGGAGACTACGTATTTCTGTCATTGAATAAAAACCTTTTGGAGGTTTTTGCGCAAAAATTGAAGTTTTGGTGGTCTGACGCGCGGATCGGTGGCTGGATCGGGGAGATCGGGAGGGTCCGGGGACTGTGATGGGAGAGGGGATCTGCTCCTGCCCGGGGGGAGAAACCAGCCGGGTTGGTGAGAAAAGACTGCCGGTCTCCTCTCGCGGGCGGAGTCCTGCAGTTCCTGCTTTGGTCGATGGTCAGGGAGTATGTACTCGTCTTCCGGACCATGCCTCCCGGCGGGAAAATGGAGGGGAGTCCCCCGGAAGGAAGTGGTCTCATGGAGAGTCTTGTTGGGAATCGTTTCAGTCCAGGAGTGCGTTCTCTCTCCTCCCGCGTCTCTCCGGGAGGAAAAAACGCATCGCAGCCGAAAGGTGACCGGCAGGGGACTTGGAACATGAAAAAGGCTCCCGTGTGCCCTGGCATGGGCAGGGTTGATAGAAGGGAGTTTTATTCCCGGCGCCAGGTCCCTTGCATTTTCCCAGGTACGCTGGACGATGCAGCCCCTCCATGGCGCACAGGCGGCAATCCGGTGACAGGCACCGGTTGCGCAATATTGCCCCGGGCAAAGGAGACCTGCAAGGGGATACCGCGGGGAGTCAGGGACGGCTCTCCCGGGGATACCATGCCGGTTCTCCTCCCGGAAAAACGTCATGCAGGTTCGGGGAGAGACGGGGAAATAAATTCGTGAATGCTTGCCTATCGGATGCGTGCGAGAGGGCAGGAACACCAGGGATGGAGAATGAAAAATAATTCTTATCCCCTTTTTCTCCTCCATAAGACCGCAGGGACGAGGAACGCGGGGGCAAGGAGGGGAAGGGGTACAGGGCTCCGGGGTGCCTGCTCCCCGGCGGAGGCATGCTCCATGGACGCTGGAGGAGAAGCCCCGGAGGGGGTCGCATGCTGTTTTCCGGTCTGCCCAGCTGCAGGAGACCCGGTGTCATGGGGGGTTGCCTGCCGGATGCCTGCCTCCCCATCCCCGGGTGCAGGAGACCCTGTGCCAGGGGGGTGCGTCTGCACGGGACCTGCCTCCCCATCCCCGGCAGGAGATGACCCGCTGGCAGAGAGGGAGGTCGCCGGAAGGTTCTCCCCCGTCCCCTGGGATGCAGGAGTCTCCTGCGTCGCTGCAGCGGCGAGGAGCTGCCGCACCTCTTCGGCCCGTGCCTTCCCGTCGAGGGCCGCAGGTAGCCCGGGGTGGATGACGAGGGCCCGGTCGAATGCGGCAATTGCCGCCCCGGTATCTCCCATGGCAAGGTACACTTCCCCGCGGCTGACGAGGGGGTCGGTGTCCGCCGGCTTTATCCTTGCTGCACGGGCAAAGGAGGCAAGCGCCTGGTCATGCATGCCGAGCAGGGCCTCGACGCGCCCCTTTTCCATCCATGCAGCAAAGGAGGCAGGGTCGGCACCAACCACACGGGTATAGGCAGCAAGGGATTCGTTGTACATGCCCTGCCCAAGGAGTCTCCGCGCCTCGAGGAAGAGGGCCTCTGCAGACGTTCCCGAAGTCCCTGAGACCGGGCTCCCGGAACTGCCGGAGGAGCTGTCACCGGGCGGGGAGTCTCCTGAGGAGTCCCCGGAACCGGCACCACCGGACGAGCCACCGGATGATCCACCTGGCGATGTCCCGCCACTGTCGGACGGGTCTGAAGGCGGGGGAGACGGGTCGTAGAAATCAGGGAGACCACCGCAGCCGCAGTCATCGGCCATGCCCGGGGATACCAGGAGAGCGAGGGAGACGAGTGCAAGAACTGCGGTGACCGGAAGCGACGGTTTCATGGATGATGCTTGGGGGACGTGGGGCAAAAAATTTTGCACTTATGCGCAGGAATCAACCGCCGGGAAAAACCGGGAGAGGAAATGAGTTCATGGCAGGACATGACAGGAAAATTCCCGTGCCGGTCCTGGGGAACCGGTCGGGAGCGCGTCCGGAAAACGGGTCGCACGGGTGTGTTCGGGGGAGTGCTGCTCACCTTTCCGGGGGTCGCGGCTGTCCTGGCGTGTACAGAGGAGTGCCGCTCATCATCGCGTAAATCCTGTGGTTCCGTCTGCAGTGACGTGCCCCCTTCCCCGGCTTCCGGGAGGGGGAGATCCATCATCTGCCGGTTGAACCGGGGCCTGCTCTCATGGGAAAAATCTCCTTTCCCGGTCATGCTGCCTGCCCCGGGCTGCATGGGCTGTCCACCGGGCCAAGAGAAAGAATGTGCCCACGCGTCCTGCACGGGTTCCCGGAGGTTTCAGGGAGGCAATCCTTTGGAGAACAGCCCATGCAGGACAGCGAAAAAAAGCAAAGGGGAGGTCATTTTCCACTCCCCAAAAATGGGGAGGAGCGACGGGTGAGGGGTGGAGGCCCGGGATACTCCGCGAGGCAGGGTGGAGTGTAACCAGAACCCCCATCCTCACCGGCTGTCCGGCGCAAACTTCGTCCCGTAGTGGATGGCGCCGGAGTCGCCGTCGGATGAGATCCTCCGGAAGACCGGGCGGACCCGCATCCCGATCCGCGCCTCCTCCGGGCTGCAGACGAGCTGTGCGGTCAGGCGCGGCCCCTCGTCGAGCTTGACGATCGCAAGCACGTACGGCGTCATCTGCTCGAACTGCTCGCTTGCCGTCCGGATGACGGTAAACGTCACGACCTCCCCCCGGCCCGAGAACCTGTGCTCGCGTATCTTTCCGGCCCTGCGGCAGTCAGGGCAGAGGTAGCGGGGCGGGAAGAAGTACCTCCCGCACGTGGCACACTGCGTCCCGACGAGGTTGTACCGCTGGGGGATCTTCCTCCAGAAACGTGCAACAGACGACATCCTCACACCCCCAGGATGTGGACGGCGACAGTCGCCCCCGTCCCGCCGACGTTGTGGGTCATCCCGACGCGGGCACCGTCCACCTGCCGCTTCCCTGCCTCGCCGCGGAGCTGCTGCACGACCTCGCAGACCTGCTTGATCCCTGTCGCACCGACGGGGTGGCCGCACGCCTTGAGCCCGCCGGAGGTGTTGACAGGCAGGTCACCGTCGAGGGCGGTCACACCCTCCTCCGTGAGCCGTCCTGCCTCGCCCTTCCTGCAGAACCCGAGGTCCTCGATCGCGCAGATCTCGGCGATGGTGAAACAGTCGTGCACCTCGACGAGATCGATATCCCGGGGTGCAAGGCCTGCCATGGCAAAGGCTCTCTTCCCGGCAGCGACCGTTGCATCGAGCGTGCTGATATCCCGCCGGTCATGGAGCGCTATCGTGTCGCTTGCCTGGGCACTCGCAAGCACGCGGACGGGGGTGTCCGTGTACTCCCGCGCCCGCTCAAGCGGGGCGAGCACGACTGCTGCCGCCCCGTCCGTGATCGGAGAGCAGTCAAAGAGCCGGAGCGGGTCGGCGACAAGCGAGGAGGAGAGGACCGTCTCGATGGTGATCTCCTGCGAGAACTGGGCGATCGGGTTCCTTGCCCCGTTGTGGTGGTTCTTGACGGCGACCTGCGCAAGCTGCTCCCTCGTCAGGGGGAACCTGTTCATGTAGTCTGTTGCGATCATCGCGTACAGGCCGGGGAACGTCGCACCAACGAACCCCTCCCACTCCCGGTCGGCAGCGCCTGCGAGGGCGTCGACGCTTGCCCCCGTCCCGACGTCCGTCATCTTCTCGACGCCTGCCGCAACGACGATGTCCTCGATTCCGGAGGCGACCGCGATGAAGGCCTGCCGGAAGGAGAGCCCCCCCGAGGCGCACGCCGCCTCGACCCTCGTCGAGGCGATGTGGTCCGTTGCAAGGCCCGCGTAGTCTGCGATCAGCGCCCCGATGTGCTCCTGCTCGATGAACCTCCCGGCGCTCATGTTCCCGACGTACATGGCCCCGATCTCCTCGCCGGAGACGCCGGCATCCTCGAGTGCGAGGGTCCCGGCCTGGACAAAGAGGTCGCGGAAGGAGGATCCCCACTTCTCGCCGAAGGGGGTGCACCCGATCCCGATAACTGCAACGTCTCTCATTTCTGCATCACGATCTTGCCCTTGTGCCGCGCGTACTGCGCGTAGTCGATGAAAACCGGGTCTTTCAAAAGGTCTGCGACGGAGGGGGCGGCGCTCCGGGAGAACGTGTCAGACGCGATCGCATCGGTCACCTCGATATCGAAGGCGTCGCTCCCCGCTCCCGACCCAAACGATGCCAGAAAGATTGTGTCCCCGGGCTCTGCCTGGTCCAGGGTTGCGGCAAGCCCGATCATCGAGGAGCCGCTGTAGGTGTTGCCGAGGACAGGGACGACGAGCCCCGGCCTGATCTGTTCTGCCGAGAACCCGAGCGTCTTTGCAACCCGCTGCGGGAACTTGGCATTCGGCTGGTGGAAGACCGCGTAGGTGTAATCCTCCGGGCCCTTCCCCGTCATCTCCATCATGAGGCGGCTTGCACCCTCGATGTGCCGGAAGTACCCGGGTTCGCCCGTGAACCGGCCGCCGTGCCGCGGGTAGTCCTGCCCCTCCCTCCGCCAGAAGTCCGGCGTGTCGGTCGTGAACGAGCACGTCCTGTGGATGACCGCGATCGGGTCACCGGCCCCGATCAGGAACGCCGCACCGCCGGCGGCAGCCGTGTACTCGAGCGCGTCGCTTGGTGCCCCCTGCGCGACATCCGCCCCGATGGCAAGGCCGTACCGTGCCATCCCGCTCCCGACAAGACCCATGCACGTCTGGATGGCGGCGGTCCCTGCCTTGCAGGCGAACTCGTAGTCTGCCGCCGTCATGACAGGGGTCGCCCCGATCGCCTCCCCGACCGTGCAGGCTGTCGGCTTGACGGCGTAGGGGTGCGACTCGCTCCCGACGTAGACTGCCCCGATCTCGCGGGGGTCAATCTCCCTCCGCGCAAGGGCGTTCCGTGCAGCCTCGACTGCTATCGTCGCAGTATCCTCGTCCAGGTCGGGGACGGACTTCGAGGAGACCCCGAGCCCTCCCCGGATATCATCCGCGTTTGCTCCCCAGACCCGTGCGATCTCCTCGACCCGGATCCGGAACCGCGGGATGTATGCTCCATAGGTGATGATTCCTACCATTGTTCCTCCCTCAACACCTGCACAATCTGTTCGACGTCCATTCCGGTGCAGAGCACCGTGATCCTGTCTTTTTCGGCCATCTTCGGGACGAGGGGATGGACGAGGGCCGGCTCGATCCCCTGCAGCACGACGGCCCGGGGCTTGAAGGGCGTGACCCGGATCGCGACCATCGGGGACTTGCCGGATGTGACGTCCGTGAAGATCAGTGCCCTCTCCGTGCTCCACCCGTAAATCCTGTTGAACTCGTTCGAGGAGAGCTGGGTGATCGCGTTGAGGCTGTTGATCACCGTGTACCCGTAGATCGCCTGCGAGAGCGAGCCGCAGACGGTCTGGCACCCGATCAGCTCGGCGAAACGGGTCAGGGGGACAGGGGAGGGATAGTCATGGATGTCATAGATGACATCGTCGTCAACGTCAGAATAGAGGATCTTGGCAAACTTCTTGATGTACTTGCCCCCGTTCGCCTCGTCGATGGAGAGGATCGTGTCCACGATCTTGCCGACGACGGCTGTCCCGGGGCTCTTTCGCCTTCCGCTCTCGTAGTCGCTGATCACGGAAGGGGAGACGTCCAGGTGCTCGGAGAGGACTGCCTGGGGGATGTTGAAGCTCATCCTCCATTTCTTCAGGGCCTTCCCGGGCGAGTCTGAAAGCGTGATCTCGCCTGCCATCTTCTCGGCGAGGCGGTTCCGCAAATCAGATTTCATGGCACATTATGCGGGGTCACGGGTATTATAATTAACGAATGAGAATTCGACATTTCACGAAAAGACGGGGTGCCGGGATACTCATAAATAGTATGCATCTCAATTCTGATATCATGATCGTGCCCGAGGAGATCCAGTGCCTCAAGCTGATCGCGCGCATGGGCGGCTGCCAGGGACCGGTCCGCGTCTCCTCGCAGTCCCTCGGGTCGGCCCTCGGGATCAGCCCCCAGACAGCCTCGCGCCGCCTCCAGTCTCTCGAGAAGCAGAGACTGGTCGAGCGGGCCTTAACACCGGAAGGCCAGGACATCATGGTCACACCGGAAGGAGAAAGCCTCCTGCGCCGCGAGTACGAGGACTATTGCCGCATATTCGGGGAGAACCACCACCGGTACACCCTCAGGGGGAAGGTGATCACGGGACTTGGCGAGGGGAGGTACTACATGAGCCTTGAACCATACCGGGTCCAGTTCGAGAGGCTGCTTGGATTCTCCCCGTTCCCGGGCACCCTGAACATCCGGCTCGATTCCCGGAGTCTCCCTGTCCGGAAGAGGCTCGAGGGGATCGAGTGGATCCGGATCGATGGGTTCGTCGCGGACCAGAGGACGTTTGGGTCGGCACGCTGTCTCCCCTGCCGGATCGGGGATGTCCGGTGCGGCATCGTCGTCCCGGGCCGGACCCATTACCCCGAGGACATCGTGGAGATCGTGGCACCGGTTGGCCTGCGGGAGGCACTCGGCCTCCGGGACGGCGATGAGCTCGCAGTGGAGGTGGAGAAATGATAGAAGATGCAATCAGGGCTCTGAGGGAGGGGCAGTTCATCCTGCTCTACGACTTCGACGAGAGGGAAGGGGAGACAGACTTTGCGATCCGGTCGGATGCCGTGACACCGGCCCACGTGGCACGGATGCGCCGCGATGGCGGGGGGCTCATCTGCACCGCGGTCCACCCCGTGGCAGCCCGTGTCCTCGGACTCCCGTTCGCAGCAGACCTCCTCTCCCGGGACCCGGGTCTCTCACGCCTCCAGGGCGAGGTCCCCTACGACAGGAGGAACAAGTCCTCCTTCTCGCTCTGGGTCAACCACAGGGACACGTACACGGGCATCACAGACCGGGACCGGGCTCTGACCATCACGGCGATCGCATCCCACGTGAAGAGATCGCTCAACGGGGGCGGGGCGGACTTCTTCTCGGATTTCAGGTCGCCCGGCCACGTTGCCATCCTGCGGGCGGCCGATGCCCTCCTCTCCCAGAGGCGGGGCCAGACAGAGCTCTCGATCGCCCTTGCCGTGATGGCAGGTGTCCCTCCTGCAGTCACCATCTGCGAGATGCTCGACGATACGACCGGGAACGCGCTCGACAAGGAATCGGCACGGGCATACGCAGAAAGACACGGCCTCGTCTTCATCGGGGGCGAGGAGGTGCTCGAGGCCTGGGAGGCGCACCGGGAATCGAGCACGGCCTGAACGCGGAAACCCCCCCTCGTACCAGGAATTGCCCTGCATCATAACGGCAGGATGCACCGGTCCAGTACTGGATCCTTTCTCAAAGAGCCGTTTCCCGCGAAAAAAGGTGGGTTCATTTTCATCCTTCCCTGCAGGGTGCCGGGGGAATTCCGGGAACCCACCCCAAACCGGCTGGTCAGGAAAAAGGGGGACTGCCTTGCCAACCAGCACTCAATCACAAGGGCAGAAAGCCGGAAAAAAGGTGCAGGCCTATTTTCCTGCAAGTTTCTTCAGCGTCTCGTCCGGCAGCATCCGTGCGATCGACGCCTTCGTCGGGCAGCGGCCCGGCTTGATTCCGGCACTCTTTGCGGCCTCTTTCAGGGTCTTTAAGTCGAGGTTCCTGATCAGATCCTGTATCTCTTCGTCCTTCACGCGCATCACCCGATCGATCGTATCCCCCTGCCCTGAATAATAAATATTGCGGGGGGTCACCCGCCGGTCAGAGGCGGAGCTGGGCGAGGGCCTCGTACGCCATCTTCCGGAAGATCGCCGGGTCCATCGCGTATTCTCTCCGGGCCCTCGCACCGTCCGGCGTCGATTCTGCCTTCTCCAGGCGGTCGAGCGTAGCTGCCGCGCAGTCAAGGATGAAGAGATCCCTTGTCTCCCGGTCAACCGGCGTGATCGACTCGCACCGGACCGAGATGAGCACGGCACCGTCGGGTGTCTGGTACACGCTTGGCTTTCCCACGACGGCGACAAAGGACGGGGGATCGAGGCGCGCCATCTGCTGCATGGCGTCCGGCTGGAAACTCCCGGCCATCACGAAGAATGTCCCGGTCGGATCCACGACGCGTGCCCTGTAGAAGAGGTTCTGCTCCCCCTGCTTCTTCTTCTCTGTCAGTGTCCCGACGAAGAAGACGCGGTTGCAGCGGGCACCTGTCGGGAGCAGGACAAACGACGGGCTCTTCTCGTCCTGCCCCTCCCTGAAGTGGATCCTGCTCTCGCGCAGCTCCCCTGCAAAGACCCTCCGCGCCGGTTCCCTCTCGAATCCGCCCTCCCTGCGCGGTGCAAAGGATGGCCCCGTCCCGCCGGTCATGGCGACCCCCCCGCCCTGTTCAGGAGGTCAGTAAGGCGTTCCGGCTGGAAACGGATCGGCGTGCACTGCTGGACGAGGAGCCGCCCGTCGATCTCGCGGCCGGTGCATGCGAAGTACCGGCCGAGGAGGGCGTCGCGGAACCTGAGGAAGACCTCGTCCATGCCAAGGGGCGTATTCTCGGCAATCTCGCGTGCCTGCTCGAGCGTCATGCCGACGAGGGGCTCTGTTGCGGCACGCTGGATCAGGACTTCCCGGGTCTCGACACCGTTGTCCAGCCAGCCCTTGATCCGCAGGTCGTACTGGAACCCGGGCTGGATCTCGTGGACCGGGCAGTAGTTCTGGCGGGAGAGGACGCGGTTGCACCCTTCTACCGGGCACCGCTTGATCAGACCCGAGCCGGGTGCGAGGTGGACGAAGGCCCCCTCGAAGCGGGCATCGCCGCGGCTGACCTCGATATCCCCTTCCTCGGAAATGACCGTCGCCGTGTTGAGGGTGAGGGAGAGGCGGCCGTTGAACTCGTCGGCCATCGCGTAGAATATCGTGTACACGGTACCCGGGTTCAGGCGCTCCCGCCCCTCCTCCTTCCACGTAACGAACCGGACAGACCCTGTCTCGTCCGCGAGGATCCCGGACTGGAGGATCCGTTCGTGCGTTGCCTCGAACTCCTGGATCACCTTGCCCCGGACCGATACGATACCTGGCCGGATCTCTGCAACCGGGGTGAGGACGGGCTTTATCGTGCCGGCGGCCGGGATCTCTGTAATCGTCGTTCCCGAGTGGATCTTGAGGGTGACAGAGCCCCGGTACTCGTCCACGACCGCCGACTCGAACCGGTACCAGTTCCCCTCCTTGAGGAGGGGCGCGCTTGCACGTGACCAGACGACGAACCTCGCGGCTGCGGTCTGGTCTGCAACGATCCCGGTCTGGGAGATCGACGGGGAGGGAGCAGATGCCAGCGCAACGACCTTTCCCTCCACGGTGACCCACTCGCCGGGGACGAGGGCGTCAAGGGTCTTTCCCTCGCCCGGGCCGCCTGCCTGGAGCCCCTGGATCGAGAACTCGCGCGCGAGCTCGTTCGTGACCGTCCGCTCGGCCTCCGCGAGCGGGACGCCGAACTCCTCCACGAGGCGCCGGAGCTTTGTCTCAATCGCTGTCTTCTCCACGGCATGGCCGTGGGACATCACTTTCTGGGAGATTCTTTCTGCTGCATGGGAAAAATCCATCGTACATCTCCATGGGATCTGTCATCCGGGCATCTCACCTTAAAGCATGCGGGCGGGAGGTGAAAATGGAGGTGCCGGTGCTGCATATTTATCATCCTCCATCTGTAATATACATGGCATGGGAATTACTGCAGACAGTACCATTTACGACCTTTTGAAGGCAAAACCGGAATCTGCAGAGGTTTTGTTCAAGTTTGGCATGGGGTGCGTCGGGTGTGCAATCGCGAGGGGCGAGACCATCAGGGAAGCGGCAATGGCCCACGGTATCCCCCTCGACGAGCTGCTCACGGCACTCGGCGTGGAGCAGTAACACCTCCCCCCTCTTTTTGCCTCTTCTTTGCCTTCAGCTCGCGGAGCGTTGCCTCCGGGTGTGCACGCAGGTAGTCTGCAATCGCCGGCTCGTGGAGGAGAGTGCAGCTGCTGCAGTTCCAGACAGGACCGTTCCTTGAAGAGCCCTGCACCCACTGGCCGAGGCTCTCGTCCCCGCAGGGATAGAAGGGACAGTAACAGAAATCGCACCTCTGGCCCGGGAAGTGACAGGGGTAATAGGGGCACTCTTCCGGGACCCACTCGGCCCAGTGCTCTCCCTGGTACCTGCTGAAGATGAAGAAGGCAGGCCGCCCCTTCGCTGCCCCCCGGGTGGCTGCCCGTTCGAGAACCACCTTCGCACCGAAGCGGACCGCCTCCCCGATCCGCGAGCCGATCCCTGGCAGGGGGGACGCATCGCCGGGCGTGACCTCTCCCTCGCACGCGACAACGATGGTATCAGGGAAGCGTGCCGCCCCCTCCCCGTTGCCTTCCCCGCAGGAGAGTGCCGCCCGGGCAGCGGCAGTCGTCGCGATTGCCCCGAGGAGTGCTCCGTCGCTCATCCCCTCCCGGGAGTAGACCACGAGGTTGAGGCCCCCCGGGGATCCGGTCATGCCCGGGGTGACAAAAACCATGAGGGAGTCGTACTGGAGGATGCAGAAGTGCGAGGAGGGGCCGCCCGCAAAGAGCCCGAAGAAGTCAGGCGGGAGCCCCTCCCTCTGGACGGCCCGCTCCAGGATGCGGAGCCGGTCGACCCCCTTCTCCGCGGGGACAGGGGCATGCACGACGATGGTCGAGACGCCCCGCAGCCCGCCGGCAATCCCGGTGCTTGCTGCGCGGAAGTGCCCGCGGAGGAAGAGGGTCCCGTTGCGGAAAAAATACCTCATGGCCCGGGGGATGTAAAAAAAGAGCCCTTTGGTTCACCCGCGTTAAGCAGGGAGTCTCCCGGGAATTCCGGGGTGCCGGATGGGGTGTTCTGCATGATCACCGGATGGAGGGTTTTCAATCGTCTCCAGAAATATTTTTGGAATCGCCGGCGTTATCCCGGGCGACCACCCCTGCCGGAGAGGTACCTCTGCATCAGGAGGAGTGCACAGAAGTCCCCGCACATCGTGCATCTTCCGTCTCTCCGGCAATCTTCCGTGCGGAACCCGGATCGGGCGCCATGGCGATCTGCCCTCGCCTGCTGCAACAGACTCGATGAGAGAGCTATCGGGAAGAAGCATGCGGGGAAGAGGGGGGACATCACGGCCAGCCGGGGGGCAACACGGGATGTGTCCGGGAGGGAGGAAAGCGCGTCTCTTGGAAGGAAAAGGGGGTCTTCCTGCAAGAGCAGCCTCATGCGAGGGTGTAACGGACGCGGTCCTTCAATTCCTGCTGCTTTCCGGCGTTCCAGCCCGATACCTCCTGGAGGTACCCTGTCACCCTGCTGATCTGGACGACGTCATGGCTCCCGCACTCGGGGCAGACGGGGGCGCCGCAGAGAGGGCAGTACTCGATGCTGGAGACGATCTCGTGGGAACAGTGGCAGTGATCGAGCGGGCACATGATCTCGAGCTGCGAATCCCCGCAGACGGGACAGGGGCTCTCGTCAACGACGAGGTGGCAGGTGTGGCACTTGTACCGCCGCTCCGAGGGAGGGATATCCTCGAGGCGTCGCAGTGATCGGGCCAGAAAAAGCTGTTCTTCGCTCCATTGCATACAATACGATGGCTATTTTTGCATTTAAACCCTTTGTTTGGGCCGGTTCCGCCTCAGGGACTCATAGGGGTCATCACGGGGAGATGGACCCGTCAGGAAACGTCATCTCATCATCGGCGGAAAATCCCAAGGTCTGCTGCGGCTGCAGCCGGGTCGGCGGCCCCATATATCTGCCTGCCCACGATGATCCCGTCCACGAGGGGGGCAATAACCGCCGGGTCGCCGCCCTGGGCCCCGGCGCCCGGAGACCAGATGATCCGGTCAGGGACGAGCGTTCGCAGCACCCGGACCCTCTCCGGCCGGGTCGCGGGCGCGATGATCCCGTCTGCCCCGAGGGAGACGGCCATCCGGGCTATCCTCTCCGGCACGCCGTTGGAAAAGAAGGCGAGTGCTCCCGGGTGGCTCATCTCGGCGACGACGAGACACCTGCCCCCGGCCGCGTGCGCGGTCTCGACGCAGGCGAGGACAGAGTCCTCCCCGCAGAAGCCGTGGCAGATGATCCCCGAGAACCCGGCGGAGAAGACGGCCTCCGCGATGAGGCGGTTCGTGTTCGGGATGTCGGCGACCTTGAAGTCGGCGACGAGCGGGAGACCGAGGGGGACAAGCTCGCGGGCGATGGAGAGACCGGAGCGGAGGACGAGCGGGTACCCGAGCTTGATGGCATCAACGTGCGGGGCACAGACGTGCGCGACAGAGAGCGCCCGTGCAGGGTCTGTCACGTCGAGGGCAAGGACGATATCCGTCATACCCCAAGCCTCTCCCGCACGGCGGCCACGAGGAGCGGGAGCGTGATCGTCGCATCGCCGTACACGGTAACAGCACGCGCTGTCGCCGTGATCTTGCCCCACGACCTGGCCTCGTCCAGCGTCGCACCCGAGAGACCGCCGAGGTCGGGCCGGTCACCGGTCAGCTGGATGGCATAGTCAAAGCCTTTCGGCGTCATGAGCATGCCCTGCAGGATGTAGTTCTTGGGGACGCCACCCCCGATCAGGAGGGCTCCTGCCGATTCTGCCGCAAAGCAGAGGGAGAGAAGGTCCTGCATGTCGCCCAGTCCGTCGAGGACAGGCCGGTGCACCTGGGTATAGAGCCAGTGCTGGAGACCCACCATGGAGTCGGCGAGGGCAGGGCAGAAGACAGGGACCCCCTTCCGGGCAGCGGAGGCGAGGATGCCGGAGGGGAGGGCACACCCGACCTCTCCGAGGAACGCCCGGACCGGGAGCGGTGCACGGGGCGCAAGCTCTCCGAATCGCTCCTGCATGAACTCCTCGAACCGGACGAAGGACTCGTTCGGTAGGAAAACATCGTAGATCCTGTTGATCTCTGCCTCCCGGAGCGCCGTGTCCGAGCAGGAGGCACTCCCGTGGTAGTGCCGGCACCCGAGCGCCTCGATGATATCGTGGGTGAGGTTTGCACCGGTCGAGACCAGGACGTCGACAAACCCCGCATCGATGAGATCGCTGACGATCCTCCCCATCCCTGCAGGGACCATCGCTCCTGCAAGGCCGACGAACCGGGTCACCGAACTGTCCCGGAGCATCGCCTCGTAGATGCCGGCAGCACGTGCCAGTGCCCCGCCGTTGTATGCCCCGGCCCGTCCCATGGCAGCAACGAGTTCCCCGACGGTCATCCCGGGCCGGAGGATTATCTGCTCCACTCTCTCGCCGCACTCCATACCAGAGGAGTATCGGGGGGAAGGGAGATAGTCTTTGGCTGGAATGAACCAGCCGGATCCCCCAAGTTCCCTCTCACGGCGACGGCGGGAGGAGGAAGTCCTCCCGGACACCCCTGCAGAGGGGCCGTGCCAGGTGTCTCCGGGCGCTCGGCGGGACCTCGTACCAGCCGGGAGAGATCGTGCGGGGAACCACCACCACCTCGGGGCCATCCTTCCTCCCGCTGCAACCCCGGCACTTGTACCCCTTGCCCGTCCCGGCGCTCGTCATCCGCTTCCCGCACCTCTCGCAGAGGGGGGGGCGCAGGAGCCTGAGGGGAGGTGCGGAGACGACCCCTATCTTCTCGAGGTTCAGGCTCCCCCTCTTGTAGCTCCCTGCCGCCCTCACCCTGTCCCCGGGACAGAGGGAACGCACGATATCGCGAAACCCCTTCGTCGGCTCGTACGCCATGCAGGGAAGCGTTCCGTTTCCGTCGCCGATGGCGAGGCAGACGTGGCCACCCCGGGCCGTCCGTGCCGGGGCCAGGACGATCCCGTCCACGAGGTAGGAGTGCCCCTCCTCGAGGTGCCCTATCTCCCCGCGGACGAGGTGGGCGTCCGTCCCCTGGTTCGTCACGAAGACCTGCTCGCAGGCCGGACCCTCGGATATCACCCTCTCCCTCGCAAGGGAAATCCACCCGGGGCGCTCGCCCCGTATCCCGAAGAGGACAGGATCGGGCGTGTGGGGCACGCAGACCACGATATCATTCTCCCGGTCGACCGTGTCCCATGTATGGGGAAACGTCACGGAATCTGCCTCAAAGAGGCTCTGGCGGTCGACTGCCCGCGGCGTGCCGAACCGATCCCTCTTCCGGTACACGAGCAGCTCGTAGGTAAAATCGTCGAAGTGACTGCAGACAGCGGCCGTGGCCCCGATGAGGCCCCGTCCTTCCTTGTACCCGCGGAAGAGCGCATTCCGGTCCCGCAGGAGGTCGAGGGTCTCGTCCAGCGTGCAGAACCCCCTCACCGCACGCAGGTAAAAGTCCGGCGGAGGGATCTCGCCGCACGCCACGACCCCCGGGTGAGTCCCGTCATGGGACATCTCCGCGAGCTCCTCGACGGCCGTGCAGGCGAGGTGGAAGGCCACGCGGAGCGATCCCTCGGCAACGAGGCATACCGCAGCGTTCCCCCGGGTCTTCTCACGGACGTTCGGGTTCAGCCGGACGAGCCGTGCCTCGAGCACCCGGATACCATGCTGCTTCAGGCGCCGGGCAAGGACAGCCCCGAGGTACGTGGTGCACATCCCTGCGGGAGAGTCGGTATCATCTATCCCGATGCGGAACATCAGCCCTCACACCAGTATTTATATCAGGTCAGCGAAAACCCATTCGTAGTGGGATGTCACAGGATCGCCTCCTCTCGACTATCACGAGCGTCCTCCTGATGGGCGGGTTCCGGGTCTCGGAGAAGTTTGCCATGAGGCCCCGGAGCTTCGACATGGTTGCCCGGAAGAAAAACATCATCCTCGTGATCAAGGCAGTCACGCATATCGACAGCGTCAGCGAGGATATAGCACGGGATCTCGACCATGTCTCCCGGTACCTGAAGGGCTCGCCCCTGATCATCGGCGAGAGGGCACGGGAGGCAGAACTCGAGAGGGGCGCAGTCTATGTCCGGTACGGCATCTATGCCATCAGTGTCGCGACCCTGTACGACGCATTCGTCGAGGGTGTGCCGCCCCTCGTGTACGCATCTCCCGGGGGACTGTACGTGAACATCAATGGCGAGGTTCTGCGGGAGCTCCGCGAGAGGAGGAACCTCTCGCTCGGCGATCTCGGCGCCATGCTCGGGGTCTCCCGGCGGACCATCTCCAAGTACGAGAGCGGGATGGGAACGACGCTTGACGTTGCCCAGAAGATCGAGGAGATCTTCGATGCACCCCTCGTCCGGGCAATCGACCTGCTCGCGTACAGCCCGGTCTTCTCGGACGAGAAGGAGAGTGCGGAGGAGACCCCGATGGGGTTCCTCGAGAGGTTAGGGGTCAGGCTCCATGCCATGCGGCGGGCGCCGTTCCAGGCGCTCATCGAGATATCGGACGAGTCCATCCTGACGGGATACGGGGCCTCCCAGAAGGTTGTCAGGCGCGCTGCGCTGATAGGCAACATCTCCCAGGTCGCGGGAATGCATGCCATGTGCGTGCTCACGGATTACGAGAAGCAGAAGAGGATCGGAAAGACCCTCGTCATCGGAGAACAGCGCCTCCAGTCGATCCGGGACGGGGAGGAACTGATCGACCTCGTCTGCAAATAATAATTTTTATATAGAACCACAAACCAATTTTATCGCTACACGTGGTGAATAGCAATGTCACAGCAACTTGGAGGACAACCGATTCTCATCCTGAAAGAGGGAAGTTCACGCACCCGTGGACGTGATGCACAGGGCATGAACATCACCGCCGCAAAGGCGGTGGCAAGTGCCGTCCGGACGACTCTGGGTCCCAAGGGCATGGACAAGATGCTCGTCGACACCATCGGTGACGTGGTGATCACAAACGACGGTGTGACCATCCTCAAGGAGATGGACATCGAGCACCCGGCCGCAAAGATGATGGTCGAGATCGCCAAGACCCAGGACGACGAGGTGGGCGACGGGACGACGACCGCCGTGGTCATCGCCGGCGAGCTCCTCAAGAGGGCCGAGGACCTGCTCGAGCAGGATGTCCACCCGACCGTGATCGCGCACGGGTACCGGCAGGCTGCCGAGAAGGCGCAGGAGATCCTGCAGAACGTCGCCGTCACCATCAAGGCAAAGGACACCGCGATGCTCAAGAAGATCGCGGAGACCGCGATGACCGGCAAGGGCGCCGAAGGCTCCCGTTCCAAGATCTGTGACCTCGTCGTCAGGGCTGTCACCATGGTCGCCGACGAGGACGGCACGGTGGACAAGGACTACATCAAGGTGGAGAAGAAGGTGGGCGGCTCGATCGATGACTGCGAGATCATCGAGGGCGTCGTCATCGACAAGGAGCGCGTGCACCCCGGCATGCCGAAGAAGGTGACGAATGCGAAGATCCTCCTCCTGAACGCCCCCGTCGAGTTCAAGAAGACCGAGGTAGACGCCGAGATCAACATCACGAGCCCGGACCAGCTCCAGGCCTTCCTCGACGAGGAAGAGCGGATGATCAAGGGCATCGTTGACAAGATCGTCGCATCAGGGGCAAACGTCCTCTTCTGCCAGAAGGGGATCGATGACATCGCCCAGCACTACCTTGCAAAGGCAGGGATCCTCGCGATCCGCCGGGTCAAGAAGAGCGACATGGAGAAGCTCGTGCGTGCGACCGGCGGGAGCATGGTCTCGAGCATCGACGCGATCGCAAAGGAAGAGCTCGGCCATGCGGGAACTGTCGAGGAGCGGAAGGTCTCCGGCGAGGAGATGATCTTCGTCGAGGGCTGCAAGAACCCGAAGGCCGTCACCATCATGGTCCGCGGCGGGACCGAGCACGTCGTCGACGAGCTCGAGCGTGCCATCGAGGACGCTCTCCGTGTCGTCTCCGTCGTGTACGAGGACAAGAAACTCGTTGCCGGTGGCGGAGCACCCGAGATCGAGCTCTCCCTGCGCCTGAGGGAGTATGCAGCAAGCGTGGGCGGCCGCGCCCAGCTCGCCATCGAGGCATTCGCCAATGCCCTCGAGATCATCCCGCGCACGCTCGCCGAGAACGCAGGCCTTGACCCGATCGACATGCTCGTCGAGCTCCGGGCAGCCCACGAGAAGGGCAAGAAGACCTATGGCCTGAATGTCTTCGAGGGCAAGGCCGAGGACATGCTCAAGTCCGGCGTGATTGAGCCCCTCCGGGTCAAGACGCAGGCGATCGCAAGTGCCGCCGAGGCAGCAACGATGATCCTCCGCATCGACGACGTGATCGCCGCATCCAAGAGTGCACCACCCGCTGGCGGGCCTCAGGGAGGCGGCCCCGGTGGAATGGGTGGCATGGGCGGCGGCGACATGGGCGAGTTCTAAAAAGACCGCCACACCCTCCATCTTTTCCCAAAAAATCATTTTTTCACCCTGCAATTTCCCAAGCCAGTGTCATCATTCCTGCTCCGATCCCGGCAAGACCCGCGCGGTTTTTTCGTCATGGTTTGGGGAAGCTTATATCCGGCAGGGTCGATACTGACTCCATGCAGGACCGGTTCATCTTCACGCGGTACAGGACGACATGCTACCACTGCGGAAAAGAGGCAGACCAGGTCATCAAGGCTGTGCCCTTCCAGGCCCAGGTCATCTGCAGCAACTGCGGTGCAACGCGGATCTTCGTCCCCCGGATCGAGGACGTCAGCAGGCCCGGGAGTTACACGAGGATAGGATGCTACGACCTCTGGAACCTTGTTTCTGATGCTCCCTGCAGGAACTGCCGGGTCACGGGCCCCCACGATCTCGCCATCGGGTGCAACCACTTCACGGTCCGGTGCAGGAACTGCGGGTTCACGCACTTCTACAGGTTCAGCCTCGAGTACATCGCCCAGTGCCCGCTCGGGGAGGAGGAATAGGAAGGATACGTCCCGCCAAAAGTTCACCATCCATTCCACAACCCGGTCCGAAAATTCTCTGCCCTGCACCGGGCTATGAAAAAACCGGGAAAGCAGGGGAGATACAGGGACGATTCCGGTGGTGGGGAGAATTGTCCGGGCAGCGCTGGTTTCACAGCACCACCCGGGAAAAGAGAGCCTTCCTATTTCTCCTCTCTCTCCATGGAAATTGCCTCTTTCGGGCACTCGTTTGCGCAGATGCCGCAACCCTTGCAGAAATCGTAATCGATCTCGATACTTTCGCTGATCGCAGCATCCGGGCAGAACATCGCGCAGATGCCGCAGGCATTGCACTTCTCCCGGTCGATCCTCGGGCGGAAGACACGCCATGACCCGGTCTTCCCGCAGGCCCCGGTCACCGGGCGGCTGATGGCAAGGCGGTGGCGCTGCCTCATGCAACCAGCTCCCTGTACGCAGCCTCGGCTGCAGAGACGTTCCTTCTGTCAGAGAACATCTCCGTGATTGCAGACTTTGCAGATTCCATGGTGATTATTCCCATCCGTGCGAGGGCGCCGAGCACCGGGGTGTTCAGGATGGGGCTCCCGGCAACCTCGAGCCTCTCCCGGAGGGCGATCCCCGTCAGGTCGACGGAGAAGGTCGGGAACCCCCCGATGGCCCGGTGTTCCCGTGCATTGATCAGCACGCGACCATCCGGCTTCAACCCGAGGAGCACGTCGACGACGTCCATCACGCTCGGGTCGAGCACGATCACGAGATCCGGCTTCCGGATCTGGCTCGATACCCGGATCGGAGCGGTGTCGATCCGGACGAACGAGACGACCGGTGCGCCCCGGCGCTCGGCACCGTAGAAGGGAAACGCCGTGGCGTACTTCCCGTCCCGGACAGCAGCGAGGGCGAGGAGCCGCGCCGCAGTCACGCCTCCCTGTCCGCCCCGGGAATGAATGCGGACCTCAAACATCGCCGGTCACCCCGAACCAGAGTTCTTTTCCGGGTTCTCTCTCCCGGACGAACCCGGCGATGTCCTCGAAGGTGACCTCCTGTCCGCCGAGCCCCGCGATCACGCTGAACGGACGGACCCCCTCCGTCGCGGCAATGCTCCGCGCGAGGATCCCGCCGAACCCGAACGAATAGTCCCGGTCGATGACGACAACATCGCGCCCGGCGAGCTCGAGCCGCGGGAAGGGCCGGAACCACCGAACGCGCATGCTCCCCGCAGCGATCCCCTCGTCCCGGAGGAGGTCGACGGCAACCTCGGCCTCCCTGCCCAGCGTCCCCATGGCCACAACGACCACCTCGGCATCCCCGCACCGGTACTCCTCGACCATCCCGTACTTTCTCCCGAAAGTGCGGGCGAACTGTTCCTGCGTCTCGTTGATGACCCCGACCGCGTCCCTCATGGAACGCTCGATGTCCCAGCGGAGCTTGAAGTACTCATCGGGGCCCGTCAGTGTCCCGTATCCACCCGGGTTCGCAGTATCGATCGCGTGGGGCAGGGTGAGGGGAGGGATGAAATCCCCGGCCCCGCAGACCTCGAGGGGCTGCATCGTGTGGGAGAGGAGGAACCCGTCCAGGTTCACCATCACGGGGAGCAGGACACGCTCGTCTTCTGCGACCCGGAATGCCATCAGGATTGTATCGAAAGCCTCCTGGACCGAGCCGACGTACACCTGGAGCCAGCCGGAGTCCCTCTCCTGGAGGGCATCGGTATGCTCCGCCCAGATGTTCCATCCCGGCCCGAGGGCGCGGTTCACGTTGGCCATGACGATCGGGAGACGTGCCCCTGCCGCCCAGTTCACCATCTCGTGCATGTAGTGCAGCCCGTGGGAACTTGTTGCCGTAAAAGTCCTCGCTCCCGTCACGCTTGCCCCGATGCAGGCAGCCATTGCCGAGTGCTCGCTCTCGACCGGGATGTACTGGCTCGCGAGTTCCCCCGAAGAGACGTATTCTGCGATCTGCTCAACAATCTCTGTCTGGGGCGTGATCGGGTATGCGGCAACGACCGCGGGTTTTGCCTCTTTGACCGCGGCGGCAACCGCCTTGTTCCCTGTCGCAACCGTCAGCATACGCCCTCCTCTTCCTTCCGGAGACGATCCCTCGTGGCCGCCGCCTCGTCGACCATCTGGGCAATCGTATCGGCGCTGATGCCCCGGAACCTGCCCTGGGTTTTGAGGTACTCCTCGACAGGGAGCGGTCTTACCATCGCCGCCTTCGAGGGCCCGTTGATCGTCACCCTGCCCTGCTCGCGCTCGTACAGGATCCACATGCCGGTCCGGACGGCCAGCTTCCCCATCTCCACGGTCTTCTCGGTGGAGAACCGCCACCCCGGCGGGCAGGGGGAGAGGATGTGGATGAATGTCGGCCCCCGGTAGGAGAGGGCTTTGCGCACCTTTGCAAAGAGATCCTTTGGGTACGCGGGGCAGGCCGTTGCCATGTAGGGGGGCCTGTGGGCAGCAACGATCGCGTCGAGGTCCTTCTTGGGCTGGGCCTTGCCGGCGGGAGTGGTCGTCGTCCGGGCGCCACGGGGCGTTGCCCCTGACCGCTGCATCCCCGTGTTCCCGTATGCCTCGTTGTCGTAGCAGATATAGAGGAAGTCGGTTCCCCTCTCGAACGCGCCGGAGAGTGCCTGTATCCCGATATCAACGGTCCCGCCGTCGCCGGCATAGACGATGACATTCGTCTTCTTTCCGGCCGCCCGCAGGGCTGCGCTCATTCCCGAGGCACAGGCAGCGGCAGCGGCAAACGCCACGTTATAAACGGGGATGTTGAAGGCAGTATTCGGGTAAATGCCCTGGATCACGCTCGTGCAGCAGGCAGGGACGACGAGCACGGTGTCTTTACCTGCAGCCTTGAGGACATAGCGGAGGGAGAGGGAGTCTCCGCACCCCGCGCACGCCGACGTGCACTTCAGAATGTATTCTTCCCGGGGGATCTCTGTCATCGGACTTCAGCAAGTCAGGTTATCCGGCATCATTAATAAGGGTATTTTCATAAAGGGGCAAAGAGAATGGGCTGCGGCAGAAAACGAGGGATTTCGGACGGAAATGACCGGAAAGAAAAAAAGGTGGGTGTCAGGTCGTCTGTTCCGGGGCATCCTGCAGAAACGCAATACCCCTCTCCCCGGGGGGCATGGAGGGGAGCACCTCCGGGATAGTCCCCATGGCGACAATTTTTCCCCCTTTCATCCAGGCGACCCTGTCGCACAGTTCACTGACAAACTCCATGTCGTGGGAGACCACGATGAACGTCTGTTCCATCTCACTCCGGGCATGGAGGATGGAGTGCTTGACGTCCCTTTTCGTGAGGGGGTCCATCGTGCCGGTCGGCTCGTCGAGGATCACCATGCGGGGCTCGCGGATCAGGACCTGCGCCAGGGCGACCCTGTGCCTCTCCCCCTCGGAGAGCTGGTCAGGGTACTTGGAGAGGATCTCATCGCCCATGTCGTCCGGGAACCCTGCCATCGCGAGGGTAATTCTCGCCTTCCGGGCAGCAAGTTCCTTGGGGAACTCGAGCCCGATCGCATCGGTGAGGTTGTCGAGGACCGTGCGGTGGGGATAGAGGTCGTACTCCTGGTGGAGGAGCCCGATGTACCCCTTGGCCCTCCCGCGGTTCTCGATCCCGGGTTTTGTCATGTCGATCCACTCGTCCCCGACAAGGAAGTTCATCTCGCCGGCAGTCGGCTCGATGATACCGGCGATGATCCGGGAGAGTGTCGTCTTTCCTGCCCCGCTTTTGCCGATGATCCCGAATATCTCTCCTTTTTTCACTTTGAAGGATACGCCGTTGACCGCCCGGATCAGCCCCCGGTCTGCAGACATGTACCGTTTGGCAACGTCCCGTGCAACGAGGATGTCCTCGCCGGAACTGACGAAGGGGATCTCTTCCTCGCGCGAATAGTCGCGGAGGAAGTGGGATATGACATCGCGGGGAGACCCGATCTTCTCGATCCTGCCCTTTTCGAGGAGGATTGCCCGTGCTGCCGTCTCCTCGATGACACGCGAGAAGTGGGAGGTGATCACGATGCCCATTCCCGCATCCTTCGAGGCCGAGAGGAGCATCTGGTGGACGATGTCTGCCGTCTGCGGGTCGAGCGTTCCCGTCGGTTCGTCGGCAAAGAGGAGGATGGGGTCCCGCGCGAGCTGCCGGGCAAGCACGACCCGCTGTTTCTCTCCGCCGGAGAGGTCGCGCGCGATGTGCATCATCCGGTGCGAGAGGCGGACCTGGTCCAGGAGATCGGCTGCGCGGGTGATTGCGCCATCGCCGAAGTTGATGTCGTCAAGGGCGCGCAGGACATTCTCGATGACCCGGTCGTCCCCGTACAGTGCAAAGGTCCTCTGGAACATGATGGCAGTCCGCCGCATGATGAGGCTCTTTTCTGCCTCGTTTCCCGGTTTCCAGAAGTCAATGTCGGCTGCCATGAGAGTGGCATCGCACTTCGGGCAGGGTCTCTTTGCGTGGCTCCTCAGCCCGATATGGCCGCATTCCGGGCACCGGCTCACGTGGTAGATGATGGAACCCGCAGTCGGTGGATCTTCCACTCCCCGGAGGAGGTGGATGAGCACGCTCTTTCCTGCGCCGCTGCGCCCGATGATCCCCACGGTCTCGCCTTCGTAGATCTCAAAGGAGAGGCTGTCGAGGACTCTTTTTCCTGAGTATTCCATGGAGAGGTTCTGGACCGAGATGAACGGCTGGGTCATGGTATCCTCGCGCACAATCTTCTGTATGGAGTGGGGCTGTCCCGGGCACGAATTCGGGGGGGATCGACTCCATGATCTCCGGAAGATCTGCCCGGCCCTCTATTATTTCCCATATGAGGAGAATAGCATAAACTTGTTGCTTTTCGCCGGAGGGATGATTGTATTCCTCTATTATTTGAGGAGTCAAAGATCGTGGAGAAAATTCGGGGATTTTTGGGCCTGTTAATGGCCACGGAAGCACCGGCGCGGGCAGGTACCCTGTTCTGCGCGGGGACACCTCTCGATCCTTAAGCACTTGCCCGTGGTCAGGGCTTCGGCAACCTTCCTCCGGGCAGTATGCAGGTCCCTCCATACAGTCCGGCGGGAGACGCCAAGGACGGTTGCAGCCTCCTCCTGTTCGAGCCCCTCGAGGTCGATGAGCCTGAGCAGTTCCACCTCCTCGGGGAGGAGGATAATCGGAAGGCCGCTCTCGTCGGGTGCACATTCAGGGGAAAAACACCGCGAAGAACCTGCCGTCAGTGCCCGGGGCATCCTCGGTCTCCCCCTACGGCGTCCGGGGCCCCCGGTCACTGCATCTGTCACCATAAACTCACGGATCTCTTTGGCCCCTGCCCATATGAGGTTAATCCTTGCGAGGATGAATGATCCGGCCCGGGCAGCTATTGAGAGGATCGTGCCCGGCAGGCCCGTTATCGGGTATTTTTCTCACCTTTTCGGCATGTGCCTCCCGGTTGCCCCTGCCCTCCCCTCGATCTCCCCGCTCTCCCGCATCAGCTGGACGATACCGAGGTACCGCTCGGGCTCCTCGCGGTATATCTTCCGCCGCGAGGATCGTGACCTCTGCCTCTCCCGTGCGATCTCGAGGGCAGTCCGGAGAGGGATTGTCCGTGCCTGCGCTCCTGTCTCCTGCTCGTATGGAGAAATAAGAGGAGATGTCCTGCATCTTCCCTGCGTATCGTCAGCCATGGGTTGCCCACCGTCTGCCGGATGGTCCTTCGCAGGTGCTCTCCCTCACCAGAAGAAACGAAAAGCGCGTCCCCTTCCGCGTCCCCTTCCGCATCCCCACGGGATCCCGCCACGACCCCTGCCGTACACGAGGGGAAATCCCCGCGGTCCCGGGTAATACGGCATACCCTGTGCGGGTGGTGCCTGCGTGCGCTCTGCCTGCGGTGCCTGTTCTCCGGCCGGAGCGGCCTGCGGTTGCGGGGATGCGGGTGCAATACCATAAAGCCTGCAGCGTCCCATCCCCCATCCTGTCATGGGCCCCCTCCCGAGGGGACCTGTTCCATCAAGTCCTGGCATATTTTGTCATGCTCCTGTGCAGTGTGCACATATATGTCTCATATGAGTAAAAACATATCAAACTGACGGAACAGTCCATGACCCGCGCCGGGTGAGATTCTTCCTCTCCCTGCTGTCACCTGTCGTATATCTCCACGCTGTACCCGCGCGAGACGAGGATCTCGCGGCACCGGGGGAAAAACTCCCCGTCGGGGAGGGAGGCAAGCGGTGCGATGGACCCGTTCCAGAGGTGCACAAGGGCCGGGTCATCCGAGACGAGGGATGACCTCCCCTTCACCCGGCCGATCGCGTTCCCGGAGGAATCGAGGATCCGCATGGTCATGCACCGGAAATTGCGACAGATGCGGGGGCGGGAGGGATGGATCGTGCACGTGAAGAGTTCCGCGCGCTCCCTCCGGAGGAACGGGCACCACCCGGGCTCGAAGGCCGGGGGGTCTTTTTTTGAGAAGAGAGGGACGAGCGAGGGAACGACCTGCACCCGGAGGGTCTCCCGGGTCACCCCTTCGCTGATGATGAAGGAGTGGGGGGACAGACTCCGGGTCACCCGGATATGCCGCCCGAGGCTCATGCAGCACCTCCCGCACCGGGAGCAGGGAAATTCCGTCACAGCCCCCCATCCCCCGTCCCGCGTGCAGGAGTGACTGCTTCTTTTGCGAGGTGCCCGATCACGCAGGCCCTTGCCCGCGAGGCGAAGTATTCACGCTCAAGGAACGCGGATGCCTTCCTCCCGGCGGGAACGGGGAGGAAGGAAAACCCAAACTCCACATCCCAGAGGACGAGGCCGGCGGGCTGTGCCGGCGAGAGGCGGACGGACGTATCGCCGCTTAAGCGGAGGGAGACCATATCCTCGTCCGCATCTCCGGACCCCACCATGCAGAGAGCCGCCGCCATGTACCTGACCATGTGCCAGAGGAAGCTCCTGCCACGGATCTCGAAGACGGGGATACCGGACTCGACAAAGACCCGCGCGGAAAGAACCGTCCGAACCGGGTCCCGTGCATCGGGGCGGGCAAAGAGGGAGAAATCGTGGGTCCCGACGAAGGCGCGGGCCGCCCTGTCCATCGCAGATGTATCAAGCCCGGTCTCCCCGAAGAAGTACCGGTAGGTCCGGTGCAGCGCGCCGTGGCGCGGGGAGAATCCAAAAGGGACACGGGCATACCCTGTCACCCAGAGGTCTGCGGGGAGGTGGAACCGGAGAAGACTGATTGCCCTTTCAGGAAAGGGGGTCGAAATGCAGAAGACCTGGCCGCGGGCATGGACTCCCCTGTCCGTCCGGCCCGCTGCCTGAAAATGTCCGGAACGGGGATCCGTGAAGAGCGAGAGCCGGAGGCAGGCAGCGATGAACTCCCCCTCGGCGGTCCGTTCCCCTGCCTGGACCTGGGATCCAAAGAACCTGTCCCCCAGGTACCCGCAGCGGAACGCAAGCCTTGTTACCTCTGTCTTATCCTGTGCGATATCCTCTTCCATGTGTTTTTGAGTGACTGGCGGGTGTAGGTCCGGAGAGGCGTCATCCTGCCGCAGGCAACGGTCCTTCCCCTCCTGATGGCATCGAGAATGGCTGGAACACTCCGCTCGCTCTCGACGAGTGTCCTGCCATACCCAACGAAGCGGGCATTGTGCGCATCGGAGCCTCCCACGCACGGCTTGCAGAGCCGCCGTGCAACCCTCCCGGCTTTCCTGTTTGCTGCACCGACGATGTACCGGCTGTTGAAGACCTCGATCGCATCAAGGTCGCGCACCCATGCATCAATCTTTCTCCCTGCTCCATGACGCCAGAGGTGGAAGGGGTGGGGGAGGATGACCAGTCCCCCCATCTCCCGTGCGACCTCTATGGTCTCTCCGATATCGAAACCCGGGGGCAAGGGGGTGGTCACGCCAAGGACGAGGAGGTGGCCCTGCCGCGTCGAGACCTCGATCCCGGGTATGACAACGAGCCGGGTCGGGACCGAGAGGGCGTGGAGCGCCCCGCTCACGGTATCATGGTCGGTGATTGCGATCGCATCGAGCCCTGCCGCCTCGGCCCTGCGGATGATCTCTTCCACGCTGCTCTCGCCGTCGCGGGAGTGGTCAGTATGGATATGGAGGTCGCACGCGAGCATCTGATCATACCCTTTTTGACCCCGGATGATATTAAGAAGAGTTATGCGCATCCTCCTGCCCACGGGCAGGGCGACCCGGGAGATGGTGGAAGAAGCAGCAGCGGGCCTTGACGCCCGCGTGGTCGTCACCGGCGAGATCGCCTCGTTCCTGACTCCCGGGCAGCTGCAGGATCTCCTCCTCCGGGACAGGTATGACATGGCCATCGTATCAGGGATGTGCGTTGCATCCTTCCGCGGCGTGGAGGAGGCAACGGGTGTCCCCGTGTTCCTCGGGCCACGCCATGCGGCTGACCTCGGGTACGTCCTCTCCCGGCTGCCTGGTATCACTCTCTCCCGGACGATCCCTGCCGACGAGTTCCTCGCCGCGAGGATGAAGGAGGAGGCAGAGTCACGTGTCAATGCGGCAGAAGCAGCATCGGACTTTTCGTTCATGGTCAGGGGTGTCCGCATCGGCGGGACGTCGCGGATGAAGGTGCTCGCCGAGATCATGGATGCCCACAGGGCACCCGGCATACGGCAGAGGGTGGAGGACTGCTTCTCCCGGGGGGCCGACATCGTGGATCTCGGGTTCTCGTTCGATGCGACACCGGCAGACGTTTCGTCTGTCTTCTCACGACTGGAGGAGATTGAAGGCCCGCTCTCCATCGACTCGCAGGATCCCTCCCTGATCCGGGCTGCCCTCGGGAGGGCAGACCTCGTCCTGAGCCTTCAGGAGGAGAACCTCCCTGCGGTCGGACAGGATATCGCGGATGCCGGTATCGCTGCGGTGATCGTCCCGGGAGAGAGGGGACTTCCCGCGAACCTTGCTGCCGCGCGAGAGATCGGGATCGAGTGTCTCCTCGCCGACCCGATCCTCCCGCCGGCCGGCTCGGGGCTCGTTGCAGCCCTCGGCCGGTTCTCCGGGTACGACGTGCCCCTCTTTTTCGGTGCGGGAAACGTGGTCGAGCTCCTTGACGCCGACTCTGTCGGCCAGAACGCGCTCCTTGCGGCGATGGCAGCCGAGATCGGGGCTGCCGTTATCTTCACGAGCGAGCACAGCGACAAGACGCGTGGTTCGATAGCTGAGATGCGGAGGGCGACAGAGATGATGGTCCTTGCCCGGGACCGGCCCTACGCAAAGGATCTCGGGACGGACCTCCTCGTGATCAAGGAGAAGAGGAGGAGGAGGGAGCCTCCCCTCGAGTACGAAAAGACCATCCCCGCGGGGCCGGCACCGCGGGAGATCACGTACGACCCCTGCGGTAACTTCCGGATCGGGATCGAGGGCAGCGATATCGTTGCCGTCATAAGGGACCGGGCCTACCGCGGGACGTCGTGGATGGACATCTTTTATGCCATCCTCCGGGGGGGAGACGTCTCTCTCCTCGACCATGCCGCGTACCTGGGAAAGGAGCTCTACAAGGCGGAACTTGCCATCCGGTTCGGGAGGAGCTTCGAGCAGGACGGTCCCTTCTAGCGTGGACCGTTCAGGGACCATGGTTTTTTGCACTTGCCCGTCCACAAAAGAGGGTACATGAAGATCCGGGGCATACGGCGGGATCTCCTCGACCTCCTGCTGGAACTGGGGAGAGAGAACCATCCCCGCGAGTTTGCCGGAGTCCTGCGCGAGGAGGACGGGATCATCTCGGAGTTCGCCCTGCTCCCCGGGACAGTGACAGGGGACGAGAGCGCTACCCTCTTCCTCGACATGATGCCCCTTGACACCCACCTTGCCGGGAGTGCGCACAGTCACCCAAACGGCGTGCTCCTGCCTTCCCCGGCAGACCTCTCGTTTTTCCCGCGGACCGGCCGGTACCACCTCATCGTGGGGTACCCCTATGACAGGGAGAACTGGCGGTGTTTTCGTGCAGACGGGAGCCCGCTTGTCATGGAGGTGATACCCTGAGGCGCGTCGTTGCAACAGGGACCTTCGATATCCTCCATCCCGGGCACCTGTACTACCTCGAGGAATCGCGCCGGCTCGGGGACGAGCTCTATGTCATCGTCGCAAGAGACCGAAACGTCAGGCACAAGCCACGGCCCGTTATCCCCGAGGGCCAGCGGAGAAAGATGGTCGCTGCACTCCGCACCGTGGATCATGCAGTCCTCGGCGACCTCGAGGACATGTTCCGGCCGATCGAGGAGATCCGGCCCGATGTCATCACGTTCGGATACGACCAGCACTTCGATGAGGAGAAGATCAGGCAGGAACTGGAAAAAAGGGGGCTGTCTCCCCTGCTGGTCAGAATCGGGCAGTACAGGGGGGATCCTGTCTGCAGCTCCCGGGAGATCATAAGGACGGTCCGGGAGAGGGAAGAGAATAATTCAAAGAAGGCGCAGGATCAGAGAGAATAAAAAAAAACCGGGGAAAATGCAGGAAAGTGACCATCACCAGATCTCCCTGCCGCCAGTTCCGGTTCGTTCCCGGAGCATGCAGTTCCTGCATGTGGCTTTTTCGGTTACGTTAAAATAACATGAAGGGAGATGGCCTACTGAGGGTTCAATGACCCTGCAAGGTCTGCAAAAGAGTGATCTCCATGCCAGAATTTGGTACAGCGTTTTCTGTTCTGAAGAGTGACCGGAAGCTTACCCCAAGCGAGCTTGCCCGGGCAGTCCGGCTGATGGTCGCAGCCGAATACGAAGCGGTGCAGCTGTATACCCAGCTTGCAGAATCAATAGACAACGAGCTTGCACGGGAAGTCCTCCTCGATATTGCAGACGAAGAGCGTGTGCATGCCGGGGAATTTTTGAGGCTGCTGCAGGAACTCGTGCCTGACGAGCCCGACTTCTATGCAAAGGGAGCAGCAGAGGTGGAGGCCGAGATCGCAAAGATGGGCAAAGCGGCAGGGAGCAGCCAGCCTGAAGAGAGGAAAAACAGCCCGGTGACCATCGGGTCACTGAGGGGGTGAGAGGGGACATGTCCCTCCAGTACCTCGGAAGGGAGGATGCACCCATCAGCCCGGAAACATGGAACCTCCTCGATTCGGCGATGGTCGATGCTGCAAAGGGTATCCTTGCAGGGCGCAGGCTCCTCGAGATAGAGGGGCCGTATGGCCTCGGCCTCAAGGCGGTGCCCCTCGAGGACTGCCGCGTGAGCGAGTGCCTTGCGGTGAGCCAGTTCGTCCCTGTCCACATGATCTCGACACGGTTCTCCCTCGGGTTGCGTGACATCATCGCCTACGAGCAGAATGGCATGCCCTTCTCGGCGGCGCCCGCCGCACAGGCCGCAATCGAGTGCGCCCGGCAGGAAGATACCCTCGTCTTCGAGGGTGCAGCCGGCAACACGGGGCTTGTCACGCACGGGAACACGGGGGAGATAACCCTCTCCTCGTGGAACACCATCGGAAAGGCGGCAGACGACATCATCCAGGGTATGATCGCCCTGGACGAGGCAGGATACCACGGGCCCTATGCCCTCGCACTGGCCCCGTCCCGGTACAACCTCCTCTTCCGGCGTTACCTCCAGGGCCAGAGCACGGAACTCGAACACATCAGGAGCATCGCAACAGACGGCGTCTTCAAGGCACCCGTCCTGAAAGGTGGAGGAGTCCTCCTTGCAACCGGCAGGCGGTATGCCTCCATCGTGCTCGGCCAGGACATGTCGGTGGGGTATATCGGGCCGGCGGGAGACAGCCTCGAGTTCTCGATAACGGAGAGCCTTGCACTCCTGATGCGGGAACCCGCATCGGTATGCGTTCTCCGGGAGAAGAGGTGAGGGTGCCCGGGCACCCCCTCTTCTCTTACTCCCCGCCTCTTCCTGCCACTGACGCCAGCAGTTCACCTGCTGCCTTCTTGTCGAGAGGCTGGTTGTCGCTCCCGCACTTGGGAGAGAGGATGCAGGAGGGGCACCCGTCCGTGCAGGGGCAGTCCTTCACGAGGGAGCCTGCAGACGCAAGGAGTGTCTCGCAGATCTCGTATCCCTTCTCGGCGAGGCCAATACCCCCTTCGACCCCGTCGTAGATGTACACGACCGGGTCCCCGGACTCGCCGCCGGCCGGGACGGAGAGACCCCCGATGTCCCAGCGGTCGCAGAGGACGAAGAAGGGCATGACGGCGATCAGGGCATGCTCCATCCCGTGGAGACCGCCGGCAAGGTCTCCACCGGAGCGGGAGACTGCATCGCAGGTTTGGGAAGAGACCTCGAGCCAGAACGCCCGCGTTGCGAACCGTGACGGGGGAAGGTCGAGGGGTTCGACGCCGATGACGCATTCCCTCTCGATCATCCTGAATGCCGTGTAGTGCTCTGTCACCTCCACGTCTCCGAAGAAGAGGCGGGCCCCCGGAAGATCCCTTCTCTCTCTCACGCCAAGCACCCGGACCGTGGCTGACTTCAGGGGTCTTGTGTGGTAATCGACGCTGACCGGCGTCACGCGGATCGTCCGTGCCTCGAGGTCGAGATCCTCCACGCGGTACTGTTCACCCTGGTGGAGGAGGATCGCACCCCTGTGTGCCTCCCGGAATGCCTGTGCCCGGTCGAGTGTCTCGAGGACATGCCCGTCGCACAGGACTGTGAAAGTCTCGCGGGAACCCCCTTCGAGGGAGACGAGGTCTGCGGCGCGCCTGCTCCCGGCGTAGATCCACCCTCTCCGTGTCCTGCCGAGCAGGGCCTGGGCTGCAAGGGAGGAGACGATCTGCGGAAGGGCGGGGGAGAAGAGATCGCATTCCGCTGCAGGGTCAAGCGGCAGTTCTGCGGCGGCACACAGGACCTGCCCCGAGAGGATGTAGGGGTTCCCGATGTCGATGATCGCGTGCTCGAGCGGGGCTTCAAAGAACTTCTCCGGGTGACGCATGAAGTACTGATCGAGGGGGTTGCAGGACGCGACAAGGACGGCAAGTGCGTCCCTTCCGCCCCGCCCCGCCCTCCCGATCTGCTGCCATGCAGCCATCATCGTCCCGGGAAAACCCGAGAGGATGACGGCATCGAGTGTCCCGATATCGATCCCGAGTTCGAGCGCGTTCGTCGAGACAACGCCACGGAGAGACCCTGACTTGAGACCTTCCTCGATCCTCTTCCTCTCCTCGGGAAGGTAGCCCGCCCTGTAGGACGCAACACTCTCTGCAAGCCCGTGGCGGCATGATTCCGATGCGAATTCCCGTGCCCGCACGGCGACGAGTTCTGCCGTCCTGCGCGACCCGGAGAAGCAGAGTGCCTGGTGACCTGCCTCCATGCACCGGGAGAGGATCAGGGCGGAGTCACGGTGCAGGGACCGCCCCGGTGGCCATTCCCGGCAGGGGTTGTAGAAGGCGACCGTCCGGCGCCCTCCCGGCGACCCGTCACGCGCGATCTCCACGAAGGGGACACCGCAGAGCCTCGATGCAAACTCTGTTGCGTTGGCAAGCGTGGCGGTAGAGAGGACGAACCGGGGATCTCCTCCATGGAACCGGCAGATCCGGCGGAGGCGCCTGATGAGGAGGGCAACGTGGGAGCCGAAGACCCCGCGGTACCGGTGAGCCTCGTCGATGACCACCGCCGAGAGCCCGGAGAAGAACCGGCTCCACTGGTGGTGCCAGGAGAGGATGTGGTGGAGCTCGTAGGGGTTGGAGAGAACGATACGTACCTCCTTCCGGATCCGCCCCCGTGCAGAGGGTGCCGTGTCCCCGTCATAGACCGCACTCACGGGTCCTGCTGGGAGGCCTTCCTCGATGCGCTGGAGCGCCCGGTGCTGGTCACGGGTGAGTGCCTTCGTCGGGTACAGGAACAGGAACGTCGATCCGGGTTGCAGGAGGAGCGTCTCGAAGACGGGAAGGGCAAACGCAAGTGATTTGCCCGAGGAAGTCGGGGTGGTGATCACGATGTTTTTCCTCTCCCGGAAAGCCCGCACTGCCTCGCACTGGTGCGAGTACAGGCGGATCCCCCGGGAATCGAGGTATTCCCGGATCTGATCCGGAAAGGGAGGATCAGGGGTCTCGAACACCGGATCCCGCGGTGCAAGATCCTCGACATGGACCCACCCCTCTCCAAGAAGGGGGTCATTCCTGAGCGCGTCCAGGGTCTCGCGGAGATCGGTCATGCAGCCTCCAGCAGGTGGAAGAAGAGGCGGGCGAGGGAGACGAGATCCTGGCAGTTGTGCTCCACGACGGGGACCAGCGGACCGGGATTGCCATGGATCGCGTATGCCTCGTAGAACTCCGGGACCATCATGGAGAAAATGTCCTCGTTTCTCGTTATTCCGAAGAGTCCCCGTTCCAGGGTGGAGAGGCGGCAGTCTGCAAACCTCTCCCCAAAGAGCCTGCGTGCAGGGTGGAGGAGATCGATGTGGGAGCACCAAATCGGGAGTCGTTCCCCGTACAGGGCACACCTCTCCTGCAGGTACGGGATATCGAATGCCTTCCCGTTGTAGGTGATAAGCAGGGCCCTCTCCCGGAGGTATTCCTTCGCTGCAAGGATCGCAGGCAGCTCCTCCTCCATATCCCTGACCAGGAACTGGTCGGAAACGAGCCGGTCCCCCTCCACGGAGGCGAGACCGACGAGGACGATCGGCCTCTGGAAGATCCCGAGTGTCTCGATATCGAGGAAGAGGAAGTCGGACGGGTCAAAGAGGCGGGCAGACTGGATCTGCCGGAGATGGGAGGGGGGATACCAGCGCGAGACGAGGGAGAGGACGTCGCGGGGGGACCCTTTCTCGAGGGTTTCCAGGCACTCCCGGGCCGGAGCGGAGAACCTCCGGTGACAGAGGAGGTCGCGGATTGTCCGGTACCCCCTGCTCTTCAGGTATCGTTCGTTCCGCTTCCCGATCCCGTAAACGAGGGAGAGGTCTGAGAGGAGTGCATGCCGGGTTGAATCCGTCTCCCGGGAGGGGGGCATGATTGCGTGCCGGCGGGAGATGCAGTAGGCCTCCCCCTCCGGTGTCCCGACGGGACGACCCGGGAAGACCTCTTCGAGCTTCCTGCCCTCGTACATTCTCAGGAGGTTGTCCCTGTAGGAGACAGCAGCGCGGTATTCCGATTCGAGCACGGGAGACCTCGGGAGGAATGCCCTGTGCATCCGGTCATTGCGGATCACGGAATACTCCTGCGATCCCGCAACGCGGTCCCGCCAGAGCTTGCTCGCGGTCTCAAAGACCAGGGGCATGGTCATGGGTACCTGGACAGGAATCGGGAAGAGATCCATTTGAACCCTGACCGTGCAGGGCGAAAGTGCGGGGAGCGCGGGGCAAAAGATACCCTCTCCGGAACAATCATGGTTCATGGCCGCACCTGTACTTTTCAGGGACAGATTGGAAAAAGTGCCAGGGGAAGAGAATCACCCCTGAAATAGTGGATGGATATGACAGGTATCCGCGGCCTTCTCATCGATCTTGATGGCGTCATCTACACGGGCAGCAATCCCTACCCCGGGGCGGCCGAGACCATCACTTTTCTCCGCAAAAGAGGTTACCCTTTCAGGTTCGTCTCGAACAGCACGAGGAAGTCTGTCAGAGGGATTGCGCACAGGCTCTCGGGAATGGGAATTGCAGTCGATCCCAATGAGATCATCACGCCGGCAGTTACAGCGGCAGCCCTCATCAGGCAACGGGGAGGATGCCGGGCATTCCTCGTGACCGCATCGGCGGTGAGGGAGGATTTTTCCCGTGCGGGCGTCTTTCCCTGCAGGGATGCATGTGACCATGTCGTCGTGGGGGATTGCGGTGATGAGTTCTCCTATGCCACCTTGAACAGCGCGTTCCGGCTCGCACGGGAGGGAGTCCCTGTCCTCGCCCTCGAGAAGGACAGGTATTTCCGGGACACCGACGGCCTCTCCCTTGCGGCAGGACCGTTCGTTGCAGCACTCGAGTACGCGACCTGCAGGGAAGCAGAGCTCGTGGGAAAGCCGAGCCCTGCATATTTTGCGGCTGCCGTTGCATCGCTTGGGCTGTCTCCCGGCGAGGTGGCCATGGTCGGCGACGACGCCGTCTCGGATGTGCAGGGGGCCATGGATTGCGGGATGTCTGGCATCCTCGTTCAGACCGGCAAGTACTCGCCTGGTTCCGCTGCAGCATGCAGGAGGCCTCCGACGGCAGTCCTGCCCTCGATCGCGTCGCTTCCTGAGTTCCTTTTGGGACAAAGAGAGGAGTGACAGGGCGTGGTCACGCCTTCCCGTTCCGCAATCCTCCTTGCCCTTGCATGCGCGTGTGTCGCGGCCGGGTGCCTCGACATCCTCCCCTGGTCGAGGCCCCCTGTCGTCTACCCCTCGATTGTGCCGGTGGAAGGAGGGCCCGTCCCGCGGCCCCCCGTCTACACCTTCCCGTTCCAGGACTTCTCCGTGACCATCGACGTCCCCCTCGACGCGGCCGTCTATGCCGGTGCCCGCGCTGCGGACAAGGGCGCCCTGGTCTACGACCAGAACATTACCGAGGACGAGTGGAGAGCAGGGATCTACCGTGCACTCATGGACGATCCCGCCCAGGATGACTTCTTCCTGGATCTCCTCTCCAGCCTTCGCGCTGTCCGGGACAGGAGGGGCCTTGACGATGACGGGTACATCGAGCTCCTCTCGGTCTTCGTCCAGTCGATCCCGTACGAGAACCAGCAGTCATCTGATCCCCGGTTCCCGGTCGAGGTCTACGGGGACGGCGCAGGGGACTGCGATGACAAGAGTCTCCTGCTTGCGACCCTCCTTGCCCGCGAGGGGTTCCGGGCAGCCCTCCTCTACTTTGAGCAGGAACGCCACATGGCCGTCGGGGTGGGGTGTGCCGGCCCCGGGTACAGGGGTACGGGGTACGCCTACATCGAGACCACGAACGTCACCTTCGTCGGAGTCGCCCCGCGCGAACTGGCCGGCGGAGTCCGCCTCGAATCCTTCCCGGCGATCATCCCGGTCGGGGAGGGGACCCGCAACTACACACGCTGCTCCGAGACTGCTGCTCTCTCTGCTGCCATGGAGACATTGCGGGCCGAGATCGATTCCCTGGGAATACGGATCCGCACCTCCGAGGAGGCCCTTGCACGGGAGAGATCGAATCTCGAAGCGATGCGGGCGGCAATGGAGGCCATGAAGAGGGAGGACGTCTCCGCGTATAACGCCCGCGTCGACCGGTACAACGGGAGGGTGAGAGAATACAACACCCTCCGGTCAGAACTCACCGGAATGGTCACCCGCTACAACCGTCTCGTGGACACGTACAATCTCCTTGTATCCCGCCAGTACGACCGCAAAGGCATGTATGCATTCCTCGCGACGATCGGTAATATTTAGGGATCTTTTGGAAATAAACTGGAGGAACGCAGGTGAGGGGGAGGTTCACAACCGTTTAATCCTTTCCCCCCGAGATGTACCAGCAAGGGATAGAGAGGGTACCAAATGCTCGAGATAGAGGATCTGCATGTGAAGATCGGGGAGAGGGAAGTCCTCCACGACATCAACCTCCACATCAGGGAAGGGGAGACGCACGTGCTCTTGGGCCCAAACGGGTCAGGGAAGACAACGCTCCTTCGGGCGATCATGGGTTTTTCAGGACTCGAGGTGACGAGCGGGACCATACGGTTTAAGGGAAAGGACATTACCCGCCTGCCCATCCACGAGCGGGCAAAGATGGGAATCGGGATGCTCTTCCAGCGCCCTCCGACCGTATCCGGTCTCAAGCTCGGCAAGCTCCTTGCCGTCACGTCGGGCGAGAGGGCAGGAATGGTCTCCGAGTATGCGCGGTTCCTTCACATGGAAAATTTCATGGATCGGGCGATCAACCTCGGGTTTTCCGGCGGAGAGATCAAGAGGAGCGAGGTCCTCCAGATCATGGTCCAGCAACCCGACTTTGTGATGCTGGACGAGCCCGAGAGCGGTGTCGACCTCGAGAACATCACCCTTATCGGGAACGCAATCGCCCGCCTGCTCGAGAAGGACGTCCACATCGTGAACCGGAAGAAGAGCGGCCTCGTGATCACGCACACGGGCTACATCCTTGATTACCTTGATGCCGACTTCGGGCACGTCATGTGCGACGGCGTGTTCCGGTGCCATGGCAACCCCCGCGAGATTCTGAAGGTGATCAAGACATCCGGGTACAAGGAGTGCCTTGCATGCCAGAAGATCTAGGGAAGATGACGGACCTCTCTCCGGAGGATAAGGAGAGGCTCACACTGACCGGCCTTGAGGTCGAGATGAAGAACAGGTCGGGGAGCTTCTTCCAGGTCGACCAGGAGATCAAGCAGTGGACCTCGCTTGAGAAGGGGATCGAGGTCCTCCCGATCGCAGAAGCCCTCCGGAAGTACGCATGGCTCTCGGCGTATTCCTGGAACCTCGTGCAGAAGGACAAGGACCAGTATACCCGGTTCGTCGCAGACCAGCCCGAACCCGCGGGTTTTGCGATCATTGCCAGGAAGGGGACAAAGACAATTTACCCACTCCAGGCGTGCCTGTTCCTTGCACGCACCCCCGTCCAGCACGTGCACAATGTCATCATTGCCGAGGAGGGCGCAGAGCTCCACCTCATCTCGGGGTGTGCGAGCGCATCCTACAAGAAGTCCGGGTCCCATATCGGGGTGAGCGAGTTCTACGTGGGAAGGGGTGCCCGTATCACCTCCACGATGATCCACAACTGGGGCGAGGAGATCAGCGTCTTTCCCCGGAGTGCCGCCCGCGTCGAGGAGGACGGGGTGTTCATCTCGAACTACGTCTGCATGCAGCCTGTCAAGAAGGTCCAGATGGCACCATTCGTCGATCTGGCAGGCAGGAATGCAATCGGCCGTTTCAGCAGTGTTGTCGTCTGCACACCGGGGTCGTTCATGGACCTCGGCTCCACGGCACGACTCTCAGCGGAAGGTGCAAGCGCGGAGCTCGTCACCCGGGCGATCACCACGGGGGGGACCATCATCTCGCGCGGGATGATCGAGGGGGCATCCCGGGAGACGAAAGGGCACATCGAGTGCAGGGGACTCATCCTGCGGGACGGTGTCATCCATGCCATCCCCGAGATAAAGGGCAACGTCGTCGATACCGAGCTCTCGCACGAGGCAGCCGTCGGGAAGATCGCAAGGGACGAGATCGAGTACCTGATGTCCCGGGGTCTCGACGAGGACGTGGCAACGGCAACGATCATCCGGGGGTTCCTCGACGTGAGGATAGCCGGCCTCCCTGATGCCCTGCAGGCCCAGATCGATGCTGCGATCGACTCCGCCGAGAAGAGCGGGTTCTGACCGGAGGCAAAAAGATCGCACGGTGCCTGTGCATGGTGGGCAGAGGAGATGGGGCAGGCAGTCCGGGAGAGAGGGAAAGAGACAATCTGGAAAGGTGGTGAGTGTCCTGCCAGGGGATCCGTATGAGAAGGAGAGGGAGGAGATGGTCGCAACCCAGATCGCGGCACGGGGCATTTGCGACCGGAGGGTCCTTGAGGCGATGCGGAAGGTACCGCGCCACCTCTTTGTCCCGAAAGAGTACGAGAGAGCTGCATACAGGGACCACCCGCTCCCCATCGGGCACGGCCAGACCATCTCCCAGCCCTATATCGTTGCACTGATGACCGAGCTCCTCTCTGTCTCTTTCGGCGACCGCGTCCTCGAGGTGGGTGCAGGAAGCGGGTACCAGGCCGCTGTCCTTGCAACCCTCGGTGCAACGGTCTATTCGATCGAGCGGATCCCTGAGGTCGCGAGGATCGCTGAGGAGAACCTCCGCAGGGCAGGAATCCCGAACGTGACGGTCATCGTGGGTGACGGCACGCGCGGGTACCCTTTCGCGGCACCGTACCAGGGAATCCTCGTCACCGCTGCAGCACCCGCCGTCCCGCAGCCCCTCGTCGACCAGCTCGCCGAAGGAGGCCGTCTCGTTGCACCTGTCGGCAGCCGGGACCTGCAGGAGCTCGTGAGACTGGAAAAGAGAGGAGGAACGGTTGCGAGAACGACCTGTGGCGGGGTTGTCTTTGTCCCGCTCATCGGCGAGCATGGCTGGGAGGAGTGATTTTGAGATGGCCTGGTACGACGTGACGCGACCCCTGAAGGAGGGAATCGCCGTCTACCCCGGCGATCTCGTCCCTGCATTCCGCAGGGAGGACAGGGAGACGTATCGGATCTCGGAGCTTTGCATCTCCTCGCACAGTGGCACGCACATCGATGCACCCTCGCATTACATCAGGGATGGGGCATCCGTAGACCAGATTCCCCCGGCAAACCTCATCGGGCAATGCAGGGTCATCAGCGTTGCGGGGAGAGGAACGCTCATCAACCCTGCCGATATCGCAGGGTGCACGGGAGAGCGTATCCTCTTCAGGACGTGGTACTCGGGCGAGGAGGCATTCAGGGAGGACTACCCCGGGCTCTCTCCCGCCAGTGCTGAGGCTCTTGCGGATGCAGGTGTCCGGTGCGTCGGGATCGATTCCCCCTCGGTCGAGCCCTTCTCCGGGGACGGGACGGTCCACCGGATCCTGCTCGGGCGCGGGATCACCGTGATCGAGTTCCTCGACCTCTCGCAGGTCGGGCCCGGAGACTACGGGATGGTGGCCCTCCCCCTCCGGCTGGAAGGCCTTGACGGGTCGCCGTGCAGGGTTCTGCTCAGGGACTGCGGGGAGGTGTGATCGCATGGATATCCTGAAGGATGCCGTCAGAAAACTGGAAGAACTGACACACGGATCCGGCTGCGAGGATGGAAACATCGTCCTCTCGGTCAACCCTGACCGGACTGTCTGCCAGTTCGAGAAGGGTGCCTGCATGGAAGCCTCCTTTGGTGGGAGGAGGGCGGAATTTGTCACATTCCACCCCACGAGGGCGACAACGCGCCTCCCGTTTCTCTTCGGAGCGGCGCTCGAGAAGCCACCGCACCGGGCGGCAGCATGTGCCATCATCAACGTCATGACCGGGTTTTTGTGCATATCGCGGACGAGGATCTCCTGTGACCCGGAATGTCACGCTGCCTGCAGGAGAGAGCTCCTCGAGAGGATTGGAAAGAAGGAGGTCGGAGGACTGCATGTTCCCGGCCATGTCATCGCCTCGTTTCCCCGTCACACGGAAGTTGCCGGGGAAGGGGAAGTCGTCCTCGTCGGCGGTGAAGGGCTCATCTCACCGGAGGGTGGAGCACTCCTTTCGGGAGATTCTTCCGGGAGAATCCTCCTCGTGGGGCCATCCACTGCAGGAGTCGCATGCCTCGAAAACCTGCCGCACTGGTGCCCCTACGGGAAGGGATAGCTCTATTTCTCTCTCCCGCGACTGATCTCCGATGCATTTTGGCTCGTCAGGTATCCGGGCAGTCTTCGACCGGGATCTCGTCGATTGTGCAGTTGCACTGGGAATGGTGCTCGGGAGGGAGACGGGAAGAATCATCCTTGGGCACGATTCACGAACCACATCCCCGGCCATCGCGAACGCTTTTGCATCCGGGGCCCTCATGGAGGGTGCACGCCTCGTCTCTGCGGGACTGGTTCCGACCCCGGCGGTCGCCGGCGCAGTCCCGGAGGGGGGACTGGGCTGCATGGTGACTGCCTCGCACAACCCGCCGGAATACAACGGGATGAAGATCTTTTCTCCCGGCGGAGCATCGCTGACAAGGGCCCGGCAGGAGCAGGTGGAGGCCCGCCTCCGGGGCAGGGACCCGCACCCCGGAAAAGCGCAGCCTGCCAGTTATGGAGTGGTGGAAGAGCAGGAGATCCTCCCGTCCTACATCTCCGGGATCACATCCCGCATCAGCTGCCGGAAAAGGATAAGGGTGATCCTTGACTGCGGGGGAGGCGCCGGTTCGGTCGCAAGTCCCGCAATCCTCCCGGGAATCGGTGCAGAGGTCCGGGCTTTGAACTGCTCGCCCACGGGCATCTTTCCCCGGCCTTCCGAACCTTTACCGGAAGCACTGCCGTATATTCCCGATCTCGTCCGCCGGTGGGGTGCAGCGGGAGCCGTCGTCCACGATGGGGATGCCGACCGGATGATGGCCTTCGACGGGAAGGGCCGTTTCATCCCAGGGGATATCCTCCTCGTCCTCTTTACCAGGTACCTGGGGGCACGGCGGGTGGTCACCACGACGGACGCGAGCATGGTAATCGAGGAGTGGGCGGATGTCACGAGGACCCCTGTCGGGGACAGCTATGTCTCCGAGGCCCTCCTCTCCGGCGGGGACTTCGGGGGAGAACCCTCTGGTGCATGGATCTTCCCGGGGCAGTCCCTCTGTCCCGACGGCCCGTATGCAGCAGCCCTCTTCTGCCAGATGGTATCCGAATGGGACATAGCGGAAGAGATTGACGCCATCCCCCGGTACCCGGTCTTCCGCGAGTCGATCCCCTGCGACAGGTCCCCGGAGGTGCTGCGTGCGCTCGGCGCAGCTGTCCCGACAGATGGGATCCGCGTGGAGAAAGAGGAGGGATGGTACCTCGTCAGGGCCTCGGGCACGGAACCGAAGATCAGGGTGACAGCGGAGGCACGATCAGTCGCTGCTGCCCGGGCACTCCTCGAAGAGGGCATTTTACGGGTCAAAGAGGGAAAAAAAGAGATATCAAAAGAATGAGAAGGTAGTGGTGATGAAATGTGTCATTCTCGCTGCAGGCGAGGGAAAGAGGATGCGGCCGCTCACCGCGACCCGCCCCAAGGTGATGCTCCCCCTGGCAAACCGGCCGATGCTAGCGCACCTCATCACAGCAGTGCGTGATGCCGGAGAAAAGGAAATCCTCCTCGTCGTGGGGTACAGGGAGGAAGAGGTCCAGCGGTACTTCGGAGACGGGAGCACCCACGGCGTCCGCATCGACTACGTCGTCCAGAGACACCAGAGGGGGACTGCCGATGCCCTTGCAACAGCCGCGGAATGGGCCGGCGAGGACTTTCTCCTGATGAACGGCGACATGGTACTCTCGCCGGAGGATATCCGGAAGGTCATGGATACCTCCCCGCCCTGCATGGGTATCGCCCCCTCCGACCACCCGGAGGACTACGGCACCGTCCAGATCGATGGCGATAAAGTCCGGGGCCTCGAGGAGAAGTCCCGGGAGCCATCAGGGAACCTCGTGAATGCCGGGATCTACCACTTCACGGGAGACATATTCGCAATCCTCGAGGGAATCGGACTCTCGTCCCGGGGCGAGAAGGAGCTGACCGATGCACTCGCGACCCTGATTTCAGAGGACTCCCTGACGGCGGTAAGGACGGACTCGTGGCTCGACGTCGGCTATCCCTGGGATCTCCTCTCCGCGAACGAGAAGATGATGGTGGACATCCCGTCAGGCATCGCAGGGACTGTCGAGGAGGGAGCAGTCCTCAAAGGGCCTGTCCAGGTGGGGGAAGGATCTGTTGTCAGGGCCGGAAGCTACATCGAGGGCCCCTGCATCATCGGGAGGGATTGCCGGATAGGCCCCCATGCCTACATCCGTGGTGCGACGACGATCGGCGACGGGTGCCACATCGGACATGCGACCGAGGTCAAGAACTCGGTCATCCTCCCGGGGTCAAACCTTCCCCACTTCAATTATGCCGGGGACTCTGTCATCGGCAGCGGCTGCAACCTCGGCGCAGGGACGAAGATTGCAAACCTGCGGCACGACCGGGCCGGCGTGAGGGTCGGGGGGCGACCGACGATGAGGAATAAGTTCGGGGCAGTCATCGGCGACGGTGTCATGCTCGGGATCAACTGCTCTGTCAACGTGGGATCGGTCATCGGCGAGGGCGCGGCCATCGGTCCGCACTGCCTTGTCGAGGGATATATCGCACCCGGGGCGAAGATCAGGTAGGTGCAGCATGCAGGCAGTCATTCTTGCGGCAGGGGAAGGCAGGAGGCTCCGTCCCCTGACGAGGAGCCGGCCGAAAGCCCTCATCCCGGTTGGAAACGTCCCCATCATCGATTACGTCATCGAGGCCCTCCTCGCGTCCGGCATCCGCGACATCATCGTTGTTGTCGGGTACCGCAGGGAACAGGTCATCGGGCACCTCAACCAGGCGGGGTACCCGGTGCAGGTGGTCGTGCAGGAGAGGCCGCTCGGGACGGCCCATGCCCTCCTGCAGGCCAGGGAACACCTGACAGGGAGGTTCCTCGTCCTCCCCGGAGACAACTACATCGACAGTGCGTCCATCGCGCGGATCATGGACATCCCGGATGCCCTGCTCGTCAAGGACCATCCCTACCCTTCAAACTTCGGCGTGGTGGAGATCCGGCGGGGGTACGTGACCCGGATCATCGAAAAACCCAGGCAGGCACCAGGGTTTACCATATCGACCGGGATCTTCTCCCTTGATACTGACTTCTTTGACTGTATCAGCCAGCCTGACCTCACCGATGCGATCAGCGCGTTCATCGCGTCCGGAAGGAAGCTGAAGGCAGTCCGGGCGCTCGACTGGCAGGATGCCATCTACCCCTGGGACCTCCTCCCGATGAACCGGCTCCTCATCAGGGAACTGATCCCGGAGAAGGCAGGAGAGATCGCGACAGGAACGGTCATCCAGGGACGGGTGAGAGTGGGGGCCGGATCGAGGATCCACCCGGGCTGCACGATCGTCGGGCCGGTCGTCATCGGTCCCGGCTGCGAGATAGGGCCCCATGCCTGCATCATGCCGAGCACGAGCATCGGGAGCAGGGTGAGGGTCGCTCCCTTCTCGCTGGCCGAGAACAGCATCATCCTTGATGATGCCTTTGTGGGACCGCACTCCCTCGTCAGGGATGCGGTCATCGGCGAGGGCTCGCGGCTGGATGACCACGTGAGCATCGTTCCGGCATCCCCCCTGCTCGAGATCGGGGATGAACAGGTGAAGGGTCGTTTCGGCGCTGTCATCGGGGAGAAAGCGAGAATCGGGCCATTTTCCATACTCAGGGGGGCAATCGTGGGCAACAGCGTCGTCATCCGGGGAGGAAGGGAGATAACATCCACGGTTGCCGGCACGGACAACGGCCTGGTGGTGTGAGGGTGTGCGGGATATTCGGATATACCGGGGAGAAGAAGGCAGCCCCCCTTGTCCTCGAGGGACTGCGGCGCCTCGAGTACAGGGGCTATGACTCTTTTGGGCTCGCGGTGCTGGATCGGAGCCTCTGGGTCTGGAAGAAGAAGGGCAAGATATCGCAGTCCCGGCCTCCCGTCATGCAGCGGAAAGGCGGGACCGCGATAGGCCATACCCGGTGGGCGACCCATGGCGAACCAAGCGACGTAAACGCCCACCCCCATACGGACTGCAGGGGGAAAATTGCCATCGTCCACAACGGTATCATCGAGAATTATGCAGCACTCCGGCAGGAACTGGTTGGACGGGGGCACACGTTCCGTTCCGGGACCGATACAGAGGCGATCGCCCACCTGATCGAGGAGGAGTACCACGGGGATCTCCCCGCGGCAGTCATGGCCGTTCTCCCTCGGCTCGAGGGGAGTTATGCCATCCTTGCGGTTGCAGAGGGTTGCGAGGGCATCGTTGCAGCCCGGCAGGGCAGTCCCCTCGTCATCGGCCTTGCGGATCGTGCCTGTGTAGCCGCATCGGACGTCACCGCGCTGCTCGACCACACGGATCGCGTGATCTACCTCGAGGACGGGGATGTTGCGGTGCTCCTGCCCCCGGGCCCGGTCATCTGCCACGGGGGGACACCTGTCGGGAGGCCTGTCCAGAGGGTCGAGTGGGGAACAGAAGAGGTCAGGCTCGGGGGATTCGCCCACTACATGCTCAAGGAGATTTACGAGCAGCCATCGGTCTTTTCCGCAACAGCCAGGGCCCTGCTTGCAGAGGAGGTGCCCGATATTCTCCGGGAGGTCTCCGGCATCACCCTCGTTGCATGCGGAACATCGTATCACGCGGCACTCCTCGGCCAGTACCTCATCGAAGAGTACTGCAGCATCCCGGTCAGGGCCGAGATCGCGTCTGAATTCCGGTACCGCACGCTGCCGGGAGACGACCTCGTCGTGGCGGTCACCCAGTCGGGCGAGACAGCGGACACGCTCTCGGCACTGAAGAGGGCCCGCATGCACAACCACCCGACCCTTGCCGTCACGAACGTGCTGGGGAGCAGCGCGACGCGCCTTGCAGACGCAACGCTCTTCATGCGGGCTGGCCCGGAGATCAGTGTTGCCGCGACGAAGTCGTTCACCGCCGAGATCGCCATATTCCTCTACCTTACCGATGTGCTGAGCGGGGGCCGCATCCGCCAGGCTCTCCTCTCCGGGCACGGGGCCATCGGGGAGGCACTGCTGCAGGATCTCCGGCCTGCCGTGGAGGTCTGCAGGGGAGCCTCCACGGTCTTCTTCGTGGGCAGGGGCCCCTTCTATCCGCTGGCACTCGAGGGGGCACTGAAGATGAAGGAGATCACCTATATCCATGCCGAGGGGTATGCTGCCGGGGAGATCAAGCACGGGCCCTTTGCCCTCCTCTCCCCGGAGACCCCTGTCATCGCCCTCTGCCCCGCGGGAAAGACGTACCCGGCGATGGTCTCCAACATCCGGGAGATGAAGGCGAGGGGAGTCCCAATGATTGTGCTCGGTGCCGGGGGGAACCAGGAGTTGCAGGAGATCTCCGACGTGTTCATCCCGCTCCCGGAAGGGGGGGTCGTCTCAAACATCCTCGCATCGGCAGCACTCCTGCAGCTCCTCGCGTACCATACTGCAGTGGCGCTGGGAAGGGACATCGACCAGCCGAGAAACCTGGCAAAGAGCGTGACGGTGGAGTGATGACGGCAAGTTCCGGCCAAAATGACCCGGTTCACCACGGGGGTCACAAAAGACTAAATATCACCGTTTTTGGCCCGTCAAAAAGATTTCTTTCCGGGATCACGTATTTTACAATCCGTCTTGCAAATGCACTGGCAGGGATAGGCGATGTGAATGCGGTTCTCTTCCGGAACATGCTTCCCAAGAAGCTCTTTCCGGGGTGGCGACGCGTCGGAGATGATCTGTCACAGCTCGAATTCTCTGAATCGGTAACGGTATATGAATTCCTCGACTGGTTTGATCCCGTGTCCTGGTTGAAGGCCTACGCTGCTGCACGGAATTCGAATGCAATCATCCTGCCATGGTGGACATCGAGTGTCGCGCACATGTACCTTGCAATCCAGATCTTGAACAGAAGGAAGAGACCGGTGATCATCGAGTTCCATGAACCCGTGGATCCCCTCGAGGATGCGACGATTCCCCTGCGTCTGTATGCCCGTGTCTCCGGCTGGATGGTCCGGGCCCTTGCATCAGGTTTTGTAACGCACACGCTCTACGATCGCGATCTGATCGTTGGACGATACCATATTCCCGCCGGTGACATTTCAATCATCCCCCATGGTCTCTATGACCAGTATGATCATATACCTCAAAAGATTGCAAAGGCTGAACTTTGTTTCGAAGAAGAATATATTATTCTCTTTTTCGGATTACTCCGGAAGTTCAAAGGCGTGAAAAACCTGATTCGGGCTTTTGAACTGCTGCCATTAGAATTAAAGGAGAGATCGCGCCTGTGCATTGTGGGGGAAGCCTGGGAGGACCAGGAATCAGTTCAAATGGCCCGGATGTCACCTGAAAGGGACAGGATCAGTGTCGTTGACCGTTATGTGAGTGACAGGGAGGTTTCGCTGTATTATTCAGCCGCCAGCGTTTTCGTGGGTCCCTATACAAGAGAATCACACGACCCGTGTGCTGTCTGCCATATTGCAATGTCATATGGTCTCCCTGTCATCGCATCGCATACAGGAGGAATGATTGAGAGCCTCAGTGACTACGAAGGAGTCCGTTTCGTACCACCAGAGGATCCTGAAGCGATTAAGGAGGCACTGATACAGGTATTTTCCCCAAGTGAGAAGAGATATCAGGTCCCTGAAAGACTCAGGTGGGAATGCATTGCAAAACAGTGGGAAAAATTCCTCCTTGAGATCCAGAAAACACCGTATCCTGCCGAACCGGACAGACACACCATTGTAGCTCCATCGAGGAAGAAGGACTGATATGAAAACCGCAATACTCTCCGCATATGACTTCTCCGTCACGGGCGGTGCAGAAAGGCTGATCATCGACCTTGCCCGTGCGCTCGGGGCCGAGGTCGTTGTCCCCTCGTTCTCCCGGGAGGTAGTCTCGCACTATGATCCGGAACGTTCGGTCTCTTTCTGCTCCCTCGACCATCCCCTCCCCGCAGAACCGCTTCGCCAGATTGAAGGGATGCGTCTTTTCAAAAAGGCTGACCTCGATTACGATTTCGTGGTCTGCATCGATGACATGGCAGTCCGGTACCTGGTCCATCCTGTCCCGCACCTCTACTACATGCTGACACCCCGGCGGGCACTCTACGACATGTACTACCACTTCCTGGAAGGAAAGAGCCCTGCGGGGAAGGCCGTGTACATTCCTGCGCTTGCCCTCGCGCGGTACATGGACAGGCGTTTTGTCCGGAAACACGTCAGGAACCTCGCCTGCATATCCCACACGGTCCGGAACCGGATCCAGAAGGTCTACCTCCGGGACGCGCGTGTCCTCTATCCGCCCATCCACGGGGACCGGTTTGCATGGGAGCCCTCGGAGGGATACTGGCTCTCGATTGGCCGGGTCGACAAGTGGAAGCGGATCGAACTCCAGATCGAGGCGTTCCGCCGCATGCCGGAGAAGAGTCTCGTGATCGTCGGCAGGATCTATCCGGGGTTCGAACGCCTTGTCGAGACTGCACCGCGAAACATCGTATGGAAGAGTGTGCAGGGCGAGGAGGAGATGAGGAGGTTGCTCTCCCGGTGCGAGGGGTTCATCACTACGGCAATCGACGAGGACTTCGGCATCACCCCTCTCGAGGCAATGGCAAGCGGCAAACCTGTTGTCGCCGTCCGCGAGGGGGGTTACCAGGAGACGGTCCTCGATGGCCCGTGCGGGAGACTCGTTGCACCCGACCCTGAGGAGATCTCGAGTGCCGTCCGGGAGGTGGGGCAGCGCTCCGATGAATTCCGGGAGGCGTGCCAGGGGAGGGCAGCTCTCTTTGACTTCCCCCTCTTTGCGGAGAGGGCCCAAAGTCTCGTCCGAGACTGCTTAGTGTAACGATCCCGGGTTTTTTTTCGCGATCCCGGTCGTGCCAGCAGTTATCCCATAGGGGAAAAAACTTCCATCCCTGCCACAGATCTCCCGGAATCCTCCATTTTTTTGCCATTCCCAAAGAATTAAAACAGAGGGCTGCAAACATTTCCCCAAAGGAGAACGGGACACGATACCATGGAATTCCCTGGTTTCCAAAGATACAGGACGTACCTGATTGTCATTTTCCTGGCCCTCATGGCAATTTTCTCGATATGGATACGGATGCTCCCCGCGTCTGTCGCCGGAACGACAGACATCCTCAACCTCGTCGGGAGCGATGACCCCATGTATAACCTCCGGCAGATAGAGCAGATGAACCAGAACTTCCCGAATTATGGCTGGTTCGAGGCGATGACCCTGTACCCGCACGGGCAGGTCATCCACTGGGGCCCCCTCTTCATCTGGATCATCTCCGGGCTCTGCCTTGCCCTCGGTGCAACGACCCGGCCGGAGATCATATCCCTCGCCCTCGCGGTGCCGCCCATCATGGCAGGGCTCATGGTTCCGGTCATGTACCTCCTCGGGAAGAGGGTCTCCGGGACACTCGCGGGTCTTTTTTCGGCGTTCGTCATCGCAGTCGTCAGTGGCCAGTTCTTTTTCCGTTCCCTGTACGGGTACCTTGACCACCATGTTGCCGAGGTCCTCTTCAGCACCCTCTTCATCCTCTGTTACACGTGGGCACTTGCATACTTCCGGGAAAACCCCGTGGATCTGACAAAGCTGGAGAACCTCCGTTATCCCCTTCTCATTGCAGCATGCTGCGGTATTTCGTATGTTGCCGGTCTCCTCGTGATGCCGACAATGGTCCTCTTTGCATTCATCGTTGCAGTTACCACGTTTTTCTTATTCGTGTGGGGCTTTTTCCGGAGGGCCAGGGGAGACTCGCTCCTCTTCCTCAACACCGTAACCTTTGGAATTGCTGCGGCCAGCTTCCTCGTCTTCGGCGTCCACAAGGATGGGTTCCAGTTCGATTACTATACCCTCGGACACCCTCTTGCGTACATCCTGATCATCATCGGAACGGTCGTACTCTATGCCCTCGAACGGTTCACCTGGCAGAGGGGGCACAGGCAGTACCTTGCCAGCCTTGCCGGAATTTTCCTGGCTGTACTGGGGTTCTTTGCGATAGCGCTTCCCGGGCTCTTTTCCACGTTTATCGCAAGTATCGTTCAGTTCTTCGGTCAGAACGAACTCTACCTCACGATCCAGGAGGCCCGGTCCTGGACAGCCGCGGATGCATGGGATAACTTCGGCGTCGGCCTGATCCTGATGGCAGGTGGCATACTCCTCCTCTGCCACATGCTCTGGAAGGAGAAGAGGGAGGAACACCTGCTCGTCCTTGTCTGGGCCCTTCTCATCGTTATCGCGACCTGGCAGCACATCAGGTACGAATACTACTTTGCCGCCCCGCTCGCCCTCCTCTCAGGTCTTTTCGCGGGATACACTGTCGGCTGGGGCGGAAAGGAGGTTCTGGCCCTTTTCCCGAGAGATGGAAAGGAGAGAAAGGAGGAGACAGTACCGGATAAACAGGGGTCGAAGCCGAGGGGGAAGAAGCAGGCAAAGCAGGAGCGCACTGCCCGCAAGAGAGACCCTCTCAAAATAGGGGCGGTAGCAACGGTCCTCCTCCTGCTCTGCATTTTTGCGTACTTCCAGGTGAGTTACGAGCTCCGCGTCGCCACGTCCGGGGCTCTCCGGATGAACCCGGACTGGCGCGAGTCCCTCGAGTGGATGGGGGCAAACACTCCGGACCCCGGTGTCGACTACTACCGCATCTATGACAAGGAGACGTTCCAGTACCCGCTACAGTCCTATGGGGTCATGTCGTGGTGGGACTACGGGCACCTCATAACATATATTGCAAAGCGCATCCCGAATGCAAACCCCTTCCAGTCGGGCGTCGCAGGTGAGTACGGTGCCGCAGCCTTCTTCATGACCGAAGACGAGGAGAAAAACAGGCAGATTGCGGAAAAACTCGGGGTACGTTACGTTGTAACAGACGTGGAGATGGATACGGGCAAGTTCTGGGCAATGGCAACCTGGTTCAATACGAGTGCCGGTATCTCGCCCTACACGAAGGTCATCCTTGCACCCGCACAGGGCGGGGCAGAAACCTATTCCCCCATCGAGATGTTCGACAAACCGTATTACCTGACCATGGTCTCGCGCCTCCACAACTTTGACGGTTCCCTGACAAGGGCCGGACAGGTCTACTACATCGAGGTGGACCTCGGGCGGGCTGCATATCCGGTTGCAACGGCGGCAAAGGTCATGGACGCGGCTGCTGCACGGGAGGCTGCGGCTGCCTACAACCAGAATGCAGCGCCAGAAAAACGTGCCCTGGTCCTCTCTCCCCACATCCTCTCCCCCATCGGGGATGTCCCTGCCCTGCACCACTACCGGCTGGTCCATGAGTCACCCACGAACGTCCTTTCCGGGCGCTCGGCCGATCCGGCCGGGGACGTCAGGTACGTCAAGGTCTTCGAGTTCGTCCCCGGTGCCCGCATCAGGGGGGAGGGTATCATAGAGGTGGACATCGTCACGAATACCGGCAGGGAGTTCACATACCGGCAGGAGAGCCGGGATGGTGAATTCATCGTTCCGTATGCCACCACGGGATCGTCAAGCGAGGTAAGGACGAAGGGGAAATACCGCATAGCAGGGACTGGGAGGGAGTTCGAGGTTCCCGAGGAGGCCGTCCTCCGGGGAATTCTGGTCGGGTGAATGGCTGACTGCTGCTCCGTCATCACGGGAGAGGAGTTCGCGCGGCATGACCTTGATTGGCACGAGGAGAACAGCCGGAGGCTCCTGAATGCAATCGCACATATTCCACTCCCGGTAAAGAAGTACACCGCAGAACCGGCGTCATTTGAGGATCTTGCACGGGTCCATGAACCGGGGCATATCCGGGTGATCGAGGACCTCTGCTCGTACGGCGGCAGGAGGTACCTCGATATGGATACCTACGTGACGCCCGAGTCCTTCCGGATCGCGTCGCTTGCTGCCGGTGCATCCATTGCCGCTGTCAGGCGCGCCCTTTCCGGAGAGTCCTGTTTTGCCCTCGTCCGCCCCCCCGGTCACCACGCGGAACCCGGACGGGCGATGGGGTTCTGCCTCTTCAACAATGCCGCTATCGCTGCTGCGTGGGCACTTGAACGGGTGGAACGGGTCGCAATCCTTGACTGGGACCTGCACCACGGGAACGGGACGCAGAAGATCTTCTACGAGAGCGACCGCGTCCTCTTCTGCTCCATCCACCAGGCAGACATATTCCCCTGGACGGGCTGGATCGACGAGGTGGGTGCGGGAAGGGGCAGGGGTTTTACCCTGAATGCCCCCCTGCCGGCCGGCGGGGAACTGGGGGATTACCTGCATATCTTTTCGGAGGTATTCTGCGAGGCCATTCTCCATTTTGAACCGGATGTGGTCATCGTCTCGGCAGGGCAGGATCCCCTGCACGATGACCCGAAGGGTGGGATGCGCCTCGTCCCCGAAGACTTCGGGGTCCTCTGTTCCATGGTCCGGGAAGCCGCCGGAAGCCCCCTTGCGCTCGTTCTCGAAGGGGGATACGGACCGTCCCTCGGAGAGGCAGTCTCCTGCATCCTCGGTGCACTCTTGCAGGACGATTCATATCCCGAACCACCCGGCCTCCGGCCGAGGGCAAGCACGAGAGAGATCGCGCGTCTCCTCCGGAAGGTGATGTTTTAAGGGAGATACATTCACCTGGAAAGAGGGGAATCTTCCTGCGCGAAGAGAAAGGAGTCTCCTTCACCCGGCCCTGACCCGTCGATCCTTGTGGTGATGGGAGACCTCGAGGCCCGGGACGATCACCCTGACGACCGGAAGCGGTGATTGTTTTAAATCAACAATAGAGACAGAATCGACGGTCCGTCGCAGATCATCGAGGATGACAGCGATATCCTCGTCTATCCACGCTGTGCTGCAGCCGGTAATCGAGGAGAGGTTGATCTCCTGTGCAGGCGCAAACCACTCGCGGTTGATCCTTTTCATCCGCTCGTAGCCCGCATGGGAGAGGAGCATGTCGCGCTGGGGCGATGAAATCGCCCCCGTGAAATAGGACGCCCGGGAGAAAGCGACATCGAGAAGAGCTCTCTCGACCGCGATCGCCGGGTCAGGATGGCATGCCGATCCCATGATGAGGAGACCCGGGTCCCGCGCAGCTGTATCGTCTGCAGCCGCTGCGATGACAGGAACCCGGGTCCGCCCCTCGAGGAGCCAGAGGAAGATATCGATACCTGCCGCCTCGAATCTCTCGAGGATCTCCTGCGCAGGGCCAGATGTGTCGACAACAATTCTCCTCCCCATGTCTCTGCATCGTTCTGCGCGGCTCAGTGCATCCCTCTCGAGGAGCTCGAGGAGCCCGTGCAGAACAGCCTCCTCTCGTGCGTTTCCGCTCGCAAGGCCGACGGGATCGCTTGGGAAGAGTGGCACAGCAAGGCCCCGGGAGTGGTAGGGATGGTACACCGCATTGCTCGGGACGAGGACGTCTTCCCGGTTGAGGATATCCCTCGCGGGTGACCAGTGAATCCGGTCGCCGGGGGCAGGCGGCTCCGGGAGGATGAAGGATCGCGGATCTATCGCACCCCGGGCCATTGCCTCTCCAAAGCTTGCGCATTCCAGGGGTTCGCCCCGGTAGGTCCCGAAGTGACGTTCTATCGCGGCCATCATCGCGGATACGCGGGCAAGAAGGCGCGTCCTTCCCATGCCGGCAAAGAAGGGAGGACTTCCGCGGGGAGCCCGGCGTCGCCAGGCAGCATAACAGGGGATACCGAGCCTGTCGTTTTTGGTGATATCCCCGATCTTCTCGACATCGACAGAATGCATCAGGGAGCGTGCAGCCTTCTCTGTCTTCTTCGGGTCCTCTGCCCTGTGCGTTCCGTCACAGAATACCTTGCGCACATGGGCCAGCTCGTCGGGCATCATATCCCATGGTTCAGGCAAGATTTTATATTTTGCATACAACCGGGAAGATTGTATGGAGACTGACAGGGTGGAAGTGGGAATGCGGGTGCGGTACCCGAGGACGGGAACGACAGGCACAGTCATTGCGCTCACGGCAGAAGGGGGGGAGACGTTCGCGGAGCTCGATTCGACCCACCTCCTCTACCGGATCGACCAGCTCGTCCCTGCGGGGGGAACGGGTGAACGGAGAAGCGGAACCGGGGAGGACGCAGTTGAAAGGATAAAGAAAGAGAGAGAGTTTTACTCGGGGAGCGGGTTCCAGGAGGCCATCAGCCACACGGACCAGAGCTGTGAAGGCGGCGGCTAATCGTTCACAGGGATGGTCGTCAGCTTCACGGACTCCACGCCTTTCTGTGCCATCAGGCGCTCGGCAAGGGCCTTCAACTGGGAGCCATCGCCCCGGACGAGCACCACCTCCAAGCACCTGTCGTGGCTCAGGTGCGAGTGGAGCGATGCCTGGATGATGCTCATGAACTCGTGCTGGATATCCGTGAGCGTGGTCAGGAGGTTCCTCTGTCCATGATCGTAGATCATGGTGATGACTCCCTGGCGCTCCCCTTTCACTTCAGACATCCACTTGTAATAGGTGATATAATTCCGGATGGCGTCCCGGATACCCTCGGACCGCGAGGAGTATCCCCTGTAATTGATGATCTCGTCGAACTTGTCCAGCAGGCTCTTTGGCAGAGAGATGCCGATCCGGGATAGTTCAGTATCAACATTCATGGTTCATTGCCTCTTCTCTACAGACTGTCTTTTTATATGATAACTTAAAACTTCGTTCATTAAAATGATCGAAATGGTATTTTGTAACACTGGACAGGCACGCAGGTTTCTTCATTGCAGGTTTAATAGAGCAGGGAGACACACATACTGAGGAGTGAAATGGTGGGAATTGAGTTCTTCGGTCTTACCGAGAAGGGGCTGCGGGATAGGAATGAGGACGCACTCCTGACAATGACGGTCGGGGACATGCATGTCTTTGCAGTCGCTGAAGGGATGGGAGGGCCAAATGAAGGCCCTTCAGCAGCCCAGGTTGCAGCCGAAGCTCTCCGGTCAGGAGGGGGTGTGGCAGGAGGGACACTGGTCGGGACACTCGAGGAGCTGATGAGCCGGGCTGAAAGAGCCCTTTACAGTCTCGATGCAGAAAACTCCGGGATCGAACCCCCTGCAGTTGCGATGGCGGTTGCCATCCTCAGCCCGGACGGGAGGTGCGTGGTGAGCAGTCCTGGTTCCCGCAAGGTCTTCTTCCTCGCACGCGAAAGAAAAAACACGTACGAAGAAAAAAATCCCGAAGGACAGAGTCATTTCACCCTCTACGATCCCGGAGCAGGGATGCATGAGGCGACTCTCCCGCCCGGGTTCCTTGTTCTCTGCTCGGATGGGATCACCGATTTTGTTCCGGATTCCCGCATCCAGGAGATCGTTGCTGAAAGGGGGGACGACCTTGAAGATACCTGCAGGAAGATTGTCTCCGAGGCATTCCAGAACGGGAGCGATGACAATCTCACCATTGTGCTCGTCCGGCGCCCTGAACAGTGAGGGGGCACCAGAAAGGGAGCGGGACATTCTCAATGAGGGAAAAAAATTCTCGAGAATCCGGGAAGGGAACCATCCTTGGACAGCATCACCCATGCCCTTGTCGCCCTGATCGTTTTTTCAGGGTTCCTCCGGGAAGGCATCATTCTTGCCGCGGTTCTGGGTGCTGTGCTCCCCGATTGTGACATCATCCTCCACCGTTTTTCAGGCAAAAATCCCCGTCTCTTCATCTTTTCCCACGGGGGGTTCACCCATACCATCCCGGGGATCATCACCCTTTCGGCTGGTATCACGTCGGGTTATATAGTGTGGGCTGCGTTCACAGGGCAGAGTACGGGACTTCTGCATGGTGCCGGAGCGATCTTTCTCTCTGCTGTCGTGGGGGGCCTGACCCATAGTGTTCTCGATCTCCTCGCGTTTCCCGGAATCCCTCTGCTGTATCCGTTCAGTGTAAAGAAAGTCTCTGTTGGGATCTTTCCCGGGCCAAGTCCCCTGCTCTTTTTCACAAGCACTCTTTTTCTTGTTCTGTTCATCAGCAGTCCCGCGGCCATGCAATGGCTGCCCTTTTACTCCCTTTTTGTCATGGGAGTGATCGTTGCCCATGCAGGGCTCCGGGTGATCGCAGTTTCCCGGTTCGGGAGGGTAGCGATCCCGACATTCAACCCCCTCAAATGGCTGGTCGTTTTGGACACGGGGGATGCATACCATGTTTTCTTCTCGTCCCTCCTCTCCCGCCCGGCAGAAAAACGGGTGTATCCGAAGTGTACAGGGGACCTGCCTCAAGAATGGTCAGAAAACAGCCAGAATCCGGAGATCCGGAGGTTTATGTACAATTCGTATATTGTCGTCTCCGAGATGAGGGATGGGCAGAGAATCCTCCGTGACCCCCTCAGGGAAGACGGATACGTATTCTATCCGCCCCAGCACACCCGGGTCATGCTCCGGGATGGGTCGGATGGCAGGGTCTAGCCGCCCGCAATAAGGCGAGTCACGAGGGAAAAACCCCTGTTCAATGGGTATTAAGTAGGTGTGTTTTTATATAGAATAAGGAGGTTCGATTGGCATTGCATGACGTGACGATTCCCAGCGTGAATATCGGTGTGGTGGGACACGTTGACCACGGAAAGACGACACTCGTCTATGGCCTGACAGGGACATGGACAGACCGCCACAGCGAGGAGATAAAGAGAGGTATTTCAATACGCCTGGGATATGCCGATGCCACTTTTTACAGGTGCGAGCGCTGCGAGGGCCCGGATTCTTTTGGAACACAGCCCACCTGCCCGGCCTGCGGAGGCAGGGCAGTACCGTTCCGTTCCGTATCGTTCGTGGATGCCCCGGGTCACGAGACCCTCATGGCAACAATGCTCTCGGGGTCTGCACTCATGGACGGCGCGATGCTCGTTATCGCTGCAAATGAGGCATGTCCCCAGCCCCAGACAAAGGAACACCTGATGGCTCTCCAGCTTGTCGGGATCCGCAATATCGTGATCGTGCAGAACAAGATTGATGTCGTCCCGCAGAAGGAGGCGATCAGGCATTACGAACAGATAAAGGCGTTTGTAAAGGGTACAATTGCTGAAAATGCTCCTATAATCCCGGTTTCAGCCCAGAAAACAATCAACATCGGACCCCTCGTCGAGGCCCTTGACCAGACCATTCCCGTTCCCGAGCGTGACCCGAATGCCGAACCGCTGATGCTGCTTGCGCGGTCCTTTGATATCAACAAGCCCGGCTCGAACTGGCGTGACCTGAAGGGAGGTGTTGTCGGCGGGTCACTGATCAGGGGAATCCTCCATGAGAACGATGATATCGAGATCCGACCGGGGAGACAGGTCCAGGCGGAGAACAGGATCCGGTGGGAGCCTATCGGGACGAAGATCACGACCATCAACGCGGGCTCGAAAAAGGTGACCGAGGCAACTCCCGGTGGGCTGCTTGGCATCGGGACGAAACTTGATCCGGCACTGACAAAAAGCGATGCGCTTGCAGGGCAGGTGGTTGGCCATCCCGGAAAACTGCCTCCCGTATGGGACAGGATCCGGTTCCGTGTCACCCTCATGGAGCGCGTCGTCGGGGTTACCAGCGAGACACAGATCGAGCCCCTCAAGCACAACGAACCCCTGATGCTCTCGGTCGGGACCGCAGTCACGGTAGGGATCGTGGTCAATACCCGGAAAGACGTTGTCGAGACCACGCTGAAGAGACCGGTGTGCGCGGAGCCCGGTGCACGGATTGCCATCAGCCGCCAGGTGGGAGGGAGATGGCGACTGATCGGGATGGGTGTCCTGACCGAGTGAAGGTCCTCTTTGATGCAAACGCCCTGATGATTCCCTACAGGTTCAGGGTGGACATCTTTGCGGAGCTCGGAAATATTATTGGGGCATATGAACCATTGATTCTGACAGAAGCACTCCGCGAGCTTTTCGGGCTCTCCCGAAGCCATGGGCAGGAGGGGAGTGCTGCCCGCCTTGCTCTGGCGCTTGCCGGGAGGTGCCACGAGGTACCAAGCGGGTACTCGAGCGGGAGCGTGGATGAAAAGATTCTCTGGTATGCCCGGGAGCACGGTTGCATGGTGTTCACAAACGATAAAGTTCTGCGGGATCTCCTCCTCTCCGCGGGAGTCCCTGTCATCACACTTATGCAGAAGAAGAAACTTGGTTTACTGAGGAGTTAGCACGAGGGAGAGTGGAGTATGTACTACAGGATGGAGATGTCTGACAAGGTGCGGGTCCCGCCGCACCGCATGGGTGAGGAACTGTCGCGGGTTATCCTGGACGTCCTCCAGGAGCACCTCGAGGGGAGCATCGACAAGGAGATAGGTATTTTTATCGCCATAACCCGGGTCATCTCGATAGGCGAAGGCGAGATCGTCCCCGGGGACGGCGCCATTTACTATGATGTCGACTTCGAGGCTGTCGTGCTCCGGCTCTCCCTCCAGGAAGTCATGGAGGGACTCGTGGTGGAGACCACGAGTTTCGGTGCGTTCGTGAGCCTCGGTCCCATCGATGCCATGCTCCACGTGAGCCAGATATCCGACGAGTACATCAACTACGACGAGAAGAATGCACGGCTCATCTGCCAGGAATCAAAGAGGTTCATCAGCGTCGGGGAAGCGGTCAGGGTGCGGATCGTCACCCTCTCCCTGAACGAGAGGGAGCCCCGTGACAGCAAGATCGGCCTGACGATGCGCCAGGCAGGACTCGGGACAGCACGCTGGCTCGAGGAGGAGATGGCAAGGGAGAAGGAGAAGGCAAAAGGCGGTGGCGAACGTGGCAGCCGTTAGGAAAAAACTCATCTCGGTCTGCAGGGAGTGCCACAGGGTCGTCGAGGGAGAGGCCTGTCCTGTCTGCGGGACATCCAACCTCTCCACAGACTGGGCGGGATACCTGGTCGTTATCGACCCGAAGAACTCCGAGATCGCCAGGAAGATGAACATCACCCTTCCCGGCAGGTACGCCCTGAAGGTCCGCTGATGCTGCACCTCCCGGATCACCACCGCCACCTCTTCAGGGTTCCGTTCGGGAGGCTCGAACCTGATTTTGGCTCCGTTGTCACGGAGATTGCAGGCTCTTTTTTCTCCACAGTGGGAGACATCGTCACCTGTAATGCCGTCAGGCACGGGTTCGTTCCATCCATTGCAGTCATCGATGGTCACACGATGCGAAAACCGTGCAACCGAACTCCGGCGGTTTTCCCAAGAGTCTTTCATGCGGCAAACCCTGCAGGAACGATCACCCGTGAACTGGTCAGTGCACTGGAGAGAGCCGTTGCATCGCCCCCCGCGCTCGTCGTCGTCGAGGGCGAGGAGGATCTCGCCGTCATCCCCCTGGCACTTCTCGTGCCGTCCGGAAGCATCATCCTCTACGGCCAGCCGGGCGAGGGGGTTGTCATCCGGAGGATCGATGAAGCAGCACGGGAAGATGCCCGGAGGCTCCTTGCATGTTTTGTCCCGGAACCTGGAGAAGGGGCCGATCCCTGATTACGGGGCAGGGAGGGGAATCGGGGGAGAGTATATCCCGGGTGGAGATCCGGGTCGGCCGGCATGCGTCCGGCCTGGGGCACAGGATATAAATAACTCAGGCGTCTATAATAAGAGGATACCGAGTGGATATTCATGGAGATCGTGGTTACCAGGGATGCCCGGAATGAACTGCTCGGGCGCAGGGAGGTTGATTTCGTCCTCCGCTTTGACGGCCCGACACCATCGCGCATGCAGGTTCAGGCAAAGCTTGCGGCAATGCTGAACGCAAAGGAGAACCAGGTTGCACTGGACACGCTCAGGACGAGCTTCGGGATGACCTCCTGTACCGGGAAGGCAAGGATATACGATACCGAGGAGAGGAGGAACATGACCGAGAGGCAGTTCCTCCTGAAGCGTGGTATCCCGAAGCCCAAGGAAGAGGGAGCGTAAAACCAATGGCAGCAAAGAAGAAGGCAAAGGGGAAAAAACCCGGCAGAGCGACATATTACACTGTCTCCGGCGGCAAGGTCACGTTCTCGGCGAAGTTCTGTCCCCGCTGCGGCCCCGGGATCATCCTTGCCAACCATCCTGACCGCGCAGCATGCGGCAAATGTGGTTACACTGAGTTCAAGAAGACCGCCTGAACGGGACAGCTGCGGCCTGAACCTGCATTACCATGGAAAACGGCCGACCCTAAAACCTCTCTATGCCAGATATCGGCCCGGTTCTTGGAATCGAGGGGACAGCATGGAACCTCTCTGCAGCCCTTTTTGAACGTGATCTCGTCGCGCTTTTCCAGAAACCCTACATGCCCCCCCAGGGAGGAATCCATCCCCGGGAGGCTGCCCAGCACCATGCAGCCCACATGAAAGAGGTCATCGCCCGGGTCATGCCTCCGTCAGGGCGGATTGGCGGTGTCGCATTCTCCATGGGTCCGGGGCTCGGGCCATGCCTCCGGACCGTTGCGACTGCAGCCCGGGCACTTGCAATCGCCCTTGATGTCCCGCTGGTGGGTGTCAACCACTGTGTTGCCCATGTCGAGATCGGTCGCTTCGCAACGGGAGCGGCGGACCCGATCGTCCTCTATGCGAGCGGGGCAAACACGCAGGTCATCGGGTACCTCAACCGCCGGTACCGGATCTTTGGAGAGACACTGGACATAGGCCTTGGGAATGCCCTCGACAAGTTTGCACGGAGCCGGGGGCTTCCCCACCCCGGCGGCCCCGAGGTCGAAAGGCTCGCGGGAAAGGGCCAGTACATCGAGCTCCCGTACACTGTCAAGGGGATGGATCTCGCATTCTCGGGCCTCGTGAGCGCGGCAAAAGACCATCCCGGAGCCCTCGAGGACGTCTGCTGCGGTCTCCAGGAGACCGCATTTGCCATGTGCGTGGAGGTGACCGAGCGGGCGCTTGCGCATGCAGGAAAAGACGAAGTCCTCCTCGTGGGAGGCGTGGGGGTCAACCGCCGGCTCCAGGAGATGCTATCCACGATGTGCGCGGAGAGGGGTGCAACACTCCATGTCCCCGAGAGGAAGTATATGGGAGACAATGGCGCAATGATTGCCTATACCGGGAGACTGATGCTCGAGAGAGGCATTGCGATGGCTCCGGAAGAGACGCGGGCAAACCCCGTGTTCCGGGCAGACCAGGTCGAGGTGACATGGTGGGATGGAGGATCGGCACGGGGCGAACGGAAGGCAAAGAACCGGGATCCGGGTGTCGCCCGGGGCGCTGAAGCAGTCGTCAGGGTGGGCACCGAAGTGGTGACAAAGCAGCGCCAGAGAAAAGCCTACAGGCAGCCCGGACTCGATACACGCCTCATTGCAGAACGGACGCGGGCAGAGGCCCGGCTGATCTCCATGGCACGGAGGAACGGTGTCCCCACTCCCATTGTCAGGGACGTGACGGCTGACACGATTGTGATGGAGAGAATTGCAGGATCCCTCCTGCGAGACGAGATCTCGGGGGAGAACCTCTACCTGGCAGGAGAGACTGTCGGCAGGCTCCACGCGGCGGGAATCGTCCACGGCGACCTGACGACGAGCAACATGATCTGCAGGGGAAATAGGATCTTCCTCATCGATTTCGGGCTGGCACAGGTTTCAGGAGAGCTCGAGGCACGCGGTGTCGACCTCCACGTCCTGTTCCAGACCCTCGAGAGCACAACCAACAATTATCCCACCCTGAAGGAGGCATTCCTGCAGGGGTACCGCGCGGAATTTCCGGGTGCAGACGAAGTCATCGTGCGGGAACAGGAGATCGAGCGGCGGGGAAGGTACTTGTGAAGTTAACGGTCGTCACGAACAACCCCCACAAGGCAGAGGAGATCGCCCTCTTCTTCAGGGACGTGGCAGAGGTGACGCACGTCGCCCTCGACTGCCCGGAGATCCGGGACGAGAGTGTCGGGAGGATCGCGACAAAAAAGGCCGAGTTTGCGTTCCAGGTTCTCCGGACTCCCCTGATATGTGACGATACGGGTTTTTACATCCATGCACTCAACGGGTTCCCCGGACCCTATGCAGCGTTCGTGCACAAGACAATCGGAAACGAGGGCATCCTGCGGCTGATGGAAGGAGTTTCCGACCGGAAAGCCCATTTCGAGACTGCTGTTGCATACGCCGACGGGAAGAGAATACGGGTCTTTCCCGGGAGGATACAGGGCAGGATAGTCCGTCCGCGGGGGCAGGGGGGGTTTGGGTATGACCCGATCTTCGAGTGGCGGGGGCGGACACTTGCCGAGATGTCACCCGAAGAGAAGAACAGGATCTCGCACCGTGCCCGTGCCCTCCGGCGGCTCCGTGACTTTCTCGTCTCCCGCGGAGAGGAAAAGAGCGTCTCCCCGCCGTGATATACAAAATATTATCTCTTCAAAAGTCCTTTATTTTAAGACATAATTTCGGTGTTTGATCATGGCACGGTTCCCGGAAGCTGAAGCACGGTTACTCAACGTGAAGATATGCATGAAATGCAACGCGAGAAACGCCATCCGCGCGACGAGATGCCGCAAGTGCGGATACCAGAACCTCCGGCCGAAGAACAAGGAACGCAAGGCCTGATCTCTCAGGCCGAATAATAGGTCACCTTTTTTCCCCGCTCGCTGTATTCTCCGCGGAAGGTCTCTATATTCCTCTTGTACCCTATCCTCTCTGCAAATCCCAGCTCGCGCAGTCTCTGGCGCACCCGCATCACATCAGCCTCGTCCCTCCAGTCACGGGTGTACACGTAGATCACCTTCCGGTCGTCCCGCGAGTCAGGGTCGGGACGTGCCGTGCTCACCTTCGAGGATATCCCCAGCTCCCCCCGGCAGGTCGCGTCCCTCACCCGTGCCCATGCTTCGTCGACCTCGTCCGGCGGGACGAAGATGAGCCATTTTCCGGCCAGTTCGTCCTCGATCGCGTCGGGGGGGACTCCGGGGGCGTCCTGAACGATCCAGTGCATGGTTGTCGTCTTCCCGGGGATCACTCCCTCCCCCTGGAAGATGAGCTGGTAGACCCCCTCTCGCCCGCCATACCTCCTCTCCAGCACCTCCCCGAGTGACGGGTAGTCCGAGCAGAACCGACTGAATACCCCGGAAAAAGTGTCCCAGAAGTCGATCCGGTTCTCGACCAGGGAGAAGAGGACAAGACCACGGTCATGGAGCTCCCGGTTCAGCAGGTGCAGGAAGAGCCCGCAGGCAAGGTCTGAGAGCGAATCCGGATCGATCTCACTCATACATGAAGGTTGCGGGAACGACTAAAAAAGGGTATGGGGATGCATCACGCCCGGAGGAGAGAATCTGCGAGTGTTGCCGCGTGCTCGCCGGAGAGGAGCATGCCACCGAAGATCGGGCCCATCCGGTGTTCGCCGGCAACGGCGTTGGCAGCCATCCCACAGACCACGAGCCCGGGGAAGATCTCCCGCGTATGGGAGAGGATTGCGTTCTCTGCACGGTCAGCCCACATGGTTCCTTCTCCCTTCACCCGGATGTTACCTCCCTTCTTCTCGACGAGGCGTGCGAGCACGGCGTCGTGGCCGGTCGCGTCAATGGCAACCCGGCAACCCAGGGTCAAAGGATCGATGTGGAGTCCCGCCATCTCCACCGGGGTCCAGTTCAGGACGAGACCCGAGAGCCTCCGGTCGCCGCGGATCATCACGTCCTCGACGGAAAAGAGCGTGAAGAACTCGACACCCGCATCGCAGGCAGCACAGGTGAGTTTTGCAACTGCCTCAACGGACGAGGAGACATAGTATCCTTCCCGGAAAGGTGTGTACCTGATCGAGAACCGGTCGAGAAGCCTTCTGGCCTCCTCCTGGACGACGATCCGGGGAAACATCATCCCGCCTCCCCACATCCCGCCCCCGACCGATAGCTTCTTCTCGATGAGGCCGACGCGGTGTCCCCTCTCTGCGAGGAGGGCAGCTGCAGAAAGACCCGATGGCCCGCCACCGACGACAGCAACGTCCATCTCCATGAAATCGAGGAATCTCTCGAGATGGGACGCAACAATTGCCCTGCTGATAGTTATTTCGTCAAGACCCATGGTGTGATCTCCGTGAACGGATGTGGCACTCCTCCGCAGACGAAACATCCTATTTCCGGGTCAGAATGCCATTGGAGGAATATTTATAGATTTTGTAGGGCAAATAAGTAACTTATGAAAGTGTGGAAGCGCGATCTCGGACTCACACTGAGGATATGGCTGACCATGTTCCTCCTCTTCCTCGTGTACCTGGTCTTCCTTGCAGTCCTCTCCATGCTCGGCGTGGGACTCCCCATCCTTGTCGTACTCGTATTCGGGATGGCGTTCATCCAGTATTTCTTCTCGGACAGGCTCGTCCTCTGGAGCACGAGGGCACGGGTGGTGGAGAGGGACGAGTATCCCCAGCTCTACGGGATGGTCGAGAAACTGGCAGCTGAGGCCAGCTTACCCATGCCCCGTGTCGCGATCATGCAGTCACCTGTACCGAATGCGTTTGCCACCGGGAGGAGCCCGCGCCATGCCGTGGTGGCAGTCACCGACTCGATCATGCGACTGCTCTCGCCGCGGGAGCTCGAGGCTGTCATCGCCCACGAGCTCTCCCACGTCAAGAACAGGGATGTCCTGACCATGACGGTTGCGAGTTTCGTGGCCATGATCGCTGCGCTGATCATGAATAACTTCCTGTTTGCGAGCATGTTCTCGCGCAGGGAGGATAACCCCTGGATCATCGCAGGCATTGTGGCCATCGTCGTCTACTTCGTCTCCCAGCTCCTGATCATGGCTCTCTCCCGGTACAGGGAGTTTTCTGCGGATCGCGGAAGTGCATACATCACGGGGCGGCCAAGAGACCTGATCACGGCCCTCGAGAAGATCAGCGGCCGGATGGACTATATCCCGCCCGAGCAGAAACGGATGGTCGAGAGTGCGAACGCCTTCTTCATCATCCCGGCACTCTCGGGTGCAACCCTGATGGAGCTCTTCTCCACCCATCCACCCCTCGAGAAGAGGATTGCGGCTCTCGAGAAGGTCGAGCTCGAGATGAGGGGCTACTAAAAAAGGATTCACCTCTCCCTCTCCCTTTTCAGGATATCAAACCGCAGGAGCGGACTCTCCCTCTCACCCTGTTCGATCTCCCCCAATTTATCAAAAGAGGCTGATTCTGGTCTCTTCCGGGCAGGGAGGGTCAGGGAACACAAAGCATAATATCCTTCATTTCCAAAATAAAGAGACGCACTGCATCGATGGTCTAGTGGCATGACTTAGGCCTTCCAAGCCTATAGCCCGGGTTCAATTCCCGGTCGATGCACTTCGGGCTCGTGGTCTAGCTGGCTATGACGTCGCCTTCACACGGCGGAGGTCAGGAGTTCGAATCTCCTCGAGCCCATCTCCTTTTGATGAAATCGGCAAGGTAACAGGTTGAACCTTGTTTTTCGCATCCAGGATGAGGGAATCACTGAATCGAGACGCATTCGTGACAGATTCGTGAAGGAAATTTGTCACGTCCCTTGACAAGGTGAAGGTGCACTCTCCTGTCTATGCCCGGGACGTTTGTTTCTCGTTCAAATTCATCATTATTTTTGCATTTCTTACCTGAAATGGCCGGATTTACAGATATTGTCCATCTCAGGGATCGGTCCGCCCGAACATCCGGGTATGCCCCGGGTGTGTCCTCTTCATGAAAGCAGGGTGACAGGTCTGATGACCGGGGGAACCGCGAGTTTCTGGGAGTACTGCATCCCATGGCGGGGTGAGAAGACCAGAGTACCTTTCTGGCCGGGCAGGAGCGTCACCGGCAGTGAAACAAGGATTTCGAATACCTCGTGCGCCTCGAGGAAATCATCGGCATCGGCACTTTTCCCTGGCAGGAGGTTGAACTTTCGGACGATCGCCCATTCACCCGGCCCGACCTTCTTTTCCCGTGTCTTTTGCAGAAGGAAAACGGAGTCCTTCGTGACGAGCGCAAGACCCATGGAATCGGTATCGATTGCGAGATCCCCAACAAGGGGAGTGATGGAGAGGATGACAAAACCAATGGCATTCTGGTTTTCCATGGCCGGGACTGCTGCAATTCCCTCAATCTCCCGGGATGTGCCTGGATAACCCACCGGGGTTCCTGTAACACGGATGGACTCCCCGCTCTGCTGCACCGACCGGATGACAAGACCTCCGGGCTGCGTGAAATCGTCACGATCAAGAGACGGGAAGGCCATGAAAACCGGTACGCAGGCAAGGATAACGATGAACAGGATGACCGGGAAGAGGCCAGAAATACCGGGTTCGGCCCGTTGCATCGAACTCATCTTTCCAATTTATTGTCTCCTTGAACCGGGAATGCAAAGAGTTTTTCGGGGCGTGACAGAATTCATGGAAGGTGTCATTCCCCGGAAGAAAGGGGGAGCCGGAGGCGCCGATCGGGACAATCAGATACTATATAACGCAGAGCGTCAATGAATACTGCAGTGGTATGAGGAGGGGACAATCCGCCCGGGGATATGGCAGGGCTGTACTTGTGCTTGCAGCACTCACCTTACTCCTTGCACCGGCCGGCACCGTCCTTGCAGACACTCCTGCCGAGATGGCCCAGGGTCTCATGCGGAGGGCAGACGATCTCGTTTTGCAGGGACAATACACCGCAGCAATCGATCTCTACCATGAGGCAATCGAGCTTGACCCCTACAGCAGCCAGGTCTGGAACAGGCTCGGGATCGCCCAGATGAAGGTCGGCAGATTTCCGGATGCGGTGGAGTCATTTGAAAAAGCACTCACCATCGACCCTTACTATACAGCCGCATGGAAGAACAAGGGAGATGCCCTCCAGGCCATGGAGAAGTTCCAGGCTGCCATCGATTCCTATGACAGGGCCCTCGCCATCTATGCAACCGATCTCTACACCCTCTACGAGAAAGGGGTCTGCCTCCAGAAGATGGGACGACCAGATAAAGCCATGGAGATCTATACCGAGGTGGTCCGGCTCGCAGAGAGAGAGATGAGGCGGAACCCCAACGAGGCAAGGTTCAATGCCCAGCTCTGGACGACCAAGGGCGATGCCCTTGCCCACCTCGGCAGGTACCAGGAGGCGCTCGATGCCTACCAGGAAGCAATACAGATAAACCCGAAGATGGAGAGAGCCATCGCCGGAATGCAGAGTGTCAACGAGACCCTCCTTCGGGCCCGAAGCTCGCCGGAGGTCCTCCAGACAGCAGTCCTGCCGGAGACAACAGTAACGAGGAAGACAGCAGCGCCTCTTGATCCCCTGCACCTCACCCTGCCTCTCCTGATTGCAACACTCGTTCTCGCAGGAAGGGGGTCGCAGAAAAAGTCCTAAAACCGCTGTTAACAAAGAAAGAGCTGGAGAGAGATGGTCTTTTTTCACCTCATTCTCACCGATGACTGCAATCTCTGCTGCAGTTACTGCAGGGGCAGGGTTCATTCCGGAGATGTCCTGCCGGGAAAAGAACAAGACGTTTCAATCGACTGGGATCTCCCCCCGGATCTCGCGTTCCCCCTGCAGGATCTCTACTCGTTCCTCTCGAAAGATCCTTCTGCCTGCCTGATATTCTATGGTGGAGAGCCATTGCTCAGGATCCCCCTCATCATGGAGATCATGGACAATGCCCCTGTTCAGAGATTCATGATCCAGACAAACGGTCTCCTCCTCTCCTGCCTTCCTGCTAGGTACCGCAACCGGTTCGAGACCATCCTTGTCTCGCTCGACGGGACAGAAGAGGTAACCGACCGGCACAGGGGGGAGGGAACGTATCGCCGTGTCATGGAAAACGTGCAAGATCTCGTCGATGGTGGTTTTTCCGGGGAGATCATCGCCCGCATGACCATCGGACAGGACACGGATGTCCACGAGGCGGTCAGCTCCCTTGCCGGGAACTCACTTTATCCGTTCCGGTCCATCCACTGGCAGCTCGATGCGGATTTTTCGAAAGATCCATCGATGCAGACATTCTGCGAGTGGGCCCGGACGAGCTACAACCCGGGTATCCGGAGACTGGTGGATGACTGGGTATCCTGCATGGAAGAAGGCGGCGGTGTCCGGATGTGGTACCCTTTCCTGCAGCCCACACAGGATCTCCTCAAAGGACAGAAAAGTCCCCTCCGGTGTGGTTCCGGCCATGCGAACTACACCATCATGACAGACGGCCACATCGGTCCCTGCCCTGTCATGGTCGGGATGAAGGATTTCTATGTCGGGCACATCACGACGGCAGATCCCCGGGGCCTGCCGGAGGTCAGGGTCGAGTCCGGGTGCCAGGCGTGTCACCTCCGTGACTTCTGCGGCGGGAGGTGCCTCTACGCACAGGTCATGAGGCCGTGGCCCGATGCGATGAGAAGGGTCGTGTGCGGAACGGTTGAGAACCTGCACGACTGCCTGCAGGGAGCACTGCCCCGGGTGAGGAAGGCCATCCGGGAAGGACTGATAGAGGAGAGCGACTTCGCCCACACCCGGTACAACGGCTGCGAGATCATCCCGTGAGGTATCTCTGCATTACCTGTGGTAGGCCTCGCCCCGGTTGATCCGGCATGCCCGGTAGATCTGTTCGAGGAGGATGAGACGGGCAAGCTGGTGGGGAAACGTCATACGAGAGAGCGATAATATATGCGTCGCTTCTGATTTCACGGATTCTGCCACGCCAAGGGGACCTCCCACGACGAAGGCAACCCGGGCCGAACCGGACAACTCCCAGCCCTTCATTCTTCCTGCAAGCTCCTCGCTGCTCCATTCCTCCCCCTCGACCGCACAGGCGATCCGGACTGCCGCACCCTCCCAGGCGGCACGTATCCGTGCAGCTTCGCGGGCAAGGAGGATCCCGCGTTCCCCGTCACTCAATCTCTCCGGGATCCTCTCGTCGGAGACCTCATGGATCTCGACCCTCAGGTAGGGTTTGATCCGTGCACAGTAGTCGCAGATCCCCTCCTGGAGGTAGGACTCTCTCACCCGCCCAACACCGATGATGCGGATCTGCATCACCCCTCGTGGGGGGCCAAACAGCATTAACATGAGCCCTTCCCTGCCGGGATGGCATTGAATACCAGGACCTGGGATCAGTTGGCCGGAGATAGGTGAACACTTTCACCCTCCACGGCGGGAGTTTATCCGTGACACTGTCCGATACCTGGAGTGAGGAGGCCCAAAAGAATGAAGGCCTCCACCTGCAACCCTCCAAAAAAACGCCACCCTGATTGGGAAGGACCCGCAAACTCCCCCCCTTTTTTTCCCGGGTCCTCACTTCTCATCGCGGAGCACAACATCTCCATGGAGAGAAAAACTCCCTTTTATCCTCCCCCTACATTTCGCGGGTCTCCCTCAAAAAATAATATTTTTCACAAGCGGGCCCCATCACCCCAAGAATTTCAGTCACCACATCGTCCAGATTCACAATAAACCGCT
>JGI11944J13513_1000149_pt1 | contig 78130 bp, 87 predicted proteins | sample TerdegcoTASludge_FD_13513 | JGI IMG/M metagenome (IMG submission 13513) | reverse complement strand
CTGAGGGTTCACGTACCTTCAATCTCCATTCCGGGTTATCCATTCCAGAATGGGTTTTCTCAGCTCTTAGCTTTTTCGGTCGAGGCCAAGTGCGTAAGTCCTATCAAAAATAAACAAGGGTAGTAATGTGATAGGTACTTTGCTCTTTTTTCCTATACATGTTTTAAATGACTGCGATTTCCTTCGCAATCATGGGAAAGTGTATATCCGGCCATGCCCTCTTTCTTTTCATACAAGAAGGTGAATCAGACAATGAACCGTTCCATGCTCCTCATCGCCCCCGTGGCGATAATCTCCGTATGCCTTGTCCTCTCTTCCGGATGCCTCCAGGAACAGGGCACCGGTAAGGAACCCGTGACCACAGGTCCCGTATTCGGTCCCCAAGACAACGGCAAGAACGTCTCCATCCCGGCGGGAACAGGGTTTTCCGTGCGCCTGCCCGAGAATCCGACAACCGGTTACATGTGGAACCTGACCCCGCCGCAGGGCCTTGCCATCGACAAAGACGTGTTTATTGCGCCCGATACGAAACTCGTCGGGGCAGGCGGGACCCGGGAGTGGGTTTTCTCGTCCAAAGAAAAGGGCCTCACCCTCGTCCACGCCGAGTACAGGCGCCCGTGGGTTCCTGCCGGCACCATCGTCTTCGTACCCCTTGAAGGCGGGTTCTTCGGGATTGCAGGTGACGATGGCAAAAATTACCTTCCCCTGGCTATCAGTGAGGAGTTCCGGATCGACGGTCTTCGCGTGGCTTTCGAGGCAGAGGAAGCCCCGGACACCGCAACAATCCAGATGTGGGGCACTCCGGTGAACGTAACATTCATGGAGGCTGTGGAGACGTACGACCTCCATGTCACACTGACATAGAAAACCCGTGGGAAACCCGAATACGGTCCGGCAGGGATTTTTCAATCCCCGCCCTTTCCTTTTCCCCGCAGTTTCACAGGCCAAGGATCTGCGGGAGTCGCCGGGCATATGCCCGGACCATGTCCTCGTTGCGGAAATCGCCCGGGGTCACCTTTGCCAGCGAGAGAATCGCCCGGTCCGCAGCACTCACCTTTTCCATATCCACCTTCCCGGTAAAGAACGCATGGTCCCTGACCGGGATAAAACCGGTAACGTCGGAGAGCGCGTCGCATCCAGCCTGGATCACCGGTGGTGACTGGTCCCGGAACGTGTAGCCGACCGAGAACACAGCAACAGGGATCTTCCCGAGAGCCACCCGTTCCCGGGAGACGTACTCGCGGGCCTCCGCCAGCCACTTGCCCATGTAGAGCGGGCTGCCAAGGACTGCGGCATCGTAGCCTTCCGGCCCGGAACGGGCCTTCTGCAGGGGCACGCAGTCAACGATATACCCAAGGGCCCGGAGTTCCTCTGCGATTATGTCTGCTATTTCCGCTGTCGAGCCATACTTAGTCGCATACCCGACCATGATGGTCCGCGGCACTCCCGTAATCTTCCCGCCTGCCACGTCCCTGACTCCTGCCTGTCTGACCTTTGTCACCATCCGGTTATCCCCCTTCTCTTCTTGTGTACCTATAGATTCATATAAACCGCGGAGGTTATTCTTACTCATAGGAGCACAATTGAGATGGCAGAGAAAGAGGTCTTCCAGGGCGTGCCGGGAATGCTCCGGCCATTCAGGGAGTTCATGGAGAAAAAAGGCTTCAAACGCGGTGACCAGGTCGTTTACTACGGGTGCCCCGGAACCTGTACACCGTTCGTGGAACTCCTTGGGTTTGCCATACGGAGCCTTGAGCTCGATCAGGTCTTTGTCCCGTACGTCGACGAATCAAAGGCGCGCAAAGTGACCCTCGTTCCGGATGTAGGGATGCAGGCATCCGGTGCTGCAACCGTCAGGAACCCCGCTGCAGTGGTGGTGATGGGGGGACTCTCGATGCCCAACGTCCCTGTAACGCTGGAACAGGTTACCGGTGCTATCGGGAAGCACCAGGGTGCGGCAAAGGTCGGTGTCTGCTTCATGAACATGTTCGAGAAGGCAGGGTGGACAAAGGAGATTCATTTCGACCTCCTCATCGATGCGACCATCAACCCTGTCACTGTCTGGAAATGAGGGGGAACACCTCCCTTTTTCCCTTAAAGGTCCCTGATAAAAGATTCCACGAATTTTGTCAGGGCGGCGCTGACCGATCCCCTGTCCTGCGCACATACAGGGAATACCAGTGCATTTTTGAACGTATCCTCGAGATCCCGGGGACGGGCGCCGGGAAGGTCACACTTGTTCAGCATCACGGCAAGCGGTATCTTCTGGTCCACGAGCGCGGAGAAGAGGTGCAGCGTAAACTCGTCGGGAGGGACACTTGAATCGACAACGAGGATGGCTGCATCCATTCCGCGGGCGATGATCTGGCGCACGAACTCGAAACGGTCCTGACCGGGAGTTCCAAAGAGATATACCTGCAGTGCATGGATGTCGACTCGCCCGTAGTCCAGGGCAACGGTCGTGTCCCCTTCCCCGGTATGTGCCTCGACGTGACGGGAGGCAGGGTCAAGTGTCTGGATCAGTGTTGACTTTCCTGCGTTGTATGCCCCGAAAACAACGACCTTGATCTTTCCGCCAGCCATTACAAGTACTTTGTTCCGGCTTTTTTTACCGTTTCGATATTAATCCGGATTTTTTGGCGAAACTATATCTCCCCAAGTTTCACCTCTTTCACAAACTCCTTGTGGGTACGGGGCAATACTATTCCCCATGACAACTCAGGCCACACAGGGCACTCCCGCTCCTGACCAAAAAGTTGTATTGGAGACGACCCTTGGGAGAATCGAGATCGAGCTCTTCCCGGATATGCCCGTCACCGCAGGGAACTTCGCATCGCTTGTCCGGAAAGGCTTTTACAACGGGACCATCTTCCACAGGGTCATCGATGGTTTCATGATTCAGGGGGGAGATCCCACAGGGACCGGGCGGGGTGGACCGGGCTACATGATCAGGGACGAATTTGCACCCGGGAGGAAAAACGACCGCGGGACCATTGCCATGGCCAACGCAGGCCCGAACACGGGTGGAAGCCAGTTCTTCATCAACCTGGTGGACAACCACTACCTGGACGGGCGCCACCCGGTCTTCGGAAGGGTCACTGCAGGAATGGACGTCGTGGACCGGATTGCAAAGCAAAAGACCGACCGGAACGACCGTCCGCTCCAGCCGGTCACGATCATCCGGGCAAAAATCGCAGGGGATTAAAGGCTCTTCTCCCTGCTCCGGCCCCTGTGCCGGGAATTGCCCGTCTTTTTCCCACGGGCAACCCGCCCAAAAAAAGGCGACCTGGAACAAAAAAAACGGCAGGTTCCGCAATTGATCGGAAAACCGTGAAAAAAAGTTTTTTTTTTAGTTTTTCAGGCCAGGTAGTCTGCAGGTGTCGGGATCTGTTCCTTCAATCCCTTCCTCTTGCGGATGCCGGACACGACTTCCTTGAGCATGTTGGCCGGCACGAGCTCAAACCCTGCAAACTCCGTGCTCCACATCGCCCTCCCCTCGGTCGCAGACCTGATGTCCCCTGCAAAACCGAAGAGCTCGGCGACGGGTGCCTTGCCAACGACGGTCACCGTGTCACCCTCGCTCTGGATATCGTAGACCTGCCCCCGGCGCCCCTGGATCTGGGCAGTGGCGTTGCCCATCTGTTCAGTCGGGACGGTGATCTGGATCTTCTGGACGGGCTCAAGGAGGGTGTCGCCTGCCATCAGCATCGCTGCCTTGACTGCCGCGCGGACTGCCGGGATAACCTGTGCGGGGCCGCGGTGGATGGCATCCTCGTGCAGTTTCACGTCGACGAGGCGGAGCTTGAGGTTCTGGACCTTCTCGTCGGCAAGAGGCCCGCCATCGAGTGCCTCGTGGATACCCTCGATGATCAGCTCCATCGTCTCGTTCAGGTACTGGATACCCTTGGTCATGTCGATGAACATGTTGTTGCCGTAGATGTCCTTGACGTTCTTTGCCTCTTCCTTGTCCATTCCCGCAGCGATGAGGACATCACGGCGCTCGAGTGCCATCTGGTTCATCGAGACCTTCCCCTCCTTGATCAGGTCGACGATCGCATCGGGGAGCGGCTCCACCTCGATATAGAACCTGTTGTGCCGGTTCGGTGACTTTCCTTCCACGGGTCCTGCCTTCTGCGTCACGGTCTCCCTGTACACGACGATAGGCTCGGACGTGACGATCTCGACACCCTTGTCCCTCTTGATCCGCCCTGTGATGATCTCGAGATGCAGCTCGCCCATCCCGGAGATGAGGTGTTCCCCGGTCTCCTCGTTGATTGTAACCTGGAGTGTCGGGTCTTCCTTTGCAACCTGTCGCAGGACCTCGACCAGTTTCGGGAGGTCCTTCATGTTCTTGGCCTCGACGGCAACTGTCATGACCGGCTCGCTGTAGTGCTTGAGCGACTCAAACGGCGTCATGTCCTGCAGGGTCGTCACGGTCGATCCAACGATTGCATCCTTCAGTCCCGTCACGGCCGCGATGTTGCCGGCTGTAATCTCCTCCACCTCGACCCGTGTCGGTCCCATGAAGATCCCGACCTGCTGGAGCCGGTTGACCTTCTTTGCGGTCCCCATGACGTACATCTCCGTCCCGCGGCGGATTTTTCCGGAAAACAGCCGGCCCGTCGCAACTTCTCCCGCATGGGGATCGAAGGAGATGTCCGTGATCATCAGGGTTGCAGGCCCGTTGGGGTCGCAGTTGAGCATGGCCTTCCCTTCCGGCGTCTCGGGGTCACCGTGCCAGATTACCCGTATCCTGCGTTTCTGTGCCTCGAGCGGGTTCGGCAGGTGCCTGACGACCATGTCGAGAACCACGTCGCAGAGCGGGCTTTTCTTTGCAAGTTCCTTCATGCTCCCGCTCCGGCACTTCTCGTAAACCTCCTTGAACGAGACCCCGCTCTTCTTCATGAAGGGGACAGAGACCGCCCAGTTGTAGAGGGCAGAGCCGAATGCAACGGTGCCCTGCGCCGCATCGAGTTTCCAGCCGGCCTTGTAGGCCTCCTCGTTCATGCCCTTGATCAGCTTGTTGACCTTGTCGATGACACGCCCGAGCCGTATCTGCATCTCCATCTCGTCGACCTTGAGCTCGTTGATGAGCCTGTCGACCTTGTTGATGAAGAGGACCGGGCGGACTCCCTCCTTGAGTGCCTGCCGGAGCACCGTCTCGGTCTGGGGCATGGTGCCCTCGACAGCGTCCACGAGCACGACCGCCCCGTCAACGGCCCGCATTGCCCTGGTCACGTCACCGCCGAAGTCCACGTGTCCCGGGGTGTCGATCATGTTGATCAGGTATTCCTGTCCCTCGTACTCGTGGACCATGGAGACGTTGCTTGCATCGATCGTGATACCCCGGGCCTGCTCCTCCTCGTCGGAGTCCATGAAGAGCTGCTTGCCCGCGAGTTCCTCCGAGATGATCCCGGCCCCTGCGAGCAGGTTGTCAGACAGGGTGGTCTTGCCATGGTCGATGTGGGCAACGATGCCGATGTTCCGGATATGAGCCGGGTTGCTCATCAGTTCGGTCACTTTCTCGATTGATTTTCTGCCTCGGGCCATAAATCACCACAAAAAAGTAAATCGGTTTTTATCTGGCGGATTTTGCGATCCGCTCGCGTTCTTCCTTCTTGTTCACGGAGTAAGCCTTCACGTCCCCTTTCGATGCGGCAATCAGCTCGTCAGCAAGGCACTGGGCAACAGGTTTCCTGCTCTTGTGCGCTGCCTTGTACACTGCCTCGGAGATGAAGAAGAGGGCCGTGTTCACCCGCCGCAGGGGCGCAGTATCAACGGACTTGGGGACGTTGATCCCGCCGTATTTGAGGCGGACTGTCTCTTCACGGGGACCCGTGTTCGCAATGGCCTCCACGAGGACCTGGACCGGGTTCTTCTTGGTCTTCTTGTAGATGATGTCAAAGGCATCCCGCACGATCCGGGTGGCAAGCTGCTTGTTGCCGGTATTCATCTCGGACTGCATCAGCCTGTTGATGAGGCGCTCCACGATGAGCATATTGGCCTTATTGAATTCCTGCCGGGTGAATTTTCCTGTCGTATGAGGGACGATCACGGGGTTGAGGCTGATGTACTTGACGAGGCTCGGGTCGGTCACCTGGACTTCCCCGAGATCCCACCTGTTGAAGAGGAGGCGTGTTGCGGGTTCGGTCTCTGTCATTTTCTACCTCACCTGCGTGGCTTCTCCTTACGCCCGATGACCATCTCGTGGAGCGAGACGTTGTTGACCTTTGTCACGACGTACCGGACACCCGGGATATCTCCCATCGACCTGCCCAGACGACCGCCGATCCCCTCGATCTCGACCTCGTCGTGCTCGTCGATGAAGTTGATCGCACCGTCGCCGACCGCAAACGCGGTGACCTGCCGCCCGTTCTTGATGAGCTGGACACGCACGCACTTGCGGATAGCAGAGTTCGGCTGCTTTGCCTCAACACCGATCTTTTCGAGCACGATCCCGCGGGCCTGCGGTGCTCCTTCCAGCGGGTCCGACTTGATGTTGACTCCGCCGTGGCTGCGCACAAACTTGGGGTCGCTCCACCGGAACTTCTTTGCGTCCTTGATGAGTTTTCTCGCTGCAAATTTGCCCTTACCCATGAAATACCCTCATTTCTGTTTTTCTCTGAAAGTGGACAGAATTCACCCTGTGTGGTATATATAAACGCGCGGTGGCGATTTATACATTTGCACTTGTCCACGATTGCCTTACTTTGTTGGACACCATTGCTAATAATATTATATCCCGTTCCCTCCAACACTCTCCCAATGATCTTCCGGATTTTCAGGGAAGTGCAGTTCGACGCAAGCCACAGGCTCCTCCATTACCACGGAAAGTGTAACCGGCTCCACGGGCACCGCTGGAAGGTAGAGGTATGGATGGAGGGACAGGCCGACGAAAAAACAGGAATAGTTGTGGATTTCAACACGATAAAGGAAGTCATATGCGGGTTTGACCACCAGGTCATCCTGAACAGCGAAGACCCGATGGCGGATGCAATCAGGACATTCCACCCGGTCATCACCACGCAGGGAGACCCGACAAGCGAGAACCTTGCGTCACTCTGCGCCGCAATGATCCGCGAGGAGTCCACGAGACAGGGCATTGATGCACGCGTCCTCCGGGTCAGGGTCTGGGAATCACCCGCATGCTATGCCGAAGTGACGTATGATGGTGAATGAGATCTTCCGGAGTATCCAGGGGGAGGGCATCAACCAGGGGAGACCCTGCACCTTCATCAGGTTTGCCGGGTGCAACCTCGACTGTTCATGGTGTGACACGCGGAGGGCACGGTCGGGGGGCAGGGAGATGAACCGGGATGCCATCCTCGGACGGGTTCGCGAACTGGGCGGCAGGTACGTCTGCATCACGGGGGGAGAGCCCCTCATGCAGGGCCCGCCCCTTCTCTCCCTCGTGCAGGACCTTTTCTCTGCCGGCTACGCGATCGATATCGAGACAAACGGCACACTTGATTTCTCCCCGTTCCAACCCTATGCAGGGATCTGCATGGATGTCAAGTGCCCGTCGTCAGGAGAGAAGAGTAACCTTGCACTCCTGCCCCTGCTCTCTGACCGTGATGCCGTCAAGTTCGTTGTCAGTGACCTGAAAGATTGCGAGTATGCCGCAGGAGTCATGCGGACCGTGCCCCACGGCACGCAGGTATTCTTCTCGCCCGTCGGGGGGACAGACCCCCTTGTGGTGGCCCGTTTCCTCATCCGGGAAGACCTGCCCGCCCGCCTGCAGCTCCAGCTCCACAAGGTCATCGGGGTGAGTTAGGGACATGAAAGCCGTCTGCCTCCTCTCCGGTGGCATGGACTCTTCGACGCTTGCCTATCTTGCCCGGGACAGGGGCTACAGCGTCCTTGCACTCCACCTCAACTACGGGCAGAGGACCGAGGAGAAGGAACGGGCCTCTGCAAGGACCATTGCCCGGCTGCTTGGAGCTGCCGAGTTCCTGGAGATAGACCTGTCGTACTTTTCTGTCTTTGGGTCAAGCAGCCTCACGGATCGCACCATCCCTGTGGCACCCTACCGTCCGGAGGCAGAAGACATCCCCAACACCTATGTTCCGTTCCGGAACGCAAATCTCCTCTCCATCGCGACGAGTTACGCCGAGTCACGCAATGCGGACGCGATCTTCATCGGTGTCCAGTCGCAGGACTACAGCGGGTATCCCGACTGCAGGCCTGCTTTCATCGAGGCATTCCAGAAGGTGATAGAGACCGGGACACGGAGCGGTTCCCGTATCCGCCTCATGACTCCCTTCATCTCCATGTCCAAGAAGGAGATCCTCTCCCTCGGCCTTTCCCTCGGTGTCCCGTACGAGCATACCTGGTCCTGCTACCAGGAAAAAGAGGTTGCCTGCGGCGTCTGCGGGGCATGCCACTTCCGCCGTGCCGCCTTTGACGCCCTCGGGGTCAAGGACCCCATACCCTACAGGAACGGGACATGACAGAGATATACCGCGGGAAGAGACTGGCGGTCGAGAGAAGGGAATACGTGCTCCCGAACGGAAAGCGGGTCGAAAAAGTCTCTGTACACCCCGGAAATGCCGTCGCGATGCTCCCGTTCTTCGGGGACGGGTCATGCTGCCTCATCCGGCAGTTCCGGTTCGTCGTCGGTACATATATCCTCGAGGCGCCTGCCGGAACCCTTGAACCCGGTGAAGATCCCCTCGAAGCTGCCCGCCGGGAACTGATCGAGGAGACCGGGTTCGATGCAGAGACCTTCATTCCCCGGGGCTGGATCTACACGACACCCGGGTTTTCAGACGAGGTAATCTTCCTCTACGAGGTGCGGGGGCTTTTTCCATCGTCCATCCACGAAAAGGACGAGGACGAGGTCATCGAGACCGTCAGGGTCAGAACGGGCGACCTTCCTGCAATGGTCCGGGACGGACGAATCTCTGACGCGAAGACTATCAGCCTCGTCTGCCGGTGCATGGGGCAGGAGAGATGAGATCTTTCGCAGTCCTCTCCTGCCTCTGCCTTGCCGCCCTGCTCATCGCCGGGTGCAGCGAGAACCGGTCCGGTCCCGGAGAGGGTTTTTCCGTTGATGAATTGGGAAATCTCACCCTTCGGTGCCCTTCCTGTACCTTTAACGAGACTCTGATGGAGCGCAGCGGGAACGTATCGTTCTACCGCGTGATTTTTGCGTGCAGGCAGGGGGACGTCTATGCCCTGGCTGCTGTTCCTCCCGCGCCGGTGGCAGGGTTTGTGGTTGCACCGGGCGCCGGTGTGAAAAAGGAGGGGTACCTCCCCGTGGCCCGGCAGTACGCAGAAAACGGGTACGCGTTCCTCGTTCTCGACGTGCGGGGTAACGGGGGGGAGACTCCCGGTTACCCCCTCGACCTTGCGCGGGACTTTGAGAAGTTCAGGGCGGGGGCCTGGCCCCAGTACTACCTGTCTGTCTGCGACATGTCGTCTGCCCGCCGGTATCTCCAGGAGCGGTATCCCATTCCTGTGTATGCCATGGGAGAGAGCAACGGGGGAAGGTACGCGGCAATTGCGGCTGAGACCGACCCTGCGTTTGCCGGCTTCATCGGGATCTCGACGTCCGGGTTCTCCGGGTCGGGCAATTCATATACAGGGGATGCACGCAGGTTCCTCCTCTCCGTCGACCCGGTCACCCGGGCCGATCTTCTGTCGTCGCGGACGTCCTGGATCTTCCATGCCCCGGCCGACCCGGTCATCCCCTTCTCCTATAGCGAGGAATTGTTCGCGGCCCTCCCGGAACCAAAGGTTTTCTTCCCGTTCAACGGGACGCATGGCTCAAACGCTGCCGTGCACGAGATGATAATGAGTAAATGTGCGCAAATTTATGGCACAGCGGGTTGAAATATAGTGAAGCTTTGGAACCGGGGAAGTGGGTAAGATGACCGAGACCCAGGAGATGGACGAGGGGCGCAGGAAGTACGAGTTCAAGAAAACTCTTGAAAAACTCCAGTCCAAGCAGGGGAGCGGGACAGAGCTCATTTCCCTCTATGTTCCCCCCGACAAGCAGATCCATGACGTGGTCGCCCAGCTCCGCGACGAGTTCGGGCAGTGCGCAAACATCAAGAGCAAGCAGACCCGGACAAACGTCCAGAGCGCCATCTCTTCCATCCTCGCCCGGCTCAAGTATTACAAAACACCTCCTCCCAACGGGATGGCCATCTTCTGCGGTACAATCCAGCTGCAGGGGGACCGGACCGACCTCGAGTGCACCATCATCGAGCCCCCCGAGCCGCTCAACCTCTACATGTACCGCTGCAGCTCGGTCTTTGAACTCGAACCGCTCCAGCAGATGCTCGAGGAGAAAAACGTGTACGGGCTTCTCGTGCTGGACCGCCGCGAGGCCTACTGGGGTTTTTTGCGGGGAAACCGCATCGAGCCCGTCGGAGGAGTCACCTCCACGGTTCCGGGGAAACAGAGGAAAGGGGGGCAGTCAAGCGTCCGTTTCCAGCGCCTTCGCGAGATCGCCATCCACGAGTTTTACACGAAGATCGGGGAACGTGCAAGCGCGATCTTCCTCGCCGAAAAGGACTTCTTCGAACGTTTCCGGGGTGTCCTGATCGGAGGCCCGAGCCCGACGAAGGAGGAGTTCGAGGCAGGCCAGTACCTCCACCACGAGATCCAGAAGCGCATCATCGGTCTCTTTGATGTCGCCTACACGAACGAGAGCGGCCTTGCGGAACTGGTGGACGCGGCCCGCGATGCGCTCAAGGGGGTTGAGGTCATCAAGGAGAAGGAGCTGATGAACCGGTTCCTCAAGGAACTCGTCAAAGAGAACGGTCTTGCCGCGTACGGTGAAGAGAGCGTGCGGGAGAACCTTGCAACGGGCTCCGTCGACACCCTCCTCCTCTCGGCATCCCTGCGCAAATCGCGGGTAAAAGTCCGCTGCCAGGCATGCGGCCATGCAGAGGAACGGACTGTCCAGCTCGAGCCCGGCAAAACCATTGCCGACATCCTCTCGGGCCAGACGTGCAGGGCCTGCGGGGGACCGCTCATCGTGGACGAGGAGACAGACATCATCGAGGAGCTGACGAGGCTTGCAGACCAGACCAGCACGCGGGTGCAGATCATCTCTGACGACTTCGAGGAGGGATCGATGCTGTATTCGGCATTCGGCGGTATCGCAGCCATTCTGAGGTACAGGACGGGATACTGATATGATGCTCTCCCGGCTTTATTCCACGATAGAAAGTGCACTGCGGGACGCTTGCGGCCAGGAGAACGTTTCCCTGTCGGACGGCGGCAGCCATGCAGACCTCTCCAGCACCGTTTCGTTTTCCCTTGCAAAGAAGCTCCGCCGGTCCCCTGCAGAAATTGCACGGGAGCTGGCAGAAACACTCTCCCGCCGGCAGGATCTTGCGGGCGTCAGGATTGAGGCACTCGGCCCCTACCTCAATTTCCACCTCGGCCCGGAACTCATGGAAAAGGCACTAATCGAGGCAACGCAGCCCGGGTACGGGTCATTCCCGGCGCGGGAGGAGCGTGTCGTCCTCGAACACACGAGTGCCAATCCCAACGGGCCGCTCCACGTGGGCCACATCCGGAACACGATCATCGGGGACACGCTCGCCCGGTGCCTCCGGAAAGCTGGCTATCCCCTCGAGGTCCAGTATTACGTCAATGACATGGGCCGCCAGATCGCGATCGTGGTCTGGGGGTTCCAAAACATCCCGGATACCCCGGTGCCGGGCGAGAAAGGGGATCACCACGTCGCCCGGATCTACATCGCTGCGAACAGGGAACTTGAAAAGAGGCCTGATGCCGTTGCCGAGGTGGACCTCCTGATGCAGCGTGTCGAGTCCGGTGACCCACAGACCGTCCGGGAGTTCCGGTCAGCCGTTACCGAGTGCCTGGACGGGTTTTTGGTGACGCTCGCCCGCCTGGGCGCAAAGCACGACAGGTTCGTCTGGGAAAGCGATTTCATCCGGAACGGCGATACGCAAAGGGTTCTTTCCAAGGTATCGCACATGGAGGAGTGCCACGAGGACGGGAGGCTCTGGCTCGACCTTTCCGCGTTTGGTTTCGAGAAGGAGTACGTGCTGCGCAGGAGTGACGGGACGTCAGTGTATGCGGCGCGGGACCTCGCGTACCACATCTGGAAAGCGCGGAACTTCGATCGGGTCATCGACGTCCTGGGTGCGGACCACAAGCTGATCGGCGCACAGCTCGCAACGACACTCCGCCTCCTCGGGGAGCGCCCGCCGGAGATCGTCCACTTCGAGTTCGTCTCCCTCCCGGAGGGCTCAATGAGCACGAGGGCAGGCAAGTTCGTCTCAGCCGACGAGCTCCTGGACGAGGTCACCCGCAGGGCCTACGGGGAGGTAACGTCCCGGAGGCCTGAACTCCCCGAGGCACAAAGGCACGAAATAGCACGCTCCGTCGCCCTTGCGGCGGTCCGGTACGACATCGTGAAGATATCCCCCGACAAGAGCACGGTCTTTGACTGGAAAGAGGCCCTTGATTTCGAGCGGCAGAGCGGCCCCTACATCCAGTACGCCCACGCCCGGGCATGCAGCATCCTCGAAAAAGCCGGGACATTCGCGACTGCCTATGCGCCGGAAGACCCCCACGAGCACGCCCTCGTCCGCCACATCACGCGGTTCCCGCTCGTGATGGAAAACGTCGTGCGTGACCTCAAACCACACCTCCTGGCTGCGTATGCCCGGGAACTCGCAGACCTCTTCAACACGTTCTACCATTTCGTCCCGGTCTTAAAGAGCGAAGGAGTCCTCCGGAACTCCCGCCTCACGCTCGTTTTGGCTACCCGGAACACACTCGCGGAGGCGTTGCAGGCACTTGGCATCGACCCACTCACAACCATGTGATGCGCTGCGGCGCCAGGGTTACCAGTTCTTCAGGGAAGGATCTTCCGCTGCCCTCAAACCGTGCCTCTGGTGCAAGAAGGCTCTGAAGGGGCAGGAGAAATGCTACAAGCACCAGTTCTACGGGATCGAGAGCCACCGCTGCGTCCAGATGACCCCTACGCTGCGGTGTAACCAGCGATGCCTCTTCTGCTGGCGGTCTTTTGAGCACACCCATCCCGGCGGGAGAGACTGCACGCCGGCCGAGATCTGGGAGCGCCTCCCCTCGCTCCAGAAACGGGCTCTCTCGGGTTACAAGCCGTCACCCTACGTCACGCCGGAACGTTTCGCCGAGGCACTGAACCCGCGGCATGTTGCCATTTCACTCTCGGGGGAGCCGACCCTCTATCCCTTCCTCCCGGAGCTCATCGGCCTCTTTGCCGAAAATGGTCTCACAACGTTTCTCGTGAGCAACGGGACGAACCCCGCTGTCCTCTCGCAGTGCAGGCCGTTCCAGACATACGTCTCGCTTACCGCCCCGGACCGGCAGACATACCTTGGACTCTGCAGGCCGGAAGAGGATTTCTGGGACAGGATCCAGGAGAGTCTCCAGCTCCTGGGAAGACGGAGGTCTGCGGTGCGCATTACCCTGGTAAAAGGCTACAACGACTTCAATCCGCTCTCGTACGCCCGGATGGTCCAGGATTCCGGCGCCACGTTTGTGGAGGTGAAGGGATATATGTTTCTGGGATACAGTAGAAAAAGATTGGAAAGGGAGAACATGCCAAGCTTTGCCCACGTGAAGAAGTTTGCGGAAGAAATCGCCCGTGGTTCCGGGTACCGGTTCAGGGACGAGAACCCTGCGAGCCGCGTCGTGTGCCTGGAGCGTGTGGAATGAGGTTTGATCCCGGAGCCTGGAAGGTACGGTCCCGCGAACACTTCGAGAAGGCCTGGCATGAGGGCCCCGGTGTCCTGACACCCCCGCGGGCAGCTGATCGGTACCCGCGGCTCCGCTACCCTGCTCCTCTCCCGCATCCCGTCTTCGATATGGTCCACCGCCTGCGCGAGACCTACCTCCGCCTCGGGTTCGTCGAGACCTGCAACCCCATCATCGTCGAGGAGCAGGACGTGTACAGGCAGTTCGGACCCGAAGCGAGTGCCGTCCTTGACCGGGTCTTCTACCTCGGCGGGCTCGATCGTCCCAACCAGGGGATAGGGAGGGAGGAGCTCGAGGGCATCGCGTCGATAACAGGAAAGGAGGTCACCGCTGATGAGGAGGCAAAACTCCGCCAGATCCTCCAGGATTACAAGAGGTCCGTGATCGACGGGGATGACCTTATCCATGCAACGTCGGAAGCCCTCGGTATCGATGACGGCGTGACTGTCGAGATCTACGAGAAAGTCTTCTCGGCTTTCCGTGAGCTTACTCCCCGGTCCTCCCGGTCCACGCTGCGAAGCCACATGACGAGCGGATGGTTCCTCACCCTCTCTGCCCTCTGGGAGAGAAGCCCGCAGCCCCTGAAACTCTTTTCCGTGGACCGCTGTTTCCGGCGCGAGCAGGAGGAGGGCCCGACCCGGCTGATGAGCTATCACTCGGCGTCCTGTGTCGTAGCCGGGGACGATATCACCAACGAGGAAGGAAAAGCCGTTGCTGAAGCCCTCCTCTCTGCATTCGGTTTCACCGACTTCCGGTTCCGGCCGGACGAGAAAAGGTCGAAGTACTACATGCCCGACACCCAGACCGAGGTCTATGCACGCCATCCCGTCCACGACTGGGTCGAGGTGGCGACGTTTGGCATGTATTCGCCTTCCGCCCTTGCCGAATACGGCATCGGGATCCCCGTGATGAACCTCGGTCTCGGGGTGGAACGCCTTGCCATGATTGCAACAAATGCAAAGGATATCCGGGAAATGGTCTTTCCCCAGTTCCACCCCCGGCCTCTCCCGGACCTCGAGATTGCACGGGGAGTCACGGTACGCAGCGAACCTGTCACGGTGGAAGGGAGAATCCTGTGCCAGGCGATCGCCCGGACAGCACGGGAGCATGCGGCAGAGACCGGCCCCTGTTCGTTCGTTGCATTTGAGGGGCAGCTTGGTGCTGCCCGTATCCGTGTCCTCGTCGAAGAACAGGAAGAAGGGGCAAAGCTTCTCGGGCCTGCATGCGGCAACGAGATCTTTGTCTACCAGGGGTCCATCCTCGGTGTGCCGGACACCCCCCAGTGGGCTGTTGTCCGGACCGAGGGTGTTTCCTGCGGTATCTCCTACCTGGATGCTGTCAGTATGCTTGCTGCGGCCCGGATCGAGGAGGGGGCCGCCTGCGGAAAACCTGTTCACATCCAGGTCAAAATGGCAAAACTTCCAAGCGACGTAAACCTGCGCATCGCCGACTACGTGATGCGGGATATCACCGACAGGAAGAAGAAAGTGGATGTCCGCGGACCCGTTTTCTTTGCGGTGCGATCGGAACTCATCTAGGTGCCTGACCCTTTCCGCCAACACCCGACCCTATCCGCCTCCTATCCGGGCGGGGGAGACCCCCTGTTTTCCTCCCGGGGCCTTGCAAGTACATTTCTGATTGCGTTGCTGTACTTTGCGACAAATGCCCCTGTGATCGAGGTCACGATCACCATCGTGGCTATAGTACTCGAAACTGCACCAGACCCCCAGAGGGCAGCGATGGCTATCGAGAACTCGCCCCGGCCAATGGTATTTGCCCATATCTCTATCCCGGAATTCCTGTTTCCATGGACAAAATGCCCGATGGCAATCCCGGACAGGTACTTGGAGAACACTGCAACGATGCTCACACCTGCAATCGCCACCACCGAGACCCCTTCGGCGAAGATATCGGTTGTTATCCCGAAGAAGACGAAGAAGACCACGAGGAAGACGTCCTTGAAAGGCCTCGAGTGGACCTCGAATGAGACAGGGTCGATCGTCCCGAGGATGGTCCCAAACGCAATCACCATGAAAGACTCGGGGATCCCCCACGCGCTGGCCAGGGCCGCGATGCCGAGCACCGCGGAGAACGTCAGGAGCACGGGAAGTTCGTCGTCCCGTTTCAGGATCGACGTGATGTAGTCCCTGCCCGTATGCGTGATCAGAATAAGGGCAAGCAGGAGACTCACCGTCTTTGCAAGGACGATGAGGGGGTGTTCCCCTGATGACCCGAAGAATGCGAGGACGAGGATGACAACGATATCTTCAAAGACCATGAGCCAGACGATGGTTTCTGCCTCCCTCATCAGGAGCTTCCTGTTCTCGACAAGTGACGTGACCGCCATTGCCGTGCTGCTGATGAAGAATGCAGCGGCAACAACGAGGGCGTCTGCAAACGAAAAGCCCAGTGCATATGCTGCCACAAACCCGATGATGACGTTGATATGGAGGTCCAGCAGCCCGCTCTGCGCAATGGCCCTGTGGTTGCTCCATATCCTGTCAGGCTTGATCTCGAGCCCGAGGAAGAAGAGGAGGAAGAGGAGGCCGAGATGGGTGAGGAACTGGGCGACGCCGTCCACCCCGACGAGGCCAAGCCCGCTCTTCCCTATGAGGAGCCCTGCGATGATGTAGAAGGGTATCGAGGGGAGCGCCAGTTTCTTGGTGATCAGGGCGAGCACCAGGCAGACAAAGAGAGCAAGGACGACCCCTTCCATCAGGTCACCAGGATAACCTGCTCAAGCTGCCTCAGCTGATCTGCCTCTCCGATGGCAACGATCGCGTCTCCTTCCTCGAACGTGAAACCGGGCGGCGGGTTGATGATGTTTCGCCCTCCCCGGGATACCGCGATCACCGTTGCACCCGTCCGGGCCCTGATCTGGAGTTCCTCGAGGCTCTTTCCCGCGCAGTGCTTTCCGATGATGTAGGTGTGCACGCTGATGCGGAGGTCAGAGAGTGCCGAGAATGCTATCTCCACGCTCTCCTTGTCGGCCTCCATGATGGCCCCCGACAGGATTGCTCCTATCCTGCGGGCTTCAGGGGGGGTCAGTTCGGCGACGCACGGTGTTGACGAATCGTGCGGGAGTGTGTACATCTGGATATTCCCGCTTTTCAAAAAGAAGATGGCAATGACATCCTTCTTTTCCGTTTCGAGCTCGTATTTCGTCCCTATCCCCGGCAGGTTGAGAGAGCGGAGTGCCATAAACACGTTTCTCCCGCGGATCTTAAAAAGAATGAGGAGACGGGGAGAATGGCCCCGGGCTACAGCCCGCCCGTGCAGAACCATGGCTGCAGGTGCAAAAAAAGGAGTGAGGACCCGGAAAAAAGGGGGGGAGTTGGCGGGTCCTTCCCAATCAAGGTGGCTCTTTGGAGGGTTGCAGAGGGAGGTCGTTTTCTTTCCGGCCTCCTCGATCCAGATGTCGGGCATGCCAGTGTATAAACTCCTGCCGTGGAGGGTGAAAGTGTCCGGATACCACGGCCCATCCTCCATTTATTAATGCCAGCAGGGACCACACCATGGGTGATGCAGGTCCGCCTTATCGGTGTCGGCCGGGTGAAAGAGAATTACCTCCGGGAGGGGATTCGGGACTACTGTACCCGGATCATGCCCTACATGCGGATCGAGCTGCGTGATATTCCCGATGAAAGGATACCGGAAAGGATGGGTGAGCGGGAACGGGAAGATCTCCTCGCCCGTGAGGGTGCACGGATCCTTGCTGCCACCAAAGGTACAGCCATCCGAATCGTGTGTGCGGTCGACGGGGAGCCCTGGAGCAGCGAGGACCTTGCAGACATGCTGAAAAAGTGGGAATTGGCCGGGCACTCAAGGGTCGCGTTCATTATCGGCGGACCTCTCGGGCTTGCACGCCCTGTCCTGTCTGCCGCGACCCACGTGCTCTCCCTGTCCCGGATGACTTTTCCGCACCAGCTCGCCCGCCTCATCCTCCTCGAGCAAATCTTTCGTGCATGCCGGATAAACAGCGGCGAAGCCTACCATAAATAAGGGAGGGGGAGGGAGGTCAGGGGATTATCTCGCATCCGTTGTACCGCGTGTGGGAAAAGTCATCCTTCCTGATCAGCCCGCTCCGGATGCACTCCCTGACCCGGGGGAGCACTTCGAGGAGGCAATCGTGCAGGTTCTCAACCGTCTGGCACACGACCCTCCTCATCTCTTCGGGCCATGGCCGCATCACCTGTGAATAGAGACATCTTCCCCCGCAGAACCAGAGGAGATGACACGACGAACACGCGGAGTCAACCGCGACGCGGGGCAGGCCGAGGGGGTCGGCAGTCGCGATGTGCCCGACGTAGAACTCCTTCATCCCCACCATGACCGGGCAGGGTCCGATGTGACCGTCAGTCATGATGGTATAGTTGGCATGGCCCGAACCGCACCGGAGTGGACTGGCCCGCCCATCGAGGAGATCCTGCATGGGCTGGAGGAAGGGATACCAGCGGCGGACACCTTCCCCGGCTTCCATGATCTCGACCCAGTCCCGGACAAGCCCCCGGATACCCGGATTATAACTGGTGCGGGCCCACTCGCAGAACGTCCGCATCGCGCCATCCCCCGAAAAATCCGCGTCGAGCTGCCAGTGAATGGACCGGAACGGGTAAGCGGGGTTTTCTGCAAGTGCCCGGACCGCCTCGATGATGTCCGTATCCTCCCCGACTGTCATCCGGGCAATGAGTTCCCCGCAAAACCCTCCCCGGGCAAGATCCTCCACGTTCTCCATGACACGTCGGTATGTCCCCTTTCCCCTGTGCCGGTCGGTCAGTTCCTCCGTGCCATCGAGCGAGACCAGAATGGTCTCGAACCTGTTCCGGTAGGGTGCAGGGAGGCGGGAGAGGAGGAGGCCGTTTGTCTGGAGCATGAACCTTCCTGCAGGGGCATGGTCCATGATCTCCTCGATGAGGGGGATTCGGAGAAGGGGCTCACCCCCGTAGAATGTCAGGCATGCCGACGGGTCTTTCGCGAGGAAGGAATAGAGGTCCTGCAGATCGAGAGAGAGATCGGACGGGAGATCCCAGTCAATCTCCACGTCACGGCCACCCGGCCACGCTGCATCCCCTTCAAGGACCCTTCCCCTGCAGTAACTGCAGCACAGGTTGCAGTCATCGGTGAGGATGAGGTGAAAAAAGACCATTCCCATCGGAAAACGGTAGGGCTCTTATCGGTTTCCTTTCCGGGATACCGTGGCCGCGAGAACAAGTGCAGCAATACCCAGTGATAAGAGGGGAATGGGTATGGCAAGGGGTGTTGCTGTCCTCCTTGGTGCAGTCGTCTGCGGCGGGACCGCTGTCCGGAGGAGTTCCGGGGAGCTCCGTGCCCTGTAGAGCGTCTCGTTGACCCGCTGTAACCCGGCTATGGCGTTCTCCATCTTCGGGTTAATCCGGACCGCTTCCTGGTATGCCTCGAGCGCTTCCTGGTACCGGCCGAGGTGGGAAAGGGCATCTCCCTTCGTTGTCCAGAGCTGTGCGTTGTACCGTGCCTCATTGGGGTTGCGCCTCATCTCTTTTTCTGCAAGCCGGACGACCTCGTTATAGATCTCCATTGCCTTGTCGGATCGTCCCATCTTCTGGAGGCAGACCCCCTTTTCGTAGAGAGTGTACAAATCGCTGCTGTAGATGGCAAGGGCCCTGTCATACGAATCGATAGCCGCCTGGTACTGCTCCTGCGCCTGGAGAGCGTCGCCCTTGTTCTTCCAGGCCGCCGTGTAGTAGGGGTCGATATCGAGTGCTTTCTGGAAGGACTCGACCGCGTCGGGGAACCTGCCGACCTTCATCTGCGTGATCCCAAGCCGGTTCCATATCTGGCTGCTGTAGGGGTCAAGATCGATTGCCTCCCTGTAGAGATCGAGGGCCTCCGTATACTGCCCCTGCAACACGAGGTCATCTGCCCTTCTCATGAGGCCCTGGGCAATCTCGGCCGGGGTGTCGGCAAACACGGGGGCTGCCAGAACGACAAGAGTTGCCGCTACTGCAATGAAGATCCCGATCCTGCCATTCCCCGATACGGTTTGTCCACTCCTCATATCACTTCTTTAATCATTGATGCCCGGCACTATATAAAAGCTGATTTGACTGCCAGAAATGTGGCAGCGTCTTTCGACCCCCTCCGGGATGGTGCAGGAATCCTCACCCTGCATATATCATTTCCCTCCGTTGTGAAATCACTCGGGAGATTGGACTTGGGGGCATAGCATTACTCTGGCAGAGGCAGGCTGGTTCATGGGAGGGAAAAATCCCGCGCCGGGTTTTGGGGGGACACAACTCATCGTGACAGTAGAAAACGCGGACTCTCTCCTGTCACCAGCGGAGATCTGAACGGTAGTGGGCTCGAGGAGATTCGAACTCCTGACCTCCGCCGTGTGAAGGCGACGTCATAGCCAGCTAGACCACGAGCCCGAGTGCATCGACCGGGAATTGAACCCGGGCTATAGGCTTGGAAGGCCTAAGTCATGCCACTAGACCATCGATGCAATGAGCCTTTTTATTTTGGAAATGATGCGTATTATGCTTTGTGTTCCCGCGTCCCCTTTGCCCCGGAAGCCACGGAATCGGCCCTGTTTGGGAGAGAAACCAGATTCGCGGGTGGAGGGGAAATGCCACCATCCATCCCGTGCAATGGCGATAAAAAGTGAAGTGCAGAAAGGCACTGTCTTCTCTAGTATCCCCTCATCTCGAGCTCGATCTTCTCGAGCGCTGCGATTCTCTTTTCCAGGGGTGGGTGGGTGGAGAAGAGCTCCATCAGCGTTGCTCCCGAGAGTGCCGGAATGATGAAGAAAGCATTTGCACTCTCGACCATTCTCTTCTGTTCCGGGGGGATGTAGTCCATCCTGCCGCTGATCTTCTCGAGTGCAGAGATGAGGTCTCCCGGCCGCCCGGTTATGTAGGCACTTCCGCGGTCGGCAGAAAACTCCCTGTACCGGGAGAGGGCCATGATCAGGAGCTGCGATACGAAGTAAACGATGATTGCCACGATACCCGCGATGATCCAGGGATTGTCATCCCTGCGCGAGAACATGCTCGCAAAGAGGAAGTTGTTCATGATCAGCGCAGCGATCATCGCCACGAAACTTGCCACCGTCATGGTCAGGACATCCCTGTTCTTCACGTGGGACAGCTCGTGTGCAATGACTGCCTCGAGCTCCCGGGGGGAAAGGAGCCTCATGATGGAATCGGTAACTGCCACAACGGCATGGCGCGGACTCCTTCCCGTGGCAAACGCGTTCGGGACAGGAGACGGCATGATGGCAACCCTGGGCATGGGTAATCCGGCTTCGTTTGCCAGCTTCTCGACCATGGCAAAGAGCTGGGGGTTCTCGTCCCTCTCGATCACCCTCGCCCGCGTGCTCCAGAGCACGAGCTTGTCCGAGAAGAAATACTGGACGAACGCCATCCCGAACACGAGTATGACCAGGAACGGGAGTCCCACACCGAGCATGGAGAGTACTGCGAGGAAGACCAGGTATACCAGGAACAGGAGGAACATGGTCAGCCATATCCTCATGGTCAACCCGAGATCGCGTTTCCATACTTTCATAAGTAACTTATTTGCCCTGCAAAATCTATAAATATTCCTCCAGCGGCATTCTGATCCCCAAAAAACCAGGATTTCGCGGACGGAAGAGTGCCACCATTGTTCAAGTGGAGACGACACCATGGAACTTGACGAGATAACCATCAGCAGGGCCATCGTGGCATCCCATCTCGAGAAATTCCTCGATTTCATGGAGATGGACGTGGCCGTTGTCGGCGCCGGGCCATCGGGACTCACGGCAGCTGCCCTCCTCGCGGAAAGGGGACACCGCGTCGGCATCATCGAGAAGAAACTCTCTGTCGGGGGTGGCATGTGGGGAGGGGGAATGATGTTTCCCCGCATCGTTGTCCAGGAGGAGGCCCGGCGGCTCCTCGACCGTTTCGCAATCAGGTATACACCCTACCGGGAGGGTTACTACGTCTCCTCCTCTGTCGAGGCCGTGTCAAAGCTTACGGCTGCTGCATGCGACGCGGGTGTCGAGTTCTTCACGCTCTTTTCCGTCGAGGACGTGATGATCCACGGCGACGGGAGGCTCTCGGGCCTCGTCCTGAACTGGACGCCCGTGGAGATGGCCGGGCTCCACATCGACCCCCTTACCATGGGCTGCCGGGTTGCCGTGGATGCAACCGGTCACGATGCCGTTCTCGCACGCCTCGTCGAGAGGAAGGGAGGGGAGATCCGGGTGAAGGGAGAGAGTTTCATGTGGGCACACCGGGCAGAGAACGAGATCCTCTCTCACACGCGGGAGATCTTCCCCGGGCTCGTTGCCTGTGGCATGGCTGCCAATGCAATCGCAGGGGAACACCGGATGGGGCCGGTCTTTGGCGGTATGCTCCTTTCCGGAGAACGGGCAGCAGCGCTTGCCGGTTCACTCCTCCGGACGTGATGCATCCCCATACCCTTTTTAGCCGATCCCCGCAACTCTCATGTATGAGTGAGATCGATCCGGATTCGCTCTCCGACCTCGCCTGCGGGCTTTTCTTTCACCTGCTGAACCGGGAGCTCCATGACCGGGGGCTTGTCCTCTTCTCTCTGGTCGAGAACCGGGTCGACTTCCGGGATGCCTTTTTGGAGGTATTCCGTTCCTTCTGCGCGGATTACCCGGATCTCGGAGCGGCGATGGAAAAGAAGTACGGCGGACCGGAGGGGGTCTACGGGCTCATCTGCCAGGGCGAGGGGGTTATACCCGGAAAGACGACGACCATGCACTGGATCGTCCAGGATGCTCCCGGCGTCTCCCCGGATGCCATCGAGGACGAGCTTGCAGGGAAATGGCTCATCTTCGTCCCGCCCGCCGAGGTCGATTCTGCCTGGGCCAGGGTGCGGGATGCAACCTGCCGGGGAGAACTGGGGATCTCGTCAAAGGTGAGCACCGCGCGACCCGATCCCGATTCGCGGGACGAACGAAAGGTCATCTATGTCTACACGCGCGACTGGCGTGACGAGGCCGACGTGATGCGGGTCCGCGAAAAGTTGCGGGAACTTGGTTTTACGGAAAGAATCGGGTACAAGAGGAACATCGAGACCTATCGCGGTGAATACAGCGAGCGGGGAAAAAAGGTAACCTATTATTCGGCCTGATGGATCAGGCCTTGCGTTCCTTGTTCTTCGGCCGGAGGTGCTGGTATCCGCACTTGCGGCACCTCGTTGCGCGGAGAGCGTTCCTTGCGTTGCATTTCATGCAGATTTTCACGTTGAGCAACCGTGCTTCAGCTTCTGGGAACCGTGCCATGGTCAAACACCGCAGATTCAGTCTTTAAATAAACGTCCTTCGAACACATAAGGATTTGCGTACCCCCGGGAAAAGACCGGTACCTTCTTCCCTATACCCGGGCGATAAGGAAATCCCGGAGCCGCCTGAGAGCCCGGGCCCGGTGCGAAACCCTGTTCTTCTCCTCCGGGGACATCTCGGCAAGGGTGCGCCCGCGCCATTCGAAGATCGGGTCGTATCCAAACCCACCCGTCCCCCGGGGCGCAACAACCCTTCCCTGTATCCTGCCGGAAAATACGCGGATATCATTGCCGTCGGCATAGGCAACGGCCGTCTCGAAAAAGGCCTTCCGGTCAGAGACCCCTTCCATCAGGCGCAGGATACCCTCGTTGCCGATCGTTTCCTGCACGAATGCTGCGTAGGGGCCGGGAAAACCGCGGAGTGCATGGATGTAAAACCCGGTATCGTCACAGATCAGCGGCTTTTTGAGGATTTGGTACGCGTATTCCGCCTTCTTTTCCGCGATCGTTTTGACGCTGTTGTCCCGGACCTCGGGGCACTCGAGTGCAACATGCGTCACCTCTGCCACACCCCCGAAGAAAAGGCCTATCTCGCGTGCCTTGTGGGGGTTGTTCGTGACAACCGTGATCTTCACAGGTACCTCCCCCTCCGCTCGATCTCCTGTTCCCGCACGATGACCTCGTCGGCGAATGCACATTCCGCCCTGTACCCCTTCAGGAAAGATTCCTTTAATGCAGCATGGTTATCCGTCGTACTCGCCAGAGTCTGGAAGAGGACATGGAGGTCAACGCCGCGTGCTTCGAGCTCCCCTGAAACCTGGGCGAGGCCGAAATCGATGAGGAAGCACTGGCCATCCCTGCAGATCATGTTGCTCGTCGTCAGGTCACCATGGACGATCCCTGCTGAATGGAGCCTTCCCACCGTCTTTCCAGCCAGGTACATGTTTTCGCCGGAGAGCTGATCTCTGACGAGGGGGCCTTGAATCCTCTCCATCACGATCGTGTCTGCCGTGATGTCACGGATGACGGGTGTCGGGACACCGTGTCTCCTGGCCATGGAGATGAGGCGTGCCTCTGCCCTCGTCCGTTCCGAGATGAGGCGCGCGTCGAGGGAGGGCTGGCGGTAGGACTTTTTCTGGCGCTGCTTTTCCACAACGTCGGGACCGACCCTGACAATGGCCTCGGCACCCCGGGCGACCCCCGGTTCCCCGGCTCTCCGCGCTCCCTGTACCGTCCCGCCATCCCACCACGTGACCTCGACCTGGTCCGCCCGGAACACGGGATTTGCCCGGGTCTCCCCGGGAGGCATGGTTATACCCATGCCGAGCATGAGCCTCCCCGTATAGGCAATCATCGCCCCGTTGTCTCCCATGAACTTCCTGTCAGGCACGTGGAGAACTGCCCCCCTCTCGCTGCACATCGTGGCAAGCATCTCCTGCAGGCGGCGGTTTGCTCCAACACCCCCGACGAGCAGGACCTCGTCCTTGCCTGCATGGGCAAGCGCCCTCTCGGTCACCTCCACGCACATCGCAAACGCGGTCTCCTGGAGACTGTTGCAGACGTCCTCGAGGGGGGCTGTGTGGTCCTTTGCAGCGCTCACCAACCCCGAGAAGGCAAGATCCATGCCCTTGACCGTGTAGGGCAGCTCCACGTACCCGCCTTTCAGGGCGAGCCGTTCGACCTCGGGACCACCGGGATGGGGAAGACCCCTGCTCCGTGCAAACTTGTCCAGCGCATTTCCAAGGCCGATATCCAGGGTCTCCCCGAATATCCTGTAACGTTGGTTGAGGTACCCGATCACCTGCGTGTTTGCGCCGCTGGCATAGAGGACGATCGGGTCACGGGCACCGGTGGCAAACCGCCCAATCTCCACGTGGGCAACGCAGTGGTTCACTCCCACGAGCGGGACGTCGAGGGCAAGCGCAAGCGCCCGGGCAGCAGTTGCAACGGTCCGGAGGCAGGGGCCGAGGCCGGGACCCATGGAGAACGCAACTCCCGCAATCTTCCCCGAAGGGGGCATAACGCGGGCAATGACCTCCTTCATGAAGGTTGCATGGTGCTGCGCAGCCTCCCGGGGATGGATCCCCCCCTGCGGGGGCATATAGGGCTTAGAGTAGAGTGAGACGAGGTCTTTATCAAAAAGAGCGGCGGAGAGGTTCCAGGCTGTTCCCTCGATCCCGAGGACCGGGCCGATATCTGGCATGATGAGTGTTCCCGGGACGGTCCTGCCTCCCGAACCGTGCAGGTGTCAGGTGCCGGTGTCCCTTCAGGCTGCCTTCCGGAACTCGGTATACCCGCACTTCCCGCAGGCTGCGCGGTCAGGGTGCTCGGCAAGGATAATCCCCGGGCCGCAGCGGGGGCAGAACTTCCGGGAGAACGCGACTTTGCCACCGGAGACAGAGTAATAGGTCCCCCTGCCGGGTTTTTTCGCCTTTGCCTTCTTCTTTGCCGCCATGGTTCTACGCCCCCTCTTCTTTCGGTTTCGGGACGCCGCGCTTGAGGAGGAACTCCCGCTCTGTCCTGTTCCTCAGCTCTTCGGTGTCGTAAATTCGTGCATTTCCTGTGCAGGAGGTCATCCCGAAACTCGTTTTCAGGGAGTCCAGCGCGACCTGGTTCTCCTTGGCATTCAGCATTGCCGCAAGCTTTCCCAGGACCTGCAGGCGTGATGGTGTCGGACCATCGAAGCGAAGGACAAAGTCAACCTCCCTTCGCCCGAGCAGTTCATTCCGGTTATCCCTGGTAACCTCGATCTCCATTGGTATCCTCTCGGTATCCTCTTATTATACGCGCCCGGGTTATTTATATCCTATCTCGCTGCCCCCGAAACGCCACGGTGATGCATTTTCGCAGGCTTCCCGGGCACGTTCCTTTCCGGATCGCAGGGGGATCGGGTCATAGTTCGAGTCCGCCATCGTCGCCGGGAACAAAACACGCAAGGAGCCTGCGGGCCTCTGTTCTTGCGGACTCGTCTATCTTTCTGATAACAACCCCTTCCCCGGGCTGGCCGTAGAGGATGATACTCCCGGGAGCGAGAATGAGCGCAAGGGGGATGACGGCGAGATCCTCTTCGCCCTCCACGATGATGAGGGCCGGCGGGGAGGAGACTGCAGCCTTCAGCGTATCGACGAGGTCCCGCGTGATGGTGCCTGCGGGGTTTACTGCAGAGAGGACTCTGGGGAAAACGGCAGGGACGCGGTTGCACGGCTTTCGCATCGTGTGGCCGTCGACGACCGCTATACCGGGGACAATCCCGTGTTTCAGTGCATTATGGGTGACGATATCTCCCACAGTACAGACAAAAGAATTCCCGATTTCCGGGACTATGCAGCTGAAATCGGGTTCGAGTCTCCCAAAGGGGGCCTTAAAGTGGTGACGGTGACGGTCCGGGAGTCGGAGCATCAGCGGACCTTCAGGGCGTACCTTCCGGGCAGGGTGATATTCATCTTCCTGGCGATCTCCGAGTTCTTCGGGTCGATGATGACCAGGTACCCTGCCCAGTCCGTCGACAGGTTGGACGTCCCGCAGATGGGGCATACCTCCCCTTCGACGACCCGGTGGCACTCCCTGCAGACCGTAACGAGCTTCTTCCTAGCGGCTGCCACGTTCTCCACCGCCCTTCGCTTTCTCCTTCTCCTTCAGCATGTCCTCCTCGAGCCAGCGTGCCGTCCCGAGACCCGCCTGGCGCATGGTCAGGCCTATCTTGCTGTCCCGGGGCTCTCTCTCGTTCAGGGAGAGGGTGACCACGCGGACCCTGACAGGTTCCCCCACACCGATGAACCTCTTTGAGTCCTGGCAGATGAGCCGTGCGTTCTTCTCATCGTAGTTGATGTACTCGTCGGATATCTGGCTGACGTGGAGCATGGCATCGATGGGACCGAGGCTCACGAACGCACCGAAACTCGTGGTCTCCACCACGAGTCCCTCGATCACTTCCTGGAGAGAGAGCCTGAGCACGACGGCCTCGAAGTCAACGTCATAGTAGATGGCGCCATCCCCGGGGACGATTTCGCCCTCCCCGATTGTGATGACCCGGGTTACGGCAATGAATATCCCAATCTCCTTGTCGATACTCCCTTCGAGGTGCTCCTGGAGGACATCCAGTATCACCCGGGACAGCTCCTCGCCCATGCGGTGCGGTGGGACCCGCACCTTGTCAGACATCTCCATCTTGTAGTACATGCGCCACTCTCTCCCGTTACCTCTTCAATAAACCAAGTTTTTTCTTGTGCATAAGGGTGATCACGGGAACTCCCGCAGAGAGCAGGAGGTCTCGCAGGCCCCTGTCGTTCGTGACCACCATGCAACCGTGCTCCCGGGCATACCTCAGTATCTTTTCGTCCACGCTCCCGCCGGCATAGCCGCTCGGCACCTCGTGGCACCTCCCGGCGAGGGTCAGCGCGAACCGCGCAGCACTCCCCTCGCTCCCATGGCCCCGGGAGAGCCCCGCGAGCTCGCGGAGAGCTTCTGTCAGTATCAATGGTTCATATGCCCCAATAATGTTTCCGAGCTCCTCAAAGACGTCCACCCGGAACTGCGAGGGTATCATCAGGGCATTGGAATCAAAGAGGACCTTCACTCGGTCAGGACGCCCATCCCGATCAGCCGCCATCTCCCTCCCACCTGGCGGCTGATGGCAATGCGGGCCCCGGTCTCTGCGCATACCGGTCTCTTGAGAGTGGTCTCGACAATATCCTTCCGCGTGTTGACCACGATCCCCACCGTCACCGCCGTCCCGACAGAGAGCATCAACGGTTCGTTGTGCTTGAGGGGTTCTATCTGTGTCTCGCTGCTGGCCCCGACCACGCGTTCCATGAGGGTGACGCGGAACCTGATCCTGTCCCACACCGGCGGGAGTTTTCCGGGGTGGCCGGCCACCTGGCCTGCAAGGGCATCGCTCTTGGTCAGTGCAGGGTCCAGTTTCGTTCCTATCCCGAGGAGCCCGCCCGGCGTTGCCTCGGTTACCTTCCGTGACCCTGCATTGATGGTCGTGATCTTAGTCTCTATCGGCTCCCACCGGACCCTGTTCTCTGCCTGAACCTGCAGGCCGGGCCGGATCTCGATGTCATCGGACTCCCGGAGAATGCCCCTGATCAGTGACCCTCCGATGACCCCGCCCTTGAGGTCGCGCCAGTTCGAACCGGGCTTATTGACATCGAAAGACCGCGCCAGCAGCATCAGCGGTTCTGCATTCGGATCGCGTTCGGGAACGGGAATTGTCTGGTCGAGTGCCTCGACGAGAGCCCCCATGTTGATGGCCTTCTGGGCAGAGACAGGTATGATCGGTGCGTTCTCGGCAATTGTCCCCTTGACGAAAGCCCGGATCTGCTCGTAGTGCCTGAGTGCCTCCTTCTGGGAGACGACATCGATCTTGTTCTGGACAATGACAATGTTGCGGATACCGACGAGCTGGAGCGCCATCAGGTGTTCTTTCGTCTGGGGCTGGGGACACGTCTCGTTTGCAGCAATGACGAGCATTGCCCCGTCCATCAGGGCAGACCCCGAGAGCATCGTCGCCATGAGCGTCTCGTGGCCGGGTGCGTCCACGAAGGACACCGAACGGAAGGCAACGGCTTTTCCGCCGCAGACCGGGCATTCCGGCTGTGTCCCGAAAGAGTCCGGACCCTCGCACCGTTCGCACCGGTAGAACGTGGCATCTGCGTATCCCAGGCGTATCGAAATACCTCTCTTTATCTCCTCGCTGTGGCGGTCTGTCCACATCCCTGTCAGGCCATAGACCAGTGTCGTCTTTCCATGGTCCACATGCCCCACCACGCCGATGTTTACGCTGGGAATTGTCACGTCATGCAATGCCAATCGAACCTCCCTATTCAATATAAAAACACACCTACTTAATACTCATTGAACGGGGATTTCTGCCCCTCGCACGTCCTTTTCGGCCATGGGACACATGACGATCCCCGGCACTTTGCATGGGGATTGCTCTCGTTCCATGGGCGAAAGGTTCACCCTTTCCGGGCCTCTTCGTCACGGAGAAAGACCCGGGTATGCCGGGGCGGGTAGAAGATGAACCCGTCTTCCCGGAGGGGATCATAAAGGAGCGTTCCCCCTTCCTCCCTCCTTGCGACCAGAATGTACGAATTGTAGAGGAGCCGCCGTACCTCCGGATCCCGTACGTGTCCGGAAAGGTTCCCCGGGAAGCCCGCACTGCCTTTGGGATACACCTGTTCCTCTTTGGGACTGGAGAACAGGTACGTGAAGAAGACGCGGTAGGCATCCCCGCAATCCCTGATCACCAGCCATTTCAGGGGGTTGAATGTCGGGACTGTTCTTCTCCCGAACCGGGTTTCAGCAATGCCCCTCAGTCCCGCACGGGCGACCACGATACCCGCGATGAACACCCCGTAACCCTGCAGCCACTGCATCGTTGCCAGCCCGAAGAGAAAAAGGCAGAGAAAACCGATGCTTGTCAGGAGGAGGAGAATGCTCGGTCCGGGGAATATCCCAACCGTCATTTTCCTTTCCCGCAATGGGTACAGGAGGGGGATGCCGGGGAAAGCGAGGAGGTCAAGGGTTACGTGGGTCAATGCTCCGCCCAGTGCAGGAAAAAAGATCGTTCCCATGATCACCGGGAGCGGGGGGTGCTGCCCGGTCGCACCTGCCCATGCAAGGAAACCCGCTGTGACTCCTGCTGCTATGAAGGGAATGCCCCCGAGGCTGTGGGTAAAACCCCCGTGTGTGAAAATAAAGAGCCTTGGATCGCGATCAGACAGGGCATGAAGGAGAACATCGCAATCGGGAAGGACTGCTCCCAGAACCGCCGAGAGGAGAGCCGCTCCCTGGAGGGGGCCGGAAAAAACCAGGATGGCGACCAGGGCATGTGTGATGCTGTCCACGGAACCTTTCCCTTCCGGTTGTCAGCCGGAACACACCCCATCAGGACGAGGCCATGCGCCGGACCAGGATAACCGTGAGGTTATCGTCGCTTCCGTTCTGGAATGCTTCATAGACAAGCTTCCTGCAGGCGTCTTCAAGGTCGTCACCCCTCTCTGCGACTATCTCCACGATGCGGGAATCCGGGATAAAATCCGAAATCCCGTCAGAGCAGAGGACAAGGTATCCGGGAGGAAGAGTCGCCTCGTGCATGCCCGGCCCGGGATCATGGAGGGTAAGCTGCCCGTGTCCGGCACTGGCGGCGTCAGGAGCGGTCCCCTTCTCTTCTTCCGCGAGGAAGAAGACCTTGCGGGAACCGGGACTGCTGACAACGCACTCGCCACCGGGGCTGAGAATGGCAACCCCCAGCGCCACACCGGAAGGCTCGATTCCCGGGTTCTCTGCTTCGAGGTTGTAGAGGGCCCTTTCGGCCCGTCCAAGGAGTTGTTCGAGCGTCCCGGCCAGTGTCTTTTCCCGCGCGGCCCCTCCCGCGCCGAGCGCGTCCACCGCGATCTGGGCTGCAGTCGGACCTTCCTTTGGTCCGCCCATCCCTTCAGCGACAGCAAAGACGTACATTTCGCCGAGATCCGCTGCAAGGAATGCGTCTTCATTTCTCTCCCTCAGGCCCTTCTCGGAGAAGCCGAAGAACTCAAGGTGACGCATCTGTTCTCCCTCCATGCGTGTGTTCCCCGAGCCTATTAAACATGTATAAACGGCTCCTCCTGCCTGGCCAGTACCACAAATTGCCATTTTGGAGATCCTGTTTTACGAAGTTTTAAGTTATAATATAAGAAGACAGTCTTTGAGAAGAGGCAATGAACCATGACTGTTGATACTGAACTCTCCCGGATCGGCATTTCGCTCCCGAAAAATCTGCTGGACAAGTTCGACGAGATCATCAATTACAGGGGATATTCCTCGCGGTCCGAGGGTATCAGGGACGCAATCCGGAACTATATCACCTACTACAAGTGGATGTCGGACGTGAAGGGAGAACGCCAGGGTGTCATCACCATGATCTACGATCACGGTCAGCGAAACCTCCTGACCACCCTCACGGACATCCAGCACGAGTTCATGGGCATCATCCAGGCATCGCTCCACTCCCACGTAACCCATGACAGGTGCCTTGAGGTCGTGCTCGTCAGGGGGGATGGTTCGCAGCTGAAGGCCCTCGCCGAGCGCCTGATGTCACAAAAAGGAGTTGAATCCGTCAAACTGACGACGATACCCCTAAACGACTAACCACCACCCTCACAACTCTGGTCCGTGTGGCTGATGGCCTCCTGGAACCCGGTTCCCGAGTAGAACTCTCTCTCTTTCTTTATCTTTTCAACCGTGTCCTCGAGGGCTCCCTCTTTCCTTTCACCCACGTTCACCGCAGGGACGAGCTGGTCGACCCGGTAGAGGAGCCGGGTGGTGTCGAGTTCGGCAAATGTCTTCCCGCCCTCGACAGTGAGCGAAACGATGGTGCCGGTCGTCCCCGTCCGCGGGTATCGCACCCGCATTCCCACTGCTGCCTCACCAGTCTCCATACACATGTGACGGGTGCGTGGAAAATATAAAACTCTTCCCGCCCCCACGGGATATGATGGAGGTCGAACTTGCCCATGTGCGGAAGGTATTCTGCGAGGGGACCCACAGGGCAGAGGTACCGGGGGAGACGGAAAAAGCTGCACGGTCCCTGATGGAATCAGCCGGCGTGGAGAAGATACAGGATCTCACGCGGAAGGACCGTCTCGGCATCCCCTGTTTTGCCGCCCGGCGACGCCGGGCTCCCCGCGGGGGCAGTCCCCTCCTGCCGGGCATGGAACGGACCCGCCTCCTGGCCCGCGTATCGGCAATGATGGCGGCAATAGAACGGCATTTCGGTGAATACAGGGGTGAACCCCTGGAATGCGCCAGTTACGAAGAGGCCACGATTCGCGGTGCGATCGATCCGCGGTCCCTCATCCTTCCCCGGCCGCCTGCCCCCGGAGAGCAGATCCACTGGTCTTCCGGAAAGGATCTCCTCACCGGCGAAGATGTCCTCGTCCCGAGCAACGCCGTCTTTTTTCCCTATGAATCGCGCGGACTCGCCATGCAGCTCTTCCCAGGCGACCCGGTCGGCCTTGCCAGTGGCAACGCACGGGAAGAGGCAATACTGCACGGGCTCCTCGAGCTCCTCGAACTGGACTCCCTGAGCCGTGCAGAACGCAGGAGAGACATGGGCAGGAGGATCGCGGTCGATACACCCGGACCTGTGCAGGACCTCCTCGATAAGTTCGGGAAAGCAGGTGTGGAGATCCACCTCTGGCTCATCGGGGGACGGACGCGGGTCCCTGTTGTTGCAGCCGCTGCAGACGACCCGGGGGCAAGGGACCCGGGCCTCCTCATCATGGGCTCGGCCTGCCATCCCGATCCCGCGATCGCAGTTGAAAGGGCACTTCTCGACGTTGCCTTCTCCCGGGCGTCCTACCTCGCGGGTGTGCTCTCGTCACCTCGGCGTGACATGCTCCTTGCCCGTGCCGGGTACGAGCGCATGAAAAGGATCAACCACGAGTGGTTTGCGCCTGCCCCGGAGGTTGCTCTCTCCTCAATTCCCGGTTGCAGCACCCGGTGGTTCGACGAGGATATCGCGCTCATCCTCGATGACCTGCAGGCTATCGCAGACCATGTCTGCATTGTTGACCTCAAATCCGCCCCCCTCCCGGTCGTCAGGGTGGTCGTTCCCGGCCTCGAGGTTTCGCACCTCCACAAGGACCGCCGGGTGAGCAGCTGACCGGGATTTCCTTCTCCATCACCTGCCCCGGTCGTCTGCATCCTGCCAGCGGGCGGGTTTTTTTTCAGACCATGACTTTCCGAAGGAGCCTTGCGATCCTCCTCGTGCTCGCCCTCGGGCGGAGCCCCGCGGGAACCGGATAAGGCTCGTCCCGCTGCAGGGCATCGAGGATGGAAAAAACTGCCTTTCCCAGGGACGGACCATACCCTCCTTCCAGGACGAGTGCGGGCGGGCACCCCGCGGCTTCCCGGACCATGGAACAGAGGAGCCCGAAATCCCCGGGAGCAAGATGCATCCCTCCCTTCGGGTCATCAAACAGAGGGTCCTGCCCGGCCGAGATGATCACCGCGTCCGGGTCGAAATGGACGAGGGCCTCGCAGAACACGCTCGAGAAGATGCAATAGTAGTCACCGATCCCTCCCCCCGCAGCAAGGGGGGCGTTTAAGGTAAAACCCATTCCCCTGCCTTCTCCCACTTCATCGATCCAGCCGGACCACGGGAATACGTTGGCCTGGTGGATGGAACAGAAGAGGACGCGGTCACTCCCGTAGAAGATCTTCTGTGTCCCGTTCCCGTGGTGGAGGTCCCAGTCGATGATTGCGACGCGGTCCACCCGTTCAAGTGCCCATGCTGCAGCGACCGCGGCATTATTGAAGAGGCAGAACCCCATCGCCCTCCCGGGTTCCGCGTGGTGGCCGGGAGGGCGGACAAGGGCAAAACAGGACTCTCCCGAGAGGGCACGCCTTACCGCCGCAATGGACGACCCGGCAGCCAGTGTCGCAACCCGGAACGACTCTTCGGTCACGTACGTGTCCATATCGAGGTACCTCCTGCCGCCGTACGAGCAGAGTTCCTCGATAGTCCTGATATGCCGTGGCTCGTGCACCCGGGCGAGGTCTTCGAACGATGCCTGCTCCGGGTGATGCCTCCTTAGTGAGGACGGGATGTACGCAATTGCATCCAGCAGCCGCCGGCTGTTCTCCTCGTGCCAGCCCAGGTCATGGTGCGTGAACTCTTCCCCTGTGATAACCGAGCACCGGGCTGCCATTCACCCAACCGGGAGCCCCTGCAGGACTGCCTCCTCGGGGACCTCGAACTCCCTCCCTGTCCCGACAATGCGGTATTTCCCCTTCGTCCTTACCTCGTAGGGCGATCCCGTTGTCGCATACGGGACGATGAACGTGCCGTCCCGGCTCTCCTGCCTGTAGGTAAACTCCCTGCCGGTGTTCGTCACGACATCAACCTCGATTGTCCCCTCGCCTGCGATGCGGGCACCGGGGACATACTCAAAGACCTTGACGTACCTCATGTCGGTGATCAGGTCCGGCGACGCGTTGGCTGGTGCCTTTGCAAGGATATTCGTGGGGGACTCGTGGACGAGCCGGTAGTGTCTCAATGCCGGCACCTTCCCGACCGGTATCCGGATGTCGGGAGAGATGACGAGGGCCCGTTTGCCGGGTGCTGCATCCCTGTTATAGGCGTCTGCGGCTTCCAAAGCGGCCTGCGGGTCCATGGCAAGTGCCTTTGTTGCAACCGGATATGTTGTCCGGCTCTCGTCAACCTCGACGTAGTAGACCTGTTTTGCGTCCGCCATGGAACCATCGAAGTTGTGGAGTCGCGAGATCATGGTTACGAAATACGGTGCCTCGTACATCTCGACCGGTGAATACGTTTCCGTGCCCCCCTGGCCCGGCACAAGGATGACCTCTGTGTAAGGCGATAGACCTGCACTCGTATTGAACCACGTCGCCATCGCCCAGAACTTGCCGATGTCCATCTCGACATCCGTCATGACGTACCGGACACCGAGGGCTTTTGCAATTGCACTGTTCCTCTCTTCGTCCGCTGTCATGAAGAACGCGGCTGCACCGTTTTCTCCTGCCACTCCCGACTGGAAGGGGTTTGCATTCGGGATACGTTTTGCGATGTACGTGATCAGGTGCCCGTAGTCCCACCACGACATGACACCGTACGACTCCGGCGGGTACCGGAACGTCTCCTTCTGGTAGATGCGGTAGTAGTCGACACCCGGGTCCGGCGTGTTCTTCTCCATCCACTCAAGCGACTCGCGCCAGTCGGGGTTCATGCGGAGCGCTCCGGAACCGGCCACCCGGAGCTCGTAGGAGACCTGGAAATAAGCAAATACGCAGAGAATGAGAAGTACCACTGCGACTGCTCCTATCTTCAGGGGGTCTCTCCTGCTTGCCGCCCGTTCCTGCTTTGCCTTCTTCTTCCCTTTCTGTTTTGCATCAGGCCTGTCCGTGACCGGCCCTTCCCTGTTCTCCCCCTTTTCCGCGGTCAGGAGCAGGGAGATGTCTTTCCAGCCCCATCCGACGATCCATCCCACGAAAAGTCCTGACAGGAGGGCGAGAGGGGCTGCAAAATAGTATTCATACCTGATATGCTGCCACGTCGCGATGATGATGACAAGGGACCAGACGAGGACGACGAGGTGTTCATCCCTCTTCTCCTTCCAGAGAAGGATGCAGAGGAGGACGAGGCCCGCGGCCAGAAGGATCAGACCTAGTCCAAAGTTATCCCACGCATCCGCGATTGTCCATGACCGTGCCTCCTGGATGGTGAGGTAAAGCTGGTTCTGTCCGAAGAACTGGATAATACTCGCGACAAAGGTGGAAAAGAGGCCGGGGAGAGCGACTGCAAAGAACCCGAACACGACCACAAACAGGCCGGCTAATCCCGCGAGGTACTGCACCTGCCCCCTTTCCCGGAAGAACCTCCCGAGGACATAGAGGACTGCCGTCCCGAGGATGATGAGAAGGTAGGCCAGGGGATGACCAAGGGTGTAGTAATCGAACTGGAATCCTTCCTTGTGTACCCCGAAGATGAGGAAACTCGCAGCAGCGATGCCAAACGTCACGGAATTGAGCAGGAGGAGCGAATCTCCCCTGACCCCCCGGAAAAAGCCCCATACAAAGAGAAGGAACGTGGTTATAGCCACGATAAATGCAAAAAGGACCATCGTCGGCATCACGAGGAGTCCAAGGACATATGCAACACCGCAGGAAATGGACAGGACAAGGGGTATACGCAGTGTTTCGCGCCTGGAAAAGTCCACGGGGTGTTCCCGGACGTAGGACAGGGTCCATGTATAACAGAGGATGAAGATTGTGCTGAAGAGTACCTCGGCGATATGATGGTCGAGGTATCCGTACAGGGAGCGGAAGAAGAACTGGCCGCTCACGACGGCGATGCCAAGTGCCGAAAAGAGACCTGCCATGGTCCCTGAGACCTTCTTCCCGAGGAGGAACATGACGGGGACCATGAGTCCTGCCATGACGGGTGGCACGACGAGGGCAACGGATATGATCCCGGGCCGGGTCGTTGCACCGAGCGCAAGGCACAGGGCTGAAATAATCCAGATGAAAAGCGGCCCCCAGTGGATGACCTGCCCGTACGGGTAGAGTGTCATGGCCTCGAACCAGCTGTAGGCTGGGAAATTCTGGATCGTCTGCTCGACCTGCCGGAGGTTGTACATCGGGTCGTCGCTTCCAACGAGGTTGAGAATGTCGGTCGTGCCAGCGGCTGCCGAGGGGAGCATCCGTATCCATATCATGAAGAGGGCCATTGCGGCCAGCAAAATGACAATCAGGTACTTCCTGTATCGCATAAAATCAGGGGAGTCCATTGTATCCTGTCCCGTTTTCCTTTGAGGAGATGTTTGTACCCGTTCATTTTAATCCTTTGGCATTACCCAGAAAAATAGAACGATTTCGGGAAAAACCGTGACAGGAAAGAGGTATTTGATCCCTGTCGCCATTGCAGGGGGATTGAGTCCCGTCTGCTGGTTCACGGCGTCCCGCCGGGTTGTCCTGATCAATCAAGAATTGTGGTGTCGTCTCGATAGCAAACCGGTTCCCAAAAAAAACCACCCCCTGCGGGAAAGGGCTCTTGGAGAGGTTCTGCTGTCCCCCCGTCATGCGCTACTCGATGCATTCCCTGATAAGTTCCCGTGCACGAGCGGCAAAAACAGGATAATCAAAGAGGGCTGCCCTCCGCTGGCATGCGTCCCGGAAATCGCAGGAACGCTCTCCGACTTCGCGCACGGCAGTGCATATCTCGCGTGGCACGGGTGCAACGAGCCTCCCGCACGGGCCGTCGAGGACTGTCTCCTGGTACCCGCCCTCGCGAACCGCAACGACGGGTTTGCCGCTGGCCATGGCCTCAACGGGCGTAATCCCGAAGTCCTCGTCAATCGCTGTGGTGATGAACCCCTCGCAGCGGGAGTAGAGCGTTCTCATCTCATCCTCTCCCTGCACATGCTTAAACTCCACGTTTTCCGGCGCGTTCCTTACAAGCTGCTCGTAACCGGGGTATACCCTCCCCACAACAACCAGCCTCTTTTCCGGCATCATGCGGAACGCTTCGACCTGGAGTTCCACGCGTTTCCATTTATCTACCCTGCCAAGCGAGAGCCAGTACCCTTCCGGGGGCTCCCAGGAAAACCGGTCCGCGTGGACCGGGGGGTAGAGGACCCGTGCATCCCTCTGGTAGACCTTCTGGATCCGGTTCCGGACAGTATGGGATATGCAGGCAATGTTTCTGACGTGCTTTCTGACAAAGCGCCTGTCCATGTACCGGGCCAGCGCAAGCCCGGGCACATACACTGCCTTTTCCGGCAGGCTCCTTTCTGCCAGGAAATAGTAGTACATGTCATAGAGCGCCCGCCTGGGTGTCAGCATGTAGTAGAGGTGGGGGACATGCGTGGCGAGGTACCGGACTGCCATGTCGTCGATGCAGATCACGAAGTCATAGTCGAGAGATATTTTCCGGAAAAGGCGCATGCCAATGACCTGCCGGAGTGGTTCTGCCGGCAGTGTGCAGTCGAGGGAGCGAAACGGGACGGTGCGTCCGGGGTCATAGCGGGAGACGATGTCCTCCGAAAACGAGGGGACAACGACTTCGGCCCCGAGAGCCCGGGCAAGATCCACGATCAGCCTTTCTGCACCACCCGTGACAGAGAAGTCGTACCCTGCGAGTATGCCGATTTTCATCCTCCCGTCACCCTTTCAGTATCCCTGGATAATTCCCCTTCTCTCATTTCTTCTGTCCTTTTATACTCATTTTTTCAAGGAATAAGTCCCTCCACATCAATGCGATATTCTCCCACCTGAGGTTCTCGGGTACGGGATACCTTATATCACGATCCTTGTAGACAGCTTCAAGTGCCTCCCGAAGTACTTCCGGATTTTCCGGTGGGACAAAAAACACACCTTTGTAAGACCCAAGACTCTCAATCATGCCTCCCGTCCGCGATGCGATAACGGGAAGTCCAAATGACATGGCGATATGACACACGGCACACGGATCATGTGATTCACGCGTGTAGGGACCTGCAAAAACATCAGCTGCCGAGTAGTAAAGTGATACCTCTTCATCGCTGATATACCGGTCAACGATACTAATCTTCTCCCGATCAGGAGAACGGCGTGCCAAATCAACTGATTCCTTATCTTCCCATGCCTCCCCTACGATACAGAGACGTGATTTTTCCTTGAGAGGTGGCGGGAGAAGTTCAAATCCCCTAATCAGGAACCGTACTCCCTTGAATTTTCGGAGAAGTCCAAAAAAAAGGATTACATATTCCTCTCGTATCCCGAGTGTTCTTCTTGCTTCCCCCTTATCAATTTTTGTGTACTGGTCATAGAGCCCGTGGGGGATGATATGGACATCACTTGGGGAGATATGATAGCGTTTAACGATTAAATCGCGATCATAGTGTGTGTGAGTCACAAAACCTTCTGCAAAAGAGCGGACCAACCAACCGGTGACTCGTGCAAAGGCACGGAGAGGCGGGCTTGCATCCTCAAGTGGGTCAACAGGCTCATGAAAATCAATGACGACAAGCTTTCTCTTTCCGATGAGCGTCTGGACAAAAAGATAAATGTGTGCGACACTGGATGTCCACCAGGGAAGAATGATCATGTCCGCCTTTTTTGCTATTGCATATGCCTTCATCCAGCTGACAGGATTATACCAGTCCACAACTTCATGAACATGAACTGCGGGAAGGAATTTCTCGAGAGACAGGTCTTTTCCGACGCGCTTCCACCCAGGAAAAAGTTTTTTCGGGAGCATGTGCCGGAAGAGAATTGCATCAACCAAATAAAGATTGGAAAGGGCATTTGTAAGGCGAATTGTGAAATAGGTTATTCCTGACAGGAACCTCTTCGAGGGCCCGAAAACGGCAACCCGTGGTGCGACCCCGTGAGTTGTTCCGGAATGATTCCCCCTTTCATCCTTTGTCTGCGGGTAGTTCATCTCCTCACTCCACCGTCACGCTCTTTGCAAGGTTCCGGGGCTGGTCGATCTCCCGCCCCAGTGCCTCTGCCGTCCTGTAGGCGAGGAGCTGCAGGAGGACCGTCGAACCAAGGACCGCCGAGACGATATCCTCACCCGGGAGGGGTACAAGGACGTCCGCGATGTCCCGCAGTTCCTGGGACTTTCCGTCCCCGATGACGATGAGGGGCACTCCTCTGGCCTTCATCTCCCTGATATTGGACACCATCGCCGGGAAAGACTCTGCCTGCGGACAGAGTGCAACCACAGGGGTCATCGGGGAGAGGAGGGCAAAGGGCCCGTGCTTGATCTCACCGGCAGCGTATCCCTCGGCATGGATATACGTGATCTCCTTCATCTTCAGCGCCCCTTCCAGTGCAAGGGGAAAGAACGGGCCCCGTCCGACGAAGAAGATGGATCCGGCATCTTTGCAAATATCGACGGCAGGTGAAAGGTCTTCCAGCAGTGCCTCCCCTATCGCCTCGTGACCTGAAAGGATTGACTGCCTAAGCCGGCCCCCGCTCGCCACATCCGCGATGTAGAAGAAGACGGCAAGCTCGGCGACAAACGACTTCGTCGCGGCAACGCTGATCTCCGGGCCTGCCCGCATGTAGAGGGTATGGTCCGCAACGCGGGTTGCAGTACTGCCGAGGACGTTCGTGATGACGAGTGTTGCATGGTTGTGCATGCGTGCTTTCTTGAGCGCAGAGAGCGTATCGGCGGTCTCTCCCGACTGGGTCACCCCCACGACGAGGTCGTCTCCCGGGGGAGTGCGGTACCTGAATTCAGATGCAATCTCGGCACGCACCGGAATCCCGCAGTATTCCTCGACGAGGTACTGGCAGAGGAGTGACGCGTTGTAAGACGTCCCGCATGCAACGAGCGTGATGCCGGAGATGTCCTTCAGCACGTCGGGCACGGGTTCTGCATACAGTGCCCTTACCGTGGTCGAAAAGACCGATTGCTGCTCGTATATCTCCTTGAGCATGTAGTGGGCAAAGCCACCGAGGCGTACCTCCTCCACTTCCCAGTCCACTTTCCGGACGGGCCGGTCGGCCCGTTTTCCTCCGTGCCATATGGTCGGCCCCGGGGGGAGGAGGAGGGCAACATCCCCGTCCTCGAGGTAAATGACGCGGTCCGTGTGATCCAGAAGCGCGGTGACGTCCGATGCGGCGACACAGGCGCGGTCCGCGATTCCGAGAACCAGCGGGCTCCCCTGCCGTGCCGCAACGATCCCTTCGTAACCTTCCGCAACGGCAAGGATGGCATAGCTCCCCTCGAGGCGGGGGAGGATGGCTCTCACGGCGGAGAGGAGATCACCCTCGATATGTTCCTCGATGAGGTGTGCAATGACCTCCGTATCCGTCTCGGATCGGAAGGTATGGCCGCGACCCAGAAGCTCCTGCCGCAGGGAGGCATAGTTCTCGATGATGCCGTTGTGCACGATTGCAACGGAGCCACGGCAATCGGTGTGGGGGTGGGCATTTGTATCGCTCGGTTCACCGTGGGTGGCCCACCGGGTGTGCCCTATCGCGGTCCTGCCCTTCCGCCGCGAAACAGGGAGTTTTTCCTGGGAAATCTTACCCTTCTTCTTCCATACCCAGAGGTCACTGTCAAGGACGGCGAGTCCGAAAGAGTCGTAGCCCCGGTATTCGAGGCGTTTCAGTCCCTCGATGACGAGGGGGGCTGCCCTTTTCTCCCCCGTATACCCGAATATCCCGCACACTTTTATACCACCAGGCCGCCGTCCCCCATGGCTACGGTGGAGGAAATGTCCCTCCCCCCGCGGATGACCACGCCGTTGCCCACGATCGCTGCCCTTAGTGTCGAAAAAGGCCCGATCCTGACTTTTTCGCCGACAACCGCTCCGAAGAGGCCCTTCACCTGTTCCTCTCCGATCTCGAGGAGGGGGGCTGCCGTGACGGTACTGACGTGGTTTTCGAGCTGTGACCCCTCCGCGATAACAGCATCCCTGACAAGGGAGTGTGGTCCGATTACGGCGTCATCGAGGATGATGCTGTTTTCGACCAGACAAAAGGGTCCGACCCGTACCCTGCTCCCGATGCTCGAATGGGGCATGATGCAGGCATGCGGGCCGATCTCGCACCCCGGCCCGATGACCGCAGGACCAAGTATCGTGCACCCCGGGTGGATACGTGCACCCTCTCCCACCCGGACATGTCCCTGGAGGACCGTCCCTGCCGCGATCTCCCCTGCCTTTTCAGCCCGGCCTTTCCTGATGAGGAGCCGGTTCATCGAAAGGAGGTCCCAGGGATAGATGGCGTCCTGCCAGTCGAGCGCCCGGACTGCCCTGATCTTCCTGCCGGATTCGAGGAATGCACCAACCGCATCGGTGAGGTCAGGTTGCCGGATGTAATCGAAGAAGTCGAGGTCGAGCGAGAATATGCCGGTCGATATGGTAAAACCAGGAGCCTGCTCCGGTTTTTCGACGATGCGGGTCACGTATCCCCTGCGGATCTCCACCACGCCGAAGTTGGAGGGATAGGGGTGGTCCTTGACGAGGACTGCGTCCGGCTTGTCCATGATACGGGCAATGGACGCACTGTCGATGTAGTTGTCGCCGGGGAGAACGAGGAACCGCCCCGAGATGTGTTCTTTTGCCTGCACGAGGGCATGGGCTGTCCCGAGCGGCTTGTCCTGGACGACCACGCGCACGGGGTGATTCCTGTCGTTGAGGTGGCTGATGACCTGCTCCCTGCGGTACCCGACCACGACGATGATGTCGCGGATTCCGCACGCGAGGAGGGACTCGATGACGTAATCGATGATGGGGACGTTTCCGACGGGGATGAGGGCCTTGGGGCGGCTCCGCGTGAGAGGCCGGAGCCTTTTTCCCTCACCTCCTGCGAGTATGACTGCCTGCATCCTGCACCTACCTGACCTTTGTCCCGGGAGCGATATAACCCTCTACCAGGCAGTGGGGTCCGATGGCTGCGCCACCGCCGATGACCGAGCCGACGTTGACCGAGCAGTTGATCCCGAACATGGCACCGTCGCCGATGATCGCCCCGAACTTCTTTCTCATCGTCGGGTGCCCCCCGACGTGGACCACTGCACGGTCGTGCCGCAGGTTGGCAACCTTCGTCCCTGCCCCGAAGTTGCAGCCGCTGCCGACCACCGAGTCGCCGAGGTAATTGAAGTGGGGAAGGTTCGTGCCGGGGAGGATGATCGAGTTCTTGACCTCTGTCGCGTGCCCGATATGGCACCCGTCACCGACAGTCGTGGCGCCCCTGATGTAGGCATGGGGACCTATCCGGCAGTCTTTCCCGATGATGCAGGGACCTTCGATGTAACTTCCCGCCCTGACCACTGATCCCTGCCCCACCTGCACCGCACCCTTCAGGACTGCACCGTCTTCGACAGTACCCGCGATTGCAGGCGGGATATTCTCCATCATCTTCTCGTTTGCGGAGAGGAGGTCCCAGGGGAAGCCCACGTCGAGCCACGAACTGACGCGTACCGCCCGCAGGGCTTTATTGGCAATCAGGACGGAGAGGGCGTCGGTCAGTTCCCGCTCACCCCGCGGGGAGAGCCCGACCTCCCCGATGATGGGGAATATATCCTCCCCGAAATGGTATATCCCGGCATTCACGAGGTTGCCGGCAGGTTCCCGGGACTTCTCCCGGAGGACGGAGACGGTGTCGCCCTCGAGCTGCACGACGCCGTAGTCCTCGGGATGGTCGGAAGGGGCAACGCCCATGCAGGCCGGGCCGGCATCAACGATGCTGCGGATGTCCCCGGAGGAGAGGACCATGTCCCCGTTCATCAGGATGAAGTCTCCCCGGACCCATTCCTCCGCGGTCGCGAGCGCATCGGCAGTCCCCTTCTGCTGCCTCTGGACCGCGTATTCGATTTTCACGCCGAAACTGCTGCCATCTCCGAAAAACCGGCGGACTTCTTCCTCCCTGTACCCGACGACGAGGAGGATGTCGGTTATTCCCGCATCCCGCGCTGCAGCAACGAGGTGCTCGAGCATGGGCCTGTTTCCGAGGGGGAGCATGACCTTGGGGCGGGTGGACGTGAGCGGCCGCATCCTTTTGCCCTCTCCTGCCGCCAGGATGACACACTGCATACCAGGTACCCTCTCACTCACGCGATATCTGTTTTTTCCATTTTCTGACCCGGTCGAGCCCCTCGTCGAGAAGTGCCTTCGCGGCAGCCGGGGTTTTCCCCTCCGCCGTGACCCTTATTCTGGGTTCCGTGCCCGACGCCCTGATGAGGAACCAGCCCCCGTCCCTTTCCTCCCTGATGCCATCCGTCGGGACGGGGGCCCCGAGCGCATGCAGGACTTCTGCGGACCGGGGGCAGGGGATGGATTCGCGGAAGACGGTATAGCGCGGCAATGCATCGATCTCTGCTGCAATGTCCCACTCTGACGCCATCCGGCAGAAGAGGGCTGCTGCATACGGGCCGTCGGGACACAGCGACTGACCCGGAAAGATCCACGCTCCCGATGGTTCACCGCCGAAGTCTCCGCCGGACAGGAGGGCCTCGGAAACGTAACTGTCTCCGACGGGTGTCCGCGTGACAGCCGCCCATTCCCCGATTGCCATGCTCGCGTCCGTCGTGGTGACGACCTTCCGTGCCCCGAGGAACCGGGCAAAGAGGACGAGCAGGGTATCGCCCGGGATGAACCTGCCCCTGCTGTCAAATGCCATCATGCGGTCAGCGTCCCCGTCGTGGACTACGGCCCCATCCATGTCCCACTGGCGGACGAGCCCGCCGATGTACGGGAGAGCGTCCTGGGAAGGCTCTGACGGGCGCGGGAAATGCCCCGTCGCGCTGCAGTTGACGGCCGTCACATCAACGCCGATCCCCTTCAGGACGTGCGGGCTCACGACGGAACCGGCGCCCCCCCCGCAGTCCAGTATCATCCTGACCTTCCTCCTGCAGCTGATCCGGTCGACGATGCCCGCAATGTAGGGGGTGAGGATATCAGTCTCGCTGGTTTTCCCAAACCGCGGGACAACGGCTGTACCGGCAGCCCTGCCGCTCTCACGGAGCCCTGCCTCTATCTCTGCCTCCCGGGCCCGTGTCAGCGACGCTCCGCCCGGGGAAAAGACCTTCATCCCGTTGTATTCCGGGGGATTGTGGGACGCGGTCACCATGCAGCCCAGGCCTGCCTCCGGGACTGCACGGGCCACAGCCGGAGTCGGGACGAGCCCCGCAGAGAGGATATCCGCACCGCGGGAGAGGACCCCCGCTGCCAGCGCGTTTGAAATGACGGGAGAGCTGGTCCGGGTATCGTGACCGAGGAGAACCTTTCCCGTCCTCTCTCCGAGGACGCTGCCGAGCGCAATGGCACAGTCGATTAAGTCCCTGCCAAAGACCGCCCGGATACCTGACGAGCCGAAATGCATCGGTAATCAGTCGCAGGGCGGAAAAATAGAGTTATCCTTTCCCGTAGGGGCACCAGTGGGGCAGGTTTTCGAGCGTTGCAACGCCGGCCGTGGACGGTCCGACGAGGAGGACGCTGCCTGCCCGTTCTCCCCCGAAAAGGTCGCAGGCCTCCGGCGAGATGAGCCCTTCGCCCCCGACGAGGACGACTTCTCCCCCGCCGGGGACATCGGTGTGCCGCGGGAACTGCCCGAGCACGTGGGGCGGGATGTGCAGTCCCCTGACCACTCTTTCCCCGACCTTCTCGATAAGGTCTGCCCTGCATGCAGCATGGCATTCCGGTTCACAGGACAGGCGTGCCCGGGAGATGCACAAAAACCCGGTCATGACGTTGAGGATGGCACATGCAGCGGCCCTGTGCACCGTTTTATCGAGTGTTGCCCTGAAGAGAAACGGGAGACGCGTGGTCGCCCTCGTAGGCTCGAACGTGACGAATTCAGCTGTTCTTCCACCAAACGATGCCTCCATGCAGGCACCTTTTTCGAACTGGCACACGGTTCTTTCGGGGTTGACCGAGAGGACGATGTTTCCGTCCTCGCACCCGCATCCGCGGGTCAGTTCCTCCAGTTTTCTGACTGCGTCCTTCACGATATCCATTCTATCACGCTTCACCGGGTGTCACCGAGGAAGACCCTGCATGGCGACCCGTCAAGCCCCTCCAGCCGGAGGGGGAGCGCCACCATCCAGTATTTTCCCGGTCCGACTGCCGAGAGGTCGAGGAACTCGATCACCGTAATGCCATGCCCAAGGAGCGTGCGGTGGACGGTGCCGTCCCCGTCATACGGCTCGATGGAAGGTGAATCGATTCCCACGCACCTGATGCCGAGACCTGCAAGGGTTGCAGCGCACTGCCGGGAGAGCCCGGGGTAGTCATCCCGGAATGTGTCTTCGCCCGAGTACCACGTCCTGAAGAGGACCCTCTCTGTCCCGGGACGGAGATCGCACGTCCCGATCACGCTCTCCTTTCCCGGAACGCTGACGACGGTGCACTCCCCCACGAGGTTTTCGATCGGTATCATGTCGATGGTCATGGCACCCCGGATGTAGTGCGAAGGGGCATCGATGTGGGTGCCGCTGTGCGTGGACAGGCGGAGGTCCGAGAGGAGGTACCTTCCCCTGTCCTCCTGCCGGAACGAGGGCACGATGTCCCCGGGATAGACAGCGATACCCTCCTTCAGGGGTCGCGTCACGTCATGGTAAACCATTTTTCGCCTAGCCCTCCCACCCGTGCTCGCCGACGAGGGGGACGAACACGACCCCGCCGTAGGACGTCTTCGTGACCCTGCCCTCCCTCTTTTCGAGTTTCACGAGTTCCTGGAGGTCGCGGCTTCCGACCGGTGCGACAAGGCGCCCGCCCTCGGCGAGCTGCTCCACGAGGGGCCGGGGGATCGCCGGTGCCGCCGCGGTGACGATGATTCCCTGGTACGGTGCAGCCGGCGGGTGGCCGCGTGTCCCGTCGCCCACGATGACATGGACATTCGGGATGCCGGCCCTTTTGAGGTTCTCCTCTGCACTCTTTGCGACCTCCGGTATCCGCTCGATGGAATAGACAACGGCACCGAGGGTTGCGAGGATCGCGGCCTGGTACCCGCTCCCTGCACCCACTTCGAGGACGCGGTCCCCCGGGGAGACAGCGAGGAGTTCGGTCATCAGTGCGACGATGTAAGGCTGGGAGATGGTCTGCCCGTGACCGATGGGGAGGGGATGATCCCTGTACGCGGCACTTGCGTACCCCGGCGGCACGAAGAGGTGGCGGGGGACCTTGCGCATCGCCTCGAGGACCCTCCTGTCGCTTATCCCCCGGGCCTCTATCTGGGTTGCGACCATCGCCTCCCTCTCACCTGCGTAGGGATCTTCTGCCACGGCAACCACCTCCTCCCCGATCTCTCTTCCTTTCCCCTAAGGAATGTGCCCTTCCTCTTCAAAGTATCCATCCCGGGCCGGGAGACGGAACGGAACCCTGCCTAGAACCCGCTCTTTTCGGCGGAGTCGATGGCTGCGTCGATCTGGGCCTGGAGGGCGTCGGGGAGACCTGCTATCCTCACGTCGAGGAACCCCCTGATGATGGTCGCGGTCGCGACGTCCTCGTCAAGGCCCCGTGACATCAGGTACTCGATCTCGTCGCGGGCGATCTTTCCGACGGCAGCCTCGTGCGAGAGCTCGGTGTCCACGACATCGCCCTTGATCTCCGGGATGGCATGGATGACCCCGTCACGGAGGATGAGCCCCCTGCACTCGATGTGCCCCTTCGTGTGCCGCGCCGCACCCTCGATCATGCCGCGGGAGATGATCGTCCCGCCCGTGGTGATCGCCCGCGTGACCAGCTCGGCGCCCGACCCCTCTGCCGCCAGACGTGCAACGGACCCGAGATCCATGTACGACCCCTGGGTGCACACGACGATGCTGCTGAACCGGGCAATCGCGTTCCTGCCTGCAAGATCGACAAAGGGCGCCATCTGGACCTTCCTGACCGGCTGCATGCACACGTAGTTCGAGATGAACACGCCATCCTCCTCCACGCGGGCGGCGCTCCGCGGAAAGACGCTGATCTCCTCGCCCCAGTTGTGGATCATCGTCGAGGTGATGCGGGCGCCCCTGCCCACGTAGAACTCGCTCACCCCGATGTGCGACCCGGTCTTCGTGTAGGAGGCACTGGCACAGCCCGATATGATGTGCAGCTCGGCACCCTCCTCCGCGATGATGATGTTGTGCACGTGCTGGACGGGGCTCCGGGCAAGGAAAAGGCATGCCTGGAGGGGGTATATCGTCTTGCTCCCCTTGCGGGCGATGATCACGAACCCCCGCGGTTCGGGCTGGTCCGCGACGTACTTCGTGTACTGGTCCTTATCCTTTTTGACGAGGTTCCATGAATAACCGGAGAGCCATTCGTACTTCCGGAGCGCCTCGTGGATGGGCAGGATCTCGATTCCCTCGTTGAGGGAGGTCCACTGCCTGATCTCCTGGTCGACCTGGAAGAAGCTGCCCTCCCTGTTCTTCATCTCCACTTCGAGGCCCGTCAGGGTCAGCCTCTCCCTGTCTTCGGGCGAAAGTTCGCTCATCTTTACTGGATCTTCTGGCATGCAAGGCACTCCTTGTACCCGGATGTCTTGATCACCTTGAGGATCTCGCGGGGGTTCCCGTGGCACCGGAAGGCGCCGTCGCACATCACGTGCCCGAAGTCTGCATCCAGGTAATCGAGGATGTAGCCCGTGTGCGTGATGACAAGGCCGCTCTTCTTCCTGTTCACGATGTGGACGTCCTTTTCGAGCAGGCGTGCAATCGCGTTTCCAATCAGGGTGATGTTCTCGAGGTCGACCCCGCTCTCCGGCTCGTCAAGCATCACGAAATCGGGCTGCTGGACCATGAGCTGGAGGACTTCGCTCCTCTTGATCTCGCCGCCGGAGAAACCGAGGTTGATCGCACGGTCCATGAATGCATCCATGTGGAGGAACCGCGCGTACTCGCTGACCATCGCGGTCCGGTCACCGGACGTGACTGCAAGGAGCTTGCCGAGCTTGAGGCCCGAGATGGTCGGGGGGCGCTGGAAGAGCATCCCGATACCCATCTTCGCCCGCTCGTGGATGGGGAGGTTTGTGATGTCCTTTCCCTTGAACCGTATCGTTCCCTTCGTGACGTCGAGACCGGAAAATCCCATGATGGCACGCAGCAGCGTCGTCTTCCCCGACCCGTTCGGGCCCATGAGCACGTGCGTCTCACCTTCCCTGATGGTCAGGTTGATGTCATGGAGGACTTCCCTGTCCCCGATCTTCACATGCAGGTCTTCTATCTCGAGCATCTCTTTCCTCCTGGCATTCCCTTGCTGATACATCTCGAGGGGATAGGATTAAACGGTTGTGAACGTTCCCACCTCCTCATGCCGGCACGCTTCCCCGGGGGTCCGATGGATCCCCCACCGATGCAAGCCCTGCATACATGCCTTTCCGGTCGAACTGGTGCGAGGATAGGGTATTATAGGTATCGACGAGCCGGTTGTAGCGGGTGACAAGGTCAGAGAGCCGGGACCGCATGGTGTTGTACTCCGTTACCCCTGCATTGTACCGTGCAACGCGGGAATTATACCCGGCCACGTTGCCATGCCTCTTCATCCCCTCCATCTCCACCCTCAGGGCTTCCAGCTCCGATTTCTTATGCAAAAGGTCCTCTTCGAGATCACGGATGCGCACCCGGAGCGAGTCCGCTTCATCCCCCATCTTCTCCATGGCACGGGAAAGAGCCCCCGTCTCCGGACAGCGGGTGTAATTGAGTGTCCCCGAGCCCACCGGGATGATGGTCGGGAACGATTCGAGGCGTACACCATCGGCAAGTTCCCGGGGAGGCACGCCGACGAATGTGACGTTCGTTGTCTCGATATACGCATACCCCGTGTGCCTGTAGCCCGGACCGCTGCACCCCACCCCGACGGCCATGTGGGCTTCCGGCCCGAAATAGAGGAGTGCTGCCCGGTAACCCTCGCGGGCGAGCAGGGACGCAAGGAGGAGGCTCTTGTCATCGCAGTCACCTGCACCGTCCACGTAGACCTCGACCGGGAACCGGGGATCAGAGGACTTCCGGGTCTCGTACGGGATGGACTGGACGAAGACCGCGAGGAGCTCGGCATACTCGTCGCTGTCGAGGGCCCGGGTGTCGCGGACGCTCCGGAGTGCAGAGAGGAGACCCGCAAAGAACCCTTCCTGCTCCGGGTCCTCCATGAGGGCACGGTAAATTCCTGCCCTCCATTCGTCCTCCGTGATGTCCTGGTCAAAGATCCGGGCGCCCTTGTCCGCGTTCCTGGCGCCTGCATACACCGCCGCGTCCACCGGCACGTCGATGGTCACGGAATAGTCCTGGAAGGGAAACCTGTAGACCGGGGGGCGGGGCATGGCCCCTCCCTGCACCGGAACGATGGAGGGGTAGATGGCAGGCGGGTGTGTCCAGGGGAGCAGGTCGAGGCAGCCGGCACCAGTCATGAAAAGTGCAATTGCAAGGACAACGGAGAGCAGGGTGCGCGTACCCACCCCGGTCACCCCGTTCCCCTGCCTTCCAGGTATTCCCGAAGCGCTGCTATGGAGGGGAGGACTGCCGTCGGCGGTCTCCTGCACGCCGCAAGGGCATCCGGCGAGTATTTCCCGGTCCGGACGAGGATGCCCGCCATCCCGGCGTCCATTGACCCCTGCACGTCCGAGATGGCGTCGTCCCCGATCATCGCCACCTCGCCGGGGGCAAGGCCGAGGGACGCAAGGGCTGCGAGGAAATAGGATTGTGCAGGCTTCCCGACGAGTTCTGCCTGCCGTCCCGCTGCGTACTCGAGCGCTGCGACGAACGGGCCTGCCGAGAGGGAAAGCCCGTCGTCGTCACGGAAATAGCGGTCCTTTTCGAGGGCGAGCACGGGGGTGCCGGCGATGGCAAGCCGGAAAGCCGCGTTCAGGGTGTCGTACGAGAAGCTCTTCCCGCAGTCCCCGACAACGATGCAGTCGCAGGCCTCCCCGCAGGGCACAATGCCTGCGCGCAAAAAGTCTTCCTTCACATCCTCCGTCGTGACCAGGAACGCGCGTGACCAGCCCCTCTGCCGGGCGAGGGATGCTGCCGCGACTGCCGGCGTCAAGATGCTGTCCGGCCCGGCGGGAATTCCCATGCCCGTGAGTCTCCGCGAGATGCCCTGAACAGACCTCCTCGTGCTGTTCGAGAGGAACCGGAAGGGATACCCTGCCTCCTGCAGCCACGCGATCGTGCCTGCCGCGCCCGGCACGGGATCGCTGCCGGTGGAGATGACACCGTCAATGTCGATGAGAAAACCGCGGATACCTGCCATACCACACCCTTTCCCTATTCCTGCCCAATCCTCGCGGGTTTTTACCGGGCAACCGGTGACTGTACATTTCTCATCCGCGGCACCCATGATGGTTCCGGCACAGGCCTGCTTCCCCATCCCGGTATTCTCACTTTCACCCTGCACGGTGAGGTCTCAAGTGTATCCTCTCCAGAATCCTTCCCTGTCCATCCCATGACAATGCCGCTTGTCTTCGAGACTGCCAGCAGGCTCTGGCGGGATCGCGTGACCGGGTCGCAGGAATACTCGGTCATCAAAAACGACAGGCTCCACCGGGCATTCCTCTCCCGCTCCCCTGTGCCCGAGTCCGAGTACCGCGCCGCCGTCTCGTACAGGACAGCGCTCCTGCGGATGTTCCAGGACAGGACCCTCGAAGACGTGTTCCCGGGGCGGTTTGTCGCGACACCGGAGGGAGACACCTACTGCATATCCCGCAGGCATCCCCTCCCCCTCCCCCCGTGGGACGGGGATTCAACCCGCCGTGCACTCCTTGCCGACCTCTCGCTCGTCTACGGGATAGGGAAGCAGACGAAGAGGTACCTGAAAGGCCGGGGCTACCGGACCATCCCCGACCTCCTCCAGCACCGCCGGTTCTCCGCTCCCGGCCGGGAATGCCTCCGGGTCCTGGAGGAGGGTTCGCCCTGCGACGTGCTTTCCCTCGTCTCCCGCTGGTACCCGCCGTCCCATTCCCGGCACCTCGCGTCTGCCCGGCTCTTTGACCTCTCCGACTTCCTCTTCCTCGATATCGAGACCCTCGGGATATTCCAAAGGCCCATCATCCTCGTCGGCGTCGCGTTCGTGGAGGGTGGACGGCTCGCAACAGACCAGTTCCTCGTGCGGTCCATGGAGGAAGAACTGCCCGCTCTCCTCGCGGCAGGGGAAGCCGTCCGGAAGAGAGGAGTCCTCGTCACGTTCAACGGCAGGGCCTTTGACGTCCCCTACCTGCGGGAGAGGTGTGCACTCTACGGCGGGATGTTCCCGGCTGCCGTGACCCACTTCGATGTCCTGCATCCCGCGAGGAGACTTTTCGGGCAGAAATATCCAGACTGCCGGCTTTGCACCCTCGAACGGGGGCTCTTTGGGATCACGAGGGACCAGGACGTCCCCTCCATGATGGTCCCGGAATTCTACGAGGCCTACGCGATCCATGACAACCCCGGTCCGCTTGTCCCCATCGTGGAGCACAACTGCCAGGATCTCGTCTCCCTCGCCCGCCTCTTTTTTCACCTCGTGGAGGCCGCATGACAGTCCCGGGAGATGCTCTCCGGTCCCTTCGCGGGGATTCCCGCCTCGCGGACGGCTGGATCCATGCAGAGGAGATACCCCCGCGGGAACCTCGTTATGGCACGCCGGACCCTCCCTTTCCCGTGCAGATACAGGGGTTCCTCGATTCCCGGAAAATACGCCTCTACTCCCACCAGTGCGAAGCGGTGCAGGCATTCCGGGAAAAAAAGAACGTCGTGATGACCACCCCCACGGCGTCGGGAAAGACCCTCGCTTTCGCCCTTCCCGTCTTCGAGGCCCTTCTCACGCAACCGGGCTCGACTTTCCTCTTCCTCTACCCGACCAAGGCCCTTACCCGTGACCAGCACAAGACGCTTCGTGCCCTCGAGGAGGGGTTTTGCACGGGGGCGGTCAGTGCCGTGTACGACGGGGACACGGCGACTTCCGCACGGGCACGGATCCGGCAGGAAGCCCGCATCGTCCTCTCGAACCCGTACGAACTCCACAACATCCTCTCCTGGCACCACCAGTGGAGCCGGTTCTTCTCCGGGCTCTCTGCCGTTGTCATCGACGAGGCGCACCGGTACCGCGGTGTCTTCGGCTCGCACGTTGCCCTCCTCCTGCGGAGGCTCCGGCGCGTCTGCCGGTTCCACGGTTCCCACCCCCTTTTCGTCCTCTCCACGGCCACGCTTGCCAATGCCGGGCAGTTTGCGGAAAAACTCTGCGGAGTCCCGTTCGAGCAGGTCACCCGTGACGGGTCACCTGCCGGTCACCGGACGATCGCTTTCTACAACCCCTGCAGGGAGTGGCCCGCCGACCGGTCCATGCACCGCGACTCTGCCCTGATCCTTGCCCTGTGCACGCAGGCCGGACTGCAGACCCTCTGTTTCTCCGGATCGAGGAGAACCGCGGAGCTCGTCGCTTCGTGGGCACGGGAATTCGCAGCGGAGCCTCCCCGGCACGTTCCTGCAGAAAAGATTGCCTCTTACCGCGCAGGGTACCTCCCGGAAGAGCGGCGGGCGATTGAGGAAGGTCTCAAGTCCGGTGCACTCCGGGGCGTTGTCTCCACGAACGCGCTCGAACTCGGGATCGATGTCGGGACCCTCGATGCCGTGGTACTCTCCGGGTTCCCGGGAACGATGATGGCAGCATGGCAGCAGGCCGGCCGGGCCGGACGCGGGGCGCGTGATGCACTTGCAATCCTCGTTGCTTCCCCCAATCCCCTCGACCAGTACTTCATGCGGCACCCGTCCGCGTTCTTCGGCGCCCCGCTGGAGCACGCGATCATCGACATCGAAAACCCCTACATCCTCTCCGGGCAGGTCCTGTGTGCTGCGGCCGAGCTCCCGCTCGACGGCGAGGCGGATCGCGACCTCTTCCCCCCGGCCCTCCCGGAAATCGTTTCCTCGCTCGCCGGGCAGCACCTCCTCGGCCGGACGCGCCGGGGATGGATCTACGCGGGGAGCAGGCGGGCCGCAGACCTTGTCTCGCTCGAGGGGGGTTCCCGCGAGACCTTTACGGTCATGTGCAACGGTCACGTGCTGGAGACCCTCGACCGGGCACAGGCATACCGGGAAGCCCACAAGGGTGCAATCCTCCTCCACCAGGGCGAGCAGTACCGGGTCGATGACCTCGACCTCGATGCGCGGACCGTCCGCGTGACCCCCGTAACCGTCGGTTACTATACGCGGCCCCAGAAGTCGGCTGCTGTCCGGGTGCTGGAAGTGAAGGCATGCAGGGATCTTTCCAGCGCCCGCCTCTTCTTCGGGGACGTGGAGGTGACCGAACAGTATACCGCGTACAGGATGATCGAGAGGGAGACTGTCATCGGTGTCGAACCCCTCGACCTTCCCCCCTCCCGGTTCGCGACGCGGGGTCTCTGGTTCGAGCTTGCCCCCGGTACCTGCGATGCGGTCACCCGGGCCGGTGGTGACCTCGCCGGCGGGCTCCACGGGATGGAACATGCCCTCATTGCCGTCATGCCCTTCTTTGTCCTGTGCGACCGCTGGGACATCGGGGGACTCTCGGTTCCCTGCGGCGGGGAGTCGGGGTACCCTGCGGTCTATATTTACGACGGGTACGAGGGTGGCATCGGCCTTGCCGAGAAGGGATACGAGATCTGCGAGGATATTGTTGCAACTGCCGGTTCCCTCGTGGCGGACTGCCCGTGCACGGACGGGTGCCCGTCCTGCATCCTCTCGCCCAAGTGCGGGAGTGACAACCAGCCCCTCGACAAGAAGGCAGCGCGCCTGCTCCTTTCCCTTGTCCTGACTGCCGGATAAAAAAGAGAGATGCGGGACCCTACTTCCTGTCCCTGAGCACGCAGATGGACGCAGGTTCCCGTATCAGGAGTGCGAGGCTCTCCGTGATCGAGAACTCGAGACTGTCCCCCGCGGGTCCGACGTACCCCACCATCATATCCTGGCCAAGCACGATTGATGCGTACCGTTTCCCGGTTGCGAGCAGCACACCCCCGCTCTTGAGGACAGGAGCCTTGAAGATGCCGTCCGTCACGATGGTCCGGATGTGCTCCAGTTCGGTGCTCTGGCCCTGGAGGTATCTCCGGAACAGAAGGTTGTACCGCGCCGGGGCCAGCGCAAGGGCATAGGGGCCGTGGTACCCGGCCTCGTCGAGGGTAATCATTGCCTGGATGATGTCATCCGCAGCTTTGCCCACCGTGTTCCACGAAGAGAGGGCATATGACCCTGTTGCCTCATGGGTCGTCAGACCTGCAATCCCGGCCGCACCCTCAAAGATGAGGGCGTCTTCCTGCCGGGCGCACTCGATCGCGGCCTGGGCAGCAGGGGCCGCCGAGAAGGGGAGCCCGTTCTGTTCATAGGACACGATATCCCGCAACCCGAGCGAGAAGCGGGTAGAGACCATGTGGACGGGAACGAACTGGCTCACGGCAAGGCACTCGCTCACGCGGCAGTCCTCGAGCGGGACAGCCTTGAGACCAAGGCCGTACGGTCCCTCGATCTCGAGGAGTCTCCGTCCTGCAAGGACACTCTTCGCGGAATCGACCATTGCCCGGTCAAGCAGGGCCCAGGTCTCCGCACTGATCGGGGCATCGCTGCGCCCCAGGTAGTGGCTGGACATGTCTTTTTATCACCCCTTCAGCGACCCAATCGTCAGGGAATTGTCATTCTTCTCTTCTGCCATGCCGGCTCCCTCCGGCTTTGCGCGTTTTGCAATCCCGGCCTCGACTTCTGCTGCCCCCCGGGCATAGAACTCCGGTTCGTCGGGCGCAAGTTCCTGCAGCAGCCTGAGAAATTCCCCGGCATGCACGCGTTCCTCGTTGGCGATGTCGATGAGCACTTCCCTTGCGAGTTCGTTGTCGATCGACTCGGCGAGCTGGATGTACATCTGCACTGCCTCGTACTCGGCTGCAACCATGAGCCGGATCGCCCTTACAAGCTCGGCTTGCGTGAGCTTCCGATCACTCTTCATGACAGAGAACGGTGTACTGAATTCCGGCAATCACATCACTCCATAAAATATCTGGGGCAAAACCCTCAGTATCGCCATCCTTCTTCATTTTATTTTAAAGTGCTGGAAAAAGATCCCGGGGACGCCATTGCCGGACCATCGTGTGACCCGGGACCGTGCCCGCAGGAGGGAGGAGGGGCCGGTTCTGGATTCGCCCGTTTTGCACGTGTTTTTTTAGTCCCGGGAAGTGCCGGGATTGTCCTCTTCCCTCTCCCGGACCGATCGCACGATCTCCCGGGAACTGCAGACGGGGTCACCCCTGTACTGCCCTATCCTGACCAGCCGGGGAGATAGCCCCCTCTTTTCCAGTTCCCCCCTGATCTTCTCCTCGTCGAAGTGCTGGTCGTACCCGAACGTGATGATATCCGGCCGGATCTCCTCGATGGGCCGGAACATGTCATGGAGGTCGCCGAGGACTGCATGGTCGACGACACGGAGGGCTGCGACCATTTTTACCCGCTGGCCCTCGGGGATCACGGGTTTTGGCTTGTGCTTCACGTTGCGGTCCCTGGCAACGATGACATAGAGTTCGTCACCGAGGCGCCGGGACTCCTCGAGGTAGTAGAGGTGACCGGGGTGGAGGATGTCGAACGTTCCGGTTGCAACGACACGCCTCATGCCACAACCTCCAGTTCCGCAGGTCTGCCGTCCGCGTAGAAACACCGCCAGCTCTCCCTGTCGTAGGGATACCCCACGATGAGGTGGTACCGTCCCGTCCGCGGGAAGAAGGAGAGGTCCGCCTGCGAGGGAGAGAGCACTCCGTTGGGGTGGCTGTGCGCACTCCCGGCAAGGTGCGTGTCCAGGGGCATCATGTCGAGGAAGAGGGTTGCACTCTCGCCCCCCGTCACCGTCCCGGGGAGAAGGGAAAACTCGGAGATGATCCCCTCCTCCTCGCGCAGCACCCCCGCGAATTCACGGGGATGGCTCTCCCTCCCTATCTCCAGCAGGAGGTCAAGCAGCGCACGGCGAATCCCCCGGATGGTCATGTACCTTACCTGTTTGGACGGTCAAGTGCAAAAAACGATTGGCCCGTGACGTTCCCGTTCAGAACGGTCCGTCCTGTTCGAAGCTCCTGCCGTACCGGATGGCAAGTTCCGCCTTGAAGAGCTCGGCTCCGAGGTAGGCAGCATGGTCGAGGAGGGAGACGTCACCCCCCGCAAGGATGGCAGAAAAGACGCTGTTCCATGACGTTCCCCGGTATGCAGTGCCGTGGATGACGGCAACGATCTCGTCGCCCTCTATCCCGATCCGGAAGTTCCCGCAGGGGTCATACTGGATCTCCCCCGGAGCCGGCCCCGCCCGGATGCTCCTGCTGTACTCGAGGGGAGGTTCCCGCCTCCTCCTCTTCTCCTTGATGACCAGGAGGTCGATTCCCAGGTCCTTTGGGTAGGGACGGTCCCGGGAAAGGACCATCATCTCCGTCGCCCTGCGCATCTCGCGGACCGATCCGCGGGTCTTGTCGGAATGCTCGCTCGTGAAGATGACAGCCGCCCCGAGTTCTGCTGCCATGGCCGCAAGGAGCGCGTTCTGGCCGATGGAGTCTGCGTCCAGGAGCTCGACCACGTTTCCTGCCCCGAAAAAGAGGGGAGTGTCATATCCGGAAAACCGCCCGAGGGCCCCGACAAGGCCAAACCCTGCAGGGGGAAGGATCGGGTCGGCGAGCAGGCACTCGATACCTGCACTCCGTGCTGCTTCGAGGTTCGCGGAAAGCCCCCGTTCTCCCGGAACGACCACGGCCGCGATACCGGCATCCGCGATTGCCTTTCCCGCGATCGGGATGTTATCTTCCTGCAGGCTCAAAACGAGGTCCGCCCTCCCGAGGGCTGCCTCGATCAGGGCAGGGTCCTGGGAGTCAACGGAGAGGGGGCCATCGATATCTTCCAGCTGCGAGAAGACTGCCCCGACATCCCGTGGTGTCGCGTCAAAGGAGAACCCGAGGTCCACGATGTCTGCTCCGCGGGCAAAAAAGTCCTCAACCCTCTTCCGGATGTCAGGCACCCGGTGAGCGTCCATGATCTCGGCAAGGACCTTCATCCGCGATGTCCCGCCGATTCGGACACCCCTGATGACAAACGCACAGTCCGATGCAGCCTCTGCCGCCGCGATGCGGGATTCGGCCTCTTTCCTTCTCTTTTCCACGAGAAAATCGTCAGCGGGAATCGTCCGCGAGAGGGTGATCTCCGGCAGGAGGGAGAGGACGAAAGGGAGGTCTGCCGCGTGACGGGGACCGAGGTAGACGGGAACACCGGTTGCCTCCTCCACACCCCGGAAGGACGCAACGCACATGCCGGAGACGATCACCATGTCGTAGTGGTCCTCCATGATGAGTCCCTGCAGCTGGTCCGGTGTCAGGAACGAGGCGATCTCCCCGGTCACGACCACGCGGGCGTCAAGGCCCCGTGCAGCGTCTTCCACCACTGCCCGGGTTGCCCTGCCCGTGGGCAGGAGGATGCGCATAAATCTTCTTAATATCACGCAGGTCAAAAAGGGTATGATCAGATGCTCGCGTGCGACCTCCACATCCATACCGACCATTCCCGTGACGGGGAGAGCAGCGTGGAAGAGGTCATCCGCCGGGCAGAAGCTGCCGGACTCGATGTCATTGCCATCACGGACCACGATACCGTGAGCGGCGCTTTGCATGCGCTCTCCATCCCGACCCGGCTCATCGTCATACCCGGCACCGAGGTTTCCACCCGGCAGGGACACCTGCTCGTCCTCGGCATAAACGCACCCGTACCCCGCGGCCTCGACATGGGGGAGTCCATCCGGATTGCAAAGGAGATGGGGGGCCTGGTCATCCTCCCCCACCCCTTCCACATCTGGCGCCACGGTGCAGGGAGGAAGATAGACGCGTGGGTCCGCGACCTCGATGCGATCGAGGTCTTCAACAGCCGCTACATTGTGGGCTCGGCGAACCGGAAGGCCGAGAGGGTTGCCGGGCGGCTCGGCAAGCCCTGCGTGGGGGGATCGGATGCCCACAATGCCCGGTTCGTGGGATACGGCAGGACCCTCGTCGAGAGCGAGCGCAGCCTTCCGGCCGTCCTCGATGCCATCAGGGCGGGAAGGACCCTTGCCTACGGGAGGATGACTCCCCTCCGGACCTACACCCGCCAGTCACTGAGAAACACATGGAAGAGGATCTCGCACAGGATCACCCAGAGGTAACGCGACTTGCGTTCCGGTGCGGGTATATAGGTGACAGGTTTTCCGGGTCGCAGGTCCAGTCCGGTGCGCGGACCGTCGAGGGGGAGTTCATCGCTGCCTGCCTGCGGCTCTCGCTCTTCCCGGACCCCCGGGCAGGCCGCTTCCAGGCCGCAGGGAGGACCGACCGGGGTGTCCACGCGAGGGGGCAGGTCTTCTGCATCTCGACGCCCTTCCCGGACCGCGCGATAAACCTGCTCCGGTACCACCTGCCCGCCGACCTCTGGGTGACCGGGGTTGCCCGGGTCGCTCCCGGTTTCCATCCCCGGCACGGGGCGATCCACCGGACCTACCGCTACTTTTTTGGCGAGAGAGACCTCGACGTGCAACCGATGGACAGGGCAGCCCGGGCATTCGAGGGGACTTTCGATTTCTCGCTCTTTGCCCGCCCGGACGGGAGGGACCCGGTGCGGACCGTCCTCTCGGCCCGGGTGTTTGAGGAGTCCGGGATCGTTGTGTTCGAGGTCCGTGCCGAAAGCTTCCTCTGGCACATGGTCCGGTACATGGCATCCGCTCTCCGCCTCGTTGGAACGGGGGAGGCCGATGAAAAACTCGTCTCCTCGCGCCTTTCCGGTGACCCCCGGGGCAGGCTTTCGCCCGCACCTCCCGGTGGCCTTGTCCTCTGGGACGTATCCTACGGGTTCCCCTTCGACCCCCTCGACGCCGGGAAAAAGGCACGCACGTACCTGGAAAGGGAATACGTCTCTTCGCGGGTGCGGGCCTGCGTGGCAGGACACCTCGCGGACGATGCCTGCCCGTGTGGCAGCCTTGCCCCTCCCCGGGAGGAAATCCCGTGACCGCGTTTCCCTGCTCGCGCTGCGGGAAATGCTGCATGAGCCTCGGGAGGCATATCCGGGTTATCAAAACCACGTCTCCCCGTTCCTTTCTCATCAGCGTCGGCGTCACCCGCGAGACGCTCCCCGTGCAGCTCGTCCCGTCCCTTGTCTCCCTCTATTCCCAAAAGGAACCTCCCGCATGGGAAACCGGGTGGTGCCCGTTCCTCCGGCGCGAGGCCGGCGGTCTCTTTTCGTGCACCATTTACCCGTTCCGCCCGCGCATCTGCCGCGGGTTCCGGTGCATGACGATGCGCATCCTCGATCGGTCGGGCCATGAAGCCGGCCGGGTGAAGGGACGCTCATCGCTCGTCTCCGATGACCCGCGTCTCGTGGAGCTCTGGGATGATGCCGTTGCACCCCTCGCAGGTCTCCCGCAAAAGGAGTTTGTCTCCCGGTGCCGCGAGATCCTCGCGTCCCACGGCTTCGAAGTGGACATGTTCGACGAATGAGAGGCAGGGTTCAGTCCGCCATCCGGGTGAAACGTCTGCCTGCCTTTTCCGTCAGGTTGATGTATTTTTGCGCATATGAGAAATATATGTGCGCAAGCACAGGAGGCACGAAGTATGCCAGGACGTGACGGAACCGGTCCCCTCGGGAGGGGACCCATGACAGGATGGGGAATGGGGCGCTGCAGGCCTTCCGGTGTTGCCCCTGTCCCCCCGCAGGCACAGCAGCAGGCCGCCCCGGCTGGAGGACAGGGCACGCAGGAGCCGACCGGGCAGGGTCCTGCAGGTATTGCGGCTCCCCGGGGTTACCCTGTCGTGTATGGCCGTGGCCGCGGCGGGATACCATGGGGCTGCGGCAGGGGTCTCCGGAGGGGGCGCTGCTGGCGCTTCTTCCGGTGAATGCGCGAATCCTCCTCCGGAACCAGCAGAAAAAAAAACGGGTGATGGTATGGCTGACAAAACGCGGATGAAGAACGACATGTCTCCCTCATCTTCTCCTCACCACTCTGTCGCCGGGCCACGGGCAAAGTCCATTCCCCTCCGGACAGCCCTCCGGATAGCGCGGGAGAGGCAGAGATCACGATCCTCGCGGCGAAAGATATTCCGCGAGGATCCCGACCGGTACCTCGACATTGTCCGGCTGATGAAGGAGTCCGGCGGGATCTAAAGAGGATCCCGCCCCCGGGGCAGGGCATACCACGGATCCCCGATTGCCCACCCAAAGATTAACCTCATATCGGCTGAGATCAAAGAAAGAGCACGGGATCATGGCAACGGATGTTGTGGCACGGGGACCCAACCGGAGGCGGGGGAGACCGAGGATGCCCAGGGCACTCGGAGAGCCCCTGTCGTCCCGGTGCTTTGCACCCGAGTGCGCACCGGACGAGGAGGGCCTCGCCATCACGCTCCTTCCCGAGGAAGTGGAACTCCTGCGGCTCGTCGACCTCGAGGGGCTCGAACAGGAAGAGGCCGCGGCAGTCCTCGGCGTCTCCCGCCGGACCGTCTGGAGGGACCTGCATACTGCACGGAGGAAAGTTGCCGAGGCCCTGACGACCGGCAAGTGCCTCCGGATGGACAGGTGCCCCCGCGTGGACGAGGGGAAGTGCCCGCGGAAGTGCCGCAGGGGCATGCAGGAGACCTGAACATCCCGGGGTCCTTCAAACCATTTCTCTCCCTTTTTGCCGAATAACCGGGACATGGTGGTCTTGCCGGACAAATGCAACAGGTTTATGCCATTCTACTCATATGAGAAATAATAGAGGGGCAGGCAGGACCTGTCAGGATACCGGGATATTTTTCCCGGAACTCTCCCGGGACCTTTCGCCTGTCAGGATGTGCGTGAGGCTGTCATGAACCACCCGTTTGTTTCGGTCCGGAACCTCTCCATGGAATACTCCGGGAAAAAAGTCCTCGATAACCTCTCTTTCGAGATATACGAGGGCGAGACCATGGGGATCATCGGGCGCAGCGGCGCAGGAAAGAGCGTGCTGATCCACCTCCTCCGCGGGGTGGAAGATCCCCCGACAGCGGGTGCGATCGTTTACCACGTGAGCATGTGCCCGCATTGTGCAACCGTCGGGCTGCAGAGCGATGCAGGCAAACCCTGTCCGCGGTGCGGCGCTACCCTTGCAAAGGCAGACGTGGACTTCTGGAAACCGGAAAACGAGGCCCTGAAAAAACAGATCATGCGACGCACCGCCATCATGTTCCAGAGAACGTTTGCCCTTTACGGGGATGACCGCGTCATCGAAAACGTCCTGCGCGCCCTCGACGATGTCGACTACGGGGAGGGTGCGATCAACCGGGCAGCGGATCTCCTGGACCGGGTCCGCCTCTCGCACCGGATGATGCATATCGCCCGCGACCTCTCGGGTGGTGAGAAACAGCGGGTGGTGCTCGCCCGCCAGCTCGCACGCGATCCCCTCCTCCTCTTTGCCGACGAACCGACGGGCACGCTCGACCCGCAGACCGCAGCCATCGTGCACCAGATGCTCCGTGCGGCATCGAAGGACTCCGGGATGGGAATTGTGATCACCTCGCACTTCTCCAGGGTCATCGAGGACACGGCTGCCCGTGCAATCCTCCTCGACGAGGGTCGGATCGAGAAGATAGGGGCTCCGGGGGATGTCATATCCCATTTTCTGAGGGACTATGCGCGCGAGGAAGATGAATCTCCCGTCACTATCGGGGAGGATATCCTCGTGGCGCGGGACGTTGCCAAGCGCTACATGTCTGCCGACAGGGGTTTGATCCGGGCTGTCAACGGTGTCTCGTTCGGGGTCAGGAGGGGAGAGATCTTCGGCATAATCGGGAAGAGCGGTGCGGGAAAGACCACGCTCTCGCGGATCATTGCCGGGATCATCGAGCCGACGGCAGGCGAGATGAATTTCCTCGTCGGGGACGAGTGGATCGACATGACAAAGCCCGGGATCGAGAACCGCGGACGGGCCAAGGGATACATCGGCCTCCTCCACCAGGAGTACGACCTCTATCCCCACCGCACCGTGCTTGACAACCTCACCGACGCAATAGGGCTCGAGTTCCCGAAGGAGCTCGCTGTCAGGAAGGCAAAGATCACCCTCGCGATGGCCGGGTTTTCGGACAAGGTGAGCGGGGATATCCTCTCCAAGTACCCTGACCAGCTCTCCGAGGGAGAGAGGCACAGGGTGGCGCTGGCACAGGTCCTGATCCGCGAACCCCGCATGGTGATACTGGACGAGCCGACCGGCACGATGGACCCTCTCACCAAGAGGGACGTCAAGCACTCCATCCTCCATGCCCGCCAGGAGATGGACCAGACCTTCATCGTGGTCTCCCATGACATGGACTTCGTCCGGGAACTCTGTGACCGCGTCGCCTGGATGCGGGGAGGAAAGATTGTGGCCATCGGGACAGTTCCCGAGGTGCTGCGTGCCATGCCACCCGAGGAAGGCGGGATCTCCTCCGCGGGCGAGGCCCCCGGCCAGGTAACCTGATACCTCCATTCCCGGGACCGGCTGAAATCATGCCAATCATCGGCTTTTTCAGCCAGCTCCATTTCTTTCTGCCTTTTTTTCGGGAAAATACCCTTATGAATGATGGCCTCTAACCTGAGTGGCTGAAGTTCCATGACGGAGATTCCCCGGGAAGAATACATCCTCAAGTGCACCTCCGCGTGCGCCGGGTGCGGCGACTCCCTTTCCCTCCGCTACGTCCTCAAGGCAGCAGGACCCGATACGGTCCTCGTCGTGCCTGCCTGCTGCACGAGCGTGATACAGGGCATTTACCCGAACACTGCCTTCAACGTCCCTGTGTACAACGTGGCGTTCGCCGCGGCCGCTGCCTGTGCCTCCGGGATGAGTGCTGCACTGCGTGCCGCCGGAAAGAAGACGAATGTCATTGCCTATGCAGGTGACGGGGGCACCGTTGACATCGGGATACAGGCCCTCTCGGGTGCGTTCGAGAGGGGTGCCGACTTCCTCTACATCTGCTACGACAACGAGGCATACGGGAACACGGGGATGCAGCGCTCCGGGGCGACACCGCTCGGTGCACGCACGACGACCACGCCCGCGGGGAAAATGCAGCCCAAGAAGGATCTCGACGCGATCGTTGCTGCCCACAGGCCTCCCTACATGGCAACGGCCTGCCCGGCGTATCCAAAGGACCTGTTCCAGAAGGTCAAAAAAGCCCTCTCCTACCGCGGCCCCACGTTCATCCACATCCTCTCCCCGTGCCCGCCGGGGTGGCGGTTCTCCACCGAAAAGACCGTGGAGATGGGGAAACTCGCTGTCCGCACCGGGATGTGGATCCTGTACGAGCGGGAGCAGGGAAAGGTCACGATCAACGGACCCTCGAAAGCGGCGATGGTAAAACCACTCCCTGTCGGGGAATACATCCGCGCCCAGGGCAGGTTCAAGGGTATCAGCGCGGAAACGGTTGCCCGGATGGTGGACGATGCCGCGGCCCTCGCCCGGCGCCTGCAAAAGGAGGAGGAGGGCATATGCTGACGGTTGCAACCGGGAACAAGGCTGTTGCCGCCGCCGTGAAGGAGGCCGCGCCCGCGGTCGTTGCGGCATACCCGATAACGCCCCAGACAGAGATCGTGGAGCAGATAGCAGAATACGTCTCTTCCGGGGAACTCAAAAGCCAGTACATCCCGGTGGAGAGCGAACATTCGGCAATGGCAGCCTGCATCGGGGCGAGCGTGACCGGGGCCCGGACCTTCACGGCAACGAGTTCCCACGGGCTGCACTACATGCACGAGATGGTCAACTGGGCTGCAGGGGCGCGTCTGCCGATCGTCATGGCCAACGTGAACCGTGCACTCGGGCCCGGGTGGAACATCTGGGCCGAGCATACCGATGCGTTCCAGGAGAGGGATTCCGGGTGGCTCCAGGTCTACGTGGGATCGGTCCAGGAGGCGTTCGATGCCGTCCTGATGGCATTCTGCATCGCCGAGGACGAGCGTGTCCTGCTCCCCGTCATGGTGAACCTCGACGGGTTCCTCCTCTCCCACACGATGCAGCCGCTGGAGATCGAAAAAGCCGGGGACTTCATCCCGCCGCTCCACCTCCCGCATGCCATCGACCCGCAAAACCCCTGCGGGTACGGGACGCTCACGGGACCGGATGAGTACTTCCGGCTCCGCTGGGATATCGAGCGGTCCATGCGGGACGCCGTGGACGTGATCCGCGGGACGCAGGAGCGTTTCGCACGCAGGTTCGGGAGAAAATACGGCATGGTCGATGAGTACAGGTGCGATGACGCCGAGGTCGTCATCGTGGCCGCAGGAACGCTCGGGCGGGAGGCAGAAGTCGCCGTCGACCTCCTCCGGGACGAAGGTACCCGGGCAGGGAGCATGCGGATCCGGTGGTTCCGGCCGTTCCCGCGGCTCGACCTCTCCGGGCGCGACGTCGTTGTGATTGACCGCGACTACTCGTTCGGGTTCGGGGGTGTCCTGGCAAAAAGCATAGCCGCAACGGAAGGTGCCCGGCCCTTTTCCGTGATTGCCGGCCTCGGTGGCCAGGAGGTCACCTACGAGGACATAGCAGGGTTTGTCCGGAACAGGCAGCCCGGCAGGGAACTCTGGTTCGGGGTGAACGGCGATGTTTGAAGTCAGGATTCACTCCCGCGGCGGCCAGGGCGGTGTGACCGCTGCCCGCCTGCTCGCGCTCGCGGCTGTCCGGGACGGGAAGTATGCCACCGCGTTCCCGTTTTACGGTGCCGAGCGCCGCGGTGCACCGGTCGTCTCGTTCGTGCGGATCGACGATACCCCCATCCGGATCTCGAGCCAAATCAAAAAGCCCGACCTCGTCATCGTGCTCGACCCGAGCGTGATGGACGTCGTCGACGTGCTGCAGGGGCTCAAGCCCGGCGGCCGCGTCCTCCTCAACGCACGGGAACGCCGGGACATGAAGGGTTACCCGACGTTTACCGTCGATTTGACGGGCATCGCACTCCGGGAAAAACTCGAGGTTGCCGGGAGCCCGATCCTCAACACCCCGGTGCTCGGTGCCCTCGCAAAAATGGGAATCGTGACCATGGAATCAGCTAAGTCCGCCATCACCGAGATGTTCTCCGACCCCCGGAACGTGTCTGCCGCAGAGGCAGCATACAGGGAGCTGGTCGCATGAAACTGCGCCGCCGCCTCGCCATCAGCCGCCCGACAACCGGCGCCTGCGGCAAGACCGGGTCCTGGCGCGTGTTCCGCCCGCGGATCGACCGGGAGAAGTGCAACGCCTGCGGCATGTGTGCAATGTACTGTCCCGATGCAGCGATCAGCGAGGACCTTGAGATCGATTACGACTTCTGCAAGGGCTGTGGCATCTGCGCAAACGAGTGCCCGAAATCGGCAATCACCATGGAGAGGGAGGAAAAATAACCCCTCCCTCCCTGCCGGGGTCCCCGGGCGTCACGGTACCGGGGCCAAAATTCCCCCTCTCCCGGGAGAGTGTGCTCCGGCAGCCACCCCCACCCTCTCGTTTCCTCACGTCTCTTCTTCGATGGGGCACTGGGCGATGTATTCGAGACTGAACGTGTAAAAGTGCGTGAATCCGCAGTTCCTGCAGCGCACGGTGAAGTGGTTGCACCCGATGGAAAGGTCGTGGGGGCCCGTCACCCCGCAGTTCCTGCATTGTGCATCGGAAACGAGGGTCCAGAGGTCGTAGCACCCGATCCTCGTGAAACTTCCCGGTTTACTCACGTCTTCGATGCGGGGGACGAAGATGCGGGTTGCCCCGCAGTTGCTGCAGATGACCTGGGCCTGGAAGGGAACCGCCTTGATGACCTGGTCTGCCTCCTTCCCGCAATGGTAGCACGTCGTCTTGTAGCGCGTGAAGATGAACCGGTCCTGCATGGAGTCAGTATCGACCCACGCAGATATAAGTTTCCCCTCCTCCACGTCCTGCCGGGACATTCCGGGAAAGTTTACGGTATTTGGAGCGGGATACGGGCAAAAGCAATCAAAAAAAGGGCACGGCCAATTCCGGGGAAAAAAAGAGTCGTTGGAAAAATGGGGGGGTGGGGGGACTTTCCGGTTCTCAGAAGTCGCCCATGTCGCCGCCGCCCATTCCNCCCATGCCACCCATGCCACCGGGGCCTCCCTGCGGCCCGCCTGCGGGTGGTGCACTCTTGGATGCGGCGATCACGTCGTCGATGCGGAGGATCATCGTTGCTGCCTCGGCGGCACTCGCGATCGCCTGGGTCTTGACTCTCAGGGGCTCGATGACACCCGACTTGAGCATGTCCTCGGCCTTGCCCTCGAAGACGTTTAAGCCGTACGTCTTCTTGCCCTTCTCGTGGGCTGCCCGGAGCTCGACGAGCATGTCGATCGGGTCGAGCCCTGCGTTCTCGGCAAGGGTCCGGGGGATGATCTCGAGGGCGTTTGCGAAGGCCTCGATGGCGAGCTGGGCACGGCCGCCGACTGTTGCGGCATACTCACGCAGGCGCAGCGAGAGCTCGATCTCGGGAGCACCGCCACCGGCAACGAGTTTCTTGTCCTCGTACACGACCGAGACGACCCTCAGTGCGTCCTCGATGGCACGCTCGAGCTCGTCGACGACGTGCTCGGTCCCGCCGCGGACCATGATGGTGACGGCTTTGGGGTTCTTGCACTCCTCGACAAAGATCATCTCCTCGCCGGAGACCTTGCGTTCCTCGACGAGGCCTGCATTCCCGAGTTCCTCCCTGGCAATGGCATCGATGCTCGAGACCATGCTCCCGCCGGTCGCACGGACGAGCTTCTCCATGTCGCTCTTCTTGACCCGGCGGATCGCGAGGATGCCTGCCTTGGCAAGGTAGTGCTGGGCGATGTCATCGATACCCTTCTGGCAGAAGAGGACGTTTGCACCGGACGCGACGATCTTGTCAACGATGCTCTTGATCATCCGCTCCTCTTCGTCGAGGAACGCCTGGAGCTGGTCGGGGCTCGTGATGTTGATCTCGGCGTCGACCTCGGTCTTCTTGAACTCGACGGGTGCGTTCAGGAGGAGGATCTTCGCGTTCGTCACCTTCTTGGGCATGCCGGGGTGGACCCGCTCCTTGTCGATGACGACTCCCTCGATGATCTCGCAGTCATCGATCGAGCCGCCCACCTTCTTCTCGACCTTGATGTAGTCCTTGTCCACGGTCCCGTCCTCGTCGGCAACCATGGTGACGGCCTTGACCACGAGGTCGCAGATCTTGTCGCGGGAGCCCTCGGCACCCTTGCCGGTCATCGCGGTCTCCGCGATCTTCTTCAGCATCGCGGTGTCCTTCGGCTTTATGGTGACCGCGATGTTCTGCAGGATCTCCTGGGCCTTCTCGGCTGCCTGCCTGTAACCGTGGGCGATCACGGTCGGGTGGACGTCCTGCTCGAGGAGGTCCTCGGCCCTCTTGAGGAGCTCGCCTGCGATCACCACGGCTGTCGTGGTCCCGTCGCCAACCTCGTCGTCCTGGGTCTTTGCGATCTCGACCATCATCTTGGCGGCCGGGTGCTCGATGTCCATCTCCTTGAGGATGGTGACACCGTCGTTCGTGATCACCACGTCGCCGATGGTGTCAACGAGCATCTTGTCCATGCCCTTCGGGCCAAGAGTCGTGCGGACTGCGCTCGCCACTGCCTTTGCGGCAGTGATGTTCATGCCCTGTGCATCACGTCCACGGGTGCGTGAACTTCCTTCTTTCAGGATGAGAATCGGTTGTCCTCCGAGTTGCTGTGACATTGCTATTCACCACGTGTAGCGATAAAATTGGTTTGTGGTTCTATATAAAAATTGTTATTTACTGACGAGCTCGATCAGTTCTTCCCCGTCCTGGAGCGTCTGGAGGCGCTGTTCGCCGATGACAAGGGTCTTTCCGATCCTCTTCTGCTTGTGGTAGTCGGTCAGCACGCACATGGCGTGCATTCCCGTCACCTGGGAGATATTTCCTATCAGTGCAGCGCGCTTGACAACCTTCTGGGAAGAGCCGTACCCCGTGAGGATGGACTCGTCCGATATCTCGATGAGGGCCTGGAAAGGCGCCCTGTGCATGGCGTGGAGCTTGACGCCTATCCTCTCCAGGAACCCCATGGGCGACTCCTCCGGCGCTTCTCCCTCGTCCGCAAAGACGGATCTGTACGCGAGCAGGTCGATGGCCCGGACGAGGGGTGCATCGAAGATCTCCTCGATCTTCTGGGCGACGTCGAGCGTCGTCCCCATCCCGCTCTCGTACTTGGATATGGTCCGCCGCGAGACCCCGAGCATCGAGCCGAGGTCACCGAGCGAGAGGTTCCTCTTCTCGCGGAGCTCGCGCAGCACGTCGCCGTTGATGTTGACGTAGAGCCCGCCCGGTGACGCGTACACGAGCGGGGGAACCCCTTCGACGAAGGCATCGTACAGTGTCGCGACGCTGATGGCAAAGATGCCGTACCGGACGTAGACTGCACCTCTCTCGAGTTCGGCGTCGCGTGCCCTCTCCCCGATGATGAGGGGAGAACCCTTCAGGTACCGGGCAACGTGGTCGAGGTCCCTTGCCGTGTCCTCGCCCACGCTGTCGATGTGGGTGACCGCCTTGATCACGAGGATGACGTTCTTTTTCCTCGCGACCATGTCGAAGCTCCGGGGCCTCATGCTGAACTTCTCCGAGACCCGGAACCCACCCATCAGGAGCACGCTCGTGACCGTCGAGAGAAGGCGTTCCTGGGACATTCCACTACGAATGGGTTTTCCCTGACCTGATATAAATAGTGATGTGATGGGAGGGCCGATGTTCCGGATCGGGATCGACGATACCGACTCCCCGGCGGGGATGTGCACGACGTACCTTGCGGCCGTGCTTTCCCGGCGGCTGAAGCGGGCCGGCATCCGGGTTGTCGAGGCCCGCCTGGTCCGCCTGAACCCCAACGTCCCCGAAAAGACCCGGGGCAACGCCGCGATATGCCTGGTTGCCGAGGGGTCCCTCCGGGTGGCCTTCCACCTCGCCTGCGAGACCGTCGGGGAACTCGCGGAGATGTCCCACGAGGGCACCCATCCCGGTGTTGTCGCCTGCGAACGGATCCCTCCCCCGGACTTTTACCTGCGGGCCGTCAGGGGGTTCTGCACGCTCGACGAGGCCCGGGCGCTCCTTTCGGAATGGGGGGCGCTCTCCAGGGGTTACAAGTCGGGCCGCGGCCTCATCGGTGCCACGGCAGCGGTCTGCAGCCAATTCGACGACTCCACCTGCGAACTGCTCGCCTACCGCAGGAGGGCCCGGTTCGGGACACCCCGGTCCGTCGACCGGGAAAGCCTCTTTGCAGCGGACTCTCTCACGTTCCCCCACACGTGGGACACCGTTGACCGGGAGAACGACATCGTGGTCTGCGTGCCCCACACGCCCGACCCCGTCCTCTTCGGGATACGGGGCGAGCGCCCCGGGTGGCTCGCCCTTGCCCGGGAGAAGGTGATTTCGGAGGACCCGGCCTGCGAGCAGATCTTTGTCACGAACCAGGGCACGGATGCGCACATCGTCCCGGGAACGATCGGCTGCCTCGAGGAGGGGCATTCCTACATCGTCGGGGGAACCGTGCTCTCTCTGCCCCGGACCGCCCGGGGGGGTCACGTCTGCCTCACCCTCGGCAACGGGACCGGGACTCTCCCCTGCATGGCCTACGAGCCGACGCGGGGGTTCCGCGACATCGTCCGGTCGCTTCGCCCGGGCGACCGGGTGAGAGCCGCGGGCAGTTACAAGAGGGGGAGCCTCAACCTCGAGAAGATCGAGGTCGTCTCTGCACCGCCCCTCCGCCTCGTGCGGCCGCCGATCTGCGAGAGGTGCGGGAAGCGGATGACCAGCGCCGGGAGGGGGAAGGGGTACAAGTGCCGGCGGTGCGGGGGGAGGAAGGATGCACCCGAGGAGGTCATACAGCCCCGCACGGTCTCTCCCGGCTGGTACGAGGTCCCTCCGAGTGCACGGCGGCACCTCGCCCGCCCGCTCTGCAGGGGCGTCCGGGAAGATTTCCTCCGCCTGCCACCCCCCTGACGAAAGGGTTGTCTTCCACGCATTTCCAGCCAAAAAATATCTCCTTTCCCCTCGATACACCTTTACCATGGAATGCGGGGAGTCAGTCGAGCAGATCGTTCTCCGGCCGAAAATGACCGTCGGGGAACTCGTTGCGGCCATGGGCCGGGCGGGAGCATACAACGGGGGCGCACTGGCGCGGGCGGCCGACATCTACGAGGCGATGCTCCGCGACAAGGCGGTGACCCGGTTCGTCGGGCTTGCGGGAGCGATGGTCCCTGCAGGCATGGGCAGGATCGTCAGCGACCTCATCGATGCCGGTTTCGTGGACGTGCTCGTCTCGACGGGTGCAAACCTCACCCACGATATCATCGAGGCCCTCGGGTGCCGGCACTACCACGGGACGGCCTCCTGCTCGGACGTCGCGCTCCGGGACGCCGAGATCAACAGGATTTACGATGTCTTCCTGCCCAACGAGTCCTTCATCCGGTTCGAGGAGTTCATGCAGGAGCGCTTCGGGGACCTTGCCCCGCAGGCCCCCCTCACCGTCCGGAAGTTCCTCGCAGAGGTCGGTGCATCGCTCCCCTCGGGCATCCTCGCGTCCGCGGCACGCAACGGTGTCCCGGTCTTCTGCCCGGCACTGGCCGACTCCATGGCGGGACTCCAGTACTGGCTCTACACCCAGACGCACAGGCCCATCCTGGACGCGTTCGGTGACATGCAGGACCTGCTCTCCCTCTGTTTTTCGGCAGAATCGGCGGGAGCCCTCCTCGTCGGGGGCGGTGTTCCCAAGAACTACATCCTCCAGAGCATGCTCATGACCCCGAAAGGATTCGACTACGCGGTCCAGCTGACCGGGGACCGGCCTGACCTCGGCGGTCTCTCGGGTGCAACGCTGGACGAGGCCCGTTCGTGGGGCAAGATCACGGCAAGCGCCCGGGCAGTGACGGTCTATGGCGACGCAACGATCACGCTGCCCCTCCTCGTGGCTGCGGTGCGGGAGAGGCTCGGGGTATGACGGATCTTGTCCTTGCCCTCGACGTGACCGACCCGCAACGGGCCGTCTCTGTTGCAGCGGCCTGTGCCCCGCACCTGGACGCCATCAAGGTGGGATACCCCCTCGTCCTCCGGTCGGGGCTCTCCGTTGCCCGCGACCTGTCCTCCCTCGGCCTGCCCCTCGTCGCCGACTTCAAGGTCGCCGACATCCCGAACACGAACAGGCTCATCGCCGAGGCGGTCTTTTCAGCCGGCTTTGAGGGGATCATCTGCCACGGTTTCTGCGGGGAGGACTCGGTCCTCGCCTGCGTCGAGACCGCGCACGGGCAGGGAGGCCGCTGTTTCGTGGTCGCCGAGATGAGCCACCCCGGCGCGCTCACGTTCTTTTCCGCCGGTGTCCCGGAGAGGATTGCCCGGATGGCCGTCTCGCTCGGGGCAGACGGGATCATCGCACCCGCGACGCGGCCCGAACGGATCAGGGCCCTGCGCAGCATCGTCCGCGACCGCCTCATCTGGTCGCCGGGTGCAGGGGCGCAGGGCGGCGACCCAAAGGTTATTGCCCCTCTCGTGGACGGGATCATCGTGGGCAGGCAGGTCTACCAGTCTGCCGACCCCGCTGCCGAGGCGGCAGCACTCGGGTTCCTCCGCCGATGATGAGAACCGTGACCTGACGGGATCATGTGCCCCGTGATGACCCCTATGAGTCCCTGAGGCGGATCTGGCCCAAACAAAGGGTTTAAATGCAAAAATGGCCATCGTATTGTATGCAATGGAGCGAAGAACAGCTTATTTTAGCCCGATCACTCCGGCGGCTCGAAGATATTCCCCCCGCCGAGCGGCGTTACAAGTGCCATTCCTGCCACCTCGTCGTTGACGAGACGCCCTGCCCCGTCTGCGGCGATACGCACCTCGAGATCATGTGTCCCCTGGACCATTGCCACTGTTCCCACGAGATCGTCTCCAGCATCGAGTACTGCCCCCTCTGCGGCGCCCCGGTCTGCCCCGAGTGCGGGAGCCACGACGTCGTCCAGATCAGCAGGGTGACCGGCTATCTCCAGGAAGTGTCCGGCTGGAATGCCGGAAAACAGCAGGAACTGAAAGACCGCGTCAGGTACACCCTCGCCTAGGGTATCCTCCCCCTCCCTTTCCTGCCGGTTACCATGAGAGCCTCCCTGACCGGCCCGGGCAAACAGGGTCGCGTGCATCCCGTTTTCATCCTGCCATGAGGTATTACATCCGCGACAACACCCTCTTCCTCCGCGGGCACTTCCGCGCGGCGGGCACGGGGACTCCCGGGGGTCTCCGCCCCGTCCCGACCATCGTCGTGCACGGTCCGCCGGCTGCCGGGGATGAGGCGGATTCCCTGCGGATCCTCGAGCGGGCCGTCCGGAGGGAGGGGCTTCCCCCCGACTTTTTCGGGGTCTTTGCAGGTGCTCACCCCTCCCGGCTCTGCATCCTCCAGTACGATTCCCTGATGGTCTTCATCGCGCCGGGCCCGGGGGACGGATCGGGCGGCGGCTTTTCGATCGTGGTCTATTCCGGGGAGGGCCTGAGCGACGCGGCACTCCTCGGGGCACTCGTGACGGCGACTGCGGCACGCATGGCTGTCCTGTGCGGGAGGGATGGTGCGGGAAGGCTGGAGAGCCCGCAGGATACCCTCGTTGTGGCATGCGAGGGGGAGGTCGTGCACGCCGATGCCTCGCCCGCGTCCGCGATCGGGTTGCGCATCGGCGAGGCCGTCCGGTTCGGCACGCGGACGGTGATGGAGCGGAGTGCGGGCAGCAGGGGTCCGGAAAAGAGGCCGTCCTTTTTCATCTACAGCCGGTACCAGGGGGATCACTGGGCCGAGTGGGTCCCTGAAGAGTGCCCCTACTATCCCTGCCATTTTCCCGGGCAGAGGTGCGACTTCTGTTACTGCCCGTTTTACCCCTGCGGGGATGAAAGCCTCGGCCAGTGGGTGCAGAGTTCCGCAAAGAACGGTCTCGTCTGGAACTGCAGCACCTGCACGCTCCTCCACGAGCCCGCGATTGCAGACTACCTGCTCGCTCACCCGGAGGCATCGCTCCGGGAGCTCAAGGCAAAGAAGGCCCGGGAAAAAAAGTGAACGGGGTTATCCCTGTTCCACGCCGAGCGCCGAGAGCAGCTCGTCGAGGGGGATCCCGTGTGCCATTGCCGCTTCCCTGATGGTCTCGCCCCGGGCGATCGCACACCCGACGCACCCCATGCCGAACTTGAACAAAACCTCTGCAGATTCCGGTTTTGTCTTCAAAAGGTCGTAAATTGTACTGTCTGCAGTAATTCCCATGGCATATAGGTTATTGATAGTTGTTTATAAATGTGCAGCACCGGGATCCCAGTTTCACCCCCCGCCCGATTGCTTTATGGTGACCCGGCGGCCTGAGTGATCTCTTGGAGATGTACGATGGATTTTTCCGAAACGGCAGAAAGAATCTCCCAGAAAGTGATGTCCCACGGCCACGCCGTGGAAAAGACCGCGATAGAGACCAAGCTCCGGCGCCTCGTCGAGGAGTTCGGTGTCCCGCTCGCAGAGGCCGAGCGGACGGTCACAAACGAGATGGCACGCGAATTCTCGATTTCGGGCCTCCAGGCCGGGGGGCCGGGCGAGGCAAAGACCCTCGATGCGCTCGTCCCCGGGGAATGGGTCACGGTGGAATGCAAGGTCGTCGCCCTGACAGCTCCCCCCTCCCCCTCCATCTCGCAGACCGGGATAGCCGCCGACCAGACGGCGGCCGTGAGATTCGTCGTCTGGTCACGGGCCAATGCACCCGTCCTCAAGGAGGGGAACTGGTACCGGTTCGAGTCGGCAGTCGTGGACCAGTACAGGGGCTCGGTCAACCTCAAGGTCCATTCCGGAACGACGATCAGGGAAGTTTCCGGGGGAGGGGCCATCAAGCCGGTCATCACCCCGATCGCGGCACTCCGCCCCGGCATCGCATCGGTCCGGGGCAAGGTGATCCAGGAATGGGAGGCCACGCACGACCGGATCCTCCAGTCCGGGCTCATCGCGGACGAAACGGGGTCCGTCCGCTTCGTCACGTGGAAGGAGGAAGGGCGGGAACGCCTCAACCCCGGCACCGTCTACACGGTCTTCTATGCAACGGTCGACGAGTTCAACGGCCGGCTCTCCCTTACCCTCAACACGGCAACGGTCGTCCCCGAAGAGGGTGATATCGAGGTCAGCCGCGGCGATGCATCCTTCGAGGGCGCATTCGTGCACCTCGCGCCCGGGTCGGGACTCATCAAGAGGTGCCCTGTCGGGGGGTGCAACCGCGTCCTCTCCCGCCAGAACTACTGTCCTGTCCACGAGATCCAGCCCAACTTCCAGTACGACCTGCGGATCAAGGGGTGGCTGGACAACGGCGAAGAGACGCGGGAAGTCCTGATCTCGCGGGCTGAGACCGAGAGCCTCGTCGGCATGACGCTCGAGCAGGCACGGGAACTTGCCGAGAACACGCCGCTTGGGATGGACGAGGTATTCCTCCGGTTCCGCGATGCCCTCCTCGGACGCTACCTCTCGTGCAGGGGCCGCGAGATAGACGGGCGGCTCCTCGTCTCCGGGTGCACGCGGCTCCGTTTCCAGCCGGAACGGCTGGCTGACCTCCTCAACAGGGCGGGTGGGTCGGCATGACGAACGGAACGGAGACATCGCCAGCGCCACGCAGGGAGGGGGGGTTCGAGAGGGAACCTGCCCGGCGGGTCTTTGCGGGGGAGTTGCGCGAGAGCAGGATCCACTTCAAGGAGGGGCAGGACGAAAAAAGCCCAAGCTTTGTCCTTCTTCCGACCGGTGCACGCTGCAACCGCGTCTTCTTCGTCGGTACCCTGACGGAGAAGAAGAAGCAGGGCGAGCAGAACCTGTTCTACCGGGCCCGGGTCGTGGATCCCACCGGCACGTTCTTCGTGATGGCCGGGAGTTACCAGCCCGATGCCATGCAGCAGATCGCCCGGATCGAGCCGCCGTCGTTTGTTGCCGTCGTCGGGAAACCCAACGTGTACCAGACACCCGACGGGGCCGTCCTCATCTCGGTCAGGTGCGAGTCGATCACGCCCGTGGACAAGGAGACCCGCGACCAGTGGGTGCTCGACTGTGCAGCGGCAACGCTCGACCGGCTGGAAAAGGGGGCATCCACACCCGACGGGGAGAGGGCACGAAAGGAATACGGTATGGACCCGGCCATCTTCCGGAAGATGGCGTACGAGGCCCTGGCCCAGCTCCGCCTGTAATACCCCATCCCCCGGACCCCCGCAATCTTTATTATGCCGGACCGGGGGATACGATCGTTTTGGTGATCCCGACGTGAAGGACGAAGAGCTCCAGGAGCTGATCAGGAACCTCGACCTCAAAACCCTCAAGGAAGCAGCCAAAAATGCGGGGATCAAGCCGGGCCGCTGCCCGACGAAGGCATCCATCGCCCGGATGCTCCCGGAAGAGACCCTGAAAAAACTTGCAGGGAAGTAACCCCTGTGCCCGGGAAGCGAATGCCTTTCAGACCTTCCCGGTCTCTGTATATGTTTCCCAGGCCGCGAGGACTTCCTCTCCCTCCACGAAGACGAGGTCACGTTTCCGGGCGTAGGCGCGTGCCGATTCCTTGTCGAGCGCGTTGCCCGTCGTGTCATCGAGCATCTCGCAGATGGTGACAGCCGGTGGCACGCCCGCCATCGTGGCGAGGGCGATCGAGAGCTCCGTCTGGCCCCGTCTCTGGGAGAGGAGGGTGTCTGCCGCCCGGAGCACGGCCACGTGGCCGGGTGACCGGAACTCCGCGAAGAAATCCGCTCCCCCCCCATTGAGCGATTTTTTGACATGGGACGCGATCGCGTTGATGGTAAGGGCCCTATCCCTGTCGGTGATCCCCGTGTACGTGTCCCGGTGGTTGACCCAGAGCGAGAACGAAGACCGGTTCTTCCGGTCGTACGGGACCTCGCCCTGGAGGCGCGAGAGGGAGGGGTCGCGGGAGAGGAGGTCGGTTGCAAACGGGAGCCCGAGCACCCGTGCCGCGACCGGGTGGATGGCCGTGCATATGAGCCCGCCGCCGTCCCGCCGCATCCTCGCGACGTGCGCCGGCATCACTGCGTCGGACCGGATCGCAAAGTCAGTCTCCCCTTCCCTCTCGTCGAAGTCGTAGAGCAGGATGAACTGCCCTTCCCTCAACGCCCTGATCGCGTCTGCTATCATTTTTCTACCTCCACGTCCACTTCGTCCCCGTCCTTTATGCCCAGTTTCTCCCGCAGGCCCACGGGGGCCACGATCTCCACGATGTCCTCGGGGTAGTGGGTCCTGCCCGGGACAACGATGCCGCACGGCGTCTCCCCCACCCGGCAGGGGAGGCAGCGCACGGACCCAAACGTCCTTTCGTCTGCCACGAACCCCTCGATGGTTATCCACTCGAGTGCCTCGAGCCTCTTCCTGACCGGGAGGCTCCGGGGGTCGAGCCGGATGTTCAGGGTGCCGGGGTAGGGGACGAACCCGAGGCGCCGCGAGAACTGGATCCTGTACGGTTCGAGGCTCATGTAGTACCTCCCCTCGCCGAGTCCCGTGATCACCTGGCCCCGGAGGGTGTACCTGTGGTGATCCTCCCCGAAAATGCGGCAGTAATCCTCGTACTCCCGGCGAAGGACGCTTTCTCCTGCCGGCGTGACCATGACGTCCTGGCCCTCGGGTGTGAGGGACCGTTCCACCATCTTCTGCCTCTCCAGCGACTGGAGACGGCGCGAGGCAGTCTGGGGACTGATCCCGAGGAACGCTCCGAGAGACTGCGAGGAGATGCGGACCGGCCCCTGGCAGCCACCCATGCGCGCGATGACCTTGAGGCACTGGAGGTCCCCGGGCATAACCATGATAACAGAATTGAGATGCATACTATTTATGGATATCCCGGGGCGTTTTCTTTTCGTGAAATGTCGAATTCCCATTCGTTAATTATAATACCCCCGGGCCCGCATAATGAGCCATGAAATCTGATTTGCGGAACCGCCTGGCCGAGAAGATGGCCGGCGAGATCACGCTTTCAGACTCGCCCGGAAAGGCACTGAAGAAGTGGAGGATGAGCTTCAACATCCCCCAGGCGGTCCTTTCCGAGCACCTCGACGTCTCCCCTTCCGTGATTTCCGACTACGAGAGCGGAAGGCGAAAGAGCCCCGGAACGGCTGTCGTGGGCAAGATCGTGGACACGATCCTCTCCATCGACGAGGCAAACGGCGGGAAGTACATCAAGAAGTTTGGCAAGATCCTCTATTCTGACGTTGACGACGATGTCATCTACGACATCCATGACTACCCGTCGCCCGTCCCGCTGACGCGGTTTGCCGGACTGATCGCCTGCCAGCCGGTCTGTGGGTCGCTTTCCCAGGCGATTTACGGGTACACCGTGATTAACAGCCTCAACGCGATCACCCAGCTCTCCTCGAACGAGTTCAACAGGATCTATGGCTGGAGCACGGAGAGGGCCCTGATATTCACGGACGTGACGTCCGGCAAGTCGCCGATGGTCGCGATCCGGGTCACGCCGTTCAAGCCCCGGGCCGTCGTCCTCCAGGGGATCGAGCCGGCCCTCGTCCACCCGCTCGTCCCGAAGATGGCGGAGAAGGACAGGATCACGGTGCTCTGCACCGGGATGGACGTCGAGCAGATCGTGCATGTACTGAGGGAGGAACAATGGTAGGAATCATCACGTATGGCGTGTACATCCCCCGGTTCCGGATCAGGGTCGAGGAGATCGCCCGGGTCTGGGGTGCAAACGCCGATGACATACGGGGAGGACTCGGCGTTCATTCGAAGTCCGTTCCCGACCTTGACGAGGATACGGCCACGATCGCGGTCGAGGCCGCGCGAAACGCCCTCCGGAGGAGGGATATCGACCCCGGCGCGATCGGTGCCGTGTACGTGGGGAGCGAGTCGCACCCCTACGCCGTCAAGCCCACGGCCTGCACGGTCGGGGAGGCGATCGGGGCAACACCCGTCATGACGGCAGCCGACTACGAGTTCGCCTGCAAGGCCGGCACTGCTGCCATCCAGACGTGCATGGGCCTTGTCGCGAGCGGCATGGTCCACTACGGGCTCGCGATCGGGTCCGATGTCGCCCAGGGAGCCCCCTCCGACGCACTGGAGTACACCGCTGCCGCCGGGGGTGCGGCGTTTCTCATCGGGAAAAGTGACCCGATTGCCATCATCCACCGGACGTGCTCGTTTACGACCGATACACCGGACTTCTGGCGGCGGGAGGGGCAGGACTACCCCCGCCACGGCGGGCGGTTCACGGGAGAGCCCGGCTACTTCCGCCACATCGAGGGG
>JGI11944J13513_1000146_pt1 | contig 78412 bp, 79 predicted proteins | sample TerdegcoTASludge_FD_13513 | JGI IMG/M metagenome (IMG submission 13513) | reverse complement strand
CTTGCTGGACTTCCTTTTTCAATTTGCGAGCATCGATCTTTTCCATGGGGACAGTATAACTCATTATGCTGTAATATTCAAGTATTTAGTTGCCGAGGTAATAATTAAGGGCAACAACTGCGTCAGCCCCGGCCCTCCGTATTTTGTCTATATTCTTGGTGTCATTACATCGGCTCACAACCCGCAAGGAAGGGTTCATCTGCTTTGCCGTTAATGCAATTACGATGTTGTCGTTGTCTGAGTTCGTCGTTGCGAAAAGACCCTTGGCGTTTGCAATCATGGCATCCCAAAGAACTTCGTTTTCTGTCGCATCTCCGACCAGAAGGTCAACGTTGAGTTCATGGGCTTTGAGGAAATCCATCTTCTCCTCATCATGATCAATGGCAATGAGGGGGGCTTTCGCTATAACAAGCTCATGAACAACATAGAGGCCGACCATGCCGATACCGCACACGATAAAATGGTCATGCATTTTCGCGATACGCTTTTCCATTGTTCTCCTCCTGAGGGCCTTTTTGAGTTCACCGCCGATCATGAATGCCGCAAAAGTTGTCAAAAGATACAAAACAGTTCCGGTACCTGCAATCATAAACACAATAGCAAAAAGCTTTCCCAGAGGGTGTTTGTCAAGCCCAATAACATCTCCGTACCCCACAGTCGTGATGGTCATTGCGGTCATATAAAGGGCATTCAGGACACTCGTGTCTTTCCCGCCAATAATCTTAAAGCCAATGGTGCCAATCACAATAATCACGACAAGGACAATAAGCACCTGCTTAATTCTTTTGGCTGATTCGTTCGCTGAACGCATGGTGTATTATAGCATGTATACCGCTTCCTGCAAGAGTTTTAGGTGGTTGACTATCAATAAAGAAGGGATTATATAAATATAACATTCGCTTTTTTTTGCATCATTCAGCGAGCACATTTCTACATATATGAACGGGGTGAACGAACATGACTCTTGAAAGACGTGAATTCAAAACCGAGATAAAACAACTTTTGGATTTAATGATTCATTCTCTTTACTCTCATAAAGAGGTGTTTCTGAGAGAACTTGTTTCAAATGCATCTGATGCCATTGACAGGGCTCGGTATGAATCCCTGACGAACCCTGACATAGCAGAAAAGGATGGAGCATGGGAGATACGGATTACACCTGACAAAAATGCCGGTACACTTACGGTCAGCGACAATGGAATTGGTATGTCAAAGGAGGAGATTATTGAAGCCCTTGGAACGATTGCCCATTCAGGGACAAAAGATTTCCTTGCAGCGTTACAAACAAAAGAGGTAAAAGACAACCCTGAGCTCATCGGCCAGTTTGGTGTAGGCTTTTATTCTTCCTTTATGGTTGCTGACAAGATCACCGTTATCTCACGGAAAGCCGGTGACGATCCAAAAAAAGGAGTAAAATGGGAGTCAACCGGAGATGGCTCATTCACCGTTGAAGACATTGAAAAGAAAAAAAAGGGGACAGACATAATTCTCCACCTGAAAGATGAAGAAAAAAAATATCTCCAGGAATGGGAAATCAGAAGTGTCATCAAAAAATACTCCGACTTTATTGAGCACCCTATTGTAATGGAAATTGAACGGGAAAAACAGAGCGACATTGACAAAAGTCAGAGAGTAAAAATCAGAGAAGATGAAACGCTGAACTCACGAAAAGCTATATGGCTTAAAGACAAGAGCGAGATAAGTGAAGATGAATACAATGAGTTCTATAAGCACATCTCTCATGATTTCTCAAAACCATCAAAGGTTATACATTACAAGGCAGAGGGTACATCCGAGTTCACCGCTCTTCTCTATGCTCCTTCGAAAGCTCCATTCAATATTCTCTATCGCGATTATAAAATTGGACCAACCCTGTATGTGAAGCGGGTCCAAATCATGGATCACTGTGAGGAATTAATTCCTCCATATCTGCGCTTTATCAAGGGTGTCGTCGATTCTTCCGACCTTCCGCTCAATGTTTCAAGAGAAATTCTTCAAAACAACAGGCAGGTGGACATCATAAAAGCCAACATTACAAAGAAAGTACTAGATACCCTTCAGGCTATGAAAACCGAACAAAAAGACGTGTATACCCAATTCTTTAAGGAATTTGGGAGGGTACTGAAAGAAGGCATACACTACGATTTTGAACGAGGAGAGACCATTGCAGACCTCCTCCTTTTCTCTACAACTAAGACTGACGAAGGCAAGTTCCGAACCCTGGAAGAGTATGTTGCAGATATGAAAGAGGATCAGAAGGATATTTATTACGTTACTGCCACATCAATGACTGAAGCCCTTAAGTCACCCTATATGGAAGCATTCTCCAAAAAAGATTATGAAGTTATTGTTTTATTTGATGATATTGATGACTTTCTCTTCAGCGGCTTTATGTATAAGGGGAAAAAATTTCAATCTATATCTAAGGGGAGTATTGATCTCGAAAAGCCAGATGAAGCGAAAAAAGAAAAAGTCAAAAAAGAATACAGTAAGCTGATGGATCTCATAAAGGATCTTTTAAAAGATCATATAAAAGACGCAAGGCTTTCGGGCCGGCTTACTGATTCAGCATGTTGTCTCGTTGCGGATGAAGGCGACCCAGATCCTCATATGGAAAAGCTTCTAAAGGCAATGGGGCAAGAGGTACCTGCCACAAAAAGGATCCTCGAAATTAACCCTGATCATCCGCTGCTTGCTGCCATGAATAAGATTTTTGAGAAGAACAGCGGTGAAGGGGTTCTTAAGGATTGTATCCACCTCCTTTACGATCAGGCGCTCCTTCTTGAGGGATCAAAGCCCCAAGACCCATCTGCCTTCACACAGGCAGTTACTCGGCTGATGGTGGAAAGCCTTGAAAAAAAAGAGTAGTTAATTCTTAGACCCTCTTTCATGGTTGATTTCAATCCGGCCATAGTATATAACCATACAGGCGTGGCGGAAATTATTCTTTCATGTCAACTTACTACCCGGATGAATTGTGCGCGAATCAATACGGCAACTTGTTAAGATAATATCAGAAACATTTCCAGTAGAAGAGCCCATCTATGAGTTTGGAGCTCTCCAGCTCCCAGGCTTTGAAGAGTTTGCTGACCTTAGAACTTTTTTTAAAGGAAAATCTTATATCGGATGCGATATGCGTGAAGGTACGGGCGTTGATAAAGTTCTCAATCTTCACGCAATAGACATACCTGATGAATCGGTGGGTACTGTAATTACCTGTGATACATTAGAGCATGTGGAGTTTCCACATACAGCGCTTTTGGAGATACACCGGATTCTCAAGCCGGGTGGTATGGTTTTTCTTAGTACTGTTCTTGACTTTCGCATCCATGACTCTCCAGCAGACTACTGGCGATTTACACCGGATGGGTTGCGAAGCCTTTTAAAACCCTTTTCATTTGTTTTTGTGGGCTCAGCGGGCCGCGAAAGCTTTCCTCACACCGTCATAGCGATCGGTGTAAAAGGTTCAAATTCTGCAAAATCTTCTCTTGAGCTATTTCTTCCAAGATTCGAAGAATGGAAAATTGCCTGGAAAAATCCAAAAGGGAAATCATGGAAGGACAGTATATATCCGTTTATACCGCCAATCCTTCTTGGTCTCGACAGAAGGATTACAAGACTTTTCAAGAAAATATGATTCCCTAAATCTTATCCAGTATTCAGTATATGTTATTATCCTTTGCCTGTAATGAAATCCACCGTTGACACCCCAAAACTCTGTGATAGAATATGGCACACTGAAAAACGCATGGAGGGGGATTAATGGACCTAAAAATCTTTCAATCAATGGAAAAAACCCAGCTTATCAGCTATCTTGAGTTTCTGTTCTGGCATTACAGGGTAGTCGATGCATTCTGGTTTATCAAGGTAGCCGAGCAGTTCGACCAGGAAATTGCAGAACGACTGAACGAAAGGGTCTGGGGAAAAGTTCCCCAAATGGCCGCTGAGGACTTGGTCAAACGTTTCGGCATACAAGAAAAAGGGTTAAAAGGTTTTCTTAAGGCGCTCCGACTCTTTCCATGGACTATTCTGGTTGAGTATCAAATCGAGGAAAAGGATAATGAGATTATTATAACCGTCCCTCATTGTCCGACCCAGGAAGCACGACTTCGGAGAGGTCTTGATGAGTTTGTTTGCAAGTATATGCATGAAGGGGAGTTCAATGCTTTCGCTCATGCAATAGATCCGGCAATCAAGGTGGAGTGTATGTTCGGCCCGCCAGACCCTCATCCCAAAGATATGTTCTGCAAGTGGAGATTTACAATGTAAAACGCTCATAGATTTCGAGTTACGGATTTCAAGGAAAAATTCAATTAGAGAATTTCAAAAATATGATACAAAAAACTGCGGGGAGGCAGGTGAAAAAATGATAATCGGCGTACCGAAAGAGATCAAGGAAGGCGAGAATAGAGTGGCGTTAACACCCGCGGGAGTCCATTCCCTTATTTACGATGGACATACCGTCATTGTTGAAACTGGAGCAGGTCTTGGTAGTGGTCTTACAGATGAACAGTATGCTCAAGAGGGTGCAACGATAGCTTCTAAGAAAGACCTTTTTGATCGTTCTGAACTCATCGTCAAGGTAAAAGAGCCTCTTAAGTCAGAATGGCCGTATCTGAGAGAAGGTAAAATGCTTTTTACCTATCTTCACCTTGCCTCGTCCAAAGAACTTACCATTGGTCTTTTAAAAAGAGGCATCATAGGTATTGCGTATGAGACAGTCCAGGATAAACATGGAAACCTCCCACTTCTTATACCCATGAGCGAGGTTGCGGGTAGGATGGCAGTCCAGTTGGCTGTTCATTTTTTAGAAGCTGAGTATGGAGGTAGAGGAATTCTTTTGAGCGGAGTGCCTGGTGTACCACCAGCTGAGGTCGTAATTCTCGGCTGCGGGGTAACCGGTTACAACGCTGCGAGGGTCGCCGCAGGACAGGGTGCACATGTTACAATTATCGATATTAATTATAACAGACTCAAGTATGCTGATGATGTTTTGCATGGCAATGTAATGACATTATTTTCAAACCCATATATGATTAAGCGTGCCGTTAGTAATGCCGATGTCCTCATCGGAGCAGTTCTTGTTCCTGGCGCGAGAGCCCCTATCCTGGTAACCGAAGAAATGGTTTCAGGAATGAAATCTGGATCAGTGATTATAGACGTATCAGTCGACCAGGGAGGCTCCATTGAGACAACTCGGCCCACAAGCCATGCCGAACCCATATACAAACTCCATAATGTAATCCATTATGGAGTCCCGAATATGCCGGCTTCTGTTCCCCTTACTTCTACTGCCGCTCTCACGAATGCCACCCTTCCCTATATCAGGGTTATTGCGTCTAAGGGGTTGAAAAAAGCAGCGGAACAAGACCCCTCTCTGGCAGCCGGTATTAATCTTGCCCGTGGAGTTCTTACCCACCCCGCCGTGGCTGAATCTTTTGGGATGAAGTGCGTATCATGGAAGAAGGTGATTTAGACTTTTATGCTGGCTAATCGTTCGAGCCACGTGCGGTATGTTCCGTAGTGTACCCGTATGTGACGGTAGCAAAAGGGCACCTTGACAATGTCGGACTGCTGCATCATCTGTTCAAAATCCTTTATCCATTGTGGATATGTCATACCTTCTCGAAGAGATGCGATGGCAGCTTTGGCTGCGTAATGGCCACTGATCATACCATGAACAATGCCTGACCCTCCACTTGCCTCTCCTATATACACAACCCCATCTTGGGTAAATCTTGAATAATAGAAACCCATATTCTTTCTATTTTGGAAGCTGCTGATATAAATAGGATTGGATGAAGCTATTTTGTGAGAAAACAGATTATCCTTTCTGGAACGAATGTGAATATATGCTTCAAACGACGAAAACGATGCGAGGGTAATGCCCTGTCCATGAGGCCACAAAGAGCGACCATGGAGGCTCGGATCATCTCCTTCATACATCTCGATCTGACCGGGAGAAACATCTTTAACACCTGCAAGCTCCATCTGCACACCCGGATAGGTTTCTGTCTCCTCAGGCGTACCAATACTTCCCCTCGCAAAACCCCTCATTGTTGCAGACTGCAAACCATCTGCACAAATTATTATTTTGGCATGTATCGATGGGAGGGAAGACGATGATGTTTTTACCCCCACGACCCTGTCATCTTCTCGTATAAATGAAGTTGCTTTTGTATGAAGGTAAAGCTTTGCACCGGATACAATGGCTCGACGCGCAAGCTCCCTGTCAAGCAGTTCTCTTCTCACAAGGTAACCGCCCCACCCTGAATCCTCAATATCTTCGACAATATTATGTGATAGAGGATCACGAACAATCATTCGCGAGACAGGTTGATGGGGAATGACATCGGTTAATTCATGAAAGATTTCTCGTGAAAACTCACAACCAAGTATCCACCCACTGCAATGTTTCTGGAGACCTATGGCAAGGTGTTCTTCGAGAATTATAACATCGAGCCCTGCATCTCCTATCTTTTGTGCAGCCCACAACCCAGCTGGCCCGGCACCAACGATAAGAACATCACATTTCATGCTTTAACAGCCTTTCATATAAATGGAAAATAAGGCAACAATATCAATTGGTTGTTTATGTCAAACTCGGAACTCTGAACTCAAAACTGATAGGAGGAACTCCTGTCTCATCCATACCTGTATTGTACCCCAAAATCTCCCTTTGGGTACACCCATGTTATTGCCCCATCCAGGCATGCAATTTTACAGGTACCACACTCGAGACAACCTGCGAACTCAACAACCATCTCATTATTCTCTTCATTGTATGAGTAAAGGTGTCCCGGACAAACCGCAATACAATACCTTACCGTACACTTTGTACGGCAAATCTTTTGATTAATGGTTATATGGCTTTCATTGTCTGTCTTAAAGGCATTAATTGCAAGTTTTTCTTCAACTTTCATAGGCCCCTCATAGGTTCTTTATCCTGTATAGCTCCATGAGTCTTTTCCACCCTATCATACCGGATGACCTCATATGATTCCATGCAGTCTTCCCGATGCCTGCCTTTGGTCCCTCATCAAACCACATGATTTTTTCGACGAGATCTGAAAAACATTTTGGATAGAACGTGAAAAAAGATTCGTTATCAAGGAATGCAGGCATGGCCTTACACGTCTCAAGGTCTTTCAGCACAAACGTTTCCTTGAGCTTCGTTTCATAACAGGCAAGGGATTTCTCTGAGAAATCGTTGGCTTCCTTTGCCTGAATGATTGTTTCAGCGGCTACGATACCCGATGCCATCGCAAATTCCATCCCTCGCACCGTTACACCCATATTGAGAGCAAATCCCGCTGCATCTCCTGTGAGGAGGATTCCATTCCCATATAACTTCGAAATTCCGTTGAAGCCACCTTCGGGTATCACATGGGCAGAATATTCAGAAACACTTCCATCTTGAATCAATGTTCTTAATTCATAACGATTCTTGAACATATCCATGAGGGTATGAGCTTCAATATTCTGTTTGCTTTCCATCAGGGCCTTTATTCCCACGACAACCCCCAGAGAGACTGATTCTTTATTCGTATATAAAAAACCTCCACCAAACAGCCCTTTTGTTACGTCTCCTAAAAATAAATGAGCAACCCCTTCTCCTGTTTCAACGTTAAATCTGTCATTAATCTTCTGTTCTGGAAGTTCAATGATCTCCTTAATTCCTATAGCGTAGTTTTGAGGAGACATTTTTGGCCTTAATCCCGCTTTCTCTCCCATGAATGAAAGTACACCGTCTGCAGCCACTACAACATGGGCATAAATCTCTTCCTCCCCTGCCTTAACGCCAACCACCATACCATTTTCCCACCGAAGATCATCCACTCTGTATTTCGGTATTACAAAAACACCTTTCTCCATCAGCTTGTCGGCAAGCCACCGGTCAAACGTGGCACGAAGGATAGAAAAGCTGTGATTCTCTTTTCTGAACTTCTCGCTTGTCAGGTCAATCCCAAGTGAATTTTCATCTCCAAGGAGACTCCACCGCTCACGAACAATCTTTCTCTCAAAAGGTGCTCCTTCGAGCATATCTCCTGCCATTTTCTCAATCGGCATGATGTAAAGCCTGCCGCCTGTTACATTTTTTGATCCGGGAAAATCTCCTCGCTCAACAACGATGACCTGCATGTCCTTTTCTGCAAGCTTATATGCACATGCAAGACCTGACAATCCTGCACCTACAATGACAACATCGATTTTCTCCATATCAAATCTCTTGTTTTGATTTTATCAATTCTTCTTTCAGGATAGGCAAGACGTTGAATAAATCATCGACAATTCCGTAGTCAGCATAATTAAAAATGGGTGCATTCGGGTCCTTGTTAACAGCTACAATTACCTTTGATGTGTCCATACCCATGGTATGGTGCAGAGCACCTGACACTCCACAGCCGATGTAAAGCTTTGGTGATACTGTCTTACCACTTTTACCAACCTGGTCATCATATTCACGCCATTTGCTGTCTACAACAGCTCTGGAAGCGCCAACTCTCCCACCCATGACATCTGCAATTTCTTCAAGGAACTGGAAGTTTTCAGGCCCCTTCATGCCTCTGCCACCGCAAATAATAAAGTCAGCTTCCTGCAAATCAACCTTCTGTGCACCCCCTCTGTCTGTGTTGAGAATGACAAATTTCGGGTCTTTAGCTATGTCAATATTTTCCTCTATAATTTCTCCGTTTAGGGACAGTTTCTCCACGGCAAATGAATTGGGCCTGAATGTAATCAGAGGTGAAACACCGTCTTTGAATGTGAGCAACGACATGACTTTTCCACCATAGAGAGGTTTCTTCACTCTCAGACGGTTACCATCAAAGTCAATACCAACGGCATCAGAAATGATAGGAGCATTAAGCCTCGCAGCAAGCCTTGGAAACAAATCTTTACCTGTTACTGTTGAACCACCAAAAACAAATGAAGATTGGTATTTCTTCAGTATCTGTTCAAGAACAGATGCATACGTGTCGCATCTGTAATTAGACAGGTTTTCATTGTCTACAACGATTACCCTGTCAGCGTAACTTTTCACAGTCTCGGCAATTTCTTTAATGTGAAACCCGATGACTCCCGCATATACTGTCGAGCCATCCTTTTCTGCCAGTTCTCTCCCTTTTGAAAGAAGTTCAAGAGAAACCTTTCTTATGCTCCTGTCCTTGTATTCTACAAAAACAAAAATGTTTTTTGCCATCTCTATCCTCCTATAAGACCTTTGCTTCTTCTTTAAGGGCTTTGACTAGGTTTCGTACTTTCTCTTCAGGTGTTTCACCCTCAATGATTTTCACCGGTGGCCTCTGCTGTGGAGGTTCCAGAGAGATTATCTCAATGCCTGATGCGTTCCTATCAATTTCCTCTTTCGATAACCCAAGAGTAGTGGGATCCACCGTAGGGATGACCGCTTTCATTGCCTTCATTACCCCTGTAATCAAGGGAACCCTTGGTGTGTTCAGGCCTTTCTGTGTCGTAAAAAGAGCAGGGAGTTGGACTTCAACCGTTTCCTTCCCTCCTTCAATTTCATTCTCGATCTTCACCGTCTTGCCATCTGTGACCTCAAAACCAACGATGGCACTCGCATGAGGGATTCCTAACATTTCTGCCACCATTACCCCCACATTTGCATTCTCATCATCAATAGCTTGCCTCCCACATAAGATAAGGTCAAATCCTTCTTTCCGGGCAAACGCAGAGAGAATCTTCGCAACAATCAGGGAATCTTCACTCTCAAAACCAGTGTTATCAATTAAAAAAGCTTGATCGGCACCCATTGCAATTGCCGTCCTCAGAGCCTCGATTGACCTTTTTGGTCCATAGGTACATGCAGTAACCTTGGTATCCTTGAATTTTTCCTTTGTTTTAATCGCTGCTTCCATTGCAAACTCATCAAAGAAGTTCATATTGAACTTATTCTCAATTTCAAGCGATTTTTTATCACTTTTTATCATGATCCGCGCTTCAGTGTCTGCTACCTGTTTTACAAAAACAATAATATTCACAGTTCCAACCTCCTTCTTTCCGTGGTACAGATTGTTGAAAGCTCAAAAAAAGATATGTTAGAGCTTTCCTATGAGGCTTCTTCCGATAAAATCCCGAAGCACTTCATGGGTGCCTCCACCGTAAAGCAGAAATCGTGCATCTCTAAAATATCTCTGAGGCGAGTATTCATACGCAAACGCATTGGCACCATAAATTCTGGTAAGCTCATCCACTACCTTCAAGCACACTTCGGTTGCATACATCTTGGCCTCTGCAGCGATAATTCTGCTGTCCATGCCATTTTCAAGAAGCCACGCGCCGTAGTATACCATAAGTCGCGCTGCATTCATAAGGGTATCCATCTCAGCAAATTTTTCCCGGATAAGCTGAAAGTTCCCAATGGGCTGACCAAAGGCTATACGTTTTTTTGCAAACTCCATGGCCTCCGCATATGCGCCACGTGCTATTCCAAGGGCCATTGCACCCGTCATGAGCCTAACCTCATCAAGAATCTCTCCTACATAAATTACACCTTTTCCAAGTTCTTCTCCGAGAAGGTTTTCATTCGGTACCCAGACATTATCAAATACAAGCTCACCCGTTACAGTCCCCCTACATCCGAGTTTGTTCAAAACCTGTCCACTTGAAAAACCAGGAGTCCCTTTCTCAACGAGGAAAAAGTTCAGAGCCTTAAGCCCCCTGGAGGGATCTGTCGTTGCCAGAACCGTGCAGAAATCACAAATTGGACCGTTCGTAATCCACATCTTGGTTCCATTGATTCTCCAACCATCGCCATCTTTTACCACAGTAGTTCTCGTAGCACCAAGATCTGACCCAGACTGATCTTCGGTAAAACACATGGTTGCTACTTTCTCACCTCTCATTGCTGGATAGAGACATCGCTCCTTGATGGCGTCGCTCCCAAACCGAAAAATAAAATAAGTACCCATAAGGATATTCATGATCACGGATTGGGCAAAACCTACAGAACCTCGTGCAATCTCCTCATAAAAGGTCATGCACATAACCTTATCGGCATTCATACCGCCAATTTCTTCAGGATAACGGAGTCCAATATAACCGAGCCCTGTAAATTCTTTCCACAGATCCCATGGAAACTCATCCTTTTCATCTATCTCTTGAGCCTTTGGAACAATCATCTTATCTACGGTGTCAGCAATGGTTTTTTTAAAGAATTCCTGCTCTTCTGATAAGGCAAAGTTCATTTGATAACCCTCCCCGAGGAAAAAATGAATTATTTTTTGTATACAATATTTTACTGCCCTATTTTTGTCAAGGAAAAATTCTGTTTATATATTGGGAATATTGAGGAAAATCAGCCCTTCATTACAAGACATGATTATCGGCGATATTTTACAAATCAGTGAATGGTCTCAATCGCTTGGTACGTGATTGGTGTTTCAGTTTTCGTAATGCCCTTGCCTCAATCTGTCTGACTCTTTCTCGTGTTACTTCAAATACCTGCCCCACTTCTTCAAGAGTATGGTCATATTTCTCGCCTATCCCAAATCTCATTCGCAAAACCTTCTCTTCACGGGGCGTGAGGGTTGCCAGTGTTTTATTGACCTGCTCGATGAGATCATCTATTAATGCTGATTCATGGGGGGTAATGACGCTCTTATCTTCAATAAGATCAAGCAAATATGCGTCTTCATCATCGTTAATCGGCGTTTCCAGAGAAATAGGCTCACGGGTAATTTTCATAACTATTCGAACTTTCTCAACTGGAAATCCTACTCTTTCTGCCACCTCGTCTGGCAGAGGCTCTCTTCCCAATTCCTGAACCAGCAGTCTTGATGCCTTGATGACCTTATTAATAGTCTCGATCATATGAACCGGTATCCGAATTGTTCGAGCCTGGTCCGCCAATGCTCTGGATATGGATTGTCTGATCCACCACGTTGCATAGGTGCTGAATTTATAGCCTCTTTGGTACTCAAAGCGATCAACCGCCTTCATAAGGCCTATGTTCCCTTCTTGGACTAGGTCAAGGAATGATAAGCCTCTGTTTACGTATCTCTTAGCAATACTCACAACAAGCCTTAAGTTAGCTTTTACAAGCTCGTTTTTTGCAAGAGCACCGTTTTTTTCTGCCACTTCAACCTTCTTTAAATAATCTTTCAGATCATCGATGTTTATTCCGATCTCATTTTCTATTTTCTTAATTTTTTTCGGAATTACCGAAAGCAGTTTTTTGTTCCCACCATCGATAATGTTCTTCGTTGCTGCACGTTCTTCTTCAAGTTTTTCAACTTTTTCCACATATCGCTTCATTTTTTTGACTACTTTCTCTATTATCTTTTTGCTTGGATTTATCTCATAGGCAAGCGCTTCCATTTCTTTGAGATATTTCTTTTTATATTTCCCTTCACATGCTGTATACCCACGCAAAAGGATATCAAATCTCTCAAAAAGCTCTAAAAGTCTCTTTTTTTGGATTTCGAGCGTTTGATCGTCTTCCTCGTCTTCATCGACAGCATCTGTGATATCTGAAACGTTCGCCCGCGATTCCTTCAAGTTTCCGAGGACCTGGTGCAACTCGCGGAATGTCTCAGGGAATGAGAGAATGATCCGTTTAATTTCTTCCCGTGATTGTTCAATCCTTATTGCAATTTCTTTTTCACCCTCTCGGGTGAGCAACGCCATATTTACCATTTCTTGAATGTAATGCCGTGCATGGTCCGGAAGAACAGGATCACGAACTGATTCCATGTCGTCATGCAAAATACCTTCGATATTACCGTCATCGACCAATGCTATTTCTTCGCAGGAATCGGAACGTAAGAATTCTAAATCATCGCTTTCATGCCTTTCATTATATTCATCATATTTATCTTCTATTTTTTTTGAATGCATATCATCAACGAGAGGAAGATGAAAAAAATCTTTACCCTTCTCAGGCATAATTATCTCTCTCTATTGAATGAGATTTCATAAGCTCCAAGACCTTTCTTTTTCTTTGAAGCAGCTCCATCATTTCCCTTTCATCTCCTATTTTTTCCGCAGCAGCCATTTTTTCAGTAATTCTCTGGGATTCATCGATAATGAATTTCCGCTCTAAATGATGAAAGTAATCGAAAATGATCTTTTCATTATCAACATCATCATACTCTGCCACGTCTAAAACAGAACTGAGAACAAGCTCCCGCATCCTATCCTTTTCGATTGACTGGATAAATGTTGATATCGTTACATCCTTTCCCTGCTGAACGGTGAGGAAAATATTTTTAAGCACCTCTTTCGTTGGAATATCTTTAATATATTCAATGATACCTATCTCTTTGCATAACCTTATCAACTCTGGGTTATTGAGCAAAATTCCGATAATGCGTTTACCTATGATACTTTGGGACACATCTTTATCAAGGGCATTGCTCGTATTCTTTATTTCTTTTAGCCCATCAAACAAATGCTGTTCCTCGATGTTCGTAAGCTCCGATACCCTTTTTATGTAAAGCCTTTTTTTAATTCCATCATGAATTGTTTCTATGTGCGGCATAACAGCTTTTATGAATGCAATCCTTCCTTCAAGATTATCGACTCCATATTTGTTTTTCGCATAATCAAAGAAATAATCAAGGATAGATTTTTTATTCTTGATAACCGTTTTTATACCTTCGATACCTTCTTTTCTTATAAAACTATCAGGGTCATGACCAGACGGAAGGACAACCATATTACCCCGGATATCCATGTCAGAAAAAGTTCCAATAAGCCTTAATGCGCTTTTAACCCCTGCCTCATCCCCATCAAGCATAAGGGTAATATTCTCCGTGTAATTTCTTAATCGTGACAGTTGATTTTCAGTAACTGCTGTTCCAAGGGTTGCCACGACGTTCTTAAAACCGTATTGATAGAGGGCAATCAAATCGAAGTAACCTTCGACAATGAATACCTCGTTCATTTCGGTAATAACATTCTTTGTTTTTTCTATCCCGAATAGTGCATTTCTTTTTGAAAAAACCGGTGATTCAGGAGAGTTTATGTATTTGGGTAATGTATCCTTTTCAAGAGTCCTTCCACCGAACCCTATAGTGCGCCTGTTAACATCATAGATAGGGATAACAATACGCCCCCTGAACATATCATACATTTCACCATCTTTAAGACGCACTATACCCGTGCTTAAAAGAATATCGTTGGAAAGACCGGATTTTTTAATAAATCCTTTTATGTTTTGTCGTGATCGATCGCTAAATCCAATCTTAAATTCTTCTATGGTACCTTCATGAATCCCTCTCTTTGCAAGATATTGCTGTGCCAAACGTGAACTTTTAAGCTGCTGGTGGTAATATTCTGTCAGCACTGAAAGTGCCTCAAGAATGCTCGTTCGTTTTTCGCCAGATCGTCGGACAATTTCAACACCATATTGTTTCCCAAGATTTTCCAAAGCTTCCTGAAAAGAGAGATTCTCATATTTCATCAAAAAATTGATTGCATTCCCGCCCTCATGACAACCAAAGCAATAAAATATTTGTTTTTCTAAACTTACAGTAAATGATGGTGATTTTTCTTTATGAAATGGACATAAGCCTATGTAATTCTTGCCTGTTCTTCTCAACTTAACATGTTGTGAAATTATATCAATTATATTTATACGTGACAGAAGATCATCAAGAGTAGATTTCATTTGAGCTCAACGATGGTAACACCTGCGTTTGAAACATCTTTTTTAACATCCTTGATATAGCTTACATCTTTAAGATATTCCCGTATAGCATTCATTAACTTCCCTGTACCTACTCCGTGGACTATCTTTATCTGTGGTATCTCATGAACAATCGCTCGATCTATAAAACGGGCAACTTCCTTCAACGCCTCTTCTACTCGCATTCCAATGACTTTAACTTCAGGCGCGGGAATTTTCTCTGCGTTGATCAGAATACTACCGTTCTCTCTCACACCTTTTGGCTTGGGAATTTTTTCTAAAAGATTCGCATCAACAGTGGTCCTCACATTCCCTATCACAACTTCGAAGGTCTTCCCGTCCTTTTCCAACCCCACAACATGACCTGTACTCCCAAGTGAACGGACCTTTACATAATCGCCGGGATTGATGATTTCCCTCTTTTGTGGAATATTCCTCGTAAATTGTTCCCGTAAACTTTTCAGCTTTTCCTTACCACGGTTTATCGTTGCACGTTCCTTTTTTACAAGCTCTTTCCTGAGTTCCTCTAATTCTCTCTCGAGCTCATTCAGCTTTGTTTCACACTTTTCTTCAATCTTTCCAAGATAGATGTCACGCTGCTCCTTAACAAGAGAAAGTCTTTTTCTCAGGTCTGCTTTCATCTGTTTTAACTCTTTTAAATCCTCTTCAACCCTGCTTTTCCCAAGCTCCAAGGCACTGATGAGATCATTTAACATGTATTCTTGCTTTCCAAGATAATCGTAACTTCGATCGATAATCTCCCTGGGCACACAAATGTTTTTTGCCACATTGATAGCATTGCTATACCCGGCCGTACCATAAAGAAGTTTGTACATCGGTCTCATAGTATCCGTGTCGAACGCAGTTGCAACATTGATAGCAAAGGGTTTCGTGTATCCGTAGGCCTTCAAGAGATTTAGATGAGTTGTAACAACAACTTTACATCCTTTCTCAACAAAAGCATCAATAACAGCCATAGACAGCGCCGAAGCCTCTTGAGGTTCCGTATTCCCCCCTATTTCATCAATCAGTATTAGCTCTCCGCCCTGAGTACTCGCATAAAGATCTTTTATTGTATTCATGTGGGCAGTAAAACTACTCAGCTCCATTGCAATGTCTTGCTCATCCCCAATAATAGCAAATATATTGAGGAATTTTGGCAGTATCGGGTTTCCAACCGCAGAGATAAAAAAACCCGATTGTGCCATGAGAGAAAGGAGGCCGATTGTTTTAAGTGCTGCGGTCTTACCACCTGCGTTTGGGCCACTTATGATCATTGCTTTTTTCCCGTCCTCCATAGATAAATCTATGGGAACTGTATCGGTTTTTTTAGAAATTTCAATGAAAGGGTTTCGTGCACCTTTTATTTCAAAAGGCCCATTTTCTACGATCAACGGACGTACGCACTTGAAATCAATGGAAAAGTTTGCTAATGATTGGTAGAGATCCATCTCCTCTATGACGCAGAGATTTTGCTCCAATGCCTCTTGGGCACCCCGTAAAAAAACTGTCAACTCCCTGAGAATCTTATTTTCCTCTTCTTTTTCACCTTTTTCCAAGATATTAATAGAATTATTCAACTCAACCACTTCAATCGGTTCAACAAAAGATGTCTTTAGCGAATGAGAATAATCATGAACGATACCCTGAAATACTTCGTTGAAATTCGGTTTTAAGGGGATCACGTATCTTCCATTTCTGAGGGAAATATAGGCGTCTTGCAATATCGGTTTTACCACCTCTCTTTCCATAATCTTTTCAAGCCGTTTCCGAATACGTTCCCGGAATGTAAAAAGATCCGACCGTATCTTGGACAATTCATATGATGCCGTGTCTTCGATGAAACCTTCAATGTTTATGGTTTTTGCAATACGGCGGTGAAGAGGTGACAGCGATTTAAGTCGGTGAAGGGCTTCATCGATGAAAGGTTTTTTGTTGAAGGCTTTTCTCATGAATATCGACAGATCCTCGCAGGCTCTCAAAAACAGTATAATAGCCAAGAATTCTTTTTCTTCAAGAACAGCTTCTTGAAGAGAGACTCTTTTGAGAATATCCCGTATATCAGGAATGTCAGCGATGGGGAGCTTGCCTTCCCATCGTATGAGTTCTACAAGGGCATCAATTTTGTCCTGTCTTGATTCAATATCGCGGAGCGAAACAAGAGGTCTTAGTGATAAAATCGATTCTTTGGCAAAAGGGGTTAATGAGTAACTTTTTATTATATCGAGAAGTTTAAGATAATCGAGGTATGCTAATGTTTTGTCGGTCATACAAGGGCTTCATCGACTATCTATTTGGCGGATAGTCTCTTAAGCACCATCCCACTCAACACTTTTCCGTCTACCCTCCCGGGGAATTTCTCTAAAATATATTTTATAACCTTTCCCATTTCTTTCTGGCTTTGCACCTGTAAAGATACAATTGCTTCTTCTATTTCTTTGGTAATCTCATTTTCAGACAGTTGAGAAGGCATAAACTCTTTGAGAATTTCGAGTTCTTTTTCCTCCTTTTCAGCAAGATCCGGTCTGTTCCCCTTTTTAAAGCTCTCTATTGATTCACTGTGCTGCTTTATCGAGGTTTTCACAACAGCAATGAATTCATCTTCTGTAAGTGGTCTGATTTTTTCTACTTCTTTATTTTTAATGGATGTGAGAAGCATCCTGTACAGAGACAAACGAACAGAATCTTTCTGTTTGAGTGCCTCCTTTAAACCATCCTGAAGTTTCGATTTGAAGTCTACCATTAATTAATAAAGACCCCTATCCATGGTTCTTCTCATCTTCTTCATCGCCCGCTTCCTTGCGGCAAGCATCTTTTTCTTTCTCTTAACGCTCGGTTTCTCAAAATGCTCTCTTTTCTTTATTTCTGAAAGGATGCCTGTTTTTTCGCACAGTTTTTTAAAACGTTTAAGGGCACTTTCGAAAGACTCCCCTTCTCTTACAACGACTGCCGGCATTCATTCTTCCCTCCCTTCGTAAGCAACCAAAAATTTTAATTGGATTATTAGAACCCAAAAAACGGCCAAAGTCAACATCTTTATAGCATCGTACGCGACGTAAACAGACCATAATTATGGAAGATTTTGCTCGATAGCACGATATTCGTTATTGAATAAAAAAATCAATTCTGTTTCTCTTTGGTCTTGGCAACAATTATTTCTATACGCCTGTTGAGGGCCCTGTTCTGTGGTGAGATATTCTTTACAATGGGTCGAAATTCTGCATATCCTGTTGCAGAGATTCGTTCTGGGGGTAAACCACGTTTTTCAATCAAATACCTTACCACTTCTGTTGCCCTTCTCACCGAAAGTTCCCAATTCGATTTAAATTCAGGTGTGCTGATAGGAACATTGTCTGTATGCCCCTCAATCCTTATATGATTCTCAATGTTTTTAATAATTGGCACAATTTTGTCGAGAGCACTTTTTGCCCCTTCTTTGAGTTCGGCCTTCCCTTCATCAAAAAATGCCTTATCGAGCACGCGTATTACAACTCCTCGTTCATCCGAAAGAACAGAGATATTCTCTCCACCAGATTTATCACGGTTTTTATCCATAAATTCACCTTCAAGTTGCCGTTTAATTTCACCACTTGAAGCTCCTCGCGATAACATTTCAATAGGGGATGTGGCGGTCACACTTCCTTTACCTGCCAGACCTGTACCACCTGAAAAAATGGTCTTCAGGTGGCTTGCCACCTCATCGTATTTATAAGCATCTCTTTTTGAAAATACATACATCATTATAAAAAAGGCAAGGAGGAGTGTGATAAGATCCGCATACGTAAGGAGCCAACGTTCCGCATTTTCATGTTCTTCTTCGTGTTTCCGTTTTTTCATGTGTCCTCAGCTGGTCTTTTGTCCGGGAGGAGAAACGAAAGAAGCTTCATACGTATTACCCGTGGGTTATCACCCATGGCAAGCGAAATTACTCCCTCACTGATAATTTCGAGGTAGAGAGCCTCATCTTGATGCTTCACTTTCAGTTTATCAGAAATCGGAAGATAGACAAGATTTGCCAGTGCAACGCCCCACAGAGTTGCGATGAATGCCGCTGCTATTGATTTTGCCATACTCTCACTACTTTCCATGTTTGCGAGGGCATGAATGAGACCAAGAACTGTTCCAATGATACCAAGGGTTGGTGAAAAGCCCCCCAGCTTCTGAAAAAACGTTGCACCTACCTTATGTCTTTCCTCAATATAGGACATCTCAATTTCAAGAATCTCACGAATTTTGTTTGTCTCGAAACCGTCAATTGCGAGCTGTATAGCTTTTTTCAAAAAAGAGTCTTTAATATTGCCAAGTTCTTTTTCAAGACTAAGGAGGCCATTCTTTCTTGACTTCTGGGATAGATCGTAGATCAAATCAATAAGTTCTTGAGGGTTCAGTTTTTTGTCAAAGAGGATGATTTTTATAAGTTTCGGAAGCCCTGCAAGCTGATTAAAAGATGTTGTAATGATTGATGCCCCAAATGTCCCAAATATAACCAAGACCATAGCTGGCAACTGAAGCAGTGATGAAAAATGACCACCTTCCATGAGGAAAGATACCAGTACCGCGCTTATCCCTAATAATAAACCGAATATGGTCGTAATATCCATTGGTTATTGTCCACACAAAAGTTCTTTTTTTAAACGCAAGCGTTCCCTATCCTTGACGAAAATATAGTTTATGAGTAGATCTCTATCTTCCTCGTTAATCACCACAAACCTTGCAATGATTTCACGGTATTTATTTCCATTTACGAGACACTCTTTCCCTCTAATCACCTGTGCAAGGGCAGTTATCTTAGGGTGCGGAAATCGGGGTATAACAATTCGTATCTCCGCATAATCACCTTCTTGTATTTCTAAATCAGTAAAAAATTTAATACCGCTGCCGCTTACCTCAACCTCCATATAACTCGAATGAAAAAGTTCATTTTTTTGAGGTTTATACAGAAAATCAACCAACATGTCGAGCTTTTTGTCGATCATAACTAAGTAGGAAAGGATCTGGTTTTTCTCCTTTTCGTCGCTTGAAATACATTCCTTCATGAAATGCATATCATAGGCTTTATCAATTGTTTGCGTTGGGTTGTATCGGACAGTGTTTTCAAGCTGGAGGAATTCTTCATCGCTGATAACGCGAACCTCAATAGCCAAGCGATCTTTTATTCTGAAATATTCCCTTCTATCGTCCATAGTATCGTCAAACATTCATAACTAAATCTACAAAACAGTCAGCAATCTCAGGATCAAATTGACTTCCTTTAGAGCGGATAATTTCACCCACAGCTTCTTCCCTGGTACGCGCTTTATTGTAAGGTCTATTGGTTACCATGGCGTCATATGCATCACATACAGCAATAATTCTTGCACCTCGTGGTATTTCGTTTTCAGCAATACCATCAGGATATCCTTTACCATCATATCTTTCATGATGGTGTCGGATCATTTTTGCTTCATAGGACAATATTTCAAATCTGTTCATTATTTCTTCGCCATAAACAGAATGGGCCTTAATAATTTCATATTCTTCAGGAGTTAGCCTGCCTGGCTTGAGCAGTATTGCATCAGGTATGCCTATCTTACCGACGTCATGAACAGGCCCCACAACCTTTAACACGTCTTTTTCGTACGGATCTACCTTAAGCATATCGCCGAGAGCAAGGCATGACTGTGTAACTCTTTTGCAATGATCCTCGGTATAGAAATCTCGTTTATTGATTGCCGTTATAAGCGAAGTTAACGTGTGGAGGACTCCTTCAAACAAGCTTTCATAGAGCATTCTGTTTTCAATCTGGGTTGATGCCTTCTCGGTGATCAGTTTGAGGAAGAAAATGTCACTGTCCGAAAAATTGTTCTTATGCCTGCCATTTTTCCCTTTGCCGTTTACTACAACAAATCCGATATTCTCTCCTTTAATAATGAGGGGCAAAAATACCTTCTCATCCATGATATGATATCGTTTCGTTGAACGGGCTGCCCGAATAAGTTCATCAGGGATAGCCAATCTTCTATTCATGAAACCACCGTTTTCGTTTCCTAATTCCTTATAGAGCATCAGTTCTTTATTTTCATTGTCCACAATGTAATACCCACAATACCTTCCATTCATAATCTCGTTGATAATCTGGATCATCCTGTCATAAACATCGTCGAGAATATTAAGGGAATTGAATTTATTGGATATGTGATACATTGTTGTAAGTTCTTGTATTTTTTTCTGTAATTCCCTATTGAGAAGCTCAATCTTTTTCTTGTCTTCAAGAGTATCTAAATATTTCTGCTTTTCGATAAGTAAGCCTCTTTCTCGGGCGACCCTCATCATAACGAGAATAAGCTTGTCAAATTCAAAGGGTTTTATCAGAAAATCCGAGGCACCTTTCTTCATGGCGTCCACGATGAGATTCGGATCGTGATAGCCTGTAATCATAATAACACCGATAGTTGGATTATTTATCTTTATCGAATCAATCAAAGATATGCCATTAATGTCCGGAAGCTTAACATCTAAGATAACAATTTCCAGATCAGCTTTGCTCAGTACTTCAAGGGCTTCTTTGCCTGTAGACGCCTTATATATCTTGCAACCGTTCAATGTTAAAAAATCTGTGAGTATATCGACGATTTCCTTATTATCATCGACTAATAAAACCTTGGAGCCTTCAATCATTTACAAAACCTCTTCATGGACATCATTGGTTGCCTCATAACATCAATCAATAAATAACCTTCCTTTTGATAATTTTCCTATCTCCTTTATCTCAGAGAGAATATGTTCCGTATCTGTCATATTCCTATTCACAGATTCGGTATTCTCAGTTTCAGCTTTATTTTTATACCTCTCGATCTCATCATAAAGTCCTCTTAGTTTCTTGAATAATGAGACGTTAAGTTTCTTTAATACAATTTTGTCTCTTGCATTTTTGACAACCACCTTTAGCTCTTCCATTCTGAATGGTTTCACAATATAGTCGAAGGCCCCCATTTTAACAGCCTCAACAGCTGAATCAAGAGATGCGTAGCCTGTGACAATGATAAACTCTGTTATATCATTTTCTTGTTTAATACTTTTGATCATCTCCATGCCGGAAATCTCCGGCATATTGAGGTCAGTTATGATAAGGTCATATGGAGCTTGGCTGTGTTTCGCAAGGGCTTCTCTCCCATTTGATGCCCCATCTATTTGTCCAGCTTCATCGTGTAAATATTCTTCTAATATCTCTCGAAGCTCCGTGTTATCGTCAACAATCAGGATTCTAAAATTCTCATCGCATTTGATCATATTTTCTCGATCTTTCTACCTTCTGTTCGTTAATCCTGTCATAATGATCTTCTCTCATCTCTTTTTGAGATATCGATACTTCAATGTCCTTTTGTTTCTTGTATCAGAACACTTCCTTCCTCCTTCAATTTTACCTAATATTCTTAAATAGGACTCCTTTTGCTCTCCTAATTTGATAGTCTGATAGTGTCATGGCAATCCTCATATGACTTATCGGAGTGGAATTTTAAAAACTTAAGAACGCTTTCAGCCCGTCTGATCGAAAAAAGCGGGCATTGATGGAATAGGAAACTTTGCAGAATAAGCTTTCAAGCTGTTAATGTGTCGAGAAATGCTGTCAATATGTAATACGATTTTTTCTCTCTCTTTCTCTAACCTTGTCAGTATTTTTCTCTCAATGGAAATCACTTTCTCCACATATTCTGGGCTCAATAAAGAGGACAATTGATCCACCGAGTCGAACAACGCGTTTCTTTCGATTAGAATGGTAAAAAGGGCTTCGTCGCTATCTGAACCCAGGGCATTTCTTGTAAGCCGAAAAAATTTGATACAATTCATCCCTGTTTCTGATATTGACGTATCATAAAACGTAGTTTTGTCTGTCATGGGCTTCATACGTCAGTACACAATTCAGATGAAATCTCTAAATTTTCAATAAACTGACCAGAGCGAGAGATGAGCAATTCAGTTATATTGAGCTTTTTCATAAGTTCGATCTTTTCTCGTTCGAGTCTCTCGCTCAACGCTCCAGAAACTCGTGAAGTAGAATCATCACCATCTTCCTTCAGTTTTTTTCTAATATATCTGAGATTGCCTGTGTTGGGATCGATGCAAAAAGGCATTGTTTCAAGGAGAGCCGACGAAACCATTTTGAAAGTTTTTGCAACCTCCTTGCCGTTTGACGAAATTGTTTCCTTAATTACCTCATTATCAATTCCAAACAATCCATCTTTCATTCGCTTCACGCCTATAGAGGATAGATGTAACAAATCTTCTTCCTCTATAACGTCAGAGGTATCAAGGGCAGAAATGATTATCTCATTGAGCATCCGCAAGCTGCGTTGAATTGTGTCATTATCCGTGTTTGGAACGATGGTATGGTCATTCTTTGCTTTATTGATGATTCGCAAAAGACCATTCACTTTGTCTATAAATAGAACTACTATATTCTCAAGATTATTGGTTTTCTGTATCAATTCCCCTGATACCAATTCCTTACAAACAATTTCAAGTGATTGCATATGTCTTAGAATCGTATTGTTAACTGCCTGTAAGGAATTTTCCTGTGATGCATGGTCGTTAGGATATGAGATAATCTCATGCACACCGGATGTTTTTACTTGATTCAGAATTTTACGGTCTTGAGAAAATAGAACAGTGCCTTGGCAACCTTTCGAATCTCCGTGTACTCTCATTATCTATCCAGATCAAAAGGAAGAACTCCTTCCGGGCTCCCCCTCAGACCAGCGGCAATGTTCAAATTGATATCGATTATCTGGGTAAGTTTTTCAGGCTCCGGGTAGGCTAAAACATCAATCAGTTTTTTAGATACATACCCAGCAAGGAGAAGTATATTCCGTTTTAATGCAACCGGCAACGGGTTATCCTCTCGCGAAGCTTCTGTCTGAAAAACAGCCCAGATTTTTTGATTGTATTTACATGCCTCGCCAAGCCGATACATCTGTTGTTTGTTTGTTAATGCTTCCCAGTCCTTCTGACATTCCCTGAGCAATCGCGCACCTTTCACAAGGACAAAGACCTCGAGGTCTTTCCCTAATAAATTCTCTTTTTCAGCTTTCTTGTATACTTCGAATGGATTACGCATGTTTAAAATAGAAGTCCTTTCCGCAGCTAAGAAGTTTTCTCTCATACTGAACAAGCTCCTTACATGATTTCAAGGCTCTGTAATAATCACCATTTAAGATAAATTTGTTCATCTTGTCTATGGTGTTGTAGCAGCTTGGGGCAGCCTTTACAATATCTTCGGCATCTTTCCAGTATACTTTATGGTATTCAGCAATATTTTCCTTGTCTATATACATAAGCTGGATGCTAAAATAGAGTCTCTTGCACGGTGTATCGACATTCTCCGGTTTGAGAACATCTTTTTCCCGCAATATGGTAACGTTGTTTTTAATTATTAAACGAATACGTTTATCCTCATCATTGCATATAACTGCTCCTCCAATCACTGCCTGTTCCTTTGGTTTTAGAGATATAGTCAACGACATTACTCACCATCCCATGAGATATTTGTTCATCAAAAAAAGTGCATGTTGTATGCCAGTCTAAATATTGATTATGGAAGATGTATTCGATTGATGTTGCACATGTGACTTTGCTACTGCATAGGTATTTAATAATTTTTTGGCGCTGGTTTGAGCCTTTTTTATGTTTCGTTGAATGGCATCTATATCTTCCTGTGTTGGTGTTTGTGACAGTTTATTGATTTTTGTGATATCAATCCTTTCCTCTTGTGCAGCTGCACTCTCTCCAGTAATCTTACCCGATATGAATCTGTTGATCGACCAATCTCCCGATGGGTGAAGCGCTTCATCGATATAGACCTTCAAAACATTAAAGAAGCGGATGAGTCGTTGACGTATGATATCGTTTTTTTCATTCCTGATTTTGTCAATAAGAGTGGACATCTCATTCAGTTTCTCGCTTATGTCCACGATCTTTTGTTCAGTCTGTTCAATATTAGCTTCCAGTTCAACCGTACCTGTACTATCACTGGAATTGAAGATAGATTTTGTTTCTATTTTTTTGATTGGTCTCAACCGATGTACCGCTCTGATATTATCCTCTACAGATCTGTTTCCTATCCCGTCAGCCTTCATGATTTATTAACCGCCTCGGCAACAGACAAAGGGAGGGGCTTTGCCCCTCCCAAGTTTTATTTGCCTTTTATCCAAAGAGCTGAAGTACCTGCTGTGCTGACTGAGATGCAATGCTTAAGGACTGGATACCCATTGCCTGCCTCGTCTGGAGCATCAGCATGTTGGCGCCTTCTTCGTTCATGTCAGCAAGTGTCAGGTTGTCGCCGCCTGTGTTCAGAACAGCGATCATCTCATTCGTAAATTCCTGCCTGGTTGTGACTATACCGAGGCTTGAAGAAAGACTCTTTGCTTTTGCACGTAACGTTGTTACTGCAGCATCAATACTGTCGATTATACTGTTAAGGGCGGTTAGCTCAGCAATAGAACCTGCGGCATCCCAGAAATTAGCGGTTGCCATAGTACTTGCTAGTTGAAGACCGGCAATGTTAGCAGTGAAGCCAGTTACATTGAGATCATCTCCCTTTGTATTGAAGACGACGTTCAGCGTGTCAGCATTCAAAAGGTTGACACCCTTATAGCCACCATCACCAGCGAGAGACTCAAGCTGTTCGATGAGGGTGTTATACTGCTTCACGGCCTCTTCTGCTTCTGTCTGAGAACCGGCTGTCTTTGCTGAATTGATAGTCGACTTCATCTGGGCCAATATGTCTTTGAGCGAGTCAATCGTGTTTGTGGCTGCTTTAATAGTCTGGACTGCCTCGCTCATGCCATCCTTAAACGCCGCGTAATCCTGAGCGAGTTGATAGTGCGCCTGAGCATCAAAGTACGCCACCGGATCATCAATTGATGAATTTACTTTCTTACCACTTGCAAGACGGGCCTGGGTAGTTTCTAATAACTTTGCTGTAGCCTGTAATGACAAAAGGTTCTGGGTCATGCCCGATGTTAATGAAATTCGTGTACTCATAAACTGTTCCTCCTTCTAAGGTTTTTTTCTTGGCATTCTTGCCAACGTTTTTTACGATCCAATATCCTATTTTTTGATATACGTTCTAAAACCTGTTCACCTCCTTCATAATATTTGAATCGTATCATGTTGATGTTGTCGGAATAGATTCAGAAAAACTTAAGAAATAGTCTGGTAGAATGGGGAATCGATATTCGTATTCAGACTAATCGAATTGACTCTTTGCCTTAAAAAATTTGTACCACTGACCTTTTGTTTCGTATTGTTCCAGTCTAAAATTCACGGCAAGCATCATATTTTTTGATTCAGACTGTTGAAGCCCTTCTTTGGAGAGATTGTGCCTTATTGCCTCTGCCACATTGATCGTAAAGTTCCTTAAATAGCTTACCGAACTCTGACCCGTGGCACCCTGTTATCTTGTCCATCTCCAAAGCGTAGGGCAAACCCATGTCAAGCGTCTGAACCGCTTTGTCAAAATCGTTCAACATAACATATGTTTGGGCAAGACCAAAAAATGAGCCGACAAGACGCGCCTTCTCGATAGAATCTTCATTTTTGAAAACTTTGTCTTTACCCAGCAATTCCGTATTCTCTTCAATTGCCTTTTTGTATGATACTTTTGCTCTTTCGTAATCTCCGGCTCTAAAATAAAAAATCCCTGATTCTAAGTGGGATCCGTACTCTTGGTTTGCTTTGTCCAAGATTTTTTTTGTATTAATCTGCTGCGTCTCCCAACAGGCAATCCCTGTATCGCATATATCAAGGAGATGCACAACGGATTGTTTACTAAATCTGCGTCTATCGTCCTTGTCGCAATCCTCCGGCGCTAAATCCACCAGTACTCGGAGGATCTCTTTTGACTCATAAAATCTCTGCTGCTTAATGTAGAGTTCGGCAAGCATCCAGTGAATAGCAAGCGCTTGTTCCCACCGTTTCTTCTGGACGTCTGGATCTATTATCTTGCTAAATTCACCGGCTGCTTGTTCAAGATTCTTTACAGCCTCCCTTACCATACCTGCCTTAGCGTGTATGAGTCCGGCCTGATAATACCTATCCATGGAAGGAATAGTTTCACCGTTTAAAATATCATCTACTTCCAGTTCATTCTCCAAGGCTTTAACCAATGTGTTTAGTCTCATTTCTGTCTCTTCGATGACCCTGATCAACTCTCGATAATAATCGAGAGAATCCTGAATAGCATCGAACGAATTGTCATCATCTTTTTCACAACGGAGATAGTTCTTAATGCTGGAACGGTAAGGCGCAATAACAGCTAAAAGAGGATCTTCAACAATATTCTCCCTTTCTTCTATCTTTTTAATCAATGTCACGGCCTTTCTCTTATGTAACATATTCTTCTCTTTCATTTCTTTTAGCGCGAGGACACATTCAACAATCTCGTTTGCATTGGTGCGGATGAATGTAAATCTTGATAGACCATCGCAAATATGAGTTATAAGACCTTTAAGCTCATAATCTGTTTTCATTTCTCCAAGGGGTACAACGGTGTCGTAAATATTGATGGGGCGTATTCTGCAGTATTCTTCAAGAAAGTCTTTGAGCCGCATTACCGGTATACCATCAATAGGCAGCCCACCTTCCGTTACATTAATTACCACACCTGTAAATTTCTTTGCGAGTCGTTCGAAGGAGGTACGAAAAGTGAGGAATTGACCAGTAGTATAGCGTTCTTCACCGAAGATGTCTTTAACCACAGGGTTCCTCTGTCTGTAATTTTCTACATCATTTTCGCTGTAAAAAAAGCGTGTAACATCGCCGGCATGAAGTTTCTCACGAAATGAGAGGTCCTGGCCCATAAGAGCAATTACACGTGCGCCCAGGTATTCTGCAACTGCAAAAGCCATGTGTGAAACTGAACCTCCTTGTGCCGCAATAAAACCTTTATCTTCCCAAAATTTATGAAGCCATTTCATAACCGGATGCCTGATGGCCGGGTTCAAAAACACGGGACCGGGATAACGAGACGTGATTGTCTCATAATCGACTTCTGCTGCAATAATTAGAGGGCAAAATCTGAGGAGAGGATTATTTTCAAAGGCACGAAAAAGTTTCCGGTTTGCTTCCAACGCGATAATGAAGTCCGGCATGATACCCGCCGGCAGAAGGGTTGGCACAACAACATCAACGGCAACAAGTATGGCTTTTCCTTTTGCCTCCTTTAATAGATGCAGGTTCTTTTCGATAGATGGTCCGGCCGAGATAATAATTGCAGGTCTTTGATGAAAAAGGTTCTTAAGTCTTTTCACCCCTGGAGTTCTCAGTATGATGGGAATATTTCGAATGAATGCATCTGTCCACTCAGCTCCGCGGGATATCCCTGTATAGACAGACGTATCCTTCAACTTTTTTATTTCAGCCACCCTTGTTCTAAATGTTTCATATGCGGATTTGTTGAGATTTACGAATCCGCTTTGGCTTAAAACATAAGAATTCCCTTGAAGTATTTTACGATGGTATGTGTCTATGAAACCAAAGTCTATTTCATCACCTAAAATTATTTTTAGAGAATCAGATGCTAAAATCGAGGAAAAATCCCGCTCTTGTAAGACAGCCTTAAAAAAAACCGGATCAGCCTCATACACAATTAGAACTGCATTCGTTTTAAGTCTTGCATGGAGTGCCTCTGGGTATCCTCCAAGCCCAAACCCTAAAAGCAATATGACAACATCCTGCTGTTCAAGAAGCTCTGCGGCTTTTTTTGGTAACATAGATAAATCATCTGAGTCGTTTATTACGATTTTCTCTTCACGAGTCTTTCTGTAACAAACCTGAAGTTCGCCAGAAAGAGAATGAGAAATTATGATTTTTTCTTTGTCTACACTGGTTCTCTCAAGAATCGTCACAAGATGTGGATGGGTTTTCCTCAACGCCTCAATATTCTGTTTATAGATATCCATTGTTCTCCTTCTTTCTATATGCGACATCATGGTGATTTCTGGTTATTTTAAAGCAAAAAGCGTGCCCTCCATGAGAGATAAACGCAAAATATTGAGCGTTATTCCGATATATGCATGGAGATCACAACCAACCTGCCAACTCGGAAGATTCGTTCATACGTATTCAATCAGAAAATGGCATTGATTTTGCTTTATTCTCTTCTGGTATATACACGAAATCCAAAAGATATGAGCAAACATTATGTTTTGGCGAACTCAAAGCACCATAGACAATACAATATATATGCCGCTCGAAACAGAGATTCGATTTATTATCATGGCAAAAAAATACATGACCTTTCTTGTGTCATAGAATTGACAATGAATAGGATAGACCTGAACAAAAGGAACGAAAGCGAGTATGAGAACACAACAAATTGAATTCTGGTCAGGTGAATTTGGACGGAATTACACTGATCGAAATACAACCGATTATGAGGCATGGAACAGGCACTACATTGAGAAGTATGGCATCTCACGGTTCGATATGAATCATGAGTTTCTTTTGGATTTTCCAAAGAACTTGCGTATTCTTGAAGTTGGATGCAATACTGGCCAACAGATTATAGCGTTACACCAACAGGGATTTAAAAATGTGACAGGTATTGAATTGCAGTTTTATGCAGCCAAATGGGCACGAGATCGAGTACGTGGCATAGCTGTTATACAAGGGTCCGGCTTTGAAATTCCTTTTAAGACAGGAAGCTTCGACCTTGTTTTTACGAGTGGAGTCCTCATACATATCGCCCCAGATAATCTGCCAATTATTATGGAAGAAATGTACAGGTGTACATCAAGGTTTATATGGGGATTTGAATATTATTCTGATGGCTTGACCGAGATTAACTATCGGGGAAACACAGGTTTTCTCTGGAAAGGAGATTATGCCTCAATGTTCATGGAAACCTTCCCTAATCTGACGCTAACCAAGAAAAGGTTTTATCCATACATCAATGACGACGAATTAGGTAATGTAGATTGTATGTATTTGATGGAAAAAAGGACGTAGATTTATGGCCAATTTTCACATACAAAGTTAAAAGAAACTTTTCGTGCTTCATTGAAATTACGTTAGGCGTCTCTGCAAATCTTATTTTATTTAAACCTTACGCAATTATTCTATGAGCGCCATTGTGAACTCAAATTTGCCTTTTATTGTTTTCTCCCAATTTTCTCTTAGAATGGCCATTTCAACGATATCGTGAAATTCGCCATTTTTGTAAATATGGCGCAATCTTTTTCCTTCTATTGACGATCCGTACTTTTGATGTATAGATATGACAAAATCATTCCATGCAAACACTTCAGAGCAGAGTTTATTCAAATTAAGTACTTCAAAAACATAATGGTGAAGACTCAGTTCTACAGACCGCGCTATCCCTCTTCCACGAACAGACTCAGATCCCAAATAATATCCCCACTCACATCGTCGGTTGATTTTATCGATATTATATAGGCCCACGAGCCCAACGTCATCTTCATCAACATTGATGATCCAATATTTTTTTGTTTGGTCATTCTTTATAATTTCATACCATCTCTTTTGATCTTCTAGAGTTAGTTGCGGATCAGTGTACATGTAAATTGTAACTTCCGGAAGCATTCTCCAATGCATTATTTTCTCCAGGTCATCCCTTTGTATTTTCCTAAACCTGAGATTCAAAGCTATTTCTCTCTCCTGTTTGGACATAATCATGCAAGGCTTTAGCAATCAGTTTATTTACAATTCTTCGCGCTCCCTTACCATCAACAAGCTTCTGTCCAAGCACAGACATCTGCCTCCTCAATGTCCTATCGTTAAGATCCTCTAACTGTGATGACAATTTATTCAATAAATCTTGGTCACTAATAGTTCCCGCATATTTAATGACCATAGCATTCTCGAGCATCCTTACTGAATGTAACTGATTGTCGGCAACCCCAATAACGATAGGAGGAAGTCCCATTGCAAGCGCCTCCAAGACAGTTTGTCCTCCCCCAGAGACAAGAACGTCACACTTAGACATAATATGTTTTATTTTTTCAGCGTTTGGAGCTATCTCTATCCTTGTTGTTGATCCTCGGTCCAGTTTTTTAAAATAGTTAATCAAATCGGTCGACTGGGGTCCAAGAACAACATGTTTGCAAAAATTAGGAAATATTCTTCCAAGATGGCCTACTATCTCTCCGAGGATACCACCAATCTCCGTTCCACCTAATGTTATCATGACAGAATTAATGGTTTCTTTGGTAGTTTTAAGAGGGACATTCCAGAACTCCTTCCGGAGGAAGATATATTCAGGGCCCACTAAATAATCAAGTCCTTTGCGCTTCTTATAATTTAAATGCTTCCAGCCAAAACCTCCATTTATCAGAATTCCTCGAGGGTAATCGATTCGGTTTGTATCGTCAATATACACAGCTCCACTGCATAAATCAGATACATCTGTATAAATTTCATGAGTAGCCATATAAGAGTCAATCACAACAATATCGGCTCCTTTTACATTTTCACATAAGGCATTCCAGTTATCTAACCAATTCTCAAGTTTGCAAGAAATATCATCAAGTAGATGTGTTATCGTCTCATCACCGTTTATAATCAAATCAGGTGTCACTCCTGTCTCGATAAAAGCTTCACATAATGCCTTGCAACGTGATACATGGCCGTATCCATAGTTTCTTCCACCCTCTGTAAATACAATAACCTTCATATTATAAGATTCTTACCATCCACCAGTATCATATTTTTCTGACAAAAAATATGATAAACCAAGCGTCTCATAGACCAAAAAACAATTTCAATCCTTTTCCCCCATATCTACTGGATATAGTCATTTCAAATACTTAAAGATTTTCACCCTTATCGCTGATCTACATGCGTATTCATAAGTCATCTATCATTACAGGTTCACCCATTGCAATATTTCGCCTGATCTTGCATCCTTGATACGTCATCCATTCAAGCGCACTAATACCTCGCACAGGTCTCAAAAATTTTACGTTCTCAAGGCTTAATTCCTCACCAGCCTCAATAGTCCTTGATGCATAGACACCCCTCCGAGCCCATTGCCGCTCTTCGATCTCCTCATCTGCTGGTTCCTTGATCCCGTTACCTAATGCTTTCTCTAAATTCCTGATCCTTTGAATCATTATCTTGAATTCATTAATTGTCATTGCAAAAGGGGCATCTGGAGTACCAAGGTTTCTATCAAATGTGATATGCTTTTCAATGATACATGCCCCAAGAACAACTGCTCCCAAGGCTGTCAGGTCATCAGGGGTGTGATCTGACAACCCCACTGGAATACTAAATGCTTGTTTCATGGTCTCTATAGCTTTGAGATTCACCCTTTCGAATTTAGGTGGGTATTTTGAGATACAATGCAAAAGAGCTACTGCGCCAGAGCCGTTTTGACGAAGTCTCGTGATGGCAGTTTCAATTTCACCAGGGTATGCCATGCCCGTTGATACGATAACAGGCTTTCCGCACCTCCCTATCTTCTTAAGGAGTGGGATGAACGTAAGATCACCGGATGCAACCTTAAAGGCGTTTATCCCCATTTCATTCAATACGTCGACAACATCTAGAGAAAAGGGCGTAGTTAAAAACTCTATATCGCATTTTTTTGCATACTCTATGAGCTCAGCATGCCACGAAAGGGGGAGTTCATATTTTTTAATAATATCGTAAGCATCCCAATGTTCACCGTCGGGTTTTAATGGGCTTAACAAGGAGTCAGCAGTATATGTTTGAAATTTTACGCAATCAACACCTATTTCACGACCAGCCTGTATATACTCTTTTGCCAGCTTCAGACTTCCATCAAAGTTGCTTCCTACATCTGCGATGACGTATGTCCTTCCTTTACCTATTTCTTTGTTGCCTATCTTCATTCTTATTATCCTCACAAGTGATGCAAACATTTCTCGAGAATTTTTTTTGCTCGCTTGAGATCATTCATTTCAATAATTTTTAATGCCTCAGCAATCTCTTGCTCAGATGAATCAAAAATCTTTTTTTGAACAATCCTCTTGTTTATGCCTCGGATCCATGGTTTTTCCGTGAAAAACCGGAGGATGTCTTTGGCATCGAAGAATTCATTCTGAAAGTACAGGGTATCAAACAAAACGCACAATAAAGCATAATCCTCTTCAGTGTCTATTGTAATCCTGATCGTAGGATCGTAATAATCTGGTGGCGCATCGAGGGCAATTATTTTAAATACATTAGGATTTGATTTGTATATATAGGGTGTAACATGCTCTTTTTCGTAATCGTGCACTGCATTTATGTATGCCTTCTCGAGGGCTGTAAATGAAAAAACTTCATGATCAAGGCCATGAGGAAACGTTTTTGAGGCAGAAATGTTCACATAATCAGCGTTTAGCAAAAAATATTGCCGAATTGTCTCATCCACCAGAGAGGCATCAATACACGGGCAATCACTTGTGATTCTAACCACTGAATCAAGCTCATATTTTTTTGCAGCACGATAGTACCTTTCAAGCACGTTTTCTTTACTCCCACGAAAACAAAGGACCCCTTCGCGCAACGAAATATCGACTATGCTATCGTCTGCCGTATCCTCTGTTGTGGCCACCACTATGACTTCAATGTTCTTGGATTGTTTAACCCTCCTTATCACTTGTTGCAGAACAGTAATGCCGCTTCCGTAAGGCAACTCAAGGAGAACCTTATTCGGCAGTCTTGTTGACGAGGTACGTGCTTGTATGACAGCGCCAATCATCTTCCTTCAACCTCCCTCATGACTTTCAAGACCGTGCTTACCACGATGTCCCGCTCTATCTCGGTCATTCCATGATATATAGGAATACTGATGGCGCGTTGGTAGAAATCTTCTGCCATGGGACAACAGCCTTTTTGATACCCAAGTTCACGGTAATATGGATGAAGATAGACGGGAATATAATGTACCTGAACCCCAAGCCCCTCTTCTCTCAATCTTGTAAAGATAGCGGTCCGCTTGTCTATAAAATGATCTTTTAAACGAATTGTGTATAAATGGAATGAAGATTGACAATAATCCTGTTCCACTGGAATGTCAAAGTATGAATTACCGAGGAAAACGTTGGTATAATAGTCAGCAATTTCTCGTCGTGTTTCTACAAACCTTTCAATCTTCGACAATTGGGAATATCCCAAAGCAGCTTGTATATCTGTCATACGATAGTTGTATCCTAAAGATTGCATTTCGTAATACCAGTCACCTTGATGGAAAGCATCAGGATTGACAAAATCACACTTGTTCTTGGTGATGCCATGGGTACGAAATGATAGAAGCTTTTTATATATCTCATTATTATTGGTTAGTACGGCCCCACCCTCGCCTGTTGCAATATGTTTTACCGGGTGAAAGCTAAAAACGGTCATATCTGAATACATGCAGCTTCCAATGCGAGTCCATTTATTCCTCTCTGAATTCGTGGGATGATTTTTCCAGTCTGACTGACCAATTTTGATTCTCGCTCCCAGGGCATGACAAGCGTCCTCTATTACAATAAGTCCATAGTTGTCAGCTAACGAACGGATTGCAGCCATATCCGCCGGATGTCCTGCATAATGAACTGGTACTATAAGTTTTGTTTTCGGAGTAATCTTTTCTTCGATTTTTTTTGAGTCAAGATTAGCGGTATCTGGTTCAGTATCCGAAAATACAGATATGCCTCGAAGGTAGAGGGCGGCATTTGAAGTTGCCACAAAGGTTATGGGCGAAGTGATGATTTCATCTTTTTCTTGAAGACCCGCTGCATAATATGCACCATGAAGAGCCGCTGTTCCTGAGGAAAACACGACACAAAATTGTGCGCCGGTGTAATTCGTCAATGCATTTTCAAACCTCGTAATTGAAGGACCTTGGGTGAGATAATCAGATTCTAAGACCGAAACAACTGCGTCGATATCATCTTTGTCAATTGACTGTCGGCTGTAAGGAATTGCCTTATTCACACCCACATTCCTTAATAAACTGTTCAATTTCCCTAACTGTTAACCACTTGGTATTGTTATCGCTTCGATATGAGAAACCGTCTGACATCCTCGGGAACTTGGTGTAACGATGATACTTGTTCCCTCCATTGGCAAACGGAGGAAGTATCACATACTTTTCCATCATATCGATTGTATTTCTTCCATCATCCTCTGACACCAGACTTTCATGAATCTTCTCGCCAGGACGTATACCGACAACTTCATACTCAGCATCTTTTGATATTGCTTTAATAAGATCAAGGATTCTCATACTTGGTATTTTCGGTACAAAGACCTCTCCGCCAACGCTCTCTTCAACTGCTTGGACAACAAGTGCAGCGCCTTGGTCGAGAGTTATCCAAAACCGTGTCATTCTCTCATCGGTTATTGGAAATTTTTTTATTCCATTATTTTTCATTCCATTAAACAGCGGAATAACACTCCCCCTGCTCCCGATAACATTACCATAACGAACAAGAGCAAATGAGGTCTCTTTCGAACCAACATAGTTATTTGCAGCAATAAACAATTTTTCCATGGCTAGCTTTGTGGCGCCATACAGATTTATTGGACTTACCGCCTTATCAGTTGAAAGTGCGATAACCTTTTTTATTCCTCTATCTATCGCTGCATCAATAATATTCTGAGCCCCGAGAATGTTAGTTTTCACTGCCTCAAACGGATTGTACTCTGCTGCAGGGACCTGCTTTAAAGCGGCCGCGTGGATCACATAATCAACGCCCTCGAAAGACCTATAGAGACGTTCCTTGTCGCGTATATCGCCGAGAAAGAAGCGTATTGCATGGTTTGCTTCCGAGAAGTTCTTTGCCATTTCGTGCTGCTTGAATTCATCTCTGCTGAAAATGATTACTTTTTTTGGCCTGTGGTGTTTAAAGAGATATTCTGTAAACCGCTGTCCAAAAGAACCGGTGCCGCCAGTTATCAGGACTACCTTATCATCGAACATTCATTGTCTCCTTTTTTTAATATCAAGTTTCCGTCAAATATTCTATACAGTCCATAACCATTATTTGACACTTTCAAATACCTCATATGGTGATCCGGATAACAAATCCTCCGAATTCCCCTAATTTGAGGCTTTACAGACATTTACCGATGCAATATGTATACCAGTAAGGATTTCGAACACTCCACATGTGTTACTGCGAAAAATAATATTTTTGATATGGTACGAAGATATTATCCGAGGTAGTATAATAGTCCCAATTCTTTCATTTTTGAGACCGAATACATGAGGGCCTGATATGCTGTTGACAAAGAATTATATTCAACGGCAAGTTTCGCAAGGTCAGCGTTGATGGTATTTGATATGATCTCTGAAGTGCGCTGTTGCCGTGCGTCATTTGCCTTTGTCAGGGTTTCCATTGTCTGAAGATTAACACCTACCGAGGCGATGTTCCTATTTACAATATCCAGAGCATCGCTGATTTGCGAGATGTTTTTGTTACTCCACGATGCATTATTACTTATAAGAGCATCCCTTAGGTCCTTGAGCATATCAAAGATAGAGTAATCTTTGATCTCAAATGTGTCACCAAGTGTAAGGTTATCTGTTGTACTGAATGTAATCTTTATTCCTCGGTTTGTTGAATTGACCTCGGATGATCCATCTATATAGACTCCAGAATTGATGTCCACAGGCCCGGAAAACGCAGCCCCATTGACAGAGTACTCATATGTATCCTCATTCAGTATTCTCACAATAAAAGATGTGGTGCCCGTATCGAGATCACTCGTATCGCGGCCACCATTTGCCGTCAACATAGAATCAACATGATTAAAACCAAGTAAATCGGCAGCGCCAGTTGAGGCAGACCAATTGAGAGTTACCATATCGGCCGTGTTGTTAGCGATGGTGAACTTCCGGCTTGATGCATCGTATGCGACTTTATATCCTGACCCTAATTGCGTTTGAATCTCAGACGCGAGTTCAGTACCTGTATAAACGCCCTGTGTTAAAGTGATGGCCGTAGGATTACCGTTTCGGGAAATCGTATTATTGCTGCCATCTACCACAAATTTCAGATCTGTCGTGTTTAGAGATACTTCACCGGTATATTTCGTTGCTTCTCCGCTATATGGATTGACAGGAAGCGCGTAGACTGTTTTCGACCGGTTATAAAATGCATCCTTGCCAGATATGTTATATTGGGCTGTACTTCCTCGGTCAACGTATATCTTATTGCCAGACTCAGAGCCTTCGGCAACCAAAAAGTCAACCGAATAATCAGGGTTTAATCTGAACGGTGCGGAAGTTGATTGTTTGCCCCCAAAAACATATGTATCACCTACGACCGTGTTGCCAAGCGTAACAAGCTGCTCAATAATACCCTCAATCTGTGTAATTGCTGTCTCCCTCAATGCATCATCCATGGAACCGGAAGCGTGATTTATTGCAACTTCTTTTGCCTGCGCGAGGAGGTCACCCATTGTACTAAAACAGGTGTCATACACCTTCCCGAAGGTTGTCACACGCTGAATATTCCTGTTAAGCTGTTCGTACAAGAGACTCTCAGAATTTAAGCTGACATATGTTGAAAATGCGATTGGGTCATCAGAAGGGCGATTAACCTTTTTCTGACTCGCAATCTGTTCCTGAACGCGGTCAAGGCTGCTCTTCACAGAATTGAACTGATACAGGAAGAGATCGTATTTAAACCTATCCGTTATCCTCACCGTGCAACCTCTAAGAGATTTTGAAACATCTCATCTGCTATTGTGATAAGCCTCGCAGCAGCCTGGTAGGCATACTGATATTTCATAAGCTTTGTCAATTCTTCGTCAATCGATACGCCGGATAGACTCTCTCTTTGCTGCTCCATGATCTTCATGGCGCTCTCCTGATGAGCTGTCATTGTCTGGGCATTTTGGGTTAAATTCCCTATTTCACCCATCATAGTTGAAACATATGTGGTTAGTCGTGTGGTCTCACCGCCTATCGCTAAATCCTCGCTGATGAGCGAGGCTATTCTGAGTGCATTGTCATTTCCCGATGTATCGTCTTCTGATGAGGCAGCTGCAATGTACCTAACATCAGTGCTAACTTCAACACTCAAGGCCATGCTACTGGCGTAATTGCCCGAAGTGGGCTCGCTAAAAAATGCGATATTGGTAGTAGGAGGGTTTGTGAGGCTATACCCTTTACGATGAATACTATTCACCTCTGTTACAATTGTCTGGGCCAGACTGTTCAAATCCGCAATAAATCCATCCCCAAGGTATTTGTCTCTCATATCAATAAGAGCTTTCATTTCACCTGAGCTAATGGTATTGCTTAAATCAGTAAGATTCCCTTTGCCATCGTTCCATGCAACACTGCTGAATCCAGTACGAGCATCTTGATGAGCCTGAAGTTGCCATGAGCGATTTCTGTCCACAAGAGATCGGCCACTCTCAGTCATGACAGTTAATGAACCTGTCTCGTCTTCAAATGAAATAACTTTCATCTTTCCTGAAAGCTCTTTCAGTAATTTGGCGCGTTGATTAAGGTAGTCGCTCGCTTCGGTCGTGGAGGAGGCCCCTAACGCGACAATTTTCTGGTTAAGATCAGCTATGGAAGCCGTGAGCCCGTTAATCTCGTTTAACTCTTCCCGAACTCGTAAGTCTAACTCCCGCTGAAGTCCGGTTAGTTCACTGTAGAGATTTCTAAATGTACGTGCCAGGTTTTCACCTTGGGTGGCAAGACTACTCCTACTGGCAAGATTTGTCGGGTTTGCCGAAAGTTCCTGCCAACTATTGAAAAATGCAGTTATATTGGCGGCAAGTTTTGAGCTGTCCTCATTAAGGATGCTTTCTATTCTTTCAAAGTACGTAACCTCTGTTTTTTGTTGCTGCAAATCGGTGTTTCTCGATGCTATTGAGGTCTCAAGGAACCTGTCAAAATATCGAACAAAACCGGCAATCTCAACTCCATTACCCAAAAGGCCATAATCGGTAGGAATCAGCGGTGCCTCTCTCAAATCAGGGTCAAGCCTGCAATATCCCTCTGTGTTCACATTTGCGATGTTATTAGATGAAATTTGAATAGAGGTCTGGTGAACGAACATTGCACTTTTAGCAATGTTCAATATCGATGCTATGCTCATCTATATCTCCTTTGATAACAAGAGGGATATTTTTTCTCTTTTTGCACCGTACGTAGTCTTGTTCAGAAATCCGACTATGTTGTCAATTGAGGACTTTACATGATCCATTGAAAAAGAGAGAAGCTTCATGTTCTTTTCTAAAGCAACCTTAACTTCTTCCATAACATGATGAATTTCGCTTCGAAGCGGTTTGAAGGATTCACTCTCTATTAAAGATTGTCTGTCTGAACCTTTGCTGAGAAAGGATTCTTTCTCTGTTTCCAAATATTCAAGCCTTCTCAGTATCTCTTCTTTTCGATTATTCTCTCGGATAATACCTTCAAGCGAAAAGGAGATAATTGCATCTCGTTCTTCCTTAAGAACCTTGAGAAACTGTCTCAATGTGTTCAATTCGTTTTTTGTTATCTCGATAAGGAATTGTTCGCTCATAACTATAAAATTTGATCAAGTAAGTGGTCTTTCAGAATGCTTTTCGCCACGAGCTGGCCCTTGATGTTATATGTTTCAGTCTGAATTGCTTCCCGGATGCTATCTACTTTTTCCTGTCTTATGACAGGCTCTGCCTTGATCTTTTCTTTTATCCTGTTTATCTCATTTCTTTTTGCAGATAGTTCTACCGTGTCGGATATACCCCCACTGTGTCGTTTCTGAACATCTGCCTCCTGAGAGATTTTAACATTCTTTGACTTTGCGAGGCCCTCAAGCAGACTGTTTTTTACTTCATTATTAATTTTCATGGTATACCTCCTCTATTGCTTACCCCTCTTATCGCCTATTTTTCTTAAAACTTAACGCCTGTTCTCTCGGAATATCGCAAAAGCATCTCTTTAATTCCTATGCCCTTATTCTTTGCAAGAAACTGGCTTACTTTGTCATAGATAATTGACATATAGGTTTCTTCCATATAACCTTTATCCGATAATTTTGTTGTTTTATCAAGTTCCTTTAACATATTAAAAATAAAAAGTGCTTCAAAATCTTCAGCAATTTTTTCATATTTTTCTGTATCATTTTTTGAGGATTGCTGCGTATTCTTCAGATCATCGCTGCGCTGTAATAAACTATGATCAAGAATGGATTTAGTTAACTTTAGCGTTTCGCTCACGGATATCACCATCCTCATTAAATTACTTCAAGCTCAGCGTGCAAGGCGCCAGCTGCTTTAATAGTCTGAAGAATTGTTATAACATCACGCGTAGAAGCGCCACTCGCATTCAATGCAGACACGAGCTCCTTTAGAGATATTCCTTCCTGCATAATCATCCATTTGCCTTTTTCCTCTTCAACCTTCAGTTGCGTATCAGGTGTTGCCACCGTTTGTCCGCGCGCAAAAGGGAGAGGCTGGCTTACTTTTGATTCTTCCTTAATTTGAACTGTAATGTTTCCATGGGAGACAGCTACGGTTGATATTAATATATTTTCGCCCATAACAACAGTTCCGGTTTTTTCATCCACCACTATTTTTGCTGAATTGCTCGGTTTAACATCAAGATTTTCTATAATTGAAACAAATTTTACCGGATTGGATTTCATTTCTTCTGGGGTCATGACGCTTACAGTGCCACCATCTTGAGCTACGGCTGCACCTTTAAATGCTTCGTTAATCTTCTCCGCTATCCTCCTCGCATTCGTGTAGTCAGGAATTTTTAATGAAATGACCAGCGAATCATTTTTAAAATCCTCATAACTGATTTCACGTTCTATTGTCGCACCATTAGGAACACGTCCGACAGTGGGATGGTTCTTTGAGACGTTTGCTCCGTTGCCAGTTGCAAGATATCCACCTACAACAAGAGGTCCCTGCGCTATAGCATATACTTCACCGTCAGCACCTCTGAGTGGTGTAAGAAGCAAGAACCCACCTTCAAGGCTTTTCGCATCACCGATTGATGAGACTATGGCATCGATTTTGTTTCCAACCTTTCCAAAGGGCGGTAAATCTGAGGTAACGGTAACTGCCGCTATGTTATTTACCTTCGTTTTATTTGGATCAACCCTAATTCCCATCTTTTCAAGCATATTTGCAAGGGATTGGTTTGTAAAGATTGTATTCGCTTTGTCTCCCGTTCCTTTTAATCCCACAACAAGACCATAACCAACAAGTTGATTAGTTCTTATTCCATTGATATTCGCAATATCCTTAATTCGGGCAGCATTACTTTCATTCGCACCAGGAAAACTGAAAAGAAAGAAGGTCGAAATGAATACAGCAACACATGCGAATCGTTTGAGCGCTAAACAAAAATATCTTAATAAATTTTCTCTAACGTTTCTAAATGACGAAAAAATATAATCTTTCTCCATTATGTCACCTGTATTTCACCGTCAAAATGGCCATACGATATCGAATAACCTTGTCATCCATCCAGGTCTTTGTTTCTCACCAATGACACCAATACCAGTATATATTACCTTTGCATCAGCAACCTGCGTTGAGTATACTGAATTGTCATAGGCAATATCCCTTGGTCTTACAACGCCCTGCAAAAGGATTTCCTTCTTTTCGTTATTAATGTAAATTTCTCTTTTCCCCTCTATTGCCAGGTTTCCGTTTGGCAAAAGATCAACCACTTTGGCAGAAATGGTGGCGCTCAAGGAACCGGTTCTTGTCGTTTCACCTGTACCGGAAAAAGTATTATCTGTATTCGCTTTTATAAGGTTATCCTTACTTATATTTTTACTGATTTTTGAAAACTTTGCGTCTAACCCAAGAAAGTTACTGATTCCAGCATTTATCTCGGAGTTTCTCCCTGTATCAGTTGTTGCCTTTTCTGTGGCTGCCGAAACTTCGGTTATTCTGATGGTAATAATATCTCCAATTCCTTTTGCCCGTTGATCAATAAAATAATTACTGGCTGTGTTTTCGCCTCTCCAAATAGTTCCTTGGTTTGTTCCCTGCCTGACTTTACTCGAATCTTGTTTGGAATACTTAAAGGTATTGTCCAATACGAAGGGTTCATCTTTTATGCGCGATTGTTCTAAATTGGCAACTGTATTACACCCAACACTTACAAGAAAACACAATGATATTAAGACAAATACTTTCATACGATCACCTAAAAAGATACAAGAATCTTATCACCGGAAACAACCCTGCCAACAATTTCTCTGTCAGACGACAAATTTTTGACACGAATGGAATCGCCCAATCTGCCCTTTTCCATTGCCTTACCCTTTGTCTGCACGAAAAGTTTTTTGTTTTCTACGACAATATCGATTATTTCTCCCTTGTGGATGACAACCGGATCATCAATGATGGAATATGATATAACTGTTCCTTCTACGACATCTTTTTTCAAAATACGCCCTGTAATATCTTCTAATCTTGAAGGGTATTCCCGTCTATTTTCGTTGAATTGCGTTGCTCTTTCTGTTACTGATCCTGCTCTTATCACATCACCTTTTTTTCCATTATAGTTCAAGACAAAAATCTTGGTTTTTCGTATTAACCGAAACGGTATATAGAGACTTCTGTCTCTATTGGTTTTACTGTCAACAATTTCAACCAAGCAAACGCCATTCCCTTTTGCATCCGGTGGCTTTGCAAAGTTTATGTTCGTTACATTTGGCCTACCTTGTAAAACGACGGGTATCTTCCCAAACCTAATTTGTATATCATCATCTTCGCTGTATATTTTCTGGATAAAATTTCTAATCTTCGATTCTATGAACGAGCGATCTTGCGAATAGGCATTTACTCTCATAAAAAAAACAATCATCAAAATACATACTGGGAGTACAAGCTTCTTTGTCATTGTATCACCTCAAAGATGATCACGGACATCTATTATCTCCTTATGCTGGTAGCCATCTGAAGCATTTCATCTGCTGCTTGAATTGCTTTTGTGTTTACCTCATAGGCTCTCTGGCCGATGATGAGATTGATCATCTCCTGCATAACGTTTACATTGGACATTTCGATATATCCCTGGAGGGTTGTACCTAATCCATTCTCGCCAGGTCTTCCGGTTACGGGAGTTCCGCTTGCCTCTGTCTCAAGAAAAAGGCTTTTCCCCATCGCTTTAAGGCCGGCAAGATTTTGGAAGGTGGCCAGCTCTATTGTGCCAATCTGCTGGGGTGCAGTTGTCCCCTGTACAAGCGCAGAAACAGTTCCATCGGCTTCAATCGAAAGACTGGTCGTATTCTGCGGTATGGTAATATTTGGCTCGAGCGGGTAGCCATCAGAAGTTACAATTCTTCCTTCAGAATTTCTTTTTAACGAACCAGCCCGTGTGTATGCTTTATCCCCAGAAGGAAGGGTTATCTGAAAAAATCCATTTCCTTCTATGGCAATATCGAGCTCATTTCCTGTCATCTGATAATCACCCTGGAGAAATACCTTCTGGACGGAAGCCAACATTGCTCCATGCCCGATCTGGATACCAACCGGAATTTGGTTTCCTCCTTCGCTCGTAACCCCTTGAAGCCTCAAGGTCTGGTACATTAGATCTTGAAAATCCGCCCTACTCTTTTTATATCCATTTGTGTTCACATTTGCGATATTGTTTGAAATTACATCAAGGTTAGACTGGTGAACATTCATGCCGGTTCCTGCAGTCCATAATGCTCTGATCATTGTAACCTCCTATAACTTTGCTAAATCGATGAGTTGGCCTAAAACATTATCTAAAGACTCACCGATTTTTGTATATGCCTCATATGCTCGTATCGTATGTATCATCTCTATCATCTCACGCATTATGTCAACGTTCGAGGCTTCATAATATCCCTGTCTTACGGTAGAATTTTCAGGAGTTATCTCTACCGCCCCTTCCTGTGTGTTTGTAAAAAGGTTTTTTCCATAATTCCGGAGATACCGTTTGTCCTCAAAATCAACAATCTTTATTGTATCAACAAAACTTTTACTTTCGGATGCATTGCCTACAAAAACAGATCCGTCGTTTTCAACGAAAAATTCTTGTCCATCAATAATTATTTCTCCGCCTTTTCCAAGAACAGGGTCACCATTTACCGTAACGAGCTTCTTCTCCTGATTGATGGTAAATTTTCCATTTCTCGTATACATAGGCCCGTCTTTTGTTACAACAACAAAAAAACCATCTCCCTCTATTGCTAAATCGAGGTTACTCCCTGTTTCAAGTAAGGGAGCTGGGGCGAAGTTTACATAGGAATCATACATACTTACAAAGGTATTTTGCAGCATTCCGTTTCCGCTTTCATCTTCGCCTGTAAAAGCATTAAAAACGGGCCGTGAAACCTTGAAGCCTGGTGTTGATACATTTGCAATATTGTTAGAAATGATTTCAAGACGCCTGCTATTTACAAATTTTCCGGAGAAGTTGCTGAAAAGACCATTTAGCATAGGAACCTCATGTGTCAAAATTTTGCAATCCTTATGCCAGGAATGTCTAACCTTCGTTATTCGATGCTCTACAATTCCTTTTCTGTTTTTGTTCTGCGAAAAGACTGGATAATTCGTGATTCAAGGATTTTATTTCTATATTGTGAGAAATGAGAAGGCTCTATACTGTTCAGTATTGAGTTTGATAGATAGGAAAAATTTTCCTATATCGGCAATTTTTTCATACAATAATATCTATCGTGGTTTCTTTTTGTTTAGGAATTGATGTTCCTTCGGTTTCCCCTTCATGCTGGTGTGAATTTTTTTGTAATTTCCCCCTGAGGTATTTTCCTTTACCCTTTTCTTCGGTGAATCCTTTTCGTTTCAAATGTAATTGCTCCTGAGAAATAGACATTTTTTGATCTAATGCTTTAACTTGGCTCAATAAATTGACATCAAAAGTGTCCATTGTCAGTTTTTATAGGTTAGTTCATTTCAAACTTTTCAATATCTTTCCTATCAGAGGATGAAAATAGTTTCTTCAGTTCCAAAAGAATGAGCAAACGATTATCAAGCTTGCCAACGCCTTCAATATAATCGGAATCAACACCGCCAACAATTGACGGTGCCGGCTCAATAGTATTTTCCGGTATTCTTAAAACTTCCGAAACTGAGTCGACGATAAAACCAAGGACAAGTCCATCGAGTTCAACAACAATTATCCTTGTTGTTTTTTCCAATCCTCCACCACCATTATCAAAACCCAGTTTTTTTCGTAAATCTACGATTGGTATTATTTTCCCCCTTAAATTTATGACTCCTTCGATAAAATCCGGAGCGTTGGGTATTCTTGTGATGTCCATCATCCTGTTTATTTCCTGAACCTTAAGAATATCAACGCCAAACTCCTCATTCCCCAATTTGAACGTTACAAGCTGTAAAATTCTCCCTTCATTCATATGCTCTACCCTCCTTAAATTCTTATAATCTAATCGCTGAAAATTATGGAAACTTAAATATTTTCACTGTATCTTATCTCAACCTCTTTGCAACCGATAATATTATTGATGGAAATCACTGTTTCATAAAGAGGAGTATGCATAAAAAGTACCACTTATGTGCTTCCTTATGCCTTGGAGCATAATGACCAAGAGGGAATAATCATGGAATTGAATAAAGTATTTATCGGTAGGCAGCCAATAATAAATAGAAATAAAAAGATTTTCGGGTACGAACTACTTTTTCGAAAAAACATAGCTTCTGATGTCGAAATTCTGGACAACATTAAAGCAACAGCAAATGTTATCGTGAATGCTCTGAATAATATTGGTCTCAAGAGACTAATTGGAGAAAAAAAGGGCTTTATCAATGTTGATGCGGAAATTCTTGAAAGTGGTATTTTTGACCTTCTTCCTAAGGAAAATATGGTGCTTGAAATTCTTGAAACCGTAGAATTGACAAACAATATTGTTGATCTTTGCAGGAAGTTACGAAAGGAAGGATATCAACTTGCCCTTGATGACTTCATTTACATCGAACCTCTTTCTCCAATAATGAGTGCTACAAATTATGTTAAGATTGATCTCCCCATGTATAATAGGCAGTCGCTTGCAGAAGTTGTTGATCAGCTAAAAAAATATCCCATAAAGCTTATTGCTGAAAAGGTAGAGACGAAAGAAGATTTTGAATTCTGCTCCGCTTTGGGCTTCGATTATTTCCAAGGTTACTTTTTTGCAAAACCTTCTGTTGTAGCGGTAAAGTCACTCTCACCCGCTCAGCTGGTCTTGATCGAATTATCGAGATCTCTTTCACGGGAAGATGAGTTCTCCTCTATTGAGAGATTATTTAAAAAAAATCCTGAATTAGACTATAAGCTTCTTAAGTTCATGAACTCTGCTGCATTTTACACCGCAGAAAAGATTACATCTGTACGACAATCTCTTGCTTTGCTCGGTTATCGCAATTTGCAAAAATGGGTCACACTACTTCTTTTCGCCGAAGAAGGTGGGGATTTCAGATCAAGCCCATTGCTTGAGCGAGCTGCTTTGAGGGGACGAATCATGGAGCTTCTTGCGAAGAAAATATCGAACGATCCTGTGACAGCTGACAGCGCGTTTATGGCAGGGGTTCTGTCATTAATTGATATTCTTCTCGAGGTTCCCATAGCGGATATCCTTAATGAATTCAATCTTTCTCAGGAAATTAATAATGCACTGATCAACAGGGAAGGTTTTCTTGGTACCTTAATTCTGATCGTTGAAATGTTGGAACAGGAAAAGTTTACCTCTATTCAACAAATGTTATCAAAATATAATGCAACCCTTGAAGATCTCTTCTCAATCGAAATTGATGCCATCGTGGAATTCGAGACAACAAGAGATAGTGAAATATAATTGTTCACATACCCCCTATTAATTTAATGATACCTGATTAAAGGCTCTTACAGGATTGAGGCCTCTCCTCAAATTACCGTAGTGCTCAATAATTGCAGGCAGGTCGAGGATAAGAATTACTTTCCCATCTCCTCGAATTGTTGCACCACCAACTCCATTGATGTTTCCAAGAAATTCTCCAAGAGGTTTCATGACCACTTCTTCTTGACCAACAACAGAGTGGGCTTTAACGCCAATTATTTTTTCTCCTATATTGCAAACAACAATATAGCCATCATCAATACGACTCTCAACAGAACCAACAATCTTAGAAAGATCAACAATAGGGATTACCATGTCTCGCAATATAAGGGCTTCACTTTTATCTACAGGTTTGATAAGACCATCTCGAAGTTTGACCAGTTCGGTCACCGTGTTGAGTGGGACAGCGAACAACTCTTGATTAACCTGAATAATCAGTGCTCTCATGATAGCGAGAGTCAAAGGTAATTTTATGGTAAGTTTTGTCCACTTACCTTCTTCAGAATCGATGTATACCTGACCGTTCATTTTTTCGATATTTGTCTTCACAACATCCATTCCAACGCCTCTCCCAGATACATTGCTGACTTTTTTTGCCGTACTGAGACCAGGTATGAAAACAAGACCCATTGCCTCTCGCGCCGACAAGCCACTAAGTTCATTTTCGCTCATGAGCCCCTTTTCTTTTACTTTATCTTTTACCGCCTGCACATTAATACCTTTACCATCATCAAATATCTCTACAATTATCTGGTTACCTTCATTGAATGCTTTTATAGAGAGAACTCCCTTGGGGTTCTTCCCTTTCTTTTCCCTCTCATCAGGCGCTTCAATCCCATGATCAACAGAATTTCTGATTATGTGTATGAGGGGGTCATGCAAGGCCTCAATAAGCGAACGGTCCAATTCCGTACTTTCACCCTCTATTTTTAACTCGATTTTCTTTTTAAACTCTCCTGAAAGGTCCCGCACAAGACGAGGAACCTTGTTGAAAAGCTTGCCAATAGGTACGAGTCTCGCCCTCATTACAGCAAGCTGGAGGTCGTTGGTCACTGTTTCAACATAATTGGTTACATCACTAAGACTATCAAAAATCCCGTTATTATAAGATCCCTTCCGCGCAATGCTATCCAAAAGTATCAATCGGTTTTTGCCAAGAACGAGTTCGCCTACAAGATTCATTAGTTCATCAAGCTTCCTGACATCAATCCTGATGGTCTGCTCTTCTTTGTGCGCCTGCTGCTTTGCTAAAACATTATTTAACTGCTTTTCCGTGATAAGTCTCTCTTCTACAACTATTTCACCAAGCTTTTTATTACCTTCTTGCTTCTGTTTCTCAAGCAATTCTTCACATTCTTTATTGGAAATAACACCCTCATCTACAAGTATCTCCCCAAGTTTTTTGCGGGCGTCAGCTTTATTGAGGATCTCCAATTTTTTTATCGTATAACTTACATCCCGGTCTTCTGCGCCTTTTTCCCGAATATCTTCTATCATCAGTTTCATCAGATCCAAGGCTTCGAGCAAGGTATCAGCAATTTCTTCATCTGGTTCTATCTCTTTTTTTCTGATTCTTCCGAGGACATCCTCGGCTTTATGAGAAAGGTTCGATAAGGTATTAAATCCGAGAAAACTTGAAGTTCCTTTTATTGTATGAACGGCCCGAAATATCCCATTAACCATTTCATCGTCGGGGTTCTTTTCTATTTCCACTATGTCTTGGACAACCTTTTCAATAAGTTCGTTTGACTCCACAATGAAATCATCTATGATCTCTTTCATTTCGTCATTTTGTGATATCTTTTCATCCATTTTATTCTCCCTTTAATAGGCTCTCAACCTTATAAATAAGGAAATTTGGCTGAACCGGTTTATTGAGAAAGAGATTAACCCCCGCGAGAAGGGCATCGCGTTTAAGGTCATCATCTTTTGTTGTTGTAAGCATAATTACAGGTGTATCCATGTGATAGTAATTACTCCGAAGATTCTTTACAAACTGTATACCATCCATATTTGGCATATTAAGATCAACAATGATAAGGTCTGCATCAAGATTACCAAGTTTCTCCAATGCGTCCATCCCATCTTCTGCCTCTGATACGATATAATCTTGTTTATTGAGAATATATCGTATCAATTTGCGTATCGTGGATGAATCGTCAACAATAAGAATCTTTTTCATACACTATCCCTTCTGGTATGCAATCGTTCCAGGGAATATGAGAGGCTTGAATGCTCTCGAGATATTATGGAGCGATTCCGCGTGACCAATAGTTAGATATCCCCGTGGTTTCAACGATTCATAAAGTGAGTCAATAACCTTTTTCTTCATCTTCTCGTCAAAATAAATAAGAACATTCCTGCAGAAAATGAAATCCATTTGTCTATACATCTTGTACATATTCGTATCCATGAGATTCATAAAATCAATCTTAACGTGTTTTTTGACATTGTCCTTAAGTATGAAGATTCCATCTTTTTCAATGAAGTATTTTCGCTTAATCGACTCATCCATATTTCGAACACTATATGTATTATAATGTGCTTTTTTTGCTGACTCTAAGGCCTTTGTGCTTATGTCTGTCCCAAAAATTGTGAAGGGAATATTTTTTTTAAAATTTTCTATCATCTCAAGGAGCATAATAACGAGTGTATACGGTTCTTCACCTGTAGAACATGCTGCACACCATATGCGGATAGGCATTGAGAGCATTCCGTTCTGCATATAATTCTTCTGAACAATAACTTTAAAAGCATCGAGCTGTGGAGGGTTCCTGAAAAAACTGGTCTCGTTTGTGGTAACTACATTGAAAAGATTAACAATTTCATCTTTTATCTTATCGCCTCCGTACTTTAAGAAGTAATAATAATCTTCAAAAGTACTGAAACCCAGATCGGTCAATCTGTTGGAGAGACGGCTCTCGAGAAGATAGGCCTTATTCTCCGCAAAATAAATGCCCGACTTTTCATATATATAGTCTCTTAGAAGGATAAACTCTTCTTTTGTCAAAATGTTGCCTTCCTTTTCTTAAGAATCTCTCAAGTATTTCATTACAAATTCAGCCGTTGATCGAACGTCGTCATCCTTGTGCTTTGTTAACGGCTTCACAAAAACAACCGCTTTTTTGTCTTTGAGATCACTTAAGGCTTTGAGGCTACCTATTTTGATTAGGTTGCTTTCATCATGAAGGCCGTTAATAAATAACTTGATGAGCGAGGGGTCTTCAAATGATCCAAGAGCAAGCAAGGCATAGTACCGCGTCCATAGACTCTTATTTGTATTAGAAAAGATTTTGTTCAGCACTGGTTTGAACTGGACGAGTCTCTTTTCTTTGATGATCTTTAATGTTTCGTGAGGAATATTATCGCCCTGCAGAAGCTTTTGAAAAATTGTTGCATATCGTCCATCATCTATGAAGGTACCAATTATGGTTACAATGGCTTGCTTGATGTCGTCTTCTTTGGATCGAAGCAATCTCTGAATTAGCGGAAAATTATCGTCTCCACTGATATTCTTTGCAACAGCTAAATATACTTTTTTATCCTCCAATGAATCACTGTCTACGAATTGTCGAAGCAACTTTATTGCCTCATTATAATTAAGATTAATCAATGTTTTAACAGCGTTAACTCTCACATCCATGAATCCAGATTGTGAAAGATCAATTATTTCGTCCTCCAGCCCCTTAAGGTTCATAACGCCTATTGCATTAACAGCGAAACTTTTCACATGACCATCCTCGTCCTTTACTGCCTCCTTGAGAAGATCATACCCTTTCCCCTGAACAATCATTGCAGCATTTTTCACTATTTCTCTTTTTACCAATACAGATGACTTAAGAAAAGAAGCAAGAAGTACATTTTCTGGGATACTCACCTTCTCTTGTGCACAGGCCTTGATAATGACCATAGCGTATTGATCTCCGTTGCTCAAATATTCTTTTATGTCGTTCTTCCATATCTGAGAGAGAGAAGAAAAAAGCTGTAAAATTTCACTAAATTCTGGTTCGTCAGGATCCATTTTTATGAGTATTTCAAGCAAAATATCGCATGTCTGTTTATTTTTGAAGTGAATCATCAATTTTAAAATAGGAATAAGCTCTGTCTTGTCAAAAGCAACATATGGTAAGAGATGCTCAAAAAGATCTTGTCCGATGCTTTGTTTTAGACGGAGAAAAAGTTTTTCATTTCCCTGATGAATGATTACTTCTATATATCTTTTCCGTTTCTTTTTACTCCACCCCTTGAGAATATCGAACATTCTATTCAAAATTTCATCATCTTGGAATTCCATAAGAGCTTCACATGCTGCAAGCGATAAGTCTTCTTCACTATTCTGGAAGATTTGGAGGAGTTGATCAGCAGCCGCTGGATGCTTGATTTTACCGAGGCTGCATATTGCTGAAAAAACAATCCACTGATCTTCATGAAGCATACCCAAAAGAGCTTTTACAGCTCGTTCATCAGTATTAAATTCACCAAGAGCAATAACAGCGGCGTTCTTCACGTTTTCGCTTTCATCACCAAGAGCTCTCAAAAGAAATGGTATGGTCTCCGGATTCTTCATACTCGCCATAATCTCGCATGCATAGACCCTTATATCTTCGTTTTCATCTTCAAGAAGCTTATCAATAGCTGCAATATTTGCATGACCTATTTTTTTGATTACCTCAACCACTGCCATTCTCGTGGGGGTATCCTTTACTTGAAGAAGAGGAAGGATACGTTCGACTGTTTTTTTATTTGGTCGGCTAATTAAGTATTCAATAGCCTTTTCTCTTTCGAAATCATCTCCTTGTCGAATTGCATGCACTGTTTTCTCTAAGCGTTTGTTGGCGGCATTACGAGTCGCCACATACCTTTTCAGTTTTGTTCTCATAGCACTCGTATAATCTCCTCAGAGATTTTTTCGATTGGTAAAACAACATCAGCAATATTTGCATTAATTACAGCCTTTGGCATTCCGAAAACAACACATGTTTCTTCATCTTGTGCAATTACAAGTCCGTTCCTTCTTTTTAATTCCTTTAACCCAACCAAACCATCACTACCCATTCCAGTCAGAATGACTCCTATCGCGCTTGAATCGTATACATAGGCAGTAGAAAGCATCAGATGGTCAACTGACGGCCTGTAAACATATCGAGCATCTTTGGTAAAATCAACAGTAACGTCTCTTCCATTTTTTTTCAGACCCATATGAACATCTCCAGGCGCAATCAAAGCAACCCCTGGTCGTAAAGGCTCGTTATCTTCTGCCTCCTTAACCTCTATCTGCGTGAGGCTGTTTAATCTTTGTGCGAAAGATTGAGTAAATAACTTTGGCATATGTTGCGCTATAATAACAGGAACAGGAAAATTTTGTGGAAAGCTCGTTAGTATGTGCTGAAGTGCAGGAGGACCACCGGTTGATGCACCTATGGACAGCACAGCATGTTTGTTTTTTTTGTCCCTATTCATCGAGATTGGTTTTTTTATCAGTTCAAGTCTTCTTGTGAGGAATCTCGCCCTCCTTTTCGCAACATCTTTAATTTTACCGATAAGCTCTGATTCTTTTGAGGCCATACCCAAAGGACCCTCTGAAATATCTTTTGTCATAAAATCACAGGCACCAAGGTTGAGGGCCTCCATAGTAATATCTGCACCTTCTTTTGATAAAGCACTCAAAACTATGACAGGTAAAGGATTACTCGCCATTATTCTCTTTAATGCTTCAATCCCGTTCATCACTGGCATCTCAATATCCATAGTAACTACATCGGGTTTAGCTTTTTCAATCTTCTCAATGGCTTCCTCTCCATTAGCGGCAGTTTCCACGACCTGGATATCTTTATCCTTCTCAAGCATCCTCGTAAGTATTTTTCTCATGAATGATGAATCATCAACAACAAGCACACGTATCATGTATTCCTCTCCTACCCTCATTGGTTCCTTGAAGATACTTAAGCACTTCATGAAATGAGGGCATGTCTTTTTTATCGTATAACAGCAAAACGAACTTTAATTCTTGAGATGCTTTCTCATGGATGCCCTGAGGTTCATAATGGCTTGAGAGTGAATCTGGCATACCCTCGCCTCAGTAATGCCAATTGTACCTGCAATTTCTTTCATATTAAGGTCTTCGAGATAATAGAGACTGAGAACAAGTCTTTGTCTTTCAGGAAGTCTTTCGAGTTCCTGCGTTAGAATTCCTTCAATCTCATGAAACTGGGCATATTGTTCGGGATCATCGCTCTCATCAATTACATACTGTATAATCCTGTCTCTGTCTTCTCCTGAAATTTCTGACATCCCTTCTATACTAAGGATTGATAGGTTTCCATAATCTTTGAGCATAGTCAGGTAATCGTCAGGATCCATGTTTAATGCTTCTGCAACTTCTTCCTCATCTGGATACCTACCAAGTTTGTTCTCAAGCTTCCTTATAACTTCCCCTATTTTCTTTGCCTTTGACCGTGCACTCCTGGGAAACCAATCCCGAGACCTAAGCTCATCTATCATTGCACCGCGTATCCGCAAATAAGCAAAGGTATTCAATTTTATTCCTCGTGATACATCAAACTTCTCCATTGCCTCGAGTAATCCCATGACGCCAGCAGAAATAAGATCATCAATAATACAATTATCTTCAAATCCTTTTGAAATCTTATATGCAAGGTTTTTAATGATGGGAATAAACTCCTCGATTGTTCTTTCCCGGTCGTCTTCTTGTGTTTTTGCATATGCTCTCTTCCACATATCTCACGCCACCATTCTGTCGCAGATTTTTTGAAGTGCCTTGGTTGCAATCGTGTCAGGAAACTGTTCTACCCAGAGTTTTTGCTTTCTTGTCGCAACATTGATATTCTTGTCAATAGGAATGTAGCCATAGAAGTCAAGATACACATCGAGAAAACGGTCTGTAACGCGGGTTATCTTCTTAAACACATCCATAGCCTCTTTTTCATCTTTAGCCATATTGACAATCACATTAAAATTCTTTCTTCCCGTGTTCTTATGTAAAACTTTCAAAACAGCATATGAGTCTGTGAGGCTCGCGGGATCGGGGGTCACAACAATGAAGATGTCTTCACTAATTGCATTAAAATAGACAACATTCGATGAAATACCGGCAGATGTATCTACAAGGAGAAAATCATACTCCGGTAATTCAAGAAAAGATGTGAGGAGTATATTTCTTTCCTCAAGGGAAAGATTGGAAAATTCAGCTACACCTGAGGTTGCCGGAATAATCCTAATACCACATGGACCTTCGACAACAATCTCTCCAATTCTTTTCTTCCCTTGAATGAGATCCTTGATGTTGAATTGCGGGATCATACCAAACATAATATCGATATTTCCTAATGATAGGTCAGCGTCAAGGATGTACGTTGACTCTTTCATCCCGCCCAAGATATATGCCATGTTGGAAACAATTGATGATTTGCCTACTCCTCCCTTTCCGCTTGTTATGGTAATAGTTTTCTTTCTTCTCTTTTCCATGTGTTGCCCTCTAAAAGTATTTTGAATAATGATTCGTGATCAGGAATTACTATGTCATCAACGCTAATTCCGGTCGTAAGGAAACTGACTGGCAGCCCGAGCTTAATCAGGTTATGCCCTATATGGCCTAAATTCTCCTCCTCATCAAGTTTTGTGAATCCTATTGCAGTATCCCCACCATTGCCAAACTCGTTACAGTACCTTCGCATCTTATCATCACGCGCTCCTGCAGGAAGAACTATAATCTTGTTAATTCCTCGCAGTTTTTCAAGAACATGTTTCTGTACATTCGAATGCCCGGTTATATCGATAATTTTTTGACGTCTATCCCGTTCAACAATGTAATTGATATCCTCTTCATTCGTTGTAAAGGAAAACGGAAGACCTTGACTCTCTGAAAATGACATAAGATCATCATAACTTCCTTTTGTAAACGGATCATATGCGACAATTGAGACGGCATTGTCCTTGGCAGCCAGAATTTTTGCAAGCTTTTTCGTCGACTGTGTCTTTCCTGCCCCTGTCGGTCCAAGCATCAGGATTGGACTATTTTCCTCAGCAATATTCCTCATTGATATCTGTCGAGCTATAGTCCTTCTCAGCGAAGCATTGGCCTTTACGCTATCCTGAGCTGCATCGCCTATCTCCCCGTATACTTCTGAAATTAAGGACATTGCAGCGTTACGCTCAAAACCGTTCTTAACGAGCTTATCGAAAAGAACTCTCAGGGGGAGTGGATACTCTCGCGTCCTCTCTCGAATGATGTCATTCTCTATGCCTGCAAGGCGCTCGTTCATCAACATCAGAGCATAATTCCATATCTCCTCCGTTTTCTTCCTTACTTCAATCAGATCACATGGGTTGGATTGTGGTTCTTCATCAACGGCAATAGAGATTTCACAACTTTTCTGTGAAATATTATTCCCCTTGCTCTTAATATCCACGATGATTGTGTCAGAACCATATTGCGCCTTGATTGCTTCCATCCCAACTTTTACATCTTCAAATACATAGGTCTTAACTTTCATTGAGCTTAATTACCCCCAACGATTGAATTTTTATCTGAGGCGGAATTTCATTATGCGAGATAACTGTAATACCTTGTATATACCGTTCCAGAAAACGACGCAATTTACCCCGAAGAGCAGGATGAACAAGGATTACTGGCTGAATATTCTGTAACATGGCCCTCTTTGCTTCATTGCCTATCTTCTCAATCAGACGTTGGCTGAATGTAAGGTCGAGGGCAAGATACATGCCTTGATCTGAAGGCTGGAGGCTGTTGATCAGCTTCTCCTCGAGGACTTTTTCTAAAATAAGAAGGTTGAGGACTCCATTGATCAGGTATGGTTTCAGGATGCTCCTTGACATACGCTGTCGTACAAATTCTGTAATAAGCTCGGGATCTCTGGATGTCGATGAAGCATCTGCAACTGCCTCAAGTATTGTTATAAGGTCTCGTATGGACACTTGCTCCCTCAAAAGATTCTGTAATACCTTCTGGACAATTCCTACATTGATCTGATTCTGTGAAATCTCTTCAATGACCTTGGGATGAGTCGTAGAAACAGTATCGATCAATTTTTGGGTTTCCTGTCTTGTCAGAAGCTCGTGAGCATTATTTCTGATTATTTCTGTAAGATGTGTGGCAATAATTGTTGGGTGATCTACTACCGTAAATCCCGCAGCACCATATTGATCTCTATCCTTTTCTCTTACCCAATAAGCGTCAAGATTGAATACGGGTTCTTTGGTTGGAATTCCATCTATGGTTTTCTCCTTGTCTTCTGGCCCCATCGTGAGAACATGTCCGGCCATGAGCTCTCCTCTGCCCATTTCTATTCCCTTGAGAAGTATCAAATATTCACCGGCCTTCAACTGGAGGTTATCCCGTAACTTCATAGGAGGTACAATAATTCCAAGCTCTACTGCCATCTGCTTTCTGATAGCTCTGATCTTGTCAAGAAGCTCTCCACTTTGTTCAGCGTCAACGATCGGGATTAAACCATATCCAATCTCGATTTCAAGAATCTCCATTGGCTGTATGAGTTCGCCTTTATCCCTCTCTTCTCCTGTAACCTCAGGAACACTCACAACTTCTTCCTTCTTTGCTTTTCCCACAAGGTAACTTGTACCGAAGGTACACGATGATAAAACAAGGAACGGCACGAGAGGAATGCCAGGGACAAAACCTATACAAAGGATAACGACTGATGCAAGAAGCATGGCCTTAGGTTGGGTAAAAAGTTGCGTAACCATTGCATTGCCAAGGTTTGTTTCGCTTGCAGCTCGAGTTACGATGATACCTGCCGCAGTGGAAGTAAGAAGTGCCGGTATCTGGCTTACAAGGCCATCCCCGATTGTAAGGATCGTATAAACCGTTAATGCATCGTTAAATGACATTCCTTTTTGTACAACACCAATAACAAGCCCACCGACAATATTTACAAATATGATGATTATACCGGCAATAGCATCCCCGCGAACAAATTTGCTTGCACCGTCCATTGCGCCATAAAAATCAGCTTCCATCTCAACAGATTCACGTCGTTTCCGCGCACCAGCATCATCTATGAGACCTGCGTTTAAATCAGCATCAATACTCATTTGTTTGCCTGGCATTGCATCCAGGGTAAATCGAGCTGCAACTTCAGCTACACGACCAGCTCCTTTCGTAATGACAACAAAATTGATAATTGTCAGGATAAAAAAGACAACTGCCCCAACGATGTAGTTGCCACCAACGATGAAGGTTCCAAAACCTTTTATTATGTATCCTGCAGCATGTGCTCCCTCGTCACCGTGGACAAGGACAAGCCGAGTAGTAGCAATGTTTAAGGAAAGCCTAAACAGTGTTACGATGAGAAGCACAGAAGGAAAAACAGAAAAATCGAGAGGCTTATTAATGTACATACCGATAAAAAGAATGAGGATTGAAAGAGAGATGCTTAGGGTGAGGAAAATATCCATGAAGAAAGCATTCAAAGGGACAATCATGATGAGAATGACAAAAACGACGCTGACCGCTACCAGGATATCGCTTTTTTCTCGTATGCTTGACCCAAATCTGCCCATTAAACCCTCGCCCTGTTTCGCTGCCTGTAAACTTCGGCAAGAAGCTCAGCAACAATGACATAAAATTGTTCAGGGATGTAATCACCCACTTTAACAGCATAGAATAGCGCCCTCGCAAGGGGCTTGTTCTCGATCAGGGGAACATCATGAGAACGGGCAACCTCTTTGATTTTTTCTGCTATAAAACCGGCTCCTTTTGCCACAATTTTTGGCGCAGGCATTACTCCAAACTGATATTTAAGGCCAATCGCAAAATGGGTTGGGTTTGTTACAATGACATCAGCTGTCTTTACATCTTCAATCATTCTTCTCCTTGCCATTTCCCGTTGAAGGCTACGTATCCTTGATTTGATGAGAGGATTACCCTCGCGCTCTTTGAATTCTTCTTTCACTTCCTGGTGAGTCATCATCAGATCTTTCTTGTGCTGCCACTTTTGAAAAAGAAAATCCAGAGCTGCAATAAAAAGGAAGATAACGCCGACTTTAATGGCAAGATAAAAACATGTTGTGCCAAGATATGATACGATCATGCCAGCGTCTTTTCCTGGAAGCGACATGATTGACGGTAATTCATGTATGATGATCGTGTACGCTATATATGCAAGGACTGTAATTTTCAAAATTGACTTCAAAACTTCAATAGCTGATCTTTTTGAAAAGAGTCTTTTAATTCCATTTAAAGGGTTAAGCTTTTCAAGCTTAAACTGCATTGCGTCAGTGCTCCACACAAACCCTGTTTGCAGGACAGTGCCCAATATTGACAGAACTATGAGGAGCGCAAAAAGGGGCATCATGATCCAAGCCCAGCGATAAGCTCCAAAAGAAAGGATACTGAGTATATTCGATGTACTTATATCAAGGTTGATATTACTTATGTAGTTTATATAGACCTTAAAAATCTCTTGAAAACCGTGAGAAGTCATGAAGTACAAAAAGATTGATGTAAAAAGAAACATAAGGCATAAAGGCAGCTCTCTTGATTGGGCTATTTGGCCCTTCTTCTTAGCTTCTTCAAGTCTTTTTTCAGTTGGTTGTTCTGTCTTTTCCTGAAAATTTTCAGCCATTTTTTACACCATCATCCTGAATAACCTCAAAATCTCCCCGTCCATTCCCTTGAACATATTCACAATTACTGGAACAATAACGCCAAGAGAAAACGAAAACATTATTACGGTAACAAGGATTTTCAAAGGCACGCCTTCGATAAAAATATTAATCTGCGGAATCATCCTCGAGAGCATTCCAAGTGCAATTTCAACGAACATAAGGGTTACAATTATCGGAGCGCCGATTTTAAAGCCGGTTACAAATATCCTTCCAGAAGCGGTGATCAAATATTGAAAAAATGATTGGTGTACGGCAACACTTCCCATAGGAACTTCCCTGAAGCTGGCCACAATAGCCCTTATGAGAAGATGATGGGCATCCATGGCAAGAAAGATCATCATGGCAAGGAGATTCTTTAGCTGTTCAATAACTGTGGCCTGAGTCATGGATAGTGGATCCATAAATCGGGCGAAGGAAAAACCTGACTGGATTGCAATAATCTCACCTGCAACATTGACAGCCATGAAGAGCATCTTTACCGAAAACCCAATGGCAAGGCCGATAAACACCTCTTTCAAAACAAGGAGAGAAAGGAAATACGGGTCATTGTTAAACGATCGATGAATCCCTACGGAATCAAACAGAAGATATGCAACAAGAAGCGACACCCCTGCCTTAAAAGGAATAGAAACAGCCTTTGATGAAAAGACAGGTAAAAGCCACAGGACCGATGTTACCCGTGAGAAAATTAATAAAAATGCCTGGAGATCAGTCGTTAAATTCATAATACCTATTTCACATATGCTGGTATATTTGAAAATAAATTCACGGTGTAAGAGATCATAAGGTTCAGCATCCACGGGAAGAGAATCATCAAGCACAAACCGATAACAATAATTTTTGGAACGAAAACGAGAGTCATCTCATGAATCTGTGTTGCTGCCTGAAAAATACTAACGAGAAGGCCAACAACAATCGTCGCTAATAAAATTGGGCCCATTAAAAGAATGGCGGTTTTCAAAAACTCCCTAAAAATTTGAATAATAAGATCCTGACTCATGAAGCACCCCTCAGTAAAATCCTTTTATAATGGAACCAACGAGAAGATTCCACCCGTCAACGAGAACAAACAACATCAACTTGAAGGGAAGGGATATAAATATGGGTGGCAACATCATCATACCCGCAGAGAGAAGAACGCTCGCTACAACCATATCAATGACGAGAAAAGGGATATACAGGAGAAATCCGATCTGAAAAGCCCTTTTCAGCTCGCTAATGGCAAATGCAGGAACTACAACGCGAATAGGTATTTCACTCTCATTTTTTGGCTTTGGAATACCAGCAAGACCCACAAAAAGAGCAAGGTCTTTCTCCTTGGTGAATTTCAACATAAAAGCGCTCATCTCCTGAGATGACTTGGAAATAAACTCCTCGTACCCTATCTTATTGTTCATATACGGCGCCAGGGCTGTCGTGTGAACCTTTTCGTAGGTTGGTGCCATGATAAAAAATGTCAAAAAGAGAGAAAGTCCAATTATGACCTGGTTTGGTGGGATCTGGGCAATACCGATTGCCTGTCGTAAAAATGAAAGAACTATTATTATCCTCGTAAAAGAACTCATGAGAAGCAGAATTGCGGGCGCGAAAGCCAGGACCGTTAGGAGCAACACAACGCTGATGAGATTCTTGCTTCCTTCAGAACCGGTAAAGGAATTCATAATATCAATTTTTGACTCTGTCTTGCCTTTGCTTTCAGCCGTTTTTGCAGAAGCATAAACAGGGAAAACAACCATGGTGCATATAATCATCCCAACCAAAAAAATTCTCACGTTAACGCACCCTCTTTCTTCCATTTTGCAAGAAGAGACATTTCCTTCTCTCCCACACCCAGAACAAGAACGTAATTGTTTACTTCCACTATTGAGATAAATTTCTTATATCCGAGGTGGATTGTATCTAATTTCTTAAGGCCATATTCTGATGTGTTCTTTGGTTTAAAGCTGAAGTTATATTTACCGGCCAATCTATACAGGAATATCATCCCCGCAATAATCCCTATCAGGACCAGAATAACCCGCATTATATGAAATGATGCATCCATCATGTCATCCGAGCTTCTGAACCATTTCTCTCGGGGTCACAATCTCGGTAACGCGTACCCCCAAACGCTCGTTAACCACTACTATTTCTCCTTTCCCAAGCAGTTTTTCATTAACGTAGACATCCACAGATTCGCCAGCAAGTCTATTCAGCTCGATGATTGAGCCTTTCGACATGGCAAGGAGTTCACCAATTGACATTTTGGTTCTTCCAATTTCAACAGAAATTTCGACCGATATATCAAGCAGACTGTCGATATTGAGTTCAATCTTTTTTCCCGATGAAGCGGTTTGGTTTTCAGCTATGAATTCTTCCATTTTACCTCCCTCTTTTGATCAGAGACCAGGAACACCTTGCGGCAACGCTGAATACACATGATGTATACCCTTTTGCTCATTACTGTATTATCTCCTCAATTCTGATTGCCTTGTTGCCTTTATAGATTCCTAATTTGCCTCTGATGCGGCTTCTATTATTAATTTCAATCTCGACAGGATCATTCACATACTTGTCGATGACAATGACATTATCTTCTGACAGCTTTAAAAATTCCTGTAAGGCCATCCTTTTCTTGCCTAAGATTGCTTTCATTTCAAGAGGAATATCGTTTACTCTTTTTTTCAATTTCAGCATCCATTTTTCTCTCATTTCAGAATCTTCACGTGATGGAGTTGAAATAAGATAACCCTTTATGGTTTCAAGGATGCCATACGGTATACAAATCTTCATCCAGCCTTTTATATCCTCAATCTCAATGGTAAGTTCGCAAATATTCACGACTTCCTCATTCGTAATCATTGTTATATAATTCGGATTGATCTCTGAGCGAGAGTATTTGCATGATATCTCGTATACGGGAACCCACGCTTTTTCCATCTCGACACAAACAATGTCAATCAACTTTTTAATAACATTGAATTCAATTCTCGTGAATTCTCTTCCTTCCACTTTTTGTTTCTTTGTTGTATTTGAAGAGCCAAAAATTGTTTCCAAAACAGAAAAAATTAGTTTTGCATCAAAGATAACTATGAAGAATCCTTTCAGTTTTTCAGTAGCAACAACATTCATGTTTGTTGGCAGAGGAAGTGTCTCAATAAAATCACCATACGCAACGTATTGCATGGGCTCAAGATTAATTTCGACTTCTTTTTCTACAAACAGTGAGAGTGCAGATCTGAAAGATTTCGAAAATCTGTCATAGATAAAATCAAGAGCCGGGAGTCGCTCCTTCTTGCCTCGTGTGAACTTAAGAAAGTCAAAGGTTTTGACTTCCACTTTTTCTTCAACAGCAACTTCAGAGGCCTCAGAAGTATCGATAACTTCTTTCTGTGTCTCAATTTCGCCTTCTGATATTCCTTTTAGAAGGGCATCAATTTCATCTTGAGATAATATCTGCTCCATCCCAACTCCTTACTGGATGATAATATCTGTGATATATATTGACCTTAGCTCGCTGTCTTCTTTGAACAGAGCTTTGATGCCACTATGGAGTTCTTTCTTGAGGTTATTTCTATTGTTAATATCCATAAGCACCTCCGGCCCTTTTGTTCCAAGAATTGATAAAGTCTTGTCTCGTATTGCCGGCACCATCTTTTTTGCTTCTTCCATCACCTTGGCATCCTTAACTTCTACTCCAAGAGTAATCTTGGCAAACTTTCCGTTTGCCCCTCCAATATTAAAGATAAATGGTTCCAGAGAGAGGATTGGACCTATGGAATTCTTCTTTTTTGGCTCTGTAACAGGCTCAGTACCGCCTCCTAAAAAACGTGCCTTTATCTGTTTGCCAAAGACGAAATATGCACCTGCGCCTCCTCCAACAAGAATGACAAGGACAATTATCAAGATTAATTTCAATTTCCCGCCTTTCTTTTTTGTTGTAGTTTCGATATCTCCTGCTTCCATAACCATTTGTTCTTCGTCTGCCATAGAAATCCTCCGTGACCGTTGAAAAGCAATATGTATGCCATACGGTATGTGATTTCTATTTTGCTGATTTAATTGAGTTTTATTATGGTCTGTTTGTTGAAAAGGTATTGCGCGTTTGGTCTCTCTGACGTGGTTAATATGGTGACGTCATACATTTGACAGAAAACGTAAACCCACATGTGTTATGAGCATTGGTGTCAGGCACTTCTTGGGCAAACTGTCGTTAAGGAAAGGAAGTGTGGTCTTGTGCGTACAGAAACGCTTCGATATTGAACACGAGTAAAGCTCGCCGCAGAAGCATTCGAGCGTATTTACACGGAATACTCGGGGCACTGATACTTCTATGATCAGTACATTTTGGTTACATAAAGGGCGCTGAAACTGAAAAAAACACAGGGGCTGAACATGTCAGCCCCTGTATGTTTTCTTGAAATTATCGCTTCAAATTCATGAGTTCTGCAAGAATTTCATCTGTAGTAGTAATAACCCTTGAATTAGCCTGAAATCCTCTCTGGGATATGATCATCTTCACAAACTCGGTCGCCAGATCAACGTTTGACTGTTCCAGCGAATTGGGGTTTATCTTGCCGAGACCGGCCTGTCCAGGCGCATTTGTGTACGGAACGCCTGACTCAAGGGTCTGAGCGAAAAGATTACCACCTTCCCGGCTCAAACCCTGAGGATTATTAAAGCTCGCCAGGGTAATTTGGTAGAGATCTAATATCTGGCCATTTGAATAATGACCTGAGATAATCCCTTCAGGGCTTACTGTTACGCTTTGCAGAACACCGGGGGGATAACCGTCCTGTGTCTGGAAGTTGGTGGTAGAGGCCAATGGATACTGCGTGGTCGCATTACCTCCCAGCGAACCATCAAAAGCCAATGAGATAGTCTGGTTGGTACCTGTCCAATTGGCTGTTATGTTTGTCGGTTGTCCGCTCGTCCCATCAAGAAGACCGGTTGCAGTGAAGGTCAATGTTCCAGGAGATCCTGTCAATTCTGTAGCCGTCTCATCGTCAACAGCATGCCACGCCCATGTGCTGACAGCTGTTTTCACGAAATAGACTGACACAACATGACTCTGTCCTATTTCATCATAGATTGTTACTGAGGAAGAGTAATTGTACATTGATGGGTCTATATTAGCAGCATCCCAAGCCGTCGTAGGGATTCCAGCGTCCTCCTGCAGGTTAAGAGCCATGGCGATAAACGTTGTCGCTCTTGGCTCACTGGGTTCTGGCGATATCCGAATGTCTACATCAACCCCCACGGGTGCATGGGTTACCCTGTCAATCTGTCTTCCTTGTAAAAGGTAGCCTGCCGGATTAATAAGGTACCCCTCCTGATCAAAACGGAATTGACCAGCCCTCGTATAATAGAGGCTCCGAGAATTATCATCTCCAGTATCCTGTCGTACAACAAAAAATCCTTTGCCACCAATAGCCAGGTCTGTAGATTCGCTGGTGCTCTCGAAAGAGCCCTGTGAAAAGAGTGTATCAACCGACATGAGCGCAGTGCCACGTCCTATCTGGCTCGTTCCGGCAGTGCCAAAAACCGACTGGTAGAGCACGTCCTGGAAGGTCGCCCGTGCACCCTTGTAGCCAATGGTATTCACGTTGGCTATATTGTTACCGACAACGTTAATACCGTAGCTATTGGCCATCAACCCGCTAATACCTGAAAAAAATGAACTAAGCATTTCGTCCTCCTCCTAACCTTTTATTAATTGTACGAGAGATGCATCATATGTCTCGTTATTTGAAAAAACAAGCACGGGACCGGTATCTGTCATATATACTCCCTTGACCTCTTTGTATACAAGCGATCCGCAGTTTACTTCCTTTCCGCCCTTTGTTGCTGTTACTCCATACGTTGCCTGATTGCTGCCTTCATAGGTGTACGTGAGGTCCTCTCCTTTTAAGAACTTTTGTGTTGTCATTTTTCCGGTTGTCAAATCCTTGATGGTTAAACTGATTTCATCATAATCAACGTTTGGTACGAGTGAAACCTCATCGCCTTGGGAAAGAGTGGTGGTAACTACGCCTATCTTCTTCCCGATTGCGGAAATCCATTTAGCTTCATTAGAAGAAGCTGTCATCGAGTCAACCGATGTGGTCAGGTTGGACAGTAGTTCCACCTGGGTAAGTTGAGAGAGTTGCGTAAGCATTTCAGTAGCATCCATCGGACTCATCGGATCTTGATATTTTAGCTGTGAAATGAGGATTTGAAGAAATGCATCTTTACCAAGTTTATTCGTTGATGCGGATGCAGTCTCTGTTGTTGTAGTGGTATAGCTGCTACCTACACTTGGTATTGCCATAGTGTCACCTCCTTTTATGCGGTTGCTTCAAGTATATTGATAAAAGCAGTGTCTGCTTCTTTCTTTCTTTCCTCTTTTTTGTTCTGTTGCCGGTTCTGTCGCTCAGAATTTCTTTCTCCATCAGGCTGAACAAAGATGTGGGTAAATATATTTTTATCTTCAAGGTGTCGTGCAATATCATCTTTGTGGGTCTGGATGAGATTCACAAGTCCATCATTGGATGCCTTAACGTCGACAATTATCTTCTGTCCGTCATGCTTAAGCCCAACAAGCAATGTCTCTTTGTCATCCAGCTTCAGACGGACAATCATATCCATCTGAGAAGCTCTACTTGAAAACTGTTCAACGATCTTTTCAATCCTGTCAGTTACAAATGATGTAAAAGAACCCCGTTCAAAGGTCATATTATTGTCTTTTACCTGGAGAATGTTGGCCTTAAATGAATCGCTCTGAGGCACATCACCTGTTATTTTCTGAGCAGGCATATTTGTTATTTCGGTATCGGGGGCGGTTTTTAATTCTTGTACTTCGGAAAGATGCTCTTTGTATTTTTTTGTGGCATTGAAAATAAGGGTATGGAGTCCGTTTTTCGCTGAATCACCACCCTTCTCATCAAATCCCTGCTCGTCACCAAAGGATTGCTGAGTCATGTTCTGGGCAAGCTTCTCATTTGATTTAAATAACTCATCTATACTCTTATTTTCCTGAAGACTATTGTCTTTGCCGATATTTTCATCGCGATGAACCTTTCTCTCCTTCCCGAGGATTTCATGAAGAAAAAAGGCATTTTTCTCAACTATTTCCTTAGAAGAAAAATCAGCAGCACCTGATGCATTTATAGCATTGGTTGTATTGTTCTCTGTATTTGAATTTTCCTTAATGATAGTGCGTTGAATGGGAATGACCGGAATGTTTTGAATTGGTATATCTTCAATTATATTCTTTAGCAAAACATTGTTATTGGTGATTGGCATTTCTGATTTGCCATTCAGATAAGAGAACAACCTAATCATCTCTTCTTGAAACGCTTTAATGTGCTCTTCTTCTATCGTTGGAGCGCCTTCCTTTGAAACGTTTGATACAATCGTGTCTCCGGATATATTCTCAGTCAATCCAGATTTCTTATGAGTGAGGATTTCCTGGAACGCAGAAAAATTCATTTGCTCCAACCAACTACTCATTTTTTTAGTTTCATTTTGACGAATCGCGTTTTCCACCTCATCTTGGTCGATTTTTTCGCCAGTGATTTCGGGAATCTTTTGGCCCGGAGCCTCACAGAGTGTATTCATTTCTCCAGGCGGAATCATGGATAACAGTATTTGAGAATCGGGAATCTTTTGGCCCGGAGCCTCACAGAGTGTATTCATTTCTCCAGGCGGAATCATGGATAACAGTATTTGAGAAATTGAACTCATCACAACTGCCAGACTCGATTCACCAGATTCCTGCATTTCATTCAATGTGGTCAGGAGGGTCTGTTGGTTCTCGTTTTCTGAAAGAATATTTTTCAGGATATTGAGAAAACTTTTTTGATTTGATTCAATTCCTGAGCTCTCCGCACGCGAGGTGGTGCCTTGTACCCCACTCTGAGTTCCCATACCAATTAGATTTATGAGTACGTTGTCCATGGAAAGATGGTAAGTCAAAATGCGTGCCATTAAATTTAGTTCAATAATTACAATAAGAATCTGATTTTAGGGATATTCCATGTGGATCTTATTTAAGGGAAATTAGTTCCGCAATAGGAATTTTTTTCCTACCACCATATGAAGTTCGAAATCAGAGATAAGAGGGATAGAGGTAATTTAAGGAAGGAAACAGTTGAGGAGGAGAATACGTTAGACTCTTCTTTCTTCAATTCGAAGCGCCATGGCGTCGAGACTTTTCTGCATTTTCCTGCTTTCGGTTTTTTTCATAGCTTTATACGCCTTCGACTTGAGGGTTTCCAACATCTTCAATTCTTTCATAAGTTCAACAATATCAACTCTTAATTGATCTATTCTCTTTTGAATATTTCCCTTTTCGTCAAGAAGACACTCTTTTTGATTCTCAAGAAAAGATAGATAGTCCTTGAGTATAGTAAAATCACTACCACGTAGCGATGACATTGTTAATTCAGTATAGTTTTTCTCAATATTTTTCTCTGTTTCACGAATATTCATTACTATATCATTCATGACACTTAATGTTTCTTCAAGCTCTCTCTCCTTATCCTCAATAAGTTTTTCTTTTACTTCTATAATCCTGTTAAGACGAAATTTTGTCATAGAATGACGCCTTGCGGGTGAGAGGATCAGGAGAGAGAAAAATCAGGCTCAAAAGCCTCAGATAGGCCGAAGGTAATCCACTTTTTAACACACGATGTTTGGTAGGATTATCCGGAACCTTCTTCTTGCTCTTTCTTTTGTTTTGAGAAATCATCATGGGTCCTCCTAAGAAATTCTTCAAGAATCAATCGTTTAGACATAGAATAATATTTTCATGCTGTTAAACGTTTCTTCAATAGTTGTCTTCTCATCGATGCCCTGTGTCAGAAACAGTCGTACCTTATCAACCATGGAAATTGCGTAATCAATCTTCTTATTGCTTCCCGGTGTGTATGCACCTATGTTGATCAAATCTTCAGCCCGTTCAAATTCAGATAAAACTTCAATAATTCGAGAAGCATATTCGATCTGTTCTTTCGGTACAATATCCTTCATCGTTCTACTAATACTCCTTAAAACATCGACAGGGGGATAATGATTGCTATCGGCAAGTTTCCGTGAAAGTACTACATGTCCATCCAGGATTGAACGTGCGGCATCTGCAATCGGGTCATCAAGATCATCTCCCTCGACAAGGACAGTATAAATCCCAGTCATTGTACCTTCGCCTTCCCCATTTCCAGCCCTCTCAAGTACCTTTGTGAGGAGAGAAAACACGCTTGGAGTGTATCCTTTTGAAGTAGGAGGTTCACCTATTGCAAGACCTATCTCTCGTTGAGCCATTCCAAACCTTGTCAGAGAATCCATGAGAAGGAGAACATCATTTCCCTGGTCTCGGAAGTACTCGGCAATCGCAATCGTAAGAAAAGCTCCACGCACCCTGATCAATGGAGGCTGGTCAGATGTTGCGACAATTACAACGGATCGCTCAAGGCCATCGCCCAAGTCTCTCTCAATAAACTCCCTAACTTCGCGGCCACGTTCACCTATAAGCCCAATAACGTTTATGTTTGCCTCTGTATGTCGAGCAATCATGCCCAAAAGGACGCTCTTTCCTACACCAGAACCTGCAAATATTCCGATTCTCTGCCCCTTTCCGCACGTCAGGAGGCCATTTAGACTTCGTATGCCAAGGTCGAGAGGCTCGGTAATACGCTTTTTGTTCATCGGGTTTATAGTATCTCTATATATGGGAATGATCTCGTGACAATCGATTGGTCCTTTGCCATCCATGGGGTTTCCAAGACCATCAATAACTCTGCCGAGGAGGCCATCCCCTACAATCGTGTTTACTACCTGCTTTTTTGATACAATTTTTGAGCCAATCCCCACACCTCTCAAATCACCAAGGGGCATGAGCAAGGTTTTTCCATCCTTGAAACCTACAACTTCCGCATCAATCGGTTCAGCTCCGTCAACAGGAAATATGAGTGCAGCATCACCCACAGATGAAATAGGCCCTTTACCCTCGATGACAAGACCTACTACCTGATTTACTTTTCCATATATTTTATAGGGGTAGAAATCGGTAATTCGTCTCTTTATTGTACTGAGTCGGTTTTCATAAAGGTCATTCATTGAAAAATTCTTTTCGCAATTCTTCAAGTTGAGTTGACAGTCTCCCATCTATATCACCAAATCCCGTTTCCATAATAAAACCAGGTTCCTTTAATGTGTCATCTGGGACAATTTTAATATGGGTTGTCGTTTGCGAAAGACGTTCGGCATCCTCTGGCCTTACCCTGATAGTAATGTTATATTTGTCTTCACATAACTCGAAGGCCCTTTTTGCCATACCCATAATAAGATCTTTTCTCTCCGAGCACTCCTGGAGAACCAGTGCCTCGGCAAAAAGAAGCGCCAGTTCAATGCTAAATGATTCTGACTGTTTCACGAGCTGATCTCGAAATGCATCTAATTCAGCAATATAGCCGTTAAGACGTTTCACAATCTGTTCAACTTTTTTCATCCCCATTTCATAGCCGGCCTTTTCACCCTGTACAAAAGCGTCTTCAAATATTTTTCTTGCGTGTTCTTCGCTATTTGGTTGATCCTCGACCCTGTCTTTTTTTTGAGGCTCGTTAAATATGCTTTTAAATTCAGGGTTCTTAGTACTTTTCTCGTGAGCGAGAAGATCTATTGTATACGCCTTTACTGTCTTAGACAAATTTCTCGTTCCCCCTTGAGAGGATAATCTTCCCTTCAGATTCAAGTTTTTTGGCTATCATGGCAATCTTTACCTGTGCCTTCTCTACATCTGAGAGCCGTACAGGACCCATTGCCTCAAGGTCTTCTTTGAGCATTGCGGCTGCTCTCTCGGACATATTTGAGAATATCTTATCTTTCATGGCATCTGATGCGCCTTTGAGGGCCAATGATACTTCATCTGAAGAAACCTCTTTCAAAAGAACTTGTACACTCTTATCATCAAGCTGAGTGAGGTCTTCGAACGTAAACATGAGCTGCCTTATCCTCTCGGCAAGATCAGGTTCGTTTTCCTCCACTTTTCCGAGAAGTTCTGACTCAAGAGTTCGGTCCATTTGATTCAGAATACTTGCGACCATCTCTACGCCGCCAAGCTGTTTTCCCTCAACGACGCCAACTGCCTCAAGTTGTTCTCGTAAAACGTTCTCAATTTCTTCAAGGACCTTCGTATCCACTTTTTCAAGAAAAGCCATTCGTATAAGAACGTCACTCTGTATCTTTTCGGGCAGAGCAATAATCGCTTCACCTGCCTTTTTGTTTCCAAGAATAGAAAGCACAAGGGCAATTGTCTGTGGATGCTCTCCTTTCATGATATTAGCCAAAGCCTTTGGATCACATTTACGAAGAAATTCACCTGGCAGCCCTTTTTTTGATTCCATATTCTCAAGAAACTGCTCAGCCTGCTCATTGCTGAAACTTTTCTTAATGAGCTCCTTAAACCTGTTCTCCCCGCCGACTACATGATTCCCGCGTTTTGTTAGTCTCCTCATGAACTCATCCCTGACACTGGCAACAGCATGATCTGGTATAATTTTCAGCTGTGCTATCTCCTTGCCGATTGCCTCGATGTCTTCTTCTTCGAGTTCTTTGATGATCTCTTTTGAAAGCTCCTCATCAATGGTAAGCAAGAGAATGGCCGCTTTTTTCAGTCCTGGCATATCATGAGCTTCCATTATGCCCCTTCCTTAACCCATTCCTTTATAATTGTGCCAACAAGCGCCTTGTCTTTCATAGCATCGACGAGCGCTCCTTGCGCTTTGTCTTCAATTGCAACGGTTGCCCCTTCAGGGTTCGGACTTTTTACATACACGTCCTTCACCTTTTTCAGAGGAAGCGCTGGACCTCGTCGTGTAAAAATACCGAGAAGGGGTTTGATAACAAAGAAAAATATAGCAGCAAAAATGATCAGATAAAAGGCGTACTTGCTCACATTGAAAATGAGCTCTTTTTTCTCTGCTTGTTCAATGAGACCTTTTTCATCGGCCGAATTCTCTGCCTCAAAAGGAATATTCAATACCTCTATCTTATCTCCTCGCTCTTCATCATAACCAACTGCCCGTGCAACAAGGTTCTTTATGTCATTTAATTCTTTTGCCGAGCGGGGAATATATTTGGTTTCCTCTCCTTTTTGACCCTTCACCTTTTCATATTTACCGTCTACAACTATAGCAAGAGAAACTTTCTTGATATCTCCAAACGGCTCTATTATTTTCCTCACTGATTTGCTAACTTCATAGGTAATCTGTGATTCCTCTCTTTCAGATTCATTGACTCTGTTTGGCGTCTCTGGCCTCACATCTCGTGTTCCTCCGGTTGTAGGGACATTTGATGCCACGCCAGGGACACCGCCAACTTTTGCGGTTGAGTTCGACATTCTCTCTTTACTTTTCTTTTCGGTGGTAATAACGCTTTTGTTGGGCTGGTATTCCTCTTCCATTTTCTCAATTTTTCTCAAATTAAGCTCTACGCTTGCCCGAACAATTGATTGGCTTGCAGGGATAAATTTATCAAGCATGGACTGAATGGATTCTTCAAACCTTCTCTCAACACTTCTTTGTAATTCATATTGCTGACCAGAAAGGGCTATTGGCGAATTTGTGTCGCCATTCTTGTAAAGTATTTTTCCCGATGAATCAATAACAACAACATTTTCTGGTTTAAGCCCTTCAATACTGCCGGACGCCAGATGAACAATACCGCTTACCTGATCTTTTGAAAGGTTCTTTCCTGGTTTTAATTTTACGAAAACGGAAGCTGTGACCTCCTTTTCTCGGTCAGTAAAAAGCGTCTTTTCTGGAATAGCTATGTGAACCCGTGATCCTTTTACTTCCGGCATCTGATTAATGGTTCTGGCTAATTCACCCTGAACTGCTCTTTTGTAATTGATGTTCTGCATAAACTCCGTCATCCCGTAATTTGTCTTATCGAAAAGTTCAAACCCGACACCTCCCCCGCCGGGTAGTGCATTTTGAGAGACCAGCAGGAGTCTTACATCATATACCTTGTCGCTTGGAACATATATTGACGTACCGCCAAGACCAAGTTTATACGGTATCTTCTGTTCCTTTAATTTCGCGACAACTGTCGAGGCATCTTCAGGAGATAAGCCAGAAAAAAGGGTGTTGTAGTTCTCTTTTTGGATAAATGACAGGCCAACAACAGACCCTCCAATAATTACCACGAGAAGAAATATATAAAGATAAAGTTTGTTTTTTGGCATTGTTTGTATATAGTTCTTCGCCTGAGTTAAGAAGGTTTCCATAGCTTATACCTGCATTCTCATAATTTCTTCGTATGCATTGATAATCTTATTTCTTACCTGCATCATAAGCTGAAAAGTGAGATCTGCTTTTTCAATCGCAATCATAGTATTATGGATATCCTGCGTTTCCATTGTTGCAAGCTTTACCGCTTCCTGATCAGCCTCTTTTTCTAATTCACCTACTTTTTTGATGGAATCCTTGAGAACTTCACTGAAGGATGTTTTGCCTTTTTGCGCGCTTACACCCTTATTTTCGACCATGTTTCCTATACTTGAAATACTGTCTATTTTCATGGCCCCTCCTATTTTCCTATCTCCAATGCCTTTAAGAACATCTGTTTCGTGGTATTTATGGCGTTAATATTAGCCTCGTAAGCCCTTGTTGCGGCAATCATATCCGTCATTTCTTCCATAAGATTCACATTCGGATAGGTAACATACCCCTCTTTGTCGGCATCCGGATGACCCGGATCGTGGACCTTCTCAAAACCCCGTGTACTTTCTTTAATCTCATCAACCTTCACCCCACTGCCAACTCTTTCAGACAGCATTCTTCCAAAACCCCTTCCTTCTGAAACATCGGAAGCAACAAAGACAACCTCTTTCTTTTTATAGGGGCCGCCCTCTTCTGTGCGCGTGGTATGGACATTAGCAAGGTTCGATGACGTAATCTCCATTCTCGTCCTTTCGGCCTTGAGAGCTGAAGCGCTAATCTTTAAAATGTCAAGGATTCCCATATTATCTCCTTCCTTCGTTGATGACATACCTCATCATCGAGAATTTTTTCGACAGAACCTGAACAAGAGAGGTAAAAAGCATATGATTCTCAGTCATCTTCACAATCTGGTTCTCCATGTTTACTGAATTCCCATCGATACTTCCTATACTATCCCCATCTGTGCTTTCCCGAATTTCAACACTATTTGGGCTTGCCATACTTCTTTGAATCTCCGTTTTAAAATCAATATCCTTTTCCTTATAGTTTGGAGTTTCAACATTGGCAATATTACCTGAAAGAATCTTATGATACTGAGCGCGAATGTTTAATGCCCGTTCCAAGAGATTGGTAACTTCCATTAGACCTCCTCTTCTAATGAAGTTTGTCAAGCATATACTTACAATCTGTTAAAGCTCCTTTTGTTGTGGTGGCCTCCTGCCTTTTTATATCCCCTTTACCTAACCTCTTTTATTCTGCGAGCCCTTATTCGCCCAACTTACTTTATACAGATCAAAGGGGCGGTGGAAGTTGACCAAGCTTTCATCGTACGAGCCTTATACGCCCACGAGGAACTACGATCCTTCTTCCACCACAACGTTCTTCTCCTTCATGCCGCCTGCTTCAGGCAGCTTCGTTTTTCTGCAAACATTCTTTTATCCCTGAGCAGTGCAAAGATCACCTTGATGAGCTTTATCACCACCGCACAGAGGGCTTCCTTTTTCTCCATGGTTTTTTGTTTGTTTTCATAATATTCTTTAAAGAAGGTGCTTCTGTGGACTACCCGCATCGCCATAAAATAGAGGTATTTTCTCAGGAGCCAGCGGCCCTTCTTTGAGATAATCTTCCTGCCCATTCTCTGCCCCGAATCGTGCTCCTGAGGATCATATCCTGCGTATTTTACGATCTGCTTCGGATTGGTAAAACTACCAGGGTTTCCCAACTCTCCCAGGAATACTCCACAGGTAAGAGTTCCTATGCCGGGTATCGAGAGGATGTATTCGGCACACGGGATCTTTTGTAAAAGCATTTTCATCTGGAGTTCTATCTCTTTGAGCTGTGCTTCCGAATGCCTGATTTCGGAGAGATAGGCAGCAACACGGTAATGATCCGCTTCTCCTATGTGTTTCAACCCCACGCTCTGTTGTGCAGCGTCAAGAATCTGGCGTGCCTTCTCGCGAGCCTTTGCATTCCGCCTGGTGCTTTTTGCGACAATCTCCGTCAACAGGTCTGGACCAAGAGTGAGCACATCCTCCGGAAAGGGGCAATGCTCCAGGATGGCCCAGAGACCCTTTGCTTTCATTGACCAGAAGATACTCTTCAGCTCCGGGAAGTAATCTTCCAGCACCCCCTTCAATGCATGCTTTGCGCCAGTATTCGAGCGTTGAACCCTTTCCCGCGTATGGGCTAACGTGCGCAACTGACGGAAGATGCCGTCCTCTATGATCGTATCAATATATTTTCCTTCCCGGGTAATGTTTGCGAGGGTGTATGCATCTCGCATGTCATTTTTCGAGGACGAGCTTTCATCAAGCTCCCGTTGATGCTTTACGGCAGTTGTCCGGATGAATCGCACCTCATAGCCTTTCTCGATGGCGAAGAAGGCGATCTTCCTCCAGTAGTGACCGGTAGGCTCCATGCCGATTATGACATCGGCAAATCCATATTTTTTCTTCATTGCTTCAATAATTGCATGGAAATAGTCGAACCCCTTCCGGGAGTTGTATATCTTCGGATATCTGCCCAGAACAGTTCCTTCCTTGTTCATCAAACATAGGGCGTTGAATTCGCAGCCGATATCCATCCCTATGACCAACGTTACGTCTGTTATCCGTTGACGCTTCTCTGCCTGTCTGTTATCATTCTTCTTACGCATGGCGGTTACTCCTCCTGTTAAGGTGTTTTTGTGACCAACTAAAATTAACCTCAACAGACTGTAATTGCCATGCTCATTTGTTTCCATATTCATCTTGGCGCCAATCACTCCGGGCTTACTTCTTTATAGTAAGCTTTTGAAAGAAATCAGACCTCATTGAAAAGGGATTGCGACAATCTTCCCTTTCTGACCAAAGGCCTGATGGATAATGAAAGAAATCAGACCTCATTGAAAAGGGATTGCGACTTTTGTCCTCCTTTTGCCCCCTCAGGGGGGGCTGTGAAAGAAATCAGACCTCATTGAAAAGGGATTGCGACCTCCACTAAAGGAGGCCGATTTCAAGCTCAAATTGGAAGAAAGAAATCAGACCTCATTGAAAAGGGATTGCGACGTCTGAACTACGTTGTAAGCTACAACGTAGCTTCGAAAGAAATCAGACCTCATTGAAAAGGGATTGCGACGCTACAGAGAGGGGGTCAGTCCCAGGAGCTACGTTGTGAAAGAAATCAGACCTCATTGAAAAGGGATTGCGACACAATTGATTATTTTCATGGTATTCCTCCTTTTAAGAAAGAAATCAGACCTCATTGAAAAGGGATTGCGACATGTATACTCCTGCAAATATTCATCTATCCCAGAAAGAAATCAGACCTCATTGAAAAGGGATTGCGACCTTAGCAGGACTCAAACCTGCACCTTGCCCGCAGAAAGAAATCAGACCTCATTGAAAAGGGATTGCGACTTCCTCGACCCATTCTATTTCTTCCAACCCTTCTTGAAAGAAATCAGACCTCATTGAAAAGGGATTGCGACCGGGCCTTTTCTACCCGTACCCAATCATCGGGTATGGGTAGAAAGAAATCAGACCTCATTGAAAAGGGATTGCGACTCTATTATCTGTTGAGCCATTTTGCTTTTTTGTGTGAAAGAAATCAGACCTCATTGAAAAGGGATTGCGACTAATTGTAGTGGATCATATCGGATATCGTGGTTGAAAGAAATCAGACCTCATTGAATGCATATTCCGCTCTATTCGAACACTGATTCCGATTTTATCCGAACGGCTTTTTGATGATCCATTCCCTGCCGTACCTACTTTATAAAAGTGTTCGATCTAAGTCAAGGTTGAATATGTTTTTCTCATGGATTCTCCTCCTTTCAATATGATCTTGTGGGCGTTATGAACCACTCTGTCGCATATGGCGTCCGCAAGAGTGGGATCTCCTATAATGTCATGCCATGCATCTATGGGGAACTGGCTTGCAATGATGGTGGAACGCACATTATGCCTATCCTCCATGATTTCAAGGAAGTTTCTTCTTTCATCGTCGGTGAAGGGGTTGATTCCCCAGTCGTCGATAATAAGAAGTCTTATTCTCTGCAACCGGGAAAGGAGTTTTACGAAGCTCCCGTCAGACCGTGCTATTTTCATTTCCTGGGCCAACCTGGGTAATCTCACATAGATTGTTCGTATCCCCTGTCGTACAGCTGCATTTCCCAAGGCACAGGCAATATAGGTCTTCCCTGCGCCGGTGGGTCCCACAATAATGATATTCTGATTGGATCGCACCCATTCATTCTGAGAGAGCTTCATAATCACATCTTTTGACAAACCTCTTCTGGTTCTGAAGTCTATATCTTCACAGCAGGCGTTTGGGTGTCTTAAATGCGCATGAGCAAGAAGGATTTTCAGCTGCCGGTTTTCCCGTGAGAGCTTTTCCTTATCAACAAGGATGGCCAGACGTTCCTCAAAACCGAGGTCCTTGTATGCAGTATTGGATAGTTGTTCCCGCAGTCCTTCCGCCATGCCGGCAAGCTTCATGGCAACGAGATTTTCAATGGTCGCCTCAATCATAGGACACCTCCCGGTAATACTCATTGCCTCGTATGTTGTCATGAAGAGGGACAATCTTTTTGTTTTCAACATCTATGGGCGAACTCTCCAACCCTGTTTGCAGGAGGGACTTCACACTTTTGTAATTATATGCCTGAAGTTCCAATGCTCTTTTGCATGCATTCTCCACCCGTTCGGGAGAGTACGTCTTTGACAGCCTGATCACGCCGAGACAGCTTCGAAACCCGTGTTCAGGATGTGTTCTGTGGTTCATGATTTCTTCCATGAGCGTTTTTGTGTGAGGTCCTATCTTCTGTCCCCATAATTTTATCCGTGCAGGGGTCCATTCAAGATATTGCCGGTGTTCGGCAGGCATATGCAGATTCTCTGTTACAAATGCTCCCGGTTTATTCATCTTCATATGAGAAGCAACTCTTTTGCCTTTATGGTATATCTCGACGACAGCGCTGGTATGCATGATATCCACCGTTTCTCCTATCAGGGTATAGGGAACGCTGTAATAGGTCTTTTCTGCTTTTACATGGTAATCAATATGCACCTTTGCTTTTACCCATGAGGCAATGACAAATCTTTCCGATGGAAGAGGTTTCAGGACGGGTTTCTCAAGTTCAACAAAGAGATCATAACGGGATTTGTTTATTACCGCCATTGATCTTTCGTTGAGCTTCTTTGTTTCTTCCGCGATTGCCTCATTCAATTCTATAAGACTGAAGAAGGTTCTGTTTCGCAGTGCTGCAATAATTCTTCTTTGCGCCTGAAGGACGGCATTTTCCACCTTGGCCTTGTCTTTCGGTTTTGCAACCCGTGTGGGGATGACGGCAATGTTGTAATGCTGGGCCATAGCCGCAAGCGTCTTGTTGATCTCGGGGTCGTAATAGCATGCATGGCTCACCCCTGCCTTGAGATTATCGAGAATGAGGCATTCAGAACAGCCGCCGTAATATTCGAAGGCCCGTATGTTGCATTTTACAAAGCTTTCTGTCGTCTGATCAGGCACTGCATATGCAAAGATATATGAACTTGCGCCTAAAGCAGAGACAAAGAGTTCGGCCTCAATTCTTTTGCCTGTTATCTGATCCTGATAGGATGGTTTGTCTCCGGAGAAATCGACAAACATCTTTTCCCCTGCCTTATGGGTAATACGCAGAACAGGGTCGGCTTTTTTCTTCCAGTCATGATATAATTGATAAAACTGGCTTTTTTCATACCCTTCGGGATTATCCCTTTTGTATTCTTCATGGAGTAATTGAAGGGTTACGCCTTTCTTCTTCAGTTCTCCGGCAATATACACAAAATCGGGCAATGCCTTTGTTGATGCTTTCTCATTTTTTGGGAAGAGAAGGTCTGATAGGACATCTTCATCGGTTGCGCAAATCTCTTGGTAGGTAATGCCTAATTCTCTGAACTTTTCTGCATAGAGAGATGCTGTTGAAACGGATATATTGCACGCCCTGGCGATAGGGCGTATGCCAAGGTTGCACTCAAGAAGCAATCGGGCAATTTCTTTTAGCTTGTTCATTGATGTTTTCCTCCCTTTCTTTTTCACTTGCCCTCCAAACGTTTTTTAGGGCCAGTGTACCATACAGGGCAGGAAAAAGGATCACCGGAAGAATGATCAAGATGTTCAGCCGAGGGCACATTCCGGAAAAACATGAAAAGTGTTCGACTAAGACTGGAATGGGTGTTCGGATATCACCGGAATTGGTGTTCGACCTTTTCCGGAATTGGTGTTCGAGGTTGACCGGAATTTACATTGAAAAGGGATTGCGACCTTTACCGTCATGATACTCCTCCTTTCCCTTGCCTTCGAAAGAAATCAGACCTCATTGAAAAGGGATTGCGACATACCAGCTTGGTACCGTGGCACTTAATCAACAAGCTAGAAAGAAATCAGACCTCATTGAAAAGGGATTGCGACCCCACACACAATCATCAAAATCAGAAGCCTGATCGCGTGAAAGAAATCAGACCTCATTGAAAAGGGATTGCGACTAATTGTAGTGGATCATATCGGATATCGTGGTTGAAAGAAATCAGACCTCATTGAAAAGGGATTGCGACCTTTACCGTCATGATACTCCTCCTTTCCCTTGCCTTCGAAAGAAATCAGACCTCATTGAAAAGGGATTGCGACTGGATTGATGGACGCCACCTGCGGAACTCACTTAATCGAAAGAAATCAGACCTCATTGAAAAGGGATTGCGACTCTTTGTGGTGTAATATTTATTATATCCAAGGGGAAAGAAATCAGACCTCATTGAAAAGGGATTGCGACCATAATCCAAGGATCCATCCTCTTTCAGATAATAGGAAAGAAATCAGACCTCATTGAAAAGGGATTGCGACTTAACCAAACTTGGAATAATCCTTGAAGTTCCAGACCAGAAAGAAATCAGACCTCATTGAAAAGGGATTGCGACATCCCCTTCTATCATCCTTTCTTCCTTGATTTCTTTCCGAAAGAAATCAGACCTCATTGAAAAGGGATTGCGACCTAAATCGATGGCAAGAAACGTGGAACTCGACAGAGATGAAAGAAATCAGACCTCATTGAAAAGGGATTGCGACTCTTTGTGGTGTAATATTTATTATATCCAAGGGGAAAGAAATCAGACCTCATTGAAAAGGGATTG
>JGI11944J13513_1000140_pt1 | contig 80084 bp, 80 predicted proteins | sample TerdegcoTASludge_FD_13513 | JGI IMG/M metagenome (IMG submission 13513) | reverse complement strand
GAAGCCCCCCGCCGCATCGCCTCGATACGATCCGAGATCAGGGATCGGCTTGCCCGGTACAACATACACCATTCGACGCTCGAGTTCGAGTGCGAGGAGTGCCCCGACTGCCGCATCGTGAGGGACCTGGCACATCCCGTCCCTGAAAATCCCCCTGCCAATCACTGAACCTATAGGAGAGATCCCGGGGACTTTCCCGGATACTTTTATGTTCCGACCGGGGAACCGGCTCCCATGGACACGGAACTGCGTGACAGGTTCATTGCACTGTGGGACAGGTACTTCCCCTCCTGCGAGCTGCCGATAACGTTTGAGCTTTCCGGGCGGGACTCCGGACTTCCCGAGGCAAAGCCGCCGGGGAAATGGCGGTGCGTCGTCTGCGACCTCTCCCGCGTCAGAAAAGGACGGAGCCTTCTCCTCGGTCCCGGCTCCCTCTCCTGCAGCGGCGCACAGTATTACATGGGTTATGTTGAGGAAAGGAGCCCTGACTTCCGGTACTTCCTCTCGACCGGGAAGCCGGGTTCTGTCAGGGGGGAGAGGTACAAGAAGTCTCCGGAACTCGTTGATGCACTGACTGCCCGTAGCACCTTTCTTCCTGCAGGGAGCCGGAAGTATCTCTTCCGGAGGTGGGACACCCTCTCGGACGCGGACTGCCCGGATGTCGTGGTCTTCTTCGCACGCGGTGAAGTCCTTTCAGGCCTCTTTACCCTCGCAAACTTCGAGAGACCGGACCCCTGCGGCGTCACCTGTCCCTTCGGGTCGGGGTGCAGCTCGATCATCCACTATCCCCTGCTCGAGGCAAAGGAAGAGAGGCCCCGGGCTGTCCTCGGAATGTTCGATCCCTCGGCCCGCCCCTGCGTTCCGCACGACACGCTCACGATGGCCTTTCCCATGAACCTCTTTTCCCGCATCGTGGATGCAATGGAGGAGAGCTTCCTGACTACAGAGAGCTGGGAGAAAGTGAGAATGAAAATAGGGGAGGGTGCTGCCTGCCGGAAGACTGACTGATTTTATACCTCCGCGGGAAACCTCCTCTTTATTCTCCTGACACGAGAAATGCGACCTCTCCGGCCCTGCCCGGCGGCCCGGAAAAGAGGAGGGTATCTCCTTCCTCAAGCACGAAATCCCCTGTCACTTCTGCAAGAGTCCTGCCTCCCCGCCTGATGGCGACAAGTGAAACGTCTGGTGGCAGGAGCGCATCGAGCTCGCCGACAGTCTTTCCCGCCATCTGCGTTCCCTTCCCGGCCGGGACACTGAAAATGTGGTGTTCTTCGAGCCTTCTTTCGATCTTTCCAAGCGGAAGGCCTTCCGATGACCGTGGTGTGATACCCCGGTAGGTATGGGCACGGATGCGGGAGAGGAGAGGGTCGACCTCGTCTTCGGAAAGGCCGAAGCGTGCAAGTGCCCCTGCAAACAGCCGGAGAGCCCCCTCGTACTCGATGGAAATTACCTCGTCGGCACCCGCTGAAAAGAGAACGGGAATGTCACCGGGTGATCCGCCCAGGGCAACAATGGGAAGCCCGGGGGCGAGCCGCCGTGCTCTCCTGACGATGATCTCTGCCTGCTTCGCCGGGAGGACCGTCACGAAGAGGATGGCGGCACGCCCGATGCCCGCATGGGTGAGGATTTCGTCCTTCTTTGCATCCCCTATGGTGAAGAGAATTCCTTTTTCCTTCTCCCTCCGTGCGGCATCGGGATCGAGGTCGATGACATGGCACTGCATCCCGGCTATCTCGGCTGCCCTCGCAACGGCTGCGCCCGCTGTCCCGAACCCTGCAATGACGACGTGCCCGGATACTTCCCGCTTTAATTCTTCCCCCGGTTTTTCCCTGTCCTTAACCCGGACGGGTACCCTGTGGTAAATGAGGTCTGTAACCGGTTGCGCGGCTCCCATGAGGAAGGGGGTTGCAGCCATCGTCACGATTGCGCCCGAGAGGAAGATCTGGTAGGTCGCGATCGAGATGAGTTGTGATTGCAGTCCCGAACTGGCGAGGACGAAGGAGAACTCGCCTATCTGGCAGAGTGAAAAACCTGCAAGGATTGCGACCCGCGGGGGCAGTCCCATCGATGCCACGGACAGCCACCCGGTCAGGAACTTGACCCCGAGGATCGTAATGATAACCAAAATGACGATGGGGAAGTACGTGAGGACCACCCTCGTGTCGAGGAGCATCCCGATGGAGAGGAAGAAGATACCGGCAAAAAGGTCGCGGAACGGGAGGATGTCGCTCAGGGCATCGACGGAATACTCGGACTCCCCGATGACGAGTCCTGCGATGAATGCCCCGAGCGAGAGCGAGAGTCCGGCTGCATTCGTGAGGTACGCGACGGTAAAGCATATCCCGGCGATGGTTAAGAGGAAGAGTTCGCGGTTCCTCTCCCTCGATACGCGGTCGAGCAGTGCAGGAATGAGCCATATCGACGCGACGATGATCAGGGTGATGATCAGGATGACTTTTGCAATGCCGAGGGGAAGCTGCTCGTAGGAAGGTCCGGTCTGCCCTATCAGGAGCGGGGTGATGAGGATCATCGGGATGATTGCCAGATCCTGGAATATCAGGATGCCAAGGAGCGTTGTTCCCTCGAGTGTCTCGACGGACCCCCTTTCCTGCAGGACCCTCATGACGATGGCCGTACTCGAGAGGGAGACGAGGAAGCCAAAAAACACTGCCTCGTTGAAGGGAAAACCGAGGACTGCCGTGATCGAGGTGATAACGATGATCGTTGTGCAGACCTGCATGAAGCCGCCGACGAAGATGACCTTCCAGAACCGGGCGATGTCCTCAAAGGAGAGTTCAAGACCGATCGTGAAGAGGAGGAGAATGATCCCGATCTCCCCGAAGGATGAGATCACCTCCTGATCCCTGATAATCGCAAGGCCAAACGGCCCGACCAGCATCCCGATGACGAGGAAGCTGACGACACTCGGTAACCGGAATTTCTGTGCGATGAAGATGAAGACGAGGGATATCAGGATGAGGACAGACACTGCTGGGATAAATTCCACGGGGTGACCTCCAGAAGAGCTACGTTGAGAGAGTATCACTCCGGCTTGGCTTTAGTTTTTGCGGGGAACATAGGTATCAGCGGGATACGATCTCTATTCGTCATCGCTTTGGCAACCGAACCGGGAAGAACCGGGTCTACCCTGCACGGATGTCATTCGGAAATCGTTTTCAGATCCGCCGTTGCCGGGATAACCATTCTGCCAGGTTCCCGTCCGGGTTCCGGGGATGGCATGTTCATCCCTCCGGGTGGCCCGGAACGTTGCCCTCCGGTCACTGTCCTTTTGTCATGTTCCATAAAGCGGGCGGTGTGCCCGGGCCGGGGGATTGTCCCCCGGCATCCCGTTGAGTGCCGGGGACAGTGCATCCCTGTGTCAGCGGTCGGGTGATGGTTGCGTGGTCACGGAACTTCCTGTCACCGCTTTTTCCCCTGTTGCACCACCCGAAAGGAGTGCAAATCCCGATGCACAACGATGCGATGATGACCATTTTCTCATCCCGGGCACTTTCTTTGATTCCCATCCTTGAGTCACCATTCAATTCATTCCGCCCTCAATGCTTCGACCGGGTCGAGATCTGCTGCCCTCCACGCCGGATAGACGCCCGACAGGATGCATACCGCGATGCCGACCAGCATGGCGAAGGGGATATATACGAGGCTTTCGGGCAGGAAAAAGTAGTCTGTACTCCCCACCATCGCGAGGACAACGACCCAGCCTATCCCGAGGGCAAGGACCGCCCCTATACCTGCCCCGACGAGACCGAGAACGACGCTTTCGTAGAGGAACATCCGCCGTATCTCAGATTTCTGGGCCCCGATGCTCCGCATGATACCGATCTCCCTGACCCGCTCGGTCACAGACATCATCATCACGTTAAAGATCGAGGTGGCGGCAACGAGAAGGGAGATCCCCGCAATTGCCATCACGAAGGTTGTCATCGTCCCCAGCGTCGACGTGATGCTCTCAAGCATCCGGCTGCTGTCCTGAACGTTTACTCTCGTCTTTTTCCTGTTCATCTTCTCGAGGATCTCGGTCCTTGCTTTCTGGGAGTCGTTGATATCGTTGAGGATGAGGTTAACCTGATTGTACTCACCCTCGTTCCCGTATATCCCCGTGAAAAGCTTCTCGCTGCCGATGATCGCCATATCGGAGTTGATGTCGTTTGACATGCCCCTCTCCTCGAGGATGCCGACAACCTTCACCGTAGTGGTAGCCCCCTTGTCCTCGTCCCCGATCCTGATCCGGCTCCCGACTTTCAGATCGTACCGCCCGGCAAGGGTTGGCCCGACGATCACGGAACTGGTGCTTTTCGGAAATGCACCATCAGACAGTGTGAATATGCGGCGCATGACGTCCTCGTCGAGGCCGTAAATAGTGGACCGTCCCTCCCTGTCTCCGACCTTGATGCGATCTGATTCCCGGTAAACCACATACACGAGGCCGTACTTTTCTGCAATCTTCTGGATATCCTGGAAATCCTCCTCTGATATCTTCTCGTCGCTCCCGCCGCCAAAGCCGCCGGGCCCTCTTTCGGATCCGGACGCTGCCGTGATGACAACGATGTTGGCCATCTTGGAGAGTTCCTCGGTCACCGAGAGTGTCATGTTTGCACCCATCATCCCCATGGAGGAGATGGCAACGACCCCGATCACGATACCGAGCGCTGCAAGCACGGAGCGGAGGAAATGGATCCGTATGCTCCGGAGGGCGAGCTGCAGGATGATATCCTTCATGCCACCCTCCCGTCACGGACCGTGACGATCCGCTGCGCATACCGGGCGACTCCCGGATCGTGCGTGACGATGACGATCGTCCTCCCCTTCCTGTTGAGGTCGGTCAGCATCTCCATGATCTGCTGCCCCGTGACCGAGTCGAGATTTCCGGTCGGCTCGTCGCAGAGGAGAATGTGCGGATAGTTGACGAGGGCGCGGGCAATAGCCACCCTCTGTTGCTGGCCCCCGGATAGTTCCGGCGGCTTATGGGTTGCCATAGCCCTGTCGATCCCCACCTGCGCGAGGAGTTCTCCAACGCGACCCGAAGAATCCGGTCTCCTGTGCTTCATCAGGTAGGGGAACTCGACGTTCTCGTATGCCGAAAGGAGCGGGATGAGGTTGAAACGCTGGAAGATGTAACCTATCGTGTTCAACCGGAGGCTTGTCAGCTCCCTGTCGTTCATCTCCCTCGTGTTCCTGCCGTTGATGAAGAGATCCCCCGAGGTCGGCCGATCGAGGCACCCGAGCTGGTTTAAAAGCGTCGTCTTTCCCGAACCGGAGGGCCCCATGATTGCAACGAACTCGCCGTTTTCGATCGTCAACGAGACGCGGTCCAGGGCAACGACGTCCCCAGCCGGCAGGGAATAGATTTTTGTCACCCCGCACAACTCAATGATCGAATCTCCCGGCACGGTCCTTCATCCCTGCCTGCGCTTCCGGATAATCTCTGCCACGGATGCCAGGTATCCCTTCCGCCATGCAACGATGACCAGGACCGCGACAACGATGATGACCGCAATCTCGGTCACGGGTATTTTCCCGACACCGTTTCCAAACCCGAATAACCCCCCCGGCCTGCGCTGAACCGGGGATGAACCCTGGGTGATTCCTGCCGGGTTTCCGGTTCCCGATGACCCCCCAGCACCAGCCCGGATCGAAACGGGTATCGTTTTTTCAAACAAATTTCCCTCGGTATCGCGGTACTGGATGACCAGGGGCACGGAATCATCTCCCCGCACCGTGCAGGTCACCTCGAAACTGGAGAAGTCATCCGGCTCGAGCGATCCGATCACGTATACGGGGTTTGGGTCAGTGGGGGTTGCAGGGCTCCCGACTGTCACCTTGACTGCCTTGGCGTCTTCGAGGCCCGCGTTTGTCACATCACCACCGATCGTGACCAGGAGGCCATTCCGGGTCACCTCCACGTTGTTCACAACGAGTTCTGCTGCAGTCTCCCGGCCCCCGATGGTAACCGGGATGGTGATGACGGAATGGTGGGTGTTGAGACCGTTCCGGTACGATACATCAAATGCAAGTGCCGTCTCCTTCTCGGCCCAGACCTCGAAGGTCACGCTTTTTGCCTCGTCAGCGGCGAGCGTCCCGATGAAAACACTCCCCTGCGTGGTCCTGATGCCGTCTCCGCCCGGCGTCACGGTCACGCTGTTGACGGTATTTTTCCGTGGGTTGTTCACGGATAATACGACCTTGTTCTTTGTCCCGGGTGAAAAGGAACCCGGTGCATCAACCACGCTGACAGATACGGGTGAAGACTCGACTTCGAGTGCTATCGGGTAACGGAGACTCCCCGCATCCGTGAAATCCAGGTAGAACATCGGGAAATAGACTCCGTCCCTGACGCCGGCCCGGACGTGGAACGTGAATTTCATCGTGTTTCCGGGACCGATTGCCCCGACCGAGTCGTATGTCTGGTAATTGAGTACTTCAATATCACTGGAGAGGATCTCTGCCCGGGCAATCGATACAGGATCCGAACCGCTGTTCTTTATTTCAATGACTATCGTCCCCGTATCGTCCTGCATCAGGACACCGGGTTCGATCGAGACAGATGTCACCCCCACGTACGATGCTGCCTTCTCTGCCGTCGTTGCTGCAGCCGCAGCTCCTGCAATGAGTAAAAGGATCACCGCCACGAGCAGGCATCTGGAACGGCGGATGCCAGTCATATCCTGAAATATCATCCTGTTTTTTCCTCCCGGGTTTTCCGTTTCCCGCACATGTGTCAAATATGTTTTACATATTGTTATATAAAAATTACTGGTTTGAACGGTACCGGAACGTGAGCAGGGGTTACCGGGAATCCGCGGAAGGAATGGAGGAGGGCGTCAGGAAACGGGGATCAGCCCGGGATGACTGCCTGTGATGCTCTCTCCGCCGCGGCATGTGACGAGGTACGTGTTCTCTATTCCGACCAGCCCGAGGCCCGGAACCGCGTATTTTGGTTCGAGAGCAATCGTCATCCCCTCTTCGAGCGGTTCATCAAAACCCATGGCGATAACGGGTGGTTCGTCGACCACGAGACCGACGCCGTGACCCAGGAACCGGACCTTCGGTTCGGCATGTCCCATGAAATGTTCGAGAAAAACCGGATCCTGGCTCCCCATGATGGATGCGTAGATCGTCGAGGGGACAGCCCCCGGGACGAGTATCGATGCCATCTCCTCCATGAGCGCAACGCACCTGTCATGCATCTCTTCAGCCTCCCGGGGAATGCTGCCACAAAAGACGTAGTTCATGGTCTTGTCCGTCTGGTAGCCGCCCACCATGCAGGCATTGTCAATGAAGACGAGATCCCCCCGTTTCAGTGTCCGTTCCGGGTCTCCGAGCACCGGTGCCGCCGGCCCCATCCCGCGGCAACCGCCGGGCCCGTTGAAATACGTAGGATACAGGGAATTCTCCCCGAATGCCACCTGACCCACCTCGATCTCGGTATTGAAACTGCCGAAACGGACAATCCCCTGGTGGCCGAGGGAGACCATGCGTTCGTAGACAGCGGATGCAAACGCGGCTTCACTCATCCCCTCCCGCAGGATACCGGGGACATCGTCTTCGAGGACGGTCCTGTGGATCTCTCCGGCCCTCCGGAGGAGGGCGATTTCATAGGGGCTCTTTTTCGCCCTTGTCATTGCCACCTCGGCGTCAAGGCTTCCCGCGGCGCGGACAGGAAAATGTTTCCTGAAAAGTTCCCAGAGACCGACAGGAACGATTCCCGTCTCGATGTGGACCGTTTCAGGCACACGGGCGATGCCTTTCCCTGCATCGCGGAATGATGCCATCTGCCTGATAACGGGAAAGTCCGACTCGATACATGCGCGCGCAAAACTCCTTCTCACCCAGAACTCCTCGGGGCCGTCCCTGGGTACAATGAGCATCCCGTCCTGAATCGTTCCCGTCAGGTAATACAGGTTGATCTTTCCGAAAAAGACGGCCATTTCCCAGTCAGGCTGCATCCGGTCCATCCGCTCGCGGAACCTGCGCATCCGGTCTGCCAGTTCGGTTCCGGGGACTTTTTGATCCATCGACAGGATCGTTTCGCTGCAGGGGCTATTTACCTGTCTGCCCGGGAAACGGACCGGTTAAGGAGATTCCGTATTAAGGGACAGCCACTACCCTCATGTGCAGGGAAAGAGAATAATTCATCACCTTCCGCCGGGGCAGACGTACCCGATCCCCGGTACCAAACTTCGCATAAAAGGTGAGCGACCACGAACCGGAACAGTACGCCTTCCCGTCCATTCCTCCTCGAATGTGCCAACGTAACAGTCATGCGGGGTAACGCACCGGTGCTTTCCCGGGTCAGCCTCGCGATCTGCGAGGGGGAACATGTCGCCATTCTCGGTCCGAATGGTTCCGGAAAGTCGACGCTGGTCAAGACAATCACGCGGGAGCTCTACCCTGTCCTGGATGGGGCCGGCGACGTCATCTTCCGCTTCCAGGGACGCGAGGTCTGGGATGTTTTTGCCCTCCGGTCATCCCTCGGTGTGGTCTCTCCAGACCTCCAGATGCAGTATACGCGGGGCGTCTGCGGCCGTGACGTAGTCATATCGGGCTTCTTCTCGAGCATCGGCCTCTTCCACCACCATGTGACCCCGGAGATGGAAGAACGGGCGGAGAACACCATGCGATTCCTTGGGATCGATAGGCTCGCCGGGCGACCGATGGACACCCTGTCAACCGGGGAAGCCCGGCGGTTCCTGATAGCAAGGGCACTCGTCCACGGTCCCCGCACACTCATCCTCGACGAGCCCACGAACAGCCTCGACCTCGCCGCACTCCACGCATTCAGGAAAGTGATCCGTGACATCGCCCGGTCGGGTGTCGGGATCATCATGGTCACCCACTCCCTCCACGACATCATCCCCGAGATATCCCGCGTCATCCTCATGAAGGATGGTCGAATCAGGATGGACGGCAGGAAAGAGGATGTCCTGACCGACAGGAACCTTCAGGATCTCTTCGGTGTACCCGTCACGGTCAGGCAGGAGAACGGGTACTACTACGCAAGCGGGTATTGAGGAAAAGTCCCATCCCCTTTTTCCTGGGCTGCATCCCACGCAGGGTTTTTTATACATGCCGGGAGATTCCTGCACGGAGCAAAAGGACATGTTCTCACAGAGGATTCTCCTTGCAATGGTTGTCCTGGCGGCGCTGATCTCCAGTACTGCAATGGCTGAAATGACTATCCAGGCATCGATCGAGACCGGAAAAGGGTTCTCCCAGACAGGCAGCATATACGTTGCTTCGACGCCGGCCGGTGCATCTGCCATCCTCGACGGGGGTGCGGGATCCCTCTTGACGCCGGGGACATTTACCGGCGTCGAGCCCGGCATGCACGTCGTAAAGATCTCCCGGCAGGGCTTTTTTCCCAGGTATGCGAACGTGAAGGTCACGGCCGGGTCAACCGAGAATGTCATCGTTACCCTCGACCCGGTTTCAAACCCGGGCGGCCTCTCGATCAGTTCGGATCCGCGTGGCGCATCACTCTATGTCGATGACAGGTACATGGGAAAGACGGATCAGGTGGTCGGAAATCTCGCACCGGGAGCGCACACGGTCAGGATAACCGAAGCGGGCTATCTGGCGTGGGAAAAGTCGGTAACTGTAACAGGAGGGACGATCACCCCTGTCTCTGCAAGGCTCGACCCGGAAATCAGCCCCCCGACAGGTGATATCCTCGTCGCATCGGCGCCACCCGGTGCAGCAGTCTTCATCAACGGAGACTACAGGGGTTCCACGACTCCTGATGACCTCCTCGATATCAATGATCTCTCTCCCGGGCAGTACACGCTGGTCGTCAGGAAACCGGGATACCTGGACTTTCAAACGACAGTGTCTGTCGAGCCCGGCGGGGTTCTGCAGGTAATGGCGCCACTTGCCGGAAGCAACGAGGGAATCGCGAGCGCAGAGATAACCTCCAACCCTGCCGGCGCCGATGTCTTTATCAATTCTGCGTATGCCGGAGTGACGCCGCTCTCGGTCAATGACGTCTCTCCCGGGAATTACACCGTGGAAGTCCGGCTGGATGGGTATTCCCCGTTCTCAACGTCCGGAAACGTGATGGCCGGGCAGGATATCCGAATCTTTGCAGCCCTCCAGCCCCTCCCCACACAGACTCCCACGCGGAGCACAGGTCCCGGGACGTTTTCTCTCCTCGTGACCGTCTGCTTATCAGGATTTTTGGGGATCTTCGTCCTGAAAACCAGGAGGAAGAAAGATTAAGGAGATCCAAGGCAAGGTGGGCCACCGGAAAAAGGCAGAGAAAAAGGCAGGGTTATTCCTTCTTTTCTCCCGTTTCTCCCCCGAGCGTGAAGAAGAATGTCGCTCCCTTGTCAGGTTCTGACTCGGCCCAGACCCTCCCCCCGTGCATTTCGATGATCCGTTTCACGATTGCAAGGCCAACCCCCGTCCCCTCGTACTCCCCGGTGTCACAGAGCCTCTCGAAGACCCCGAAAAGTTTTGCGGAGTACCGCATGTCAAACCCGATCCCGTTGTCCCTGACGTAATAGGCAGGCAACCCTTCATGGAACCGGGCCCCGATTTCGACGATCGGCCTTTCGCGTGACCGGGAGAACTTTATCGCATTTGCAACGAGGTTGTAATAGACCTGCCGGAGAAGGGCCCTGTCTGCGCTGCATGGCGGCATGTCCAGAATCCTCACTTCAATATTGCGTTTCTGTATCTCCCCGCGGAAATCAAGGAGTACCTCTTCAACAACATCGGCAGGGTTGAGCGCCTTTTTCTTCAGGGCCTGCCCGCCGAGCCGTGAGAAAGTGAGGAGGTCATCGATGAGCTCCCCCATCTTGTGCGAGCTGCGCTGTATCTGCTCCAGGTACCTCCTCTCCCGGGACGGGAGATCACTTAGCGCGGAGAGCAGGATGGACGAATACCCCGAAATGGCACGGAGGGGTGCTCGCAGGTCATGGGAGACCGAGTAGGTGAAGGCCTCGAGGTTCCTGTTTGCCTCGACGATCTGTCGCGTCCGCTCAACTATCTTCTGCTCAAGCCGGGCGTTCAGCTCCTGGATCTCCCGTTCTGCCTGCTTGAGACGGGAAATGTCATTGCCGATGGAGAGGATCTCGGATGGTGTATCCTCCCTGTCATAAAGGGGCTTGTGCGTCCAGGCCACCCATACGTCCTGGCCGTTTTTTGTGTGCATCTTACACTCCGAAAGGGAAAAGAACGGATGATATTCCTGCGCCGGGCTTTCTGCAACGTCTCCCTGCCCTGCCGGAGGGGGAAACACCGTCTCGTGGATCTTTTTTCCGACGATTTCTTTTTCCGCGTACCCGAAAAAGCCGAAGCCAAATGGGTTCATGTAGAGTATTTTTCCGTCCGGTGTGCACCGCATGATGATGCTGTTTGCACCCTGTACAAGCGTCCTGAAGTCCTCCTCGCTCTTCCGGACGGCTTCGAGGGTCTTTTTGAGCTGTACCACCATCCGTGAGATGCTCTCCTGCAGCCGGAGGAGGTCTTTTCCCAGCGGTGGTGAGATGGGATGGTCAAGGTCCCCGCGGGCAATCTGGTCGAGGTCTTCCACCATTGTCTCGATGGGACGGGTAAACTTCCTGATGGTGAGAAATGCCACGAGAGCGCATCCCGAGAGAAATATGACACCGATAAGGATATGGAATACGAGTGCCCGCTCCAATGCTTTCGCAACGGGGAGCATCGTATAATTCAGCTCGATGATCCGGCTGACGTCTGAGCCGCTTTTATTGTCCCTTAAGTCAACGAACAGGTACCGCGTCAGGATTCCCGGTTTCCCACCAGCCGCATCCATGCTGCTCCGGGTCGCAAGGATATGCCCCAACGTTTCCTTCAGTACCGGGTCAGTAACTTCGACCGAGGTATCGTCAATCCTTTCCCGCAGGGTCGTGTCAAAGATCCTCACGCCCGAGAGGTAGGGATTTGCCTTTTCGACCTCCATGATGAGGTCCCTGTCGGGGTACCGGAACGTCGGGACCTCCGGCATCGTGACGGGAAGGCCGAGTTCCAGGATATATGCATGGTCCGGTGTGGTCCTGTATGCATACTTCTTCAGCGCACCGGTCGATTTTTCACTCACGATTCGGTCAGGGAAAAAACCATCCGAGAGGCGGATGCCATTCAGGTACCCGACGAAGTAGGGTGCATAATCGCCGAAACGGAGCCCGAGTTCAGGGGAATAGGTTGTCGCAACAATCGTCGCGTTGGCATCGATGACGTAGATCTCCATGTCATCCCCGATCTCACGTTTTACCGCTGGAAGATCCATGCGGCCGGGATCCCCTCCAGCCCTCTCGTATTCCGCAAGGAACGGGACGAAAGCAGCCTCCATCTCCCTGTTCAGGCTCTCTTCAAAGAGCCGGAGCCCTTCTTCCTTCGTTTTCAGGACTGCGACAAGGTTGTTCTCGGTCTGTTGCTGCACGGATCGGGCGTTGTCAGAGAGGGTTCTTTCCATGGAGACATAACTGATAGCGACAAGCCCGGCAACCGCAAAGACAAGGATGCAGAAGATTGCAAGGGCAAGGTAGGTGGAGAGGGGGTATCTCCTGAACAACCGGTCAATCATCTGTCTCTATCATGAAACTGTTGGTTGTTCTGCACCATATGATACTATCCTGTGGGGAGAGATTGCCTGGAGAGCATGCAGGAGAAGGGGTGGAAACGTAACATTTTTTCGTATCGGGGGAGAGAGGCATACTCCCGGTAGAAGGTGGACTTACATATGACATCGAAGCTCGTCGAATACTTCAACAAACAGCCGCGCCTGGGAATTCTTGCGACGTCCGGGAGGGACGGCAGGGTTGACGTGGCCGTGATTGGCTCTGCACATATGACTGATGAAAAGACTGTCGTCATCGGCCTTGCGAAGAACAGGACGCTTGCCTGTCTTTCCGAAAACCCGCACGCTGTGTACATGATCGTGGAGCCGGGAAAATCGATCATGGACTGGAAGGGGGTCAGGGTCTACCTTGAGGCAAAAGAGATTGCCCGGCACGGACCTGCACTGGAGGGACTCAAAGACCAGATCGCGAAGGTTGCGGGAAAGGATGCCGCCGCAATGATGGCCGCGGCAGTAACGTTCCGGGTCGTTGAAGTAAGGCCCCTCGTCGACATGGGCCAGGGATGGGAAAAGTCAATCTGACCCGTTTCGCTATTCACTCTCTGGAATGCGGGGCGGGGCAGCTCTCCCGTTCCTCTCCCACCCCCCCGTTTAAATGAACAAAGACCCTATTTCGATGGTCGTGTCGCGACAGGGATGTGGGGTTCCATACCTGCAAGCTCTTTTCGTATCTCCTCGATCTCCCTGCTGTCAGACTCGATGACGTAGAGGGAGAGCCCGTAACAGGGTTTCCTGAAAGGAACCAGCAAACGCTTGTTCTCCTCGTCGATTCCTACCAGCATCGGGGCAGGTATCTGGATGGGCACACCCCTGAAGAGTGCCCCGGGACTGATGACGTAATACTCCCTGCATACCTTCTTTACCCTGTTATCGCACCGGCGCGGCGTGGAATTTTTGAGGAGGATAGCACTCCAGAACCTGTTGAAGCAGATGTCTTCCGGCATTGAGGCAGAGATGGTCACGGCATGAATTAGTTTTTTCCTGCACCATGGGGTGATTCCCTGCCTCGTTCTGAACCGGTCACGGGCTGTGCCCAACCCCCTGCCACCGTTCGATTCCGGGCGTGGCATGATAGAGGGGGGGGACGTGCGTGTGTTATAAATATAACATGTGTTAAAAATAATTAACAGAAATGGTTGCAATGAAGAAAGATAACCGCGGTCTGTTCAAAACCCGCACCTGGCTTGTCTGGATGTTTCTCGCCGGCCTGTTCATGCTCTCTGCAGGCATTGTCGGGATGTCTCTCCTCTCACCTCCAGCGGGGGGGACGTTCTCCAGTGCTTTCATCTCCATGGGTGCGGTGCTCATCGTGCTCTCCGGCCTGAAGCTCTGGCGGGGGGAAGGGGACTCCCTCCAGGACGAGAGAACGAGAAAGATAGGAGCGTACGGTCTCTCCTGGTCCTGGTTTCTCACCTTCATCGTACTCTTTGTCGTTTTCTGGGCGGATTACCTGGGGGTCTGGTCGCCGGATGCCGCAACACTGTCCGTACTGCTTATCCTGCTCATGGGCATCTCGGCACGTGCGTTCCAGATTTACCTGTTCCGCAGGGGAGACGTGGATTAAGGTAACCTGACGCTGGAGGAACCATGCAGACAAGGATACGCGAGTTCCGGACAAAGAGAAACATGACCCAGGCAGAGCTTGCCGATCGGGTCGGTGTCAGGAGGGAGACGATAGTCTTCCTCGAAGCAGGCCGGTACAACCCTTCCCTCCGGCTTGCCCACCGCGTGGCGAAGGAGCTGGGGACGACAATTGATACCCTCTTTTCCTTCGGAGACGAGGACGATTACGTCGTGCGGGAAGAGTGACTCACCTCTCTTTCCATGCCCCCGCTGGGACGAGTATCTCGAACCGTGCACCCTTCCCGGGGACACCCGTCTCTTTCACGTCCAGCCCGGTCAGGGCGAGTATGTCACGCGATATGGCAAGCCCGAGTCCCGTGTGACTTCCATATCCGTACTGGAAGATGAGTTCCTTGTCTTTTTCCCCTATCCCCCTTCCGTTGTCCTCGAAGACGACGGTCAGTGCGTTGTCTTCCCCCTTTTCCGTGCTTATGCGAACCTTTGTTGCTCCCCCCGAGTGCCGGATTGTGTTGTCGATCAGTGCATAGATAACGCGGTAGACGAGGGCATCAGCAAATATTTCCACGTCAGGGACATCCACCGTTATCTCCAGACCCTCCGGATGAATCTCTCCGATCGCACGGGCCACTATCCCGGCAAGCGGTTGCCATTCCGGCCGGGTCGAGCCAATGTCCTGGTACTGCTTGGAGAACTGCAGGTATTCTGTTATTCTCTGGACGGTCTGGATTGCAGGGTTGATGTACCGGTCGCAGTCACCCCGCATCAGTTCCAGGTAGCCGGAGAGGGCCGTCACGAGGTTGCTGATATCGTGGCGGGTCAGGCGCGTGAGGAGAGATATCTTCTCATTCGCGATCCGGAGGGCCGACTCCCTGGCCTTCCTCCCCGTGATGTCCCTGATCACGAGCACGATACCAGCGGGGCCCCCTTCCGGATTGTTCACCCGGGCACCTGAAATGCTGACGACCCGGTGCTGGCCGCCGTCGATCTCTGCCTCGATGTCGGTGACCCGGCCCCGCCGGAGGACTGTATCCATCAGGGAGCCACTGCTTTTTCCGCCGAAAACCTCTCCAATGTCCCGCCCGGAAACGTCCTCCCGGGGTATGCCGAGGATTCCTGCCACGGCTTCATTGGCATCGGTAATTTTCCCTGTCCCGTCGGTGATGACGATTGCATCCGGGATCAATGCCATGATCTGCGACATTGCCATCTCCGGTGTCACAACGAAGAGGCCCTGCGTGTGGATAGCATACGCCATGAGGAGTGAAAAAACGGCAATCCCGAGGAATACCATGTTCGGGGTGTATATTCCCAGAGCCGGGAGAACGAGCGCTGAGAGAGCTCCGGATGCAATGACAGTGAGAACGCCAAGACCAACGAGGCGCTTCTGGTAGGCTTCCTTTCCCCGGGTTTCAGATTTCCATGAGATGAAAACGATGAAGAGCGAGATGAGCATGACAGCAAGGATATAACTCGATTCGAAGAGATTTGCATAACTGCCCGTGACCGGTGTGTAGACATATCCGTAACCCTCCCGGAAGATGACCGTATACAGGTCGTCAGTCAGGAGTCCAATCAGGGAGAGAGCAAGCGAAGGGGCATAGATACCCATGATGAGAGCCCACGAGTTATCCTTCCTTGAAAGCGGATGGCCGCAATAGACGACGATGAAATGGAAGAACACCGCGATGACCATGGGCCAGAACGAGCTCGCTTTCAGGTAAAACCCGATATTTTCGGGCGTTCTTACCTGCCAGATCAAAAATTCCCCGAGTGCCCAGTAAGCTGCCAGGAGCATCGAGAGGAGAAAGAGACGGTTTACAAGCGATCCGGGGTTCCTGGCGATAACGTACACGCCCAGACCAAACGTGATGAAGGCACACGCAAGGCAGAAACCGGCCATGAGAGTGAGAATCACACCGTATCAGTCCCTTACCCGCTATCTCCCCGGAAGAGGTTCACGTTCATGCATGCCCCCTTTCACCTTCATTATCCCATTTCCCCATGAATATCTCTTATCTTTCGACTTCATATTCCTGTTTGCACACTGGCAAGTCAGGATACCCGCATCGCCCGGCAGGGCATGATTGCATTTGCCTGCCAGTTACCGGGAGCGTTCCTGGGTTTTTATGCGTAGGACGTTAAATATGGTGATTCCACCCCGGATATTCCTGCGCTGACCTCTTTTATTCCCCCTTCTGGATCCTTTTCACCCTGGCGATCTCCGGAATATCCCATCCGCCGAGAGCCTCCACGATCGCCCGGATATACGGCTCCTGGCGCGTCATGCTGGGCGATGACCGGGGATTTTCCCGGTCTCCCTTCTTTCCCATGCCTGCCCTGCCGGTCGAGATGAAATGGAGGAAGTCCTCCTTGGGAAGCGTCCACGTGACATTGACCCGCATCCTTGCCATCGCCGGGTTCGACGGATGGGGGATCAGCACCGCCCGCGTGGGTGGCAGGGGCACGGGATCATCCCTGCATGAATGCGCAAGAGAGACCACCTTCTGCCACAGTTCCTCGCATGCAGGGCAGTCACAGGACCGGCAGAACCGGTTCGTCGGCGGGTGACCGTCTCCAATGTACCGGGCGCAGAAACGGATGTCCATCGGAGAGATCTGGCTTCTTCCGGAAGAAAAATGAGGAGGGTATATCTGATCCCTTTTCCCTACCAGACATTCATGCGACTCTCCCCCGCCATACTCGTCATATCCCTCTGCCTGCTTGCCCTGTCATCTCCTGCAGGTGCAGCGGTCGTTGCCCGCGATATGCGCGTTGAACCCGCCGGTGATCTTCTCAAGGCGGGTGATCCGGTCAACCTGACTGCACTCGCCGAGATTATTCCGTCCGGTGCAAGCACCTTCTCTGAATCGCATACTCTCTCTTTTTCATCAGGCCTCTCGAACGCACGCTGGGAAATCATCGTTACAGTCGACGGGAAACAGGCTGCCGTGATTCGCAAGGACGGGCCGCGGGTTTTCCTCAACGGGTACCTCCTCTCCTATCCCACAACGAGGGACGTGGGACTTGTAATCGGGCTCCGGGGAGATACTCCTCCCGACCTCCCGGATGAGAAGGTCATTCTCCTCGAATGGGAAGAACTCAACGCCGGAGGCGAGGCTGTAACAGGGTCTGTATACCAGGTCAGCCGGGCAACGGGGCCTCTGTCTCCCACCGGTCCTTCCCCTTCGCAGCCCACGATAACCACGTATCCATCCGGACCGGCACCCACCGAGATTCCCTTCCCCACGGTTTCCCTCCTCCTGGCACTGTGCCTCTTCCCCGCAGGCGCCGTATTCCGCAAATGGTGGGGCTGATGGTACGATTTACTTTCATCACGTTTCCGGATGGGGACTGCTCTGTCCTTTCCGGCATTCTCTGGTGTATGCATCCAGGACCCTGGCAAGGCGGGTCATCCCCTCGGTGATCTTTTCCTCATCTGCATTCGAGAAGTTCAGCCTGACCCCCTGGTCTCCCGCTCCGTTGGTATAAAACGGCGTCCCGGGGAGGATTGCCACGTTTTCTGCCAGGGCACGCCGGTAAAGATCCATTGCCGAGAGGGGATGCGGCAGGGTGAGCCACACGAACATGCCGCCGTCGGGCCTCGTATAAGTGACTTCTCCAGGGAAGAGTTCGTCCATAAGGTGGAGCATCAGGCTGCACCGGGCTGCGTATGCCTTTTTTATGCGGGAAATATGGGCGTCGATATCGTTGCACTGGAGGTACCGGTAGAGTATTCTCTGTGCAAGGATGTTCGAATGGAGGTCCGAGGCCTGCTTTGCTGTCACTGCATGATCAAGGATTTCCCCTTCCGCACAGAGCCATCCGAGCCTCATTCCCGGCGAGAATATCTTTGAGAACGTTCCAAGGAGGATGACCTTATCGCGGGGGAGGAGACGGGAAAACGAGGGTCTCTTATCCCCGCTGAACTGTATTTCCCCGTACGCATCATCCTCAACGAGGACCGTTTCCGAATCTGAAATGATACTTGCGATTTCCTCCCGCCGGCGTGTGGAATAACTGATACCCGAGGGGTTCTGCGAATTGGGGATAGCGTAGTACATGACCGGATCTTCTGTCCTCGCTATCCGTGAAAATTCCCCGGGGTCTGGTCCTTCCGTTCCAAGCGGGACTGGATGGAATACGGGCATATACTGTGAAAAAGCCTGGATAGCTCCCAGGTAACCCGGTGCCTCGATGGCAACCGGGTCTCCCTCATCAATAAAAATCCGGCCCAGTATGTCCAGTGCCTGCTGTGACCCGTTCGTGATGAGTATCTCCCCGGGATCGACTGCAAGTCCAAAGCGCGTCCTGTACCTCCTTGCAATCCACTCCCGGAGGGGAGGGAAACCTTCCGAGGTCGCGTACTGGAGTGCTGCGCAATTGTCTTCAGCAAGGACTTCTCCGGCGGCTCGTGCCACTCCGGCAGCATCGAGAAATGCAGGACTCGGGAGTCCTCCGGCAAAGGATATGATATCAGGCCGCTCCGTGACCCTGAGTATCTCCCTGATCATCGAACGGGGCGTATTCTGGATTCTCCTCGAAAAGGGTTTGCGGGGTGCGGACGCCATTTTAATTCCTTCGTTTCATATTCTCCGGGACGGGGGAGGTGATGAATCTATCACGATCGATCGGTATGAACCTGGTGCCTTGGAACCCAAACCCGATCAAGGACACATCTTCCTTTTGCCGCCGCCTTTATCCCTTTCCAGCCGTATCTTCCAACCATGAAGACCATCGGCCCGCGTTTCATGGATCTGACCCGGTACGAGTACCTCTCCCCATCGGACCAGTCCCGTGGACTTCCCGCCCCTCCGCTCGAAAAACCGGTTCCTCCTGATGGCCCGTTCATCCCGCTGCCTCCTCCAGGTTCCATCCGTGTCCCGCCACTCGACCTGCGCCGGGCAATCGAGGCGAGGCGATCCATCCGGCATTACGAACGGGATCCCCTGACGCAGGAAGAGCTCTCCTACCTGCTGTGGTGCACGCAGGGGATAGTCCAGGTCGTTGACCCCTATTACACCCTCAGGAACGTTCCCTCGGCAGGAGGTCGTCATGCCTTCGAGACGTATCTCCTCGTCAACAGGGTCAGGGGAATAAAGCCCGGCATATACAGGTACCTTGCGTTCTCCCACCGGCTTCTTCCCGTCCAAACGGGACCGGAAACCGCGGACAGGGTGATGGCAGCCTGTCTTGGCCAGGCATTCGTCCGAAGCTCAGCAGTAACTTTCCTCTGGGACTGTGTTGTCTACCGTATGGCATGGCGTTACGCTGAGAGGGCGTGGCGTCTCGTGCACCTCGATGCAGGGCACGTCTGCCAGAACCTGTACCTGGCAGCACTCCAGATAGGATGCGGGACGTGCGCCATCGGGGCGTTCGATGACCGGATGATGACCGGGCTCCTTAATCTTGATGGTGACGACGAGTTTGTCATCTACTGTGCTGCCGTCGGCAGGCTGCCCGTCCCCCGGGATACCTCACCTGAGGGCTGACGCCATTTCCCTGACCTTCCCTCCCACCGCTTCTCTCATCGCGAAGGGATCCTCAAAGGTTCGTTCTATCTCCCGGACGATGGCGGACCCGACAATCACCCCGTCCGCGCCGGCACGCACCAGCTCCCGGACCTGTCCTGCCGTCCCGATGCCAAATCCGGGTACGACAGGAAGGGCTGATGCTGCCTTTACTGCCCGGATGTGCCCGATGACCCGCGGATCGATCTGTTCCCTGGCACCCGTGACGCCGAGCACTGCGACGAGGTAGAGGAATCCCCCGGCACCCGCAACTATCCTTTCAAGCCTTTCATGCGACGTCGTCTGGCTGACGAAAAGGACTGGATCGATACCTTCATTCCGTGCTGCCACGCAGAAAGGGTCTGACTCCTCGAGGGGCACGTCGGCGATCGCGATCCCGTCTGCTCCAGCCTCTGCCGCTTCCCTGTAAAACGTTGCAATTCCCCTCTGTACCACGATGTTGGCGTAGGTGAGAACGAGGAGAGGTGTCTTTGAAACGGACCGGAAATTCCGGATTTGGGAAAAGAGCGTATCGGGAGTCGTCCCGGCACTCAGGGCACGCTGCATTGCTTTCTGCATGACGGGCCCGTCTGCAACCGGGTCGGAGTGAGGCATCACGAGCTCGATGATGTCTGCACCGCAATTCTCTGCTTCCTTCATCAGTTCAAGGGATGTCCTTTCGTCCGGATCACCTGCAACGAGGCATGCAACGAGGAGGGGTCGGCCTGCGCCGGAAAACGCCAGCCCTATTCTCGATGTCACAGCAAATCCCCCGCCATCGAAGCAACCTGCGATACGTCCTTATCGCCGCGACCCGAGAGGTTGATCACGAGGACATCGTCTTTTTGGAGCCGGGTGGCGACCCTTTCCGCAAGGGATACGGCATGGGCCGATTCCAGTGCCGGGATGATTCCCTCGGACCGGGAGAGGTACAGGAATGCATCGAGTGCCTCCCTGTCCGTCACCGGGTGGTAGGACACCCTGCCGCTGTCCCGCAGGTAACTGTGCTCCGGGCCGACACCCGGGTAATCGAGCCCGGCAGAGATACTGTGTGACTCGAGAATCTGGCCAAAGGCATCCTGGATGAGGTACGTGTATGTCCCGTGGAGGATGCCGGGGCGTCCCCTGCAGAGAGTTGCCCCGTGTCTTCCCTCCGGCCCTTCCCCTCCTGCTTCCGCTCCAAAGAGTCGTGTGTCCTCGCCGAGGAAAGGTGTGAAGATACCAATTGCGTTTGAACCGCCGCCGACGCAGGCGACGATGCCATCCGGCAGCCTCCCCTCCTTCTCCATGACCTGGTCGCGGGTCTCGTTCCCGATGACTGTCTGGAAATCCCTGACCATTGTCGGAAACGGGTGCGGACCGACGACGGAACCTATCAGGTAGTGGGTCGTGGCAACGTTCGTGACCCAGTCGCGGAGGGCCTCGTTGATGGCGTCCTTGAGCGTGCGTGATCCCGAACTCACCGGAACGACCCGGGCGCCAAGCATCTTCATCCGGGAGACGTTGAGCTTTTGGCGCCGGATATCTTCCTCCCCCATGAAAACGTCGACCTGCATCCCGAGCACCGCCCCTGCGATCGCTGTGGCCACGCCGTGCTGTCCAGCTCCCGTTTCCGCGATGAGCCGGTGCTTTCCCATGAATTTTGCCAGTAGTGCCTGTCCAAGGGCGTTGTTCAGCTTGTGTGCACCGGAATGGAGGAGATCTTCCCTCTTGAGGTAGACCCTGCACCCGAAGTCACGGGACACGTTCCTGCAGAAGGTAAGAGGTGTTCTTCGGCCGGCATACTCGTGGAGGTAATACTTCATCTCCTCCTGGAACTTCTTTCCGGGGACAATGGTCCGGAAACCCCGCTCCAGCTCCTCGAGCGCTGCCATCAGCGTCTCAGGGACAAACCGTCCGCCGTAAACCCCGAACCGCGAGGGATCCGTCATAAGAGAGCCCCCCTGGCCTGCCGGACGAAGGCCCTGACGAGGTTCTCGTCCTTTTTACCCGGTGCGATCTCCACGCCGGTTGCCACGTCCACCCCGTAGGGCTTGATACGCCGAATCGCTCCGGCAACGTTTTCAGGGGTGAGGCCCCCGGCAAGGATGACCGGGACCGGACTTTCCCTTGCGACACGCTCTGCAAAATCCGCATCGAATAGTCTGCCCGTCCCCCTGCTGGCATCAACCACGATGGCATCTGCATGCGCAGGCAGGGGGCCGGGACTATCGACCATGCAGATCGTGCGGACCGGCAGCCGCTCCTCGAGGGGGATGGAGAGCTGGACTGCGTCAGGGTTCATATCGAGTATCGTCTCGAGGTCATCGGAGGACTCTGTTGTCGAGACACAGACCCTCGTTACGAACGGACCGACAGAGGAGAAGATCTCCCAGGCAACCTCCGGTGTCACCGAACGGATCGAATCCGAGAACACCACCACGCCGATGGCGTCCGCACCTGCTGCCTCTGCCAGGGCGGCATCTTCCGGGGATGTAATCCCGCATATCTTCACGCGAATAGAAATCCCTCCAGCTTTTTCTGCGGGTTGCGAGCAGAGACGATCGAGGACCCTATCAGGAAACCATCCACGATGTCCCGGAACCTCCTGACATCGCAGGGCCACACAAATCCGCTCTCAGAGACCACCCTGCACCCGCTATCGCGGGCACGGGGCGCGAGTCTTTTTGTCACCGAGAGATCGACACTCATGTCTTTGAGATTCCTGTTATTGATTCCGATCATGCGGGTTCCCGACGAGAGGGCAACCTCGAGTTCCCTCCCGGTGTGCACCTCGACAAGAGGTTCGAGGGAGTATGACCGGGCAAGTTCCACGAAATCGGGCAGCCGGTCTTTGAGGACTGCAGTGATCAGGAGGACTGCATCTGCACCGAGGGCACGGCTTGCGGCGACCTGCCTTGGGTCGATGACGAAGTCCTTGCGGAGAATCGGGACCGAAACGGCATTCCGGACAGCCGGAAGGAAGGTATCGCTCCCGTGAAAGAACCGCGGTTCGGTGATGACCGAGAGGGCCGCACACCCGGAAGAGACCATGGAGAGGGCAAAACCCCGTGGATCGATATCGCTGCAGATGATACCCCGTGATGGGGAGGCTGCCTTTATCTCGGCGATTATCGCGTTAGTCCGCTTGGTGCGCCTCACCGCATCATAGAACCCTGTTGCTGCCCGGGGAGCCTCCACGGTATCTTCTGCGTCCTCCGGCATCCGGGCAACCCGCTCCGCCGTTGCGGCGATGATCGCGTCAAGTATCATTGGCCACCCCGGGATGCCCGTGCAAGGGCATCGAGCTTTTCCCCGGCGCTCCCCGTGGCGATTGCGTCCATGGCAAGTTCAATGCCATCACCGATCTCCTTTACTTTCCCTCCTGCGTAGAGAGCTGCCCCGGCATTCATGGCGACGACATCGCGGGCAGCTCCGGTTATTTGTCCATGCAGGATACCGCGGATGATAGACGCGTTTTCCTCCACCCCTGACCCGCAGATATCCCGCAGGGGGTATTCCGGGATGCCAAAGTCCCGAGGCGAAATTGCATACTCATCGATGCTGGTCCCCTTCAGTTCAGCCACGCGTGTCTCCCCGGAAACCGTAATCTCATCGAGTCCTGACCCGTGCACGACAAGCGCCTTTCGGACACCGAGGATGCGCAGGGCACCTGCAACAGGGGAAAGGAGGGTGGGGGAGAAGACACCGACCAGGCGGGCGGGTGCACGGGCCGGGTTCAGGAGGGGGCCGAGGATGTTGAAGACAGTATGGCACCCCATCTCCCGGCGTACACCGGCAACGTGCCGGAAGGCAGGATGGAAGAGGGGTGCGTAGAGAAAGCCAATCCCGAGCTCCTCGACCGTACGGCAGACATCTCCTGGGGAAAGGGTGATGTTCACGCCAAGGGCTTCGAGCACATCTGCAGAACCGCACCTGCTGCTCACCGCCCTGTTGCCATGTTTCACGACAGGGATTCCGGCAGCCGCTGCAACGATCGCGGCCGCGGTGCTGATATTGAACGTTGATGCCCCGTCACCCCCGGTCCCGCACGTGTCGACGAGTGTCCCCTGTACCCTTGGTGAGATCGTAATCGCATGCTCCTCAAGGACCCTGCAGAACGCGGCAATCTCCTCCGCGGTCTCGCCCTTGACCCGGAGTGCAGCGAGGAATGCCCCTGCCTGGGCTGCGGTTGCCCCTCCCGTGGCAAGAAGTCCCATCGCCTGCCGTGCCATCTCCGGGGAGAGTCCCTCCCCCCCTGCCAGTGCCCTGATGGCGTCCTGCATCACGATCCCTCCATGGAAAGGAAGTTTTCCATGATCTGCCTTCCGTCCGGTGTCATGATACTCTCGGGATGGAACTGGAGGCCAAAGACGGGCAGGGACCGATGCATGACACCCATAACGCACCCGTCATCCTCCGAGACGGCAACCGTCCTGAAATCACGGGGGAGTGCATCTTTTCGGGCTGCAAGGGAGTGATACCGCGTGGCAACGAGGGGATTCCTGACACCGGCAAGGATTCCCTCGCCGCTGTGGCGGATGAAGCTCGTCTTGCCGTGGACAGGCGTTTTCAGCCTCGTTATGCTTCCCCCGAAGGCAGATACGATCACCTGGTGCCCGAGGCAGACACCGAGAATGGGGACCCTGCCCGCATATTCCCGGATGACGTCCGGGCAGATTCCCGAGTCTTCCGGCCTCCCGGGACCGGGGGAGAGGATGAGCCTGTCGGGTGCCGCGGCGGTGACCTCGGAGAGGGGCCGGTCAGAGGTCAGGGTAACCGGTGTTGCGCCGAGTACCCCCACCAACTGGTGGAGGTTGTAGGTGAAGCTGTCAAAGCAGTCGATGATAACGACTCTCATTGCCCCACCCCTGCAGAGAGGACTGCCTCGACCATGGCGCGTGCCTTTGCCTCCGTCTCCTCGAATTCCTTCTCGGGAACCGAATCGGCAACGATGCCTGCACCCGTGGAGAAGCCAACCCTCGCCCCTCTTGCAACCAGAGTCCTGATAGCAATGGCGCATTCCAGCGTCCCGTCGAACCCTGCGTACCCGACCGCACCTGCATACAGGCCCCTTGGATACCGTTCCAGTTCCGCGATGATCTGCATCGCCCGGATCTTGGGGGCCCCGCTTACTGTTCCGGCCGGGAAACAGGCCGACAGGGCGTCGAACCGGTCGCACCCGGACTTCAATGTGCCGCATACCCTCGAGACGATATGCTGGACGTGGGAGAACCGTTCCACCTCCATGAACTCGGGTACATGGACGGAACCAAACGCTGCAACCTTCCCGATATCGTTCCTGGCAAGGTCAACGAGCATCAGGTGCTCTGCCCTCTCCTTGGGATCGGAGAGGAGCTCGGCGGCAAGGGCATCGTCCCCGGCGGGGTCCTTACCACGGGGCCTCGTCCCTGCTATCGGAACTGTCTGGACGGAGTTTCCCTCAACCCGCACCAGCATCTCGGGGCTTGACCCGATGATAGCCTCGTCCCCGAAACGGAGGTAGTAGAGGTAGGGGGATGGGTTGATCTCCCTGATCGCCCCATAGAGAGCGAGGGGGTCACCCGCGTAGGGGCATGAGATTTTGCGGGACAGCACGACCTGGAAGACATCGCCATTCCTGATGTACTCCAGTGCCCGCCGGACGGCTGCACCGAATTCCTCCTGGTCCATGCTCGAGGACAGATCAGGGAGATCCCTCTTCGAAGACTGTATCCTCTCCTCCCTTTTCGCGGGGGGAACCGCTGCCACTGCACCCCTGAGCCTGCACAGCCTGTTTATGGCCTCTTTTTTGACATTTCCCCTCTCTTCATCGCCCTTGACGAGGGAATTGTCAAAAAGAATACATGTTTCGTGCACGTGGTCATAGACGACCCCGCGTGTGCAGAGCATGAAACGGGCAGGATGCCCGTCCTCCCCCGCCTGGACGCGTCCTCCCGAAAGGGCAGTCACCGCATCGTAGGAGAGGTACCCGACCAGTCCCCCTGTAAAACCGGTCCTGCTGTCGCCAATGCACCGTATCTGCCTGCAGATCGCCCTCAGCTGGGTAACCGGGTTATCGGTCGGGGGTATGGACAGCCGTTCGCGGATGGCCGGATCTCCCGTGCACGTGGCATTTTTCCCGAGAGTGAAGACGACCGGGGGTTCGAACCCGACGATGGAGCGTACCGCCCTTCTCGGGACCCCCTCGACGGATTCGAGGATGCACCCGAATCCATTGCCGATACGCGAAAAAAGAGTGAATGGATCGGCTGGCGGGAAAGGGACTTTCAGCGTTTCAAGGTGGAATATGCACTCTTTCAACTCATGGGGGCGGTTTTTTTGCCCTTTGCCTCTCGTGGAATGTGCCGCCGGTCTGGCGGCAGTCCCCAGTCCACCGGCATCACCTGGGTATCATTCTTCCCGTTTATCATGTTTATTTATGTACATTAATGCTATTATTTATACTTTGGTGTTTTTTTATAGACATGTTGAGAGAATAACCGTGGTGGTTGCATTGGTTTGGATTATTCCTTGTCTCCGCTGGTGGCATGGTTGCGAAAAAAGTGCCGATGATCACCTAAACTGCATCATCTTCCCCTTTTTTTCCTACGAACACGCAAAAAGTCCTGTTCTTGTAGACAACATCCACCCCGGAGAACCCGGCATCCGCGAGCCACCTCACCTGGTCGAGGAGCGGGGCGTTCTTATCGAGCGTCTCCCGCCGGATCCTCGCAGACTCCAGTTCTCCGGGATCGATCGGGGCGAGGGCCAGGAAGGAATCCCAGTACTCGAGGTATTTCCGGGAGAGCCAGTCACACGGAGCTTCAACCTGGTCCGCGTTGACGAAGATTCCTCCGGGGGAGAGAGCCCGGAAAATTTTCCTGAAAAGCTGCTGCTTGTCCCCGTGTTCCAGGTGGTGGATTGAGAGGGCAGAACAGACGATATCGTATTTTCCCGGGAGATCATCCCGGCTGTAATCAGCGACAACGAACCTGACCCGGGGACTGCCTGCAAACCGCTTCCTCGCAACCTCGAGCATCCCGTCCGATATGTCAAGGAGTGTCAGCGTGGCGAGGGGGAACTTCTCGAGGAACAGGGCTGACAGGAGACCGGTCCCTGCACCGATATCAAGGATTGAAGGATCTTTCCCGGGCCAGTCTGCCGCCCAGACTGCTGCCCCGTAGAAGCCGTCCATATCCGGTATGATGTACTTCCGCTGGGCGTCATATTGCGCTGCAACGGCATCAAAAGCCCTCTTTACGTGTTCCATTGGTAAAAACAGGTGGTCGTTCCAGGTGTATAATACTGCATGGATTCCCCATCGCTTCCCAGATGCTTCCCCGGGTGGCCTGCAGGGAAAGGTCCAAGCCCTATTCCCGACGGCGATGGCAAGAACCTGCCTTTACGTCAAGTGAGGCGATACCAGTGCATTCGACAATTCACTTCCGAAATGAATAATCGAAATTCACATCTCCTACCAACCTCCATGAATACTCACAATGACCCCCGCAAACTCGGAAGAGTATATTCACGGCCACTCCAGGCGCGAGGCTCTCCGCCTCTCCGACCAGGCGAACACCCTGTCCTCGCTGCTCCATCACGATACCATCTACCAGCCAGGTTCGCTTGTCCTCGAGGCCGGGTGCGGCGTTGGGGCACAGACAGGTATCCTTGCATCGCGGAATACCGGAACAGGGATCGTCTCCGTTGATATTTCGATTCCATCTCTCCGCCAGGCACGAAATGCCGGAATCGAGGGACGATGGGAGAACGTCTCCTTTGCAAGGGCTGACCTTTTTAACCTACCCTTTCCGGATGAGGTGTTCGACCATGTTTTTCTCTGTTTTGTCCTCGAACATCTCCGGAATCCATCCGCTGCACTCGCCTCCGTGCGAAGAGTCCTCACAAAGGGCGGAACACTGACTGTCATCGAAGGAGACCATGGATCCACCTTTTTCTATCCCGGGAGCCCGCATGCGAACGATTGTATCCGCTGCCTCGAGGAACTCCAGAGGGAAATGGGGGGAAATCCCCGGATTGGCCGGGAACTCTATCCTCTCCTCTCGTCTGCAGGATTCCGGAACATACACGTCTCGCCAAGGCAGGTCTACGTCGACGGGTCGCGACCGGACCTGGCGTGCGGTTTTACAAGGCAGACGTTCACTGCCATGGTCGAGGGTGTCCGGGATCAGGTTCTTCGACGGGAAATGATGTCTCCCGAGGACTTTGACCGGGGGATACGTGACCTCGCCAGGGCTGCAGGGCCGGAAGGTGTCTTCTGTTACACATTTTTCAAAGCTGTCTGTGTTAAATAATGACCCCGAGGGAAAAACAGTCCGGCATGATTTATCTCCGGGAAACACGGGTCAAAAATATATGTGATTTCAGGTGGGTGAATCTCAGAAACCATGTGGTTATCCAGGAGATACAAGGATGCAGAATGAAAACCGGAGGCCCTCTTTCCAGGGTGACCAGACTCACTACCCCGTTCTTTTATTCGTGATATCCCTGAAAATGCCGCGCGTATACCGGGGCCTGCCCCCGAGGATGAGGCAGTTCGATCTCCCCTCGAGGTATACCTTCTTTCCTGACTTCGCTCTGAACACGGCTTCGAACTTTCCGACATCCTCCCCGGACGTCACCCGCTGGAACAGATCCCTGCAGTGATCGAGGGAAACCGGGTCGATGACATCAAAGAGGGTCATGTTCCGGAGATCCTCGTGTGTATACCCCAGAGTTTCCCTCCACGTCCTGTTCACGAAGAGGAACCTCCCCTCCGCATCGACGCTCTGGATGAGATCGCTTGCATTTTCGAGAAGATCGCGGTAACGTGCTTCGTTCTCGCGGAGCGCCTCGGTCCTCCGTGAGATCTCCCGCAGCGTATCCAGCCAGTGCTGCAGTTCGAGCGAGGGGAGGTTGTACCGTTTTGCATCAGATGCCGGGATGAAGAAAAAGTTCTCGAGGATCTTTTTGTCCAGAACAACGAGCGGATGTGTCCGGAGGACGTTCTGGAGTACCGTTGGCGGAGAGTCCGCGAGACTGTATGCACAGATGAGGATAATATTCCCTTTCTGGAACAGGGATTCGAGCTCGGCAAGGTCGCTCACTAGGTTCTGGTCAGATCGGCGGGTCGAGAGAGGTGGAACCTCGCGCATGATGCAGAGTGCCGAATATCCATTTTTGACAGCCTCTTCCACCTTCTTCCGGATGTATGCATATGCACGTTCAGCTGTTGCAAAATTCCGGTGGAAATCAGGGTCATCGTGCGAGAGGATCCACGTGCACCCCTCCTCCCCCGGCATTGCCTGTTCTCTTTCAACTGCAGGGTTCTTTTCCATGAAGCGGGCAATGTAGAGGAGAGACCACCTCTTTTTTCCGCACCTTTCGCGGATCATCTCCGTGACTTCCGCAAGTTCGCTGGTCTCTCTGAAGATGACCGCAACATGGTCGCCGGGCTCGATATCCCTTGCCGGATTGTCCAGGTACGTCCCTGTCTCTCTCCGTTCTCCCCGGTGTTCCATCTTCATTTCCTGCAGTCTGTCCCATTGGAGAAGAAGGTTTTTCCGGGTCAAATACTTTGCCGGGAGAGGTCGAAGGTCAGTTCCGGTGATTCGAGGGCTCAGGCCTGGAGGCACCTTGTAACCCTTACCCTGCGGGCCACCCTGTAACCGGTTACGACCTGGATCGAGTCGCCGAACTCGCGGTCGAGAGCACTGTCACCCGTGTCAACAAAGATATTTGGTGTCTGAAGGAGTTTGTGCGGGGTTGCAATGACGATAATATTCTCCTTTCCAATGGTCCTGAGTATGCGTGGAGTCACCTGCTGGGTCCCCCTCCCGAAGATTGCCCCCTGCGCCCCGATGATGCTCACGACGAGCCTTGCATGGGGATTCCGGGCAAGCAGTGTGCAGATGCCCTTCTCGTCCAGGTCCGATGCAACGAGTGCTCCTGCCTTCACGGCATCGAAACCGAGGAGTGTCTTCCTGACGCCCAGTTCCCGCGCAACAGCAGATGTGGTCCCGCCAGGGCCAAGGATATAGAGAATGTCAGGTGTCCCTTCCATGACCTCGCGGATGAACCGGGCAATCTCTGCCTTCGACCTCTCCTCGTCAGAATCTTCATAGACCTGCTTTGCCATCTGCGAAAGACCGGGTCTGTATAGTGACCGTGCAACACCAAAGAGGCTGGTGGCAAGTTCGCCCCGCCTGTATGCCTCCTCGTCAACATCGACGACCTCTGCATCCCGGACGTGGAACCTCCCACCCTGTTCGAGCCCTTCCCTGATGATCGTTGCTGCAGCCTCCGGCGTGATTGCAAAAACCGAGGAGTACATTTTCACACCCGCGGGGATGCCCAGGATGGGGATGGTGTCCCCGACGACAGAAAAAATGTCACGGGCTGTCCCGTCGCCGCCGCAGAAAAGGATGAGATCAACCCCTCTCCCGATAAAACTCCTGCACGCCTCAACCGTGTCCTCCTGACCCGTCCTCCCTTCAGGAGGATTGGAGACAAGCTCGTAGCCTGTAATCCCGGCGCGGGCCAGCGATTCCTCTCCCATCGGGCCCCCGCATGTGAGGAAACGGAGAGGAAGACCCGCGAGGAGTCGTACTGCCTCCTCCGCCCGCCGGGCTGCACGGGGGACTGCCCCACGGGAGAGTGCTTCCTCAACCAGACCGTCTGTTCCCTTCAGCCCGACAGTCCCTCCCATGCCGGCGATGGGATTGACAACAAACCCGATTCGGAATAGCCGGTTTCCACCGGGATAAAAAAGATTGGATTCGTTCATGCAGCCGGGATGCTTCGCTCCTCTCTTTTCATGTCCCGGGGACCCTGGGGATACGGGAGAGCGCCTCCCGGATGAGCTTGTCCGGATACTCGTAATCCACAAGCTGTCCTGCATAATACGCATCGTAAGCGGACATATCGAAGTTCCCGTGGCCCGAGCAGTTGAAGAGGATTGTCTTTGTCTGGCCATTCCTCTTGCATGCGAGCGCCTCGTCGATTGCAGCCTTCACGGCATGCGATGTCTCGGGCGCGACAATGATTCCCTCTGTACGGGCAAAGGTCTGGGCTGCATCGAAGACCTCGCTCTGGTGGTATGAGACTGCCCTCATGACACCGTCGTGCACCAGGCGCGAAACGATGGGGGAGTCTCCGTGGTACCGCAGTCCGCCCGCATGGATGGATGGGGGGACGAAGTCATGGCCGAGCGTGAACATTTTGAGGAGGGGGGTGAGACCTGCCACGTCCCCGTAGTCATACGTATAAAGCCCCTTCGTGAGAGTCGGGCACGATGCCGGTTCCACGGCGATGATGTCCAGATCCTTTCTCTTCCCCTTCAGCTTGTCACCCGCAAACGGGAAGGAGATCCCTGCAAAATTCGATCCTCCACCCACGCACCCGATTACAACGTCAGGGTATTCATCAACGGAGGCCAGCTGTTCCCTGCATTCCTGGCCGATTACGGTCTGGTGGAGGCAGACGTGGTTCAAGACAGATCCCAGGGAATAGTTGGTATCGGGATGTGTCGCTGCATCCTCGACAGCCTCGGATATTGCAATACCAAGGCTCCCTGTCGTCTGCGGATCCTTTTCGAGCACCGCCTGACCCGCCTTTGTCCTGGTGCTCGGGCTCGGGATACATTCGGCCCCCCAGACCTGCATCATGGACTTGCGGTAGGGTTTCTGGGCATAACTGGAACGGACCATGTAGATCGTGCAGGCGAGACCGAAGAGCTGGGTCGCGAATGCAAGTGCCGACCCCCACTGGCCTGCACCGGTCTCGGTCGCGATCCGCTCGATACCTTCCTTCATGTTGTAGTATGCCTGGGCTACAGCGGTGTTCGGCTTGTGGCTTCCGGGAGGACTCACCCCCTCGTACTTGTAATAGATGTGTGCCGGTGTCCCGAGGTGTTTTTCGAGCCGGTGGGCACGGAAAAGGGGGGTCGGTCTCCAGAGAAGGAGGATATCCCTGACCTCGGAGGGAATCTCGATGAATTTCCGATCGCTCATCTCCTGCCTGATGAGTTCCATCGGGAAAATGGGCCTCAGGTCATCGGGGACGAGCGGTTTTCCGGTCCCCGGGTGGAGCGGGGGATCGAGTGGCGAAGGGAGGTCAGGAAGGATGTTGTACCATTGCCGTGGCATCTGGTCTTCGTCAAGGAGAATCTTCGTTTTCATAATGAATAATTGACCTTTGTATAAATAAATACATTGTTGTACATTTAAGTCTGGTGTTGAATATTGTAATACAGTATTCTCCCGGGCAATTCCCCATGAAATACCTCAAGGCACCCTTCCGTCATGCCGGACCATGGTGAAATTGGGTGGTAAAAAGCACGGAAATGTCCGGTGGTCGCAAAATCTTTTCTCGTATCCCTCCGATAATTACCGCCTGCAGCGTATGGGGAGTTCCCCGAATCCTTTTCCCTCTGCACGTGGAGGAGAATGCCTGGAAAGACCATAAATTTTCACGGAGAGACGTTTCCTGCCCCTGTCAACGATCAGTGGGACTTCCTCCTTTCCACCATATGGGACCAGATGATCCACCTCGTCATCACTCTTGGAGGCAGTCTGGACGAGGAAAGGCTCGCGTGTGCAATGCGGTCAGTCCTTGCCACCGAGCCCGTGCTCCGCTCCCGTTTTCTCGATTCCCGTGTCCCCTGCTGGGAGGAACTACCCGCGCTTTCCACTGCCGCGTTCTTCTCCCTGCTGCGCGCGGACGATCCCGAGGTAACCCTACGCCATGTCCTTCTCCAGAGGATCGATCCCCGGTCCGGCCCCCAGGCCCGGCTCACCCTCATCCGCGGCAGAAAAGATACACTCGTTCTTTCCGTCAATCATACGGCATCCGATGCCTGCGGCGTCAGGGACACCGCAGCCCGCATCGCCCGCTTTTACCGGGAGTGCCGGGGGAAGAGTACTCTCATTTGCCCCTGCATCCCTCCCGGTGAACGGTCCTATGCACCGATCTTCTCGTTTTTTTCCCCGGCGGACAGGGAGAAAGCCCGCAGGGCATGCGGCGACTCCTCTGCGGAATGGGGGATCCCCTGCATCCCCGGGCAATGCCAGTCTCCCTGCCACACATGGAAAAGGATAACCCCTGACCTGTTCCGAAGGGTTCGTTCGCTTTCCCGGTTAGAAGGACTGACGATCAACGACCTCCTGCTCTCCGCATTCTTCCAGAGCGTCAGCAGGGAGATCCCCCACACCGATGGGAGGAATTATCCTGTGCTCACCACCGTCGACCTTCGCCGCATGGTGCCCGGCGTGCCGGCACCCGCTGTTGCAAACCTCTCGGTTGCCTTCGAGGTCCGGCTCCCTGCAGACAGGTCCCTTTCTCCACTCTTCCATGCACGGGAGACACATCGCGCGATGGAAGAGAAAAAGGGGAACCTTGCTGGTCTTGGGGCTGCGATCCGCCTGCAGGAGCGGTTCGAAGGTGGTTTTTCCCGCGTCCGCGAATCTCTCGAAGACCTCGCAAGGGCCAGCAGAACGGAGGGGTACCTCAAGAACCCGTTCTTTTCCAATACCGGCATTATACCTCCTGAATGCACTGATTTTGGCGATATAAAAGCAGTATCGGCTTTCCTGGTACCTCCCGTGGACTATCCCCCCGGTTTCTCTGTTGCTGCAAGCACTTTTGGGGAGACCCTTACCCTGGCGTCCGGGTTCTGCAGAGACAGCGTACCTGCAGCCGTGGTCGAGAAGGTACTCCAGGGCATTGAAGATCTCCTCCGCACCATGGTGGGCTGAACGTTTCAGGATAGGGAACCCTTTCCTGCACCAGAGGTTTTTCGCACCGGTTGTCCCATCAGAGGTGAATGAGACGGGCATTCCGGTCTCCGGTCGTATAGAGGGCAATGCCCGGGTCTCCCGTCAGGTAGCCGCAGACTTCCCCGGGGTTGATACAGAGGCTCTTTCCAGCCCGGGTAATTGCGCTCCTGTGCGTATGCCCGTATACCACGAGGTCGTAGAGCCCGCATTCCATGCATCCGGCGAGCCGTTCCCTGTCATGACCATGCAGGAGTGCGATTTTCTGGCCATCATACTCCAGTTCCGCAAAGTAACCCCGGATCTCCATGTTTCCCTCTTCCCGGCAGCGGGCAAGAAGCAGGGGGCAGTCACCATCGTTGTTCCCGAATACTCCCACGACAGGCACATTTACCTTCGCTATCTCGGGGATAACGAACGGGGCGATGAAGTCGCCTGTGTGGAGGACAATTTCGACGCCTTCGCGGGTGAGTGCTTCCACAGCCTTCCTGATGCGGGGGATATGGTCATGCGTGTCCCCCATGATCCCAATCCTCATTCTTCCCTCCTCTCCCTTTATAACCAGACTGGCGCCGGGAATAATAAAAAAACCTTATTTCTCCAGGCAGGGAACAGATGGGAGATGACTGCAAACAAAGAGGGAAGGGACCTCGTCTGCGGTCTCGAGAGTGCAATCGAGGGTGATGACCGCGTATCGAGGCGAAAACTCCTCTCTCGTCTTGTCATTTTTCTCTCTTCGACAGACACTGCCGCTCCGGCCTTCGTCTCCCACGGGGGTATCCCGCTCCTCCTTGCTGCTACGCGCGACGCGGATGAAAAGATACGTATCCCGGCCCTCCACACCCTCACGTGGCTGGCGAAGGCAGGATATGGACGCGAGATCCTTTCTGCCGGGGGCAGTGCCGCCCTCGACGTGTTGCTCGCCGATCCTTACCCGCAGGTAAGGCAGATGGCATCGGGGCTGAAGGAATTGCTCGACCGGGTCTGACCCGGCGTCGGGCGACTCTGTGGGCCGGGACAGTCATTACCGGAAGATTCCTCATATGTTTGGCGACCGGGATCAAGTATAAGAGGTGTCAGGTGTCGATCCTTGCTTCATGCACATGAGGATTGGCGGCAGGGATGTGGCCGGTGCCGACGACCGGTGGATGCCGGTCATGAACCCGGCCACCGGAGAGGAGATTGACCGTGTCCCGGAGGGAACTCTGTACGAGGTCGATGATGCCGTCAGGGCAGCTGAAGATGCATTTCCGGCGTGGGCTTCCCGGACGGCACGTGAAAGGGGTTCCATCCTCCTCCGGGGCGCATCTCTCGTTCGGGAACGGTACGGGGAGATTTCCCGCCTCCTGACGCTGGAACAGGGAAAACCTCTCCGCGAGTCTGCCGACGAGATCAGGGGGTTTGCCAACGTTCTTGAATACTACGCAGGCATTGCCGGCACGTTTCCGGGGGAATACATCCCGCTCGGGCCGGCTGGCGATGCCATTGTCACGCGGGAGCCACTCGGGGTCTGCGGCGCGATCATCCCCTGGAACATGCCAGCCCTCCTGATGGCATGGAAGACTTCTCCCGCCCTCCTTGCCGGCAACACTCTCGTCCTCAAACCAGCCTCAAGAACTCCCCTGACAGCCTGCGTTCTCGCACGTACCCTCGAAGAGGCCGGGCTGCCCCCCGGTGTCCTCAACGTGGTGACAGGGAAGGGGGAGGTTGTAGGTGAGGGTATCGTGCGCCACCCCCGAATCAGCAGGGTCTCCTTCACCGGAAACGTAGAGACGGGCCTGCGCGTGCAGGAACTTGCAGCAGGCTCTTTTAAGGAGGTGACCCTGGAGCTCGGAGGGTCTGACCCGATGATTGTCTGGAAGGACGCCGATATCGGGAATGCCGTTGCGGGAGCTGTCAGGGGGCGTTTCTACAATGCCGGGCAGACCTGCACCGCCGTCAAACGCCTTTTTGTCCATGAAAATATCTCTGCTGAATTCCTCCAAAGGCTGCGGAAACGGGTAGAAGGACTCCGTGTTGGAAACGGTCTCGATGAAGGGATCGATATGGGGCCCCTCTGCGGTCCGGGGCAGCGCGATGAGATCAACAGGTTCATGGAAGATTTCAAACGCAAGGGAGAGGGGACCATCCTTGCGGGGGGAGAACCGCTCCGTGGTCCTGCCTATGACAGGGGCTCTTTCTTTGCACCGACAGTCGTCAAAGACGTGCATCCCGAGTCTGCACTCCTGAGGAAGGAGGTTTTTGGCCCCATACTCCCCGTGATGTGCTTTGATGACCTGGATACTGCTATCCGGCATGCAAATGAGACCAGGTACGGACTCGGTGCCTCGATCTGGACAAGGGACATTTCTGTCGCCCGCGAGGTCTTTGCCCGCGTGAATGCCGGAGTGGTCTGGGTGAACCGCCACCTCACCATTCCGCCCGAGATACCGTTTGGAGGTGTCAGGGCCTCGGGACTGGGCCGCGAGAACGGATCGCAGGCCCTCCTCTCCTACACGAGGACAAAGACCCTCTATATCGGGCGGTAGGAAGGGAGGAAAAACTCCAAAAGACCCACTCTTTTTCCATTCATATCAGGTACCCTCCCCCCGGAACACGTGTTACCTGTTTTTCAAAATCTCATGTGCAGACAATATTCATGGAACTCATGGGAGACTACTTAACCAGGCCTGCCACATGACTGGTTCAAGGTGACTACAGACCTATGACAGGCGAACAGATGCTCAAATTGTGTGCTGACGAGCTGGACCGGCTCCTATCACCGGCCCATGTCATCGGCGATACCGTTGACCTCGGGGATAAGGCCGTCATTGCCGTGACCGAATTCGGTTTTGGATTCGGTGCAGGAGGCGGGAAGGGAAAAGAGGGCGAGGGTGAAGGGAGCGGAGCCGGCGGTAAAATTGCCCCTGTCGCACTCGTGCTGGTTTACAAGGACATCAGGGGGCCCGACGGCATCCAGGTGCTCTCGCTGCACCGCGATAACCCGGTGGCCCAGATCATTACGGCACTCTCTGAATCGCTGGCCCCCCAGGTCATAAAGGCCATCAAAGCCATGTCAGAGTCAAAAATGCCGGAGACAAAAGAGTAAAAACAGCCGGGTAATTTCCCATGGAGACCTCCCCGTCCCTTTCCGCACTGGTCATCATCCTCGCAACCGCCCTCCTCGGGCTCGGCATCTGTGCAGTACCCCTTCGCATCAGGGCGCTGGTCGAGTTCGACGGCTCCGGCAGCAGGGGGTTTTTCTCTGTCACATGGCTGGGCATGGGGATCAGGCGCCGTTTCCCCTCGCGGGAGGGGGATCTCTCAGTTGTCGCCCTCGGGGTCCCTGTCCGATCACCGTTTGGGCATTTCGCAACCCGGCGCCCCATAAAAAGCCCGGTCCTTGGAACGAGGGGCGGCCCGTCTCTCCTCCGGCTTGTGTCGGGAGTGCTCTCCCATCTCCCGGAATCCATTGACATTTTTCGTCGCATCGCCCGTTCATTCTCCATCCGCCACCTCCGTTGCAAAGCGGAGATCGGCCTGGGAAGCCCTGCCGAAACCGGAATTTTCTACGGATATTTCTGGGCGGCAAAGTCAATCATCTGTGCTATTGCTCCCTCTGTCTCCATTGTGGTGACTCCTGATTTTTCCCGGAACCGGTTCGAGGGAGAGATCGATGCCGAGGTGATGGTACGGTACCCTTTCATGCTCCCTGTATATGCGATACGGGTGATTGAGAAAACAGGAATCTTTTCCCGTCCATCCCGGGGAGGGAGAGTTGAATCATGACCTTTTCCTCCACATACCGGGCAGGCCCTGCGATTCGTATCGGGGACCGGTCGTTCTTCGTCGTCAGCAGGCAGACCGCAGCACGATGGGAATCGGGGTGCACGGGGGCCTTGTCACCTGTCGCCCTCGTGGTGCTCGAAGATGGCATGGTCTCGGTATATGGACTGAACCCGGCGATCGCTGAAAGGGAGGTGTCGCGGATTGTCAGGGACGCATTCAGCCCGGTGCCGGATTCACAGTTTTCCCTTCCAGAGGATTACCATACATGAAGAACCGGGAGGATTTCCCCCCGTAATCCTTCACTCGTGCCGCAGTGCTTCGATCGGGTTGAGGTTCGATGCCTTCCAGGCAGGATACAGCCCCGAGAGGAGACTCGTGCCGATTCCAAACGCCACACCGTAAAGGACGTAGACCATACTCGACGGGACGAAGAGGTACTCCGATGTCCTGAGCATCAGGAGGCTGACAGCATAGCCACCGATGATGCTCAGCACGCCCCCGATCAGGCTCCCGATGATGCCGAGGATGAGGGCCTCGAAGAGGAACATGGACATCACTTCTTTCCGGAGCGTCCCGATGCTCCTCAACACCCCTATTTCCCTGATCCTTTCTGTCACTGACATCATCATGATGTTGAGAATGCTCACACCGGCCACGATCAGGGATATCCCGCCTATCGCCGTGGTGAATGTGGAAATCCGCCCGAAAGTGTCCAGGATCGTCTCGAGGATTGCCTTTGTATCGATGACGTCGACAACTGTCTCGCGGCGGTTCAGCTGCTTCTCGATGACCTTCTTGGTCTCCTCGATCCGGGAGATGTCCCTGACCTTAACGATGACCATATCGTAGTCTTTCTGCCCGTATGCCTGCTGGTACCACTTGTCCTCGACGACGATGCCGTAGTCAGGGTTGATGTCAAAACCCATCCCCCTCTCCTTGAGGATACCGACCACCCGGAGTGTGCCCTTGTCCTTGATGGTGATGCGCGAGCCGACCCTGAGGTCGTTTTCCTTTGCAAACCGGGCACCTGCCATTGCCCCCGAGCTTCCCCTGAGGTACGATCCCTGTTCGACTTCGAGCAGGACCGGAATATCGTCAGGACGCAGGCCGTAGACCACCCCGGCAGTGTCTTTTGTCCCCACCTTCATCCGTGCGCTGCCGGAATAGACCGGGATCGTGATATCAGGGGCAACGGCCCTCTTGATCTGTTCAAGCTGCCTTTCCGTAATGCGTTCACTCGCCGAGCCCATGGAAAAGGAACCGCCGCCGACGTGGGGCGTCACGATGACGCTGTCGCCCACCGTGGACAGGCTGTCCGAGATGGCCAGGACAAGGCTGTTTCCAAGGATACCCATCGAGACGATTGCCGTCACCCCGATGATGATCCCGATGATGGCAAGGAGCGAACGGAGCCAGTGAAGCCTCACGTTCCGTTTTGCAAATTCAAAGAACAGGGTGGTCTGCATTGTCCCCCTTCACCTGCTCCCGCCCTGCAGAGACCGGGGTCGCTGACACGATTCCCCTTCCTGCCTGCCCCTCATGTGATCCTCCCGTCCACGATCCTGATCGTCCGGTGGGCATAGCGGGCAACGTTCGGGTCGTGCGTCACCATGATGATGGTCTTTTTCCTCTTCTCGTTCAGTTCCCTGAGGAGCTCCATGATTGCCGAGCCTGTCTTCGTGTCGAGGTTTCCCGTGGGTTCGTCTGCAAGGAGGATGTCAGGATCGTTGACAAGAGCCCTGGCAATTGCCACGCGCTGCTGCTGCCCTCCGGAGAGCTCGGCAGGTTTATGGGTATACAGGGAGGGATCGAGGTCCATTGCCCTGAGAATATCGATACAGCGTGCGGTGCATTCCCTGCTTCCCGTCTTGAGGATGAGAGGGTACTGGACGTTCTCCAGCGCAGTGAGGAGGGGGATGAGGTTGAACTGCTGGAAGATGAAACCTATATGGTCCCTGCGCAGCATTGTCAGTTCATCGTCGTTCATGGAACCAATATCCCTGTCCTTTATCTCGAGGTACCCCGAGGTGGGAGTGTCCAGGCAGCCCATGAGGTTGAGGAGCGTTGACTTGCCCGATCCCGACGGCCCCATGATGGCAATAAATTCCCCCGGCTCCACCGTGATGCTGACGTGGTCGAGCGCGACAACGTCACCGGCAGGCAAAGGGTAGATCTTGACCACGTCCCGGAACACGATCACGGGGTCATGCTCCGGGGACCCGTTCATCTCTTTCTCCAGGAATACCACACTATTCCCCCGATGACTGCAGCACAGGCCACAATCACTCCTGCGATCACCGGCAGGGGCGACTCCTCCGTGCCTGCTGCAGGTTTCCGGGTTCCTTTTGCAGGAATGTCGACAGGGTAGGTTGTTGTGTAGAGGTTTCCGTCGGCGTCCTTGTGGGTGATGACGACGGGCACCGATGTCCTGTCTCCATCGACAGTGAACGTGACCTCGAACCCTGAGAAGTCATCCGGTTGGAGTGTCCCGATCGCATACTGCCTGTAGGGATCCTGGGGAACGGCACCTTGCCCCATCGTGATAACGACGGCGTTTGCAGGTTCAAGTCCCGCATTGGTGACATCTCCTGTCAGGGTATAGTACGTCCCCGACCATTCGACCCGGAGGTTCGAGAGGATGGGTTCTGCCTGGACCTTGCTCTTTCCCACGTCTATCGGGACCCTGATTGTCTCCGTATGGGGATTGATCCCGTTGTAATAGTCGACATGGAACTCAAGAACCGCTGACTTGCCGGGAGTGATCTGGAAAGCGACATTCTGCGACTTGTCCGGGGCAAGGAGGCCGATGAAGTGCCGGGTGGGTGTTGCATCGATCCCTTCCCCGACAGGATAAACCGTAACCCCCGAAACAGCGTTATCCCTGGGGTTCCCCACGAGAATCTCCACCTTCTCCTTCTTCCCGTCCGTGAAGGTGTCGGGCCTTGAGAGAACTGCAACGGTGAGGGGCTGATCCTGGACGCGGAGTTTCACGGGATACCGGAGATATCCAGCATCGCGGAAATCAAGCGAGAATACCGGGTAATAAATACCCTCCGGGACCGGTGCGCTGACTGTGAACGTGAATGTCATCCTGTTTCCCGCGCCCAGGTACATCGTTGTCTCGTACGCCCTCGACTCGACCCTTATCTTCTCATCGTAGAGCGTTGCCCTCCGTATCGCCACGCTCTGTGCCCCGTTGTTGATGATTTCAACCGTGATTGTCCCGGAGTCCCCAACCATGAAAACCTGGGGGTTGAGGGTGACGTTCGTCACCATCACCTGTGCGGCTGCGACCTGGCTCTGTTCGGCTGCGGCTGCGGGGAGAAAAAGCAAAAGCACCGCGAGCAGGAAAGGAAAGACCCTGTAAACGGTCATGCTCTCAGGAACCCCCCATGAAGAACCCTTTTGCAAAAAATGTAGCGAGGAGGTAAATGATAAAAATCCCGACCGGGACAAGGACGGTGATGCATGCATTCCGGGTATCGAGTTTCCGGGCCCACTTCATGCCAAAAATCCAGATGTTTGCACTCCAGACGAGGAAGATGACGGTGAATGCAGTGGAAACCATCCTATATTCCTGCATGGCGGGATCCTGCATCATTTCCGTGATTGCAGCCTGGATGACGGCCGGGTCCTGGATATTCCGGATAACAGGTACCGTAATCCTGGGCAGGTACGAGAGTAACGTAACTGCCGACAGGGCACTCCCGATGACTGACGGCACAAGCCCGTACCCCGTGGCAGCCAGGGTCCCTGAAAATGACCCCTTTCCCCTGAGGGGGACGGACACCACATGAAACGCCCCGGCCAGGACGATCCACCAGAGCAGGATGAAACCGATGAACGCACCGGCTGCCCCCATCAGCCCCATGAACATTCCCATGTCCATCCCTGTGCCGGCTGCGGCAAACATCCCGGCATACAGGTCTGATATTGCATAGGCTGCCAGTGCCGAGACGACTGCTCCGATTCCCGCTATCAGGGCAGGGATACCGAGGCCTGGTTCCTTTCCTTCCAGGGCTGAAAAAAAGCGTGCAGGCGCAAAAAGGAGGTCAGCGACGTGATTCATGGTAATAAATCTCTCCTCCCCTGTATATGCACTTTCCCACGGGGGGTGCACCCGGGGAAAACGGGGACTGGGGGAAGAGTCCCTGTCCGGCACCCGGGTGATGATGATTGTTCACCGGTAGTGTCCATTTTCCATCCCCGGGTTTTTCGGATGGCCCCGTACTGGACCGGGAACGCTTGTTTCCCGAGTGCCTCCCGGCATTGACGGATTAATGTCCATATTTGTTATTTATTTCTAAAATAACGCAAACCAATCCCCCGGTATGTGATTTTGGTTATCTTTCTCGTGACATTTTCCCTGCTCCCCTGCAGGTAAAGCCTGTTATTCTGGCGGACTGAGGGAACCGGGGTGTTACAGGAGTTCCTTCCTCCAGAAGATGAGTATCCCGATCGCCGAGAAGGCAACCGAGAGGGCCATCGTAAAGGCGAATGCATAAGGCGTGTCCTGGAATGGCAAAGCGACATTCATGCCGTAGACGCTTGCAACGAGGGTCGGTATCATGAGGATGATGGTGACTGTCGTTAAGAGCTTCATGATGACGTTGAGGTTATTCGAAATGACCGATGCAAATGCATCCATCATATCGGAGAGGATGCTGCTGTAAATGTTTGCCATCTCGAGGGCCTGCTTGTTCTCGATGATCATGTCCTCGAAGAGATCGCGGTCTTCCTCGCTCATCCGGACGCACCCTGTGGCATGAAACTTTTCCATCATGAGGGCATTGGAGCGGAGCGATGTGACGAAAAAGACGAGGCTCTTTTCCAGGTTCAGCAGGTGAATCAGCTGCTCGTTCTTGAGGGCACGGTAGAGCGATCGCTCGACCTGCGTCGTCATCCGGTTGATGTCCCTCAGGTAACGCATGTAGAGGAGGGTATTGCGGTAAAAAAGGAGCAGGATGAACCGGCTCTGCTTATCGGGCGAGAAATGTTTCACCTTTCCGGATAAAAATTCGTCAATCAGATCGGCAGCTGTCAGGCAGACGGTGATGGTCACGTTCTGGGTGAGAATGATCCCAAGGGGAATTGTTGTGTAGGGGATATCTGCGCCGGGTGATTCCCGGTGGGGTATACGCAGGACGATGAGGGTGCTCCCCTCTTCCCGCTCGACGCGGGCCCTCTCGTCGATATCGAGGGGATCTGTCAGGAAATCGGGCGGGATCTGGAACCAGGAGACAATCTCCCGGATTTCATCGGGTGTGGGATTGACCAGGTTGATCCATGCACCACTCTCGTACGTGTCAATCTGTTCCAGTCCCTCCCGAGTACCACGGTATATTGTCCGCATGATCCCGCACCACCATGTCCGGGCCGCAGGAGATTGTCCCTGCCATCCCGTTTTCCGGGTTGGAAAAACCCCTTTTGCGTTTCTGCCGGCGCCACTGCCCGAATAGGTCTCCTTCTGGTCGTTTCTTTCAAAACACAAAATATCTTTCGATCATCGCGTGAATAGGGACAAAAAAGGGAACATCCTGGAAATATCAGCCACCCTGTTCCACTCCGGCCAGTTCCGTGCTGTTTGGTCCTGATAGTCCGGATGCATTCCCCCCTGCCGGGGTGAGCGTCACGAGGAATCGTGGTGTAGCGTCGATTTCTATGGTTGCGTTCTCGAGAGAGAAGTCGAGGACATGCCCTCCCGCCTTCCTGTCATCGGAGATATAGTGAATGTGGAAACCAGGGACATTCAATCCATCGAATGCTTCCGGGAACCATAACCCTGCCATCGTCCCGCGGGTTCCTTCGAGAATGAACACCGACTGGTTCCTGGCTGCATCCACGAGGCGCGGATAGGGTTCCTCCTGCCGGGGCACGCTCCGGGCCCGTACGTATGGAAATTTTCCCGGGATCCTGACGGCGTAGATCTGGTCTTTCGACGGCAGGTATCTTTCCACCTGGCGGGAGAAATCAGAAAAATTGTCCGCCCGGGAAAGGAAAAACGTAAAATCAGGTTCAAAGAAAGTGACCGTTGCAAATGGCGTCAATGCCCCGTCCGGAACCGGCAGGACTGCGCCATCAGCAGTGACCTGGAAATACTCCCCATTGACGGCGATCATTTCCCCGTCGAGGCTGTCGAAGGTCCCGATTCCAAAGTCCCCGTGTTTTCTGATCTCCCCGAAGGGAACAATTCCCCTGTAGTTCCCCTCCATGAGCGCCCCGATGGTCGAGACCTGGAAGAGAATATCCCTATCCTGCCTTTCACCATTTGGAAATGCAAGCCAGATCCCCGCGATACCGATGACAGCGACACAGAACACGCAGAGGATAACGAGGGTGCGATCCTGCCCCTCATTCATTTCTCTTCCTCCTGCCCTGCCCCCCTCCTTCCCCGAGTCACATTCATCCCTGTCAAATCCCGCCACTTTCCCGTTCATACCCCTGCACCGCTGCAGGCAGGCAGTCAAGGACGGACGCGAGTCCGGAGAGGTGAAGATTCATCACCACCGCCCCGACGACTTCCCCGCGCCGTGCGCCCGCGTCCCTTGCCATGCCTGCGTGGAAGAAGACCCCGCGGGGATTCCTTTGAGCAGTCTGGATCGCGATATTGAGGAGCTGCTTGGTCTTTGCGTCTGTCCAGTCCCCCGTTCGGAAAACATCGACGAGGTCGTCGAATGCCTGTGCAACGTCCGGTGCTTCCCGGAGAAGGACCTCCATTGGATTCTGTTCCATACAGGATAAAAGAGGTCGGCAACGAGACTAACTTTTTCATTCCACGTGGAATACCCCCTCCTTCTCCCACACCCCGATTCGATCCCAGAGGATGTCCCGTACCTTCCTGAAACCCTCTTCAACCTCGCCCGGGCCTTCGGAAAGGTCGCGGGGATCGGGCAGGATCTCCTGGATGACCCTGCGCGCCCTTGGGAGGCGATCGGGGTTCTCCCAGCGGCCCAGGATGACGAGCACGTCGAACTCTCCGGGCGGTATATCCCCTACACCCTTGGAATACTGGGATGAGATATCGATGCCCCGCTCCGCCATGACCCTGATGGCAACCGGGCTGATTTCCGATGGTCGTTCGCCGGCGCTGAAGACCTCGTAGTGCGGGAGAAGTAGCCTGGCTATCCCCTCTGCCATCTGGGAGCGTCCCGCGTTGCGCGAACAGACAAAGAGGACTCTCGTGGGCATTTCCTGAGAACCCCCGTTCCGTGAACCCTCATCCATGCCCGAATCCAATCAGGATTCCGGGGGAAATACCTCCTCGTCTTCCTTTCTCCATGCTGGATCGACGATTGCGAGGAACACGAGGGGCACAGTCCCTGTGTTCTCCAGCCACTGGACTGCCCCCGGGGGAATCAGAACTGCGTCGCCCTCCCCCACCTCGCCGGTCTCGCCATCGATATGCATCCTGCCGTGACCGGTAACGATGCAGTAGACCTCTGTTGACTGCCGGAGCCTGTGCGGGAGGGTTGATTCCCCCGGTGGGACGATGGCATGGGCAACGCTTGCCCGGAAAGGAATCGTATTCCTTTCCCGGTGGGGATGAACCAGCTCGCAGAGAAGTGATCCATCCCCTGCACGCTCACGCGTGCATCCGGCAACATGCCTGACAAACATGCGGGTACCTGCGCACGACCCCTCGATAAAAGCACCGTATCGTTCCTTCCCAAAATCACGGGATTTCATTCGCGGTTTTGGGGACCCGATACGGGTGGGCAGCCGTGGTGGAAAAAGAAACGGGTTGGTGAACGGAACCTTCGGAATTTTATTGAGCGTGATCAGGATGCATGGCGAATCCGGCGGATTGCTTCTTCGAGGTTCTCCATCGATGTGGCATACGAGAGCCGCTCCCATCCCGGCGCATGGAAGGCGGATCCGGGTGTTACTGCCACGTGCAGCTCCTCGAGCCACCGGCGGGCAACCTCCACGTCGTCTCCTTCAACCCGGACGAACGCGTAGAACGCCCCGTCTGCCGGTGCGACCCTGTATCCCGCCATCTGGAGTTCCCTGACGATGTAATCCCTCCTCCTCTGGAATTCGGCCCTCATCTCCTCGACACACGACTGATCGGAGGTGAGGGCAGCAACACCGCCATACATGGCAAAAGTCGTCGGGTGGCTGACGGAGTGCTGCTGGACCTTTGCCATGTTCCGGATGATGGGAAGGGGTGCAACAGCGTATCCGAGCCTCCACCCCGTCATTGCATATGCCTTGGAAAAACCATTGACCGTGATCGTCCGCCCGGCCATATCACCGATTGACGCAAGCGACAGGTGCTTCTTCCCATAGGTGAGTTTCTCGTAGATCTCGTCCGAGAGGGCGATGAGGTCAAAATCTGTGCACATGTCTGCGACGAGGGAGAGCGACCTTTTGTCGAGGACCGCACCCGATGGGTTTGACGGCGAGTTGACCACGATCATCTTTGTCCGGGGAGAGATCCTCTCGAGGACGCTGTCATCGATCTGGAACGTCTTTTCATCGGGAGGATGGTGGACGGGTTTTCCCCCCGCCATCATGACGCACGGCTCGTACGAGACCCAGGCTGGGTCGAGGATGATGACTTCCTCGCCGGGGTTCAGTACGGCCTCCATCGCGTCGTAAATCGCATCCTTTGCGCCGCAGGTCACGATGACCTCTTCCGGCGTGCAGGGAAATCCGTTCTCCCCCGAGATCTTGGACGAAATCTCCTCCAGGAGCTCCGGGATGCCGTTGCTCGGCGCATAGTGGGTCTCTCCTGCAAGGAGTGCCCTGATGCACGCGTCCTTGATATGGCGCGGGGTATCAAAATCGGGTTCACCGATGGAGAGCGAGATGACCGGGATACCCTTCTTCTCCATCTGCCGGGCGAGGTTCGAAATCTCGAGCGTGGCTGAGGCGGGAATGCCTGCAAGCTTGCGGGAGAGCTCCCTCATTTCAATCTCTGGACCATCTTGACTGCTGATTCGACCGCTCTCCTGGCATAATCGATGCGCTCGGTCGCCTCGAGCCGCGTCATTCCGGGACCTGATATCCCGAGAGTCACAGGCTTGTCGAACTCGAGCGAGAGGTCGATGATCTTTCGTGCCGCGTGCTGGACGACGATCTCGTCGTGTTGCGTTGCACCCTCGATCACGCATCCGATGGTGACCACGGCATCCACCTTCCCCTCCTTGAGCATCCTCTTGACCGCAAGGGGCATGTCATACGCCCCGGGAACGTACCGGCACTCTGTCACTTCCGCTCCCAGAAAAGCTGCGTGTTCCCGTGCCTCCACTTCCATCATGTAGGTGATATCCCGGTTGAACTCCGAGACCACAAAACCCAGGCGGATTCCCATTCTCTCCTCCTCTAACTATCTCGACTCTGCAGACTGATAACCATATCCCGTGCGGGGCAGGTCAGCGGCGGGCCGGGCCGGCATCCGGAAACCCCTGCCTCTGTCCCGTTCCTGCCTCCCTGACAAGGTCTGCCGGCCGGAGCACCATCCTGACGGCGTTGACGGCATGCTCCCGTGTCCGCATCTCGGCAAGCCACGCAAGCTCCCTGTCGTCCGATGCCTCGTCCTCGTGCACGAAGACCTCGATAATATGCGTGTTCGTCATGAGCTGGCAGGCGATCAGGCCGAGAGATGCCTCGTGGGCGCACATCCGGTCTTTCTCCTTCCCGCCGGGCATCCCGAGGGCAATGACGATATCGCATTTTCTCTCCTCGATCAACTTCTTGCAGGCAACCGGGAGGTCCTTGATGCCCGGCACGGTCACCCTTTCGATCGGGACACTGGCGTGCTTGCGGATCTCGTCGATGGCGATGTTCCCCATGTTGACGCGGGCAAACGTGGTGTCGGCGACCCCTATCTTCATCCCAGAACCTCTGCGGCAGCCATGACGCCGTCGCCCTTCGGCACGAAGCCATGCTTCCTGAGGGCATACTGGACTGCGGCGAGCGTTGCAAGGACTTCAGGTGCCCCGATGACCCCCATCGTCCCGATCCGGAATATCCTGCCCTTGAGGTGATCCTGTCCCCCTGCAATCTCGATTCCTATCTTTTTGATTGTCCCGCGGAACGCGCTGTCGTCCACGCCTGCAGGGTACGAGAACGCCGTGGCTGTATTGGAGTAGGCGTGGTCTGCGTCGACCTTCGGGAAAAGGGATACCCCCCATGCCCCCGCGGCGGCCCTGACGGCATCTGCCAGCCTGCGGTGACGGGCAATTCGTGCGGAAAGACCTTCTTCCGCGAGGATCAGGCAGGCCTCCCTGAGGGCGAGGAAGAGTGGGACTGCCGGGGTATACGGGGTCTCCATGAGTTTTCCGGTTGCACTCTTCCTGTACGCGGCAAGGTCTAGGTAAAACGGGCGCGGTTCGGTCATTCTCTCCCACGCCTTTGCACTCACCGAGATTGCGGAGAGTCCTGCAGGGGCGGCAAGGCATTTCTGCGATCCTGCCACAACCACGTCGGCACCCCATTCGTCTGCACTGACCTCGTCACCCCCGACGGACGTGATGCCGTCCATAACGAAGAGTGCATCGTACTTCCGGCAGAGGCTGCCGACCTTCCGGGCAGGGTTCTTAATCCCCGCAGACGTCTCGTTGTGCACGAGGGTGACCATCTCTGCGCCGCCCGCGAGTGCCTCTTCGAGGCGCCCAAGATCAAGGGGTGTCCCCCACGGCGAGGCAATTTCTGTCGCAGTCCCGTACCGCTGGGCAATCTTGAAGAGCCGTTCCCCGAACTTGCCGTTCACGAGGCACGCAATCTTCTTTCCCCTTCCAAAGTTACCGACTGCTGCCTCCATTGCTGCTGTTCCAGACCCGCTGACCACGAAGAGGTCGTTTGTCGTCCCGAATGCCTCCTTGAGGATCCGCACGCAGTCGGCGTATACCGTCGAGAACTCCTGCCCCCGGTGGTTGATTGCCTGCCGCACCATCGCTGCCCTGACCCGTTCCGGCATGGGTACAGGCCCTGGCAGCATCAGGAGAGGTTCTTTTTCCATAAAAACCAGCCCATAGTATTTTTACAACCGCGGCATATAAGTGTGGATGGCGAATGCCATGGTTGACGTGTCGATTCTTAGCGGATCAGCCTCGGATGCATCCATCGTCCAGAAGGTCGCGGAAGTCCTGAACGAACATTCCGTTTCATGGGAGGCACGGGTCATCTCGGCACACAGGGAACCGGACGTCCTCGATACATACATCCGCGAATGTCAATGCAAGGTTTTCATCGCAGTTGCCGGACTCTCGGCAGCGCTCCCGGGAGTCGTGGCCTCCCGGACAACACGCCCTGTCATAGGGGTTCCGGTGAGCGGGAAACTGATGGGCGGCCTCGATGCCCTTCTCTCCATTGTGCAGATGCCCAGAGGCGTCCCGGTTGCATGCGTCGGCGTGGATAACGGCGAGAATGCAGCCCTCCTCGCTATCCGCATCCTCTCTCTCCTGAAGGAATGATCCCGCAAGGTTTGGTGCCCGCGTGGTCTTTCACGATTGACAGATCCGGATATCCTTCCTCATTTCCCCTTCCGGATTCGAATTGCCCGGACTTCAGCTCAAAAAGTGCATTTTTTTACCGTGAGTAAACCGGATGCCGGAGAATGAATTGCTCCATCTTGTGGTAGGAAAGAGGAGGGGAGTTGCTCTGCGACTTACTCCCCCTTCCTCCTGAATATCTCCCGGACAAGTTTGACGGCGCAGAGATCCCCGCACATCGAGCACGTTTCAGACTCGCCATCACGCTCGTGGATCCTGCGGGCATGGTCGCCAAAAAGGGCAAGGGAGAACATGGCGTTCCAGTCAAGTTTCTGGCGCGCCTCTGCCATCTGGAGCTCCCGTGCAGCCCTGTACCCTTCCCTGTGCCTGGAAATATCCCCGATATGGGCCGCAATACGGGCAACTCTCGTCCCCTCCACGATGTCATCAACGTTCGGCAGGGCGAGGTGCTCGCTGGGGGAGACCATGCAGAGGAAGTCTGCCCCCTGCATCGCGGCAACTGCTCCCCCGATGGCAGAAACGACGTGGTCGTATCCCGGGGCAAGGTCCGTGACGATGGGCCCGAGCAGGTAGAGAGGTGCACCGTTGGAGAGCTCCTTGATCGCCTGAACATTGCAGGGGACCTGCGGGAGGGGCACGTGACCCGGTCCCTCGATCATCCTCTGGACACCTGCCTCGAGGGCCCGGCCGGCCAGCCTCCCGAGGGTCAGGTACTCGACTGTCTTTGCATGCCTCTCGGCGTCCTGGAGGCATCCGGGGCGCATACCGTCCCCGAGGCTTGCCACGACTCCGTACTCCGAGAGGATCTCGAGGAGGTAGTCAAATTCTTCGTAGAGCGGGTTTTCCTCGTCCCGCTGGACCATCATGGCCACGTGGAACGCCCCGCCCCTCGACACAACGGGCATGATGCGGGGGTCGGTGCGAAGCGCGGAAAGGACGTCCCGGTTGACCCCGCAGTGGAGAGTGAGGAAATCGACACCGTCCCGGCAGTGTTCCCTGATCACGGAGAAGAGGAGGTCGGCATCGACATCGGCCGCACTCCCCGCGCGGCGAACTGCCTCGTAGACAGGGACCGTGCCAACAGGGACATCGAGGGAGAGGAGCATCCGGCGGATTGCCCGGAGGTCCCCGCCCGTGGAAAGGTCCATTAAGGTGTCCGCACCGTTCTCGAGGGCGGCACGTGCCTTTGCCTCCTCGAGCGCAAGGTCACAGAGGGGCCCCGACGTCCCCACGTTGACGTTGACCTTGACACGGCAGCCTTCGCCGATACCGCAGGTGCGGTGGTGCCTGTTGGGGTTTGCAGGGATTACCAGCCTTCCCCTTGCAACGGACCGGGCGGCTATCCGCGGGCTGATCCCCTCCTTCCTTGCCACATCCTCCACCAGTTCGGGCAGACCGGCGAGGCATTCATGGATGAGGCTGGGCATAACAGACATTGGGTGGGAGAACCTAATTATTCTACCATGCCGGTCCGGTGGATTCCAGGCAGTGGCTTCCTCGGCAACTCCTACATCGTCGGTCATGTCCTGGTGGATGCAGGGGTTCTCCCCACTGCCCTCGAGAGATACAGGGACACGATCACAGAGATCGTCCTTACCCATTGCCATTTCGACCATGTCGCCCACCTCAACGAGATTGCCCGGATGTGCAATGCCCGTGTCAGCATCCACGGACTGGACGCTCCCGGTCTCTCGAGCGATGCAGAATCCCTGTCGCTTCATTTCGGTGCACGTGCCCCGATGCACCCGCCGGACAGGATACTCGCCGACGGGGACCGCATCGGGGATCTCCTTGTCATCCACACGCCGGGTCACACTCCGGGAAGCATCTGCCTCCTGCACGAAGCGGAGCATGCCCTCATCTCGGGAGATACCGTCTTTTCAGACGGCGGTTTCGGGAGGTACGATTTCCCGGGCGGAAGCCGATCCGCCCTCCAGAAGTCCATCGGGCGGCTCGCGGGGCTCACCATCGAGGGCCTCTACCCGGGGCATGGATCACCCGTTGAACGGGGAGGGAGCCGCCACATCCAGGCCGCACGGGAACTCCTCCGGCTGTCGTATGATTAAGGGCACTTACTGCCTCGTCCTCTCGTCCGAATCCTGCAGAGTGCACGTGGGTGCACTGGGGGAACTTGCATTTCCCGGAGGGTATTACGTATACGTCGGGTCAGCACTGGGGCCGGGGGGACTCTCCCGGGTCACCCGCCACATACGGCTCTCGAAGAGACCCGGATCCCGGCCACGCTGGCACATTGACTACCTCCTCTGCAGCCCGTCATTTTCCCTGGAGACCGTGTATTGTTTCCCGACAGGGGAACGTGCCGAATGCCGCCTGGCATCTCTCCTTTCAGGCATTCCCATCCCCCGGTTCGGCTGCAGCGACTGCAGGTGCCACTCGCACCTCTTTTTCTATTCAACCCATCCTGCTGCGCAGATTGGAAAAGCCGCTGCAATACTCTCGCTATCTGTCCATAGCAAAACTATCAAAAACCCATAAGGTGAGTGTTAGTCCATGAGCGTGCTTGGAATCTCTGGGAGCATGAGGAAAAACGGGAATACATCCCGCCTGATCAGGGCAGTTCTCGAGCGCTGCGAGAGTGCCGGCATCAAGACCGAGTTCATCTCGCTTGCCGGAAAAGAGATAAAACCCTGCCTGGGCTGCGAGAAGTGCAAGAAAAACGACTGGTGCGTCATCAAAAACGATGACTGGAGCGCCATCATGGAGAAGGTCCTCGAATGCGAGGTCCTCGTGATCGGATCACCCACGTACTACTACGATGTCTGCGGTCACCTCAAGAACTTCATCGACAGGAGTTATTCCCTGTACCACAGGAGACAACTCGCGGGAAGGAAAGCGGTTGCCGTCGCGGTCTGTGCCAACAAGGGAGGTGCCCGTACCATCGAGACGCTCGAGGGCTTCCTGAACTCGCACGAGTTTGCGTACCTGGGCTGGGTCAGGGGCAAGGGGTACCTCGAAGGGGACATCGAGAAGGACAAACGCGGCCTGAAACGTGCCCGGGAAGTGGGGGACAAGATCATCCAGCTTCTCAAGCCCTCCGATTGAAAATTATCCCTTTTCATCCCTGCCGGGATTCCTGCCTTTTTTCTCCCCAAAACCTTTAGCGGGGAATGATACCCGCCTCATGTACCGGGCAGGATCCTATAAAGCGTCGTCCGCTGGCGCAGGACGCGTCCGGCATCCTCGACGACCCGTTTCATCTCTGCCGGGTCGAGGTAATCTGTGCCACTCGCCCCGGCGCCCTTGGAGATGCTCTCTTCGAACATGGTGCCGCCGAGGTCATCGCCGCCGGCAAGGAGGCCTATCTGGGCCATCTTGAGGCCGAGCTTGACCCAGGATACCTGGATGTGGGGGATATTGTCGAAAAAGAGGCGGGAGACGGCAATCATGAGGAGGTCTTCCCTCCCCGTCGCCCCTGCCCGTGCAATGCCTTTCCGGTAGAGGGGAGTCTGGTAATGGATGAAACTGAGTGGGACGAACTCGGTAAACCCCCCTGTATCGTCCTGGATGCTGCGCAGGATGCCGAGGTGCCGGGCCCGGTCTTCCGCGGTCTCGCAGTGCCCGTACATGATGGTGGCCGTAGTCCGGATGCCCAGGGCGTGTGCTTCCCTGATGATCCTCTCCCACTCCGCGCTCGGGATCTTTCCCGGGCAGATGACCTTCCGCACGTCATCGGCAAGGATCTCGGCGGCCGTCCCGCAGAGCGACCCGAGCCCCGCGTCCTTCATCCGGGACAGCATCTCGCGCGTGGAAATACCACTCTTCTTCGCCCCGTACGCAACTTCCATCGGGTTACTTGCATGGATGTGAACACCGGGAGCCCCCTCGCGGATACTTGAAAGGATTCGGAGGTAGGACTCTGCGTCGAAGTCCGGATGCAGGCCTGAGACGGTACATATCTCGGTCACCTTCCGTGCCAGTGCTTCTGCAGCCTTTTTCCGCACGATGTCGGCAGAATGGTGGTAGGCATCGGGGTCGCCGGGTTTCCGGGAGAAACCGCAGAATCCGCAGGAATTGATACAGAGGTTCGTGACATTGATATTCTGGTTGCGCACGTATGTGACGGTGTCGCCCACCGTGCGGGCCCTCTGTTCGTCAGCGGCCTCTGCGACGCGCCAGACGTCCCTCCCCTTCACCCTGAAGAGGCCTGCCGCCTCCCCGACAGTGAGACGGTGCCCTGCGAGCACGTCGTCAAGGAGAGTGGAGAGCTCCTTTCCGGAGAGTGTCGCTGAAAGGGCCATGCTATCCGTTGACATGCGTCCTCTGACAGACTGGGAGGACTCACTATATAAAACCCGCTTCCATGACATTTTTAGCCCTGCCCCTCCTCTCTTAAAACATGCAGACAGAACGCGTTCCACTCCGGAACTCGGTCGGTGAGGGGTTCGTGATCCCCCTCGGCCCGGTGAACCTCGTCGGTGTCGTGGCAAGGAACGGTATGGTCGGGTGCGGGGCAGTCGATGTCGCTGCCCTGGACAGGTTCGGATATCCTGCTGCCCGTGTCAGACCGTCCACCGGTCCCTCCATTGCAACCATCGGAGACTTGCTGGCAGGAATTGTCAAGGAAGCGAACAGCAATGCGCAGGGTCTCGGAGTCCGCGAGGGGATGACCGGCAGGGAAGCACTCGACCTCCTCTCGTAAAGATCTCTTCTCCAGCACGCATTACTGGACCCGGACAGGAGGCGTTTCCTCACCTGTTTTTAACGTTTCCCTGTCTTTTCATCCCTTCTGTGCCGGGGGGACATTTTCGCACTGGAATCATCCGGAATGGTTGATTTTTCCCGGGCGGGTGAAGCGGCCCGGGGATCAGGAGACGCGGGACTTTTCCGGCAACCCCCCGTTCATTCATTCCGGCCTTTCAAACGATCCGAAGCCTTTTCTCCGAGAATTCCTGAAAGATTCGCTGCTATTTCGCGGAATGCGATTGTTGCAGGACATCCAAACCGCGTGACGGGCACCCCCTTACTGACTGCGTCCTGGACGGTTGGGTCGAAGGGGACCTTTCCGAGTAGGGATATCCCTTCGTCTGCACAGAACCTCTCGATCGTTTGTGCATACCCTCCGTGGAGGTCGGCCCTGTTGATGATGGCACACAGGGAGAGAGAAAAACCACGTGAGACCATAACGAGTCTTTTGAGGTCATGCATCGCCGCGATACTTGGTTCCGTGACGATGACCACGGTATCTATTCCGCTCATCGTCGAGATGACAGGGCACCCGATACCGGGGGGTCCATCGATCAGGAGAAGGTCGTGATCCCGGACTTCCTTCTGCGCCTCTTTTTTCACCTCGTGGACCAGAAGACCGGAGTTGCCCGAACCGGGACTCAACTCCGCATACACGAGAGGCCCAAGATCCGTATCCGCACAAATAATCTCACCATCCTGTTTCTTCAAAAGAACAATCGCTCTCTCGGGGCAGACGCCCGCACAGACACCGCACCCCTCGCAACGGACCGGATCGACATAAAAGGAACCATCGATCCCATTCCTGATTGCGCCGAAGCGACATGCATGTGCGCAGAGTCCGCAGGCAACACACGACTTTTTCTCTATCGTGGCTTTTTTTAGTCCGAAAAAGGGGATACGGGCCCTTTCGCGTGGTGAGAGGATGAGAGCAAGATTTGCGGCCTCCACGTCACAATCAGCAAATACCTTCTTTCCAGGCAGGAACTCTGCAAGGGCACCTGTCACAACGGTCTTGCCAGTACCACCTTTCCCGGAGAGGACTGCAACCTGTATCATAAACCCGCCTCACCCCGGTGTCGGACCTCCGCAAAGAGCCTAAGGAAAAGTTCCTTCATCTCCGGAATCTCGTCCGTAAGGACCTTCCCTCCGTTTGCAAGTTCTGCTATCCGCTTCTCAAAGGGAATCGTCCAGAGCACCGGGATGTTTTCCGAACGGCAGAACCTCCATATAATCTCGTCTTCTCCTATACTCCGGTTGATGACGACACCTGCCGGGACACCGAGAACCCCGGCCACCCCTGCAGCAAGGGAGAGGTCGTGGAGGCCAAAGGGCGTCGGTTCCGTGACAAGGATGCAGAAATCCGCTCCCTCCAGGGTCTCGACGAGCGGGCATGCCGTTCCCGGCGGTGCATCGCAGATGACGAGCGGGTGACCTGCCGCATAGCGTAGTGCCTCGCGGATGACGCGGGGTGCTGCGACCTCTCTTTCGTTCAGAACGCCGGAGACGAGGGTGAGACCAGCCCGGGGCCTGGAAAATTCTATCCTTCCCACTTCCCTCTTTCCCATCGTGATGGCCCCTTGCGGACAGACTATCTCGCAGCCCCCGCACCCGTGACACATCTCGGGGAAGAAAAGATTCTTTTGCGACAGAACGACGATGGCCCCGTACTGGCAGGTCCGCGCACATTCCCCGCAATGGTCGCACCGGACCGTATCGAATACCGGGACGTCTGCCAGCACGGGCAGCAGCTTTTTTTCCGAGGGGAAAAACAGGTGCAGGTTCGGCTCTTCGACGTCACAGTCGACGAGCACGACGTCGCGTAAACAGGCAACCACGGCTGCCAGGTTCGCTGCAACGAGGGTCTTTCCCGTACCCCCTTTCCCGCTGGCAACCACGACCCGCATCCTGCACTCCTACGCCATCTTCCCGAGGAGTCCTTTCTGGTACTTCTGAAACGCGTCTTCTACCGATCCGCCATCCCTGTACCGGAACACCTCGATTCCGGCGGCTTGGATCACCGAAAGGGCATTCCCCCCAACGTTCCCGGTTATCAGGACCTTTGCGCCGCGATCTATCAGGACCTGTGCCGCACGCGGGCCGACACCGCCGGCTGCATCGGCGAACTTGTTTGTGACAGGATCAAAGTCGCCTTTTTCCGTGTCATGAAAGAGGAAATAGGGTGATCTCCCAAACCGCTCTTCCACAGGATCCGTGGACTTCGGACCTTTGGACGTGATGCAGATAATCATGATGAGTTATTTTACTCATATGAGCATAAATAGATAGAGATGGTACATTCCCACCGGTACACCCCGGAACAGAACCACTTGAAAAGAGACCATGCTCAGGTACACCTCACCTCGTTGATTTGTGATGAGGATCACCCGCAAAACCGGTCCATCCCACGATTGCCATGAAGTATATGCACATCTTCGGCCCTGTTGCGTCCCGGCGCCTCGGTCGTTCCCTCGGCATTGACCTTGTCCCCCACAAGGTCTGTTCCTTTGATTGCGTGTACTGCGAAGTTGGCCGGACAACCCTGAAGACTATTTCCCGGCAGGAGTTCTTCCCGCCGGAAGAGGTCGAGTGTGAGCTGTTCACGTTCCTTTCCTCACGGCCGGACCTTGATTTTATTACCTTCTCGGGATCGGGCGAGCCGACGTTGTCCCTCTCTATCGGGAGGGTGATCCGCTTCATCAAGGACACCTTTCCGGGTTACAGGGTTGCAGTTCTCACGAACGGGAGCCTGCTTGGGAATGGCGATGTCCAGGATGCGCTGCGCCCGGCCGACGTGGTTCTACCCACACTCTCGACAGTCGATGAGGAGACGTTCCAGAAAATCCACAGGCCTGTGGCGGGGGTCTCTGTCCGCGCCATCATCGATGGACTGTGCCGGTTCCGGGAGACGTATCCCGGGGAGATCTGGCTCGAGGTTTTCCTTGTTCCCGGCCTCAACACGGGAGACGACGCCCTGTATGCCCTCAAGGAAGTGATCGGGAGGATACGGCCGGACAGGGTGCAACTGAACACCCTCGACCGTCCGGGACCGGAACCCCGGGTCCGTGCGGCAGGCACCGGTGATTTGCAACGGGCTGCCCGCATCCTTGGTATCGGAGAAGAGGAGGCATTTCTCCCGCTCCGGTATGGGGAGGTCCATGGTCGGCCCCCGGAAGATGCACAATCCGTCATCATCGAGGCGATCAGGAGGCGCCCGGGTACTCTCGAAGACCTCGTGGCCTTAACGGGGTTGCACCGCCAGGAAGTGATCAAGCTTCTCCGCGCCCTTTCCGTCGATCCCCGCCTGAAAACACGCCGGGAAGCAAGAGGCACCTTCTACTCCTGGTCCGGGGACTGACGATCAGACCAGCGTATAATCCGTGAGCCGCTGCCGGAGAGTGCGGCCGATATCACGGCAGATGCGTTCCATCTCTGCCGGATCGAAATAATCCGCCCCCAACGCCCCGGCACTCCCGGATACGTCATCGGAAAACATTGTTCCCGCCAGATCGTTTGCACCTGACTGGAGCGCAAGCTGGGCCAGCTTGAGCCCGACCTTCCCCCAGGGAACCTGGATGTTCTGGAAATTATCGAGAAACAGCCGGGAGACAGCGATCATGAGGAGATCCTCCCTTCCCGTCGCTCCCGCAGGAGCGAGCCCCTGCAGGTAGAGTCTCGTGTTCTGGTGGAGAAAGGAGAGGGGGACAAGCTCGGAGAAACCACCCGTTTTGTCCTGGATATCCCGCAGGATGGAAAGATGCGTGACCCGGTCTGCAGCGGTCTCACACGACCCGTACATGATTGTTGCAGTGGAAAAAATGCCCAGTGCATGCGCCTCGCGTATGATCCGCACCCACTCTGCTGTGGAAACCTTGGACGGGCAGATGACCTCCCTCACGCTGTCCACGAGAATCTCGGCTGCCGTTCCCTGGAGTGAGCCGAGTCCTGCGTTTTTCAGCATTTCCAGAACTTCCCGGGTCGTAAGCCCCGATCGTGCTGCGGCATGGCTCACTTCGTCGGGAGAGAATGCATGGATGTGGATCCCCGGGGCGGTCTCCCTGACACAGGAGAGGATCCCGGCATACCGGCTGGCATCAAAGTCCGGGTGGACGCCGGAGAGGAGGCAGATCTCGGTAACCCTGTTCTTCCGGGCCTGGCGGACCTTGTTCCGGAGGGTTTCAGGATCATCGCAGAATGCCCCCTCGTCTGTTGCCCGCCGGCCGAATGCGCAGAAACCACAGAGGTTCTTGCAGATATTCGTGAGGTGAATGTTCTGGTTGCGGACGAAGGTCACGGTTGGTCCGACCTTCTCCTCGCGCAGCTCGTCCGCTGCTCTGCAAATATCGAATATTTCGCGGCCCTTCGCCGACAGGAGGGTGAGGGCCTCTCCTTCAGTTAACCGGTCACCTGCACGGGCACCGGCAAGTATCTCCTTTATCGCCCGCACTCTTTCCCCTTACCCCCTCTTCTCACCTCTTCTTCTTCCCTTTCTTTCCAGCGCTGCGTTCCTTCTTCTTCGAGTGGTATTCCCACACAATCATGAACGCGATGAGGATGACTGCCACCGGGACGATGTTGAGGGGCAGGTATCCCAGGAGCGGTATTGTGAACAGGGCTTTGCCAACCACCCAGTCCTCCCGGACGGGCATGATGACCTGCCCGGACACGGAGGAGAGATACCCCCCCTGGTCACTGACGAGGTTGTTGTCTCCCTTGGTGATGTACCCGGCATGCGGGCTCTTTATTGCTGTCTGCACCACGTATCCGACCAGCGGGTCGGCATTCTGTGGTGTTACGACAGTCCCGTCCATGAGAACGAGGCTGTTGTTCCGGATGGTCGCCGGGACGTACCGGGCAGGTGTTGCCTGCCCACGGTAGACATTGTAGTACTTGGGGATGGTCTCGCCCTCCCCGATTTTATCCATCGCCCTGTGGATGATGGGGTGGACACCCCCCGTGATAAACGGGATGGATACGGGGGGATTGGGTGCATCGTTGGGCCGGTAGATGAGGATGTCGCCGTAGTCGCCGAACTTCTGGTACCCGGTCTCCTTCCCGGTCGTCCACGTCTGGAGTTCGCCGAACCGGTCGGCGCTGACCACGAAGACCAGGTCACCGACATTCATGTGCGGGACCATGCTCTCCGATTCTATCGTCACGACCGCGGGCCACGTGCCCGAAACGAGGAACAGTGCAAGGGCGATTCCTCCAACCACCGCGGCCACCCATGCAAGCTCGCGGGCAAGGGAGACCCAGCGGTTGCTGCTCGTGAGAAATCTCTGCAGGAGGCCCTTTTCAGTGTCATTTTTTTCTTCGTGCGACATTCCTGGACCCTGATCTATTTTTTTCCAGGCATGATAAGGAATCGCACCCGGAACGGCATATCCCGTCCGGGGTCTAACCGTTCTCTTACAGAGGGAGCGATTCGGGAGTGTTTCCCGGGTCCCATGGAGCAGGAGTGAAAACCCTATATCGGGCACTGTCCATATATGATCGATGCTCGATGCGGCAACCATCGTCCAGCGTTTCCTCGAGACGAAGCTCCAGGTACACCCGGAGGTCGTCCGGTACATCGCCGAAAAGGACGATCCCGGTCTTATCGACCGCATCATTGCAAACGTGCCCGGCGATGCCGTCGTGGTCTCGGTCAGGCACATACCCGGTCTGCACCCTGACCGTGACGGGAGCCGGTTCCTGACCGACCCCGAGTGCGAGGTGATCAGGGGCACAGCCGGTTCATCCCGGGCCATTGCGAGCGTTGCAGATTATTCTGCCTATTTCAGGGACAGGTACCAGCGCCTGGGCGAGTGCATCCGGGCAAGGGCAGCCCCCATGCCAATCGAGGCATTAAAGAAGGGATTACGCTACCGTCAGGAGGCATGCTCGATCATGGGGCTTGTCGTGGAGAACCGGACCACGGCAAATGGCCATCGCATGGTGGAGGTGGAAGATCCCACCTCCTCCATCCAGGTCCTCTTCCACAAGGACCGGCCCCAGTTCGCGGAAGCCGAGACGCTTGTCCCCGACGAGGTCATCGGCGTCCGGGGGACGCTGTCCGGTGACGGAAGACTCTTTTTTGCCGAACAGATGTTCCGGCCCGATATCCCGCTCTCCCATGCACCGTTCCGGAGCGAAAAACCCGGGCAGGCAGTCCTCATCTCCGATGTCCATGTCGGGAGCAATACGTTCCTCGAGGAGACGTGGAACCGTTTTGCCGACTGGCTCTCCGGCTCGGATGTCTCCTACCTGCTCATCGCAGGCGACCTCGTCGACGGGATTGGCGTCTACCCAAACCAGGACCATGAACTGACGATAAAGAATATCTACGAGCAGTACGAGGTTTTCGGGTCAATGCTCCGGGATCTCCCCTCCCGGATGAAGATCATCATCTCTCCCGGCAACCACGATGTGGTGAGGCAGGCCGAGCCCCAACCTGCCATACCCCCCGAATTTTCCGCGAATTTCCCCAAAAACTGCATCATGGTCGAAAACCCGGCGATGGTGAGCCTCCAGGGAGTACGGGTCCTGATGTACCACGGGAGGTCACTCGATGACTTCATCAGCCTGATCCCCGGTGCGAGCTACGACAACTCTGCCCCCGTGATGGCCGGTATGCTGCAGCGTCGCCACCTCGCACCCACCTACGGAAAGAGGACCCCGATTGCAGCCGGGAAGGAAGACCCCCTGATCATCGACCCCATCCCGGAAGTTCTCCACACCGGGCACATCCACATCATGGGGGTTTCTGACTACAGGGGTGTTCTCTGCGTGAACTCGGGAACCTGGCAGTCACAAACGGCGTTCCAGAAGCAGATGAACATCACCCCGACGCCAGGCCGTGCGGTTCTCCTCGACCTCCAGACACTGGGTTACAGTGTCCTCGACTTCAACTGATATCAGCCGCCTTTTTATGCACGGGAATCAATTGATCTCAGACGCAACAGGTATGCGTGGAGACCGGTTGGGTTCTCCGGAGGTTCTGTGCTATGGATATGTTCCTCATTGTTCCTGTCTGTGCCCTGCTCGGCCTTGTGTTTGCCGGGTACTCCTTCACCGTCATGAAGAGGGAGGGTACAGGGACTGAATTGATGCAGAAAATCGCCGGTGCCATCCGGCTTGGCTCGATGGTCTATTTGAGGAGCCAGTACAAGGCAATCGCATTCTTCGTGATCGTCCTTGCCATTGTGCTCTACATCATACCGGGCATTCACCCCCTGACTTCAGTCGCGTTCCTGGTGGGTGCCGCCCTTTCCGCAACGGCAGGGTTCATCGGGATGTCAGCGGCAACGATGGCGAACGTGCGGACAACGAATGCGGCACGCGAAGGGATGGCCCGGGCATTCCGGGTCTCCTACGCGTCCGGGACCGTGATGGGACTGACTGTCGTCGGCCTTGGCCTCATGGGTCTCTCCCTCCTCTTCCTCGCGTTGAATTCATTCACCACGCTGGGGCTATCCGAGATCATCAGCATCCTGTCCGGGTTCTCACTCGGTGCCAGTTCCATTGCTCTCTTTGCCCGTGTCGGTGGCGGTATTTTTACGAAGGCTGCGGATGTGGGTGCAGACCTTGTCGGCAAGGTGGAGGCCGGCATCCCGGAAGACGACCCGAGGAACCCGGCAGTCATCGCTGATAACGTCGGGGACAACGTCGGGGACATCGCCGGGATGGGAGCAGACCTCTACGAGTCGTACGTGGGTTCCATCGTTGCAACGATGCTCATGGGAGTCTCCGTCCTTGCAGCTGCAAAGTTCGCGGGAGTCGCCACCATGAACCTCGTGCTCCTTCCGATGCTGATCGCAGGCCTTGGTATCATCGCGTCCATCATCGGGAGTTTCTTTGTCCGGAGCTCGAAGAACGAGAGTGGTGCCATTCACAAGGCGTTCAACACGGGCACTTTCGTGAGCCTCCTCCTCACGGTGGCAGCCGTGTACTACCTCGTGACAACGCTCCTTGGTCCCCAGTACATTGGCGTCTTTGTCGCGACCGTCGCCGGCCTCGTCGCAGGTTTCCTCATCGGGCTCGTGACCGAGTTTTACACATCCTACGAGCGGTCACCGACCCAGAAGATTGCAAAGGCGAGCGAGACGGGTGCTGCAACGAACATCATCACCGGCCTTGCCGTCGGGTTCGAGAGCACCCTCTTCCCTGTCCTGATCGTTGTCGTTGCCATCCTGGTCGCCGCACAGCAGGCCGGTCTCTACGGCGTTGCCATCGCGGGTGTCGGGATGCTCGCGACGCTCGGGATCACCCTCTCGGTGGACGCGTACGGGCCGGTCGCGGACAACGCCGGTGGTATCGCCGAGATGTCCCACCAGCCCAAGGAGGTCAGGGCGATTACCGATACCCTCGACGCAGTTGGAAACACGACGGCCGCCATCGGCAAGGGCTTTGCAATCGGCGGGGCTGCACTCACAGCGCTCGGTCTCTTTGCAGCCTACTCCCAGGCTGTCAGGCTCGAGATCGTGAACATGCTCGAGCCGGTCGTCTTCGTCGGCGTGCTCATCGGTGCCATGCTCCCCTTCCTCTTCTGCTCCTTTGCCATGACTGCGGTCGGAAAGGCTGCGGGCTACATCGTCCAGGAGGTCCGGCGCCAGTTCAAGGAGATCCCGGGGCTTATGGAAGGCAGGACCGACCCTGATTATGGCGCCTGCATCACCATCTCCACGAACGCCGCTCTCAGGCAGATGATTGCTCCGGGCGTGCTTGCCATTGCCGCACCCCTTGTCGTCGGCCTCACCCTCGGTACCCATGCACTCGCCGGTCTCCTCGTCGGATCGATAGCGTCAGGGTTCATCGTGGCCGTCATGATGGCAAACACGGGTGGTGCCTGGGACAACGCCAAGAAGTACATCGAGCAGGGCCACCTGGGAGGAAAAGGGTCTTCTGCCCACAAGGCAGCGGTCACGGGTGACACGGTCGGGGATCCGTTCAAGGACACTGCGGGACCGGCCCTCAACATCCTCCTGAAACTGATGGCCATCGTCTCGGTGGTCTTCGCTCCGCTGTTCCTTGTATAGTATCCCGGAAACTTTTTCTTTTTAAAAACACTCTTGGAACGATTATTCCCGGATGGACAGGGCAGCCCTCATTTTCCTGTGAAAAGGTGTTCCAGGAACATTACGTGGATCCCCGGATCGTTGCCGAGTTCGGGGTGAAAGGAGAGGGCCATGTGCTTTCCCTTCCTCACGGCTACCACACCTGCGTCGATTTTGGCAAGCACTTCGACCCCTCTGCCGGTCTCCGTCGCAACCGGGGCCCGGATGAAGTATGCCCGGTAGGGCCGCCCGAGTCCCCTGACACTAATGTCAGCCTCGAATGACTCCCTCTGGCGCCCGAACGCGTTCCTCTGCACAGCCATGTCAATGAGGCCAAGAGGCTTCACGCGGGGGTCGTCCACCCGGTCTGCCACGAGCACCATTCCCGCACACGTGGCAAAGATGCCGCCTTCGAATCCGGCGAGGGGTTCGAATAACCCATTCTTCCCGATCAAGCGGGAAATGGTGGTGGACTCCCCGCCCGGAATGGCAAGGCCGTGGAGCCCTTCGAGATCCCCTGGCTTCCGGACAGGGATGACAGCCCAATCGGCCTCCCCCATAACCCTGAGCGCCCGTTCGAAACCAAGGATGTGCTCGCTCACGTCTCCCTGGAGAGCCAGCACCCCGAGCCTAACGCCCACGGTACTGGAGCACCTCGTCCTCGCGGAGGGTATGGACGTCGATCCCTTTCATGGGCTGGCCGAGTCCCCTGCTCACTTCTGCGATCACTTTCGGGTCGTCGTAGTGGTTCACGGCCTCGACGATGGCACGGGCCATCTTCTCCGGGTTGCCCGAGTGGAAAATCCCCGACCCCACGAAGACCCCGTCTGCCCCCATCTGCATCATCAGGGCGGCGTCTGCAGGTGTTGCAATCCCACCCGCAGAGAAGTTGACGACAGGCAGGCGGCCCATCTTCACCGTCTCGAGGAGGAGATCGGGCGGTGCCTCGAGTTCCCGTGCCCGGCTGGTGATTTCCTGCGGTGTCTTCCCCTGGAGGGCCCGGATCTCGCCCATGATGTTGCGCATGTGGCGGACTGCCTCCACCACGTTCCCGGTCCCGGCCTCCCCCTTCGTCCGGATCATCGCCGCGCCCTCGTGGATACGGCGGAGTGCCTCGCCAAGGTCACGGGCCCCGCACACGAAGGGGACAGAAAACGCCTTCTTGTCGATGTGGTACTCCTCGTCGGCAGGTGTGAGCACCTCGCTCTCGTCGATCATGTCAACGCCGAGGGACTCGAGGATCTGGGCCTCGACGAAGTGCCCGATGCGGACCTTTGCCATCACGGGGATCGAGACTGCGTCCATGATCTCGAGGATGATGGCAGGGTCGGCCATCCTCGCCACGCCGCCTGCCTTCCTGATATCCGCGGGGACGCGCTCCAGCGCCATGACCGCGACGGCACCTGCATCTTCCGCGATCCGGGCCTGCTCTGCGTTGACCACATCCATGATCACCCCTCCCTTCTGCATGGATGCAAAGCCGCGTTTCAGGAGTTCGGTGCCAAATCTCAGTTCCTCGAGTTTCATATGTTTATATGAATTGGATGAACAGGGCCAAAAATATTGGTATCAGCATGAAGAGGGCGGCACTTGCGAGAGTGCAGGCCCGGACGGCTCCAATGATATCCCGTCCCGCATCCGACAGGCTCCGCTCGCCCGGACCGATCGTGTAGGCCCCGGGCTTGTCGAACCGGGCACCGCACCCGCCCGCAATCACTGCCATGGGAAGCCCGCCATTGAAACCCGGGCGTTTCTTTGCATCCTGCCGGAGGCACCGTAATGCCGGTGTATACCGTCCCCGGGCTGCAAAGTAGAGGAGGAGGATTCCGGATGCCAGGCGGGCCGGGACATAATTCAGGACATCGTCAGCCCGGGCCGGGAACCACCCGATTCGTTCCCTCTCGTCACGGTACCCGAGCATTGCATCCATCGTGTTTGCCGCCCGGTAGACCGCGGCACCGGCAAGGCCGAACAGGGCATAGTAGAAGAGGGGTGCAACGATGCTGTCCACCAGGTTCTCGGAGAGCGATTCGTACGCGGCTGAACGGACCTGGTCCGCGGAGAGTTCCCGCGGGTCCCTGCTCACCATGTAGCTGACCTTTTCCCTTCCCTCCGGCAGGCTGGCGGAGAGGGCCCGTTCCACCGCATCCACGTGTTCCTCGAGTGAACGCCAGGCAAGGCATACTTTCAGGAGGACGGGTGCGGCGACCAGGAGGGCATACCATGGCAGGAAGGCCTCGGCGAGGTAGAAGGGAAACGAGAAGAGGGCCACCGTTGCAACCCACATGACCACGCCGGCAGCCCGTTGCAGTGACGGCCGGATTTTCCGCGGATCGCCCCAGAACGCGATGAACTGCCCCACGAGTGCGACAGGGTGGAAACGGGAACGGGGGTCTCCTGTCACCCTGTCGACGAGGAGGGAGAGGGGAATGACTGCAATGCGTGCGATGAGCATGGTTGGGGACAGGCAGGGTTACTACCGGGGTGGAGGCAGGTGCGCCGGGCATGGTGCGTCATCCCCACGCGGAATCTGCCCTTTTTATTCTTTCCAGGCTTTCCTGCTCAGGTTTTTGACTTTTTTTCCCGGGGGAGCAGGTCGGGGATACCCTCCTCAATCGGGTAATCCACCCCGCAGGCCGGGCACTGGAGTACCCCCTCTATGATCTCCTTTTCGTCCTCGAGTGTCACCCGGAGTGTGAGGTCCCCCTTGCAGACGGGACAGCAGAGGATGGGCAGGAGGGAGCGCTTCATATCTCGCCCCTGATGTCGATAATCTGCGAGACGTCCGGCCCCGTCGAGATGAGGGTAATGGGGCATCCAATATCCTCTTCTGCCTGGGCGAGGAAATCACGGGCTTTTTTCGTCAGCCGATCGTACTCTGTTATTCCAAAACACTCCCTGTCAACCCGGTCGATCCCCGTGATCGCGGCCTGGGTGCAACCGTTCACCATGGCAGAATACCGCGCCATCCTTCCGTCCCACTGGCCTATTCTCCTCTGCCTGTGCGTGACGGTACCAAATTCCCGGATGCCCATGCGGTCGGAGACCTCCCTTTCCATTTCAGTCGAGAACGGCCCCTCGCCGACCCTTGTCGGATAGGCCTTGAAGACGACCACGACATCATCGATGCGTGTCGGTCCCACCCCGTTATCGGCCGCTATCTGGGACGCTGACGTATCCTTGCTCGTCACATACGGGTAGGTCCCATAATAGAGCGATATCCCGAATCCCTGTGTCCCTTCAAGGAGAATGTGTTCGCCCCGGTCAAGAGCTGAATTGATCTCGAGGGGCACATCTGCAATGTAGTCACCGAGCTCGGGGATGTCCCTTGCCAGCCTCGCCACGCGGAGGACGCGGTCTGCGTTTGCAGGGCCGCACCCGCTCCCCGTGCTCCCGATTGTCTTTGCGAGGTGGGAACTTGACCTGTCCCTCTCGATGTGACCTTCATCGATGATGGCACACCGGTAGTCGACGAATATCCTTCCCCCGACCCCGAGCATCTCGACTTCGCGGGCAAAGACCCTCGGGTCCACCAGGACACCGGTTCCAATCATAAGGCGGGCATGGGGATATACGAACCCCGATGGGACCATGCGCACACCGTACTCCTTCTCTCCCATCTTTACCGTGTGGCCGGCATTCGGACCGACCCCTCCCCGGGAGATGATGGAGGGGTGGTCCTGGTAGGCAAGGTGTGCAACGATCTTGCCCTTCCCTTCATCACCAAAAAAACCGCCCACGACTATGGTGCAACTCATGGTACAACCATATACTATACATCCGGATACCGGATAAAAGACTATCGTGGGAGACGTGCCCGTGCCCTCATGCGGGTGAAGTGCAGGATGGTTTTCCGGACTGTCGGACGGATGTGCAGGGATACCCGCAAGGGATCCCTGTCCGACACTGTTCCCACACCTTCGCAAGGCGGGGTACCAGGACCTGCAAAAAACTGGTGGGAAAGGGACGCCTGCCCGGCTAGGGATTGTGACCGGACCGGACAAGCGGGATTGCCTTCTTTTTGCAACCCGTGACAAACTCTTCCATTCGCTGCAGAGCCCGCGCGAGATCCTCCCGCGAGACCGCGTAGGCACACCGGACGTGCCCTTCCCCACCGCTCCCAAAGACGTTGCCCGGAACGACGGCCACGTGTTTCTCGAGGAGAAGTCCCTCGGCAAATTCCTGGTCTGAAAGTCCTGTTTCTGTAACGGAGGGGAACGCGTAGAAGGCACCCTCGGGACGGTGACAGGAAAGCCCAATCCGGTTCAGCCCCTCGACGAAGAGGTTGCGGCGCACGCGGTATTCCCTGACCATCCTGTCCTTTTCCTCCTCGCCCCTCCGTATCCCCTCGAGGGCCGCGACCTGGCCCATGACCGGGGCACAGAGCATCACATACTGGTGAATCTTGAGGGCTGCATCGCAGATCTCCTGCGGTGCACAGAGGTACCCGATCCGCCACCCCGTCATTGCATAAGCCTTCGAAAAACCGTTCAGGGTTATCGTGCGCGGGGCAAGGTCACCCACGGTTGCGGCCGCGACGTGGTTCCCGCTGTAGGTCAGTTCCGAGTATACCTCGTCGCTCACCAGCACCAGGTCATGGTCACAGACGATATCGGCGACTGCCTTGAGGTCTGCCCTCTCCATGACTGCCCCCGTCGGGTTGTTCGGGAAGTTCATGATGAGTGCCTTGCTCTTTTTCGAGATTTTCTCCATCAGCCTGTCGGGATTGAGCCTGAACCTGTCCTTCTCGACACAGGGGACGGGGACCGGTCTTCCTCCCGCCAGTGTTACGCAGGGAGAGTAAGAGACATAGCAGGGCTCTGCAACGAGGACCTCGTCCCCCGGATCGACAATTGCCCGTATCGCAATGTCAAGGCCCTCGGAAACACCGGTGGTGATGATCATCTCGGTTTCAGGATCGCAGGAGAGCCCGTAATGGTCGCGGAGCCAGCGGGACAGTGCCTCCCGGAGAGGTTTGATCCCCCTGTTCGGCGTGTAGGATGTTCCTCCCTGCTCGATGGAGTAAATACTTGCCTCGCAGATGTTCCAGGGCGTTGAAAAGTCCGGTTCCCCCACGCCGAGCGAGATGACCCCGTCCATGGTGAGGGCGAGGTCAAAGAACCTGCGGATGCCGGAAGGGGGAATCTCCCTTGCCTTCCGGGAGACAAAGTCCCTCATCGTAACCTCACAGCGAGTACGGGATACGTTCGCCCTCTTCCTTTTCGCAGAAGGTGCGACCGTTCTCCTTGTAGATCTTCATGATGATGTGGGTTGCAGTCTCCCGTATCCTGTCCATCGGGGCGATGTACTCGGACACGAACCGTGCAACCTCCTGCATGTTCCTGCCCGTGACGGTGAGCTGGAGGTCGTACGCCCCCGTGATGAGCCGGAGGGACCTGACCTGGCGGAACCTGGCTATCCTCCCGGCGATCCGGTCGTATCCATAGTCCCGCTCGGGGTTCACCTTCAGCTCGATGATTGCAGACACCTCGCCGTTTCCTGCCTTCTCCCAGTCGATAACTGCAGTATAGCTTCGGATCACGCCTGAGGCTTCCAGTGCCGCCACCCGTGCTGAAACCTCTTCCGGCGTCATCTCTGTCATGACTGCCAGGTCCTGCGTGGTCAGGCGGCTGTTCTCCTCGAGGAGCTGGAGCAGGAGAAGGTCTCTTTCGTCCATGACTGTTTCACCTGAAAAGGGATCTGCACCACTGGACGTCCCTCTCGGCAATACCCTGGGCACTTAAGCGGGCATCCGAGGTGATCACATCCCATATCTTACGTGTATTCGTATCAAACCACATCTCTTTTGTCCTGCCGTAGCGACCCCGGCTCACCACGCGGGTGTTGATGACCCCGAGCATGTTCAGCTCGGAAATGAGGTCCGTGATCCTCCGGTGCGTGAGGATATCGAGGTCAAGAGAGGGTGCAATCTCCTTGTAGATCCTGCTCACCTCCCCGCTCGTGAAGATGGTCTGGCCCATCTGGTCGAGGAGGAGCATGGCGTAGAGGACGACCTTGCTCTGGGTGGGCAGTGTCGCGATACACTCGATCATCGAGTCCGTCTCGATCTTTGCCTGGGCCATCTTCACGTGAGCCTCCGTGACGCGGCTGGCCTCTTCCCTGTCGGCAATCTCTCCCGATACGCGGAGAAGGTCGAGGGCCCGGCGCGCATCCCCGTGTTCCTGGGCCGCGAGCGCCGCACACAGCGGTATTACACTCTCGTCGAGGACTCCCTCGATGAAGGCTATCTCTGCGCGCTGCTTCAGGATATCACAGAGCTGGGGGGCATTGTAGGGCGGGAAGACGAGTTCCTCTTCGGAGAGGGAGGATAAAACCCTTGGGTCGAGGAAGTCCTTGAAGGAGAGGTCATTCGAGATCCCGATCATGCTCACTTTGGATTTTTTCAGGTCGGAGTTGATACGGGAGAGATTGTAGAGGGTTTCGTCACCGCTCTTCTTGACGAGTTTGTCTATCTCGTCGAGAACGATGATGAGGACTCCTCCCATACCCTCGAGCTGGTTCTTGAGTTCGGCATAGACCTGGTCAGTCGGCCACCCCGTCATGGGGATGTGGGTCCGGGCCTTGTCGCTTGCCGTTTCGTCCTCGCCAAGGAGCGTCTTTGAAATCTGCGCGAGAACACGGTACTGGGTGTCGATCACCTCGCAGTTGAGGTGCACGACCCTGCAAATCATTCCCATGTGGCTCCCTGCGGTCTCGAGTTCCGACCCCACGTAACGGACGACCGCTGTCTTCCCCGTCCCCGTTTTGCCGTAGATGAGGATATTCGAGGGGGTCTCGTTCCGGAGGGAGGGTGCAAGGATTGCTGCGACCTGGTCTATCTGAGGCCGCCTGTGGGGAAGGATATGTGGCCTGTAGGAATGGCGCAGGACTTCCCTGTTCTTGAATATCCTGTTTGTCTCCAGATATTTTTTGAAAAGCCCGACTGCTGCACTCTGGTCGTCTGACATCCCTGACCCCCTGGGAGATAATCATATCCCTGCCAATACTCAAAAAGTCAGCTGTTTGAACCTGATATAAACCCCTTCATTTCCACTGGAGAGGGTTGAATAAGAGGGTCTTGTGAGAAAAAATCGATTTTTATAAAATTTCAGTCTGACGTGAAAAACGTTTGTTTCCACAGGAGTCCCGGATATTTCTTTCAAGGGGGGGACCCTGTTATTTCCACTGGAAAATGGATGTGAACTTCATAATATGAAGTTGATTTTACAGGAGAACAAGTCATCTAGTGTTCTACTTTTCTTTTATAAAATCTTAATGAAATGATTCGGAACTCAATAGGGATATACATGAAACACCCCGTGACTCTATAGTGATGTGATAAAAAAAGTCAAGCAAAAAGTGATCGCATCACCATTCTCCAGTGGTAACAAAGGGGTTCCCCAGAGTTGAAAAATGGATAGGTATCACAAAATCCAAAAAACTCTATAAATATTGTAGGAAATCTCAATTGAATAGAGATACCATGTAAAAATATAGAATCTTTGATTTCGACCTTTTCACTATCCGGCCTTTTGATGGACTGGCACCTGAATAATCTCCATGAAGTGCTTAATAAACGAAAATAATGAACCAACGCACACTGTTGGCATTCTGTCTTCTCTTTTCGAAGAGAAACCTCTATTTGCGCCTTGGAGTGACCTGATGAGATCCTGGTAAACTATTTTCTTTGTGGTAACATTGTTACAGAAAAATGCGGTGCTCCGGGACATTCTCCCTTATATGTGCTGATTTGGAGAGGGTGCAGGTCCTCCAGGGAGGACCGCTTCATCTGACTCCCTGTATGTATAGGGTTTTAAGGGAGCACCTCCGACAGGTGACTCCCCCCATTGGTACCCTTATCTATAAAGCTTGGAAGGGAGGCTTGTCCCGGAGAAAAAACCCCCGCAGTCTCGCCTGAACAGGTTCCATGTTGGACATCTACGGTATCCTGTCAGAAAAAACATCACAGGCACCTTCCAATCTCCAGTGGAAATAAGAGGGTCTGTTCCTGTCCTCAATCGTGATCGAAAAATCGTTCAGCACAGAGGAAAATTGTTAATCTTTCGAAGAAACGAATCAGGTAACGATGAAAAAAGAACACGAAAAACCCGTGGACATCAGGGCGGCAGTGATCACCGTGTCCACCTCGCGGACCAGGGATACAGACAGGAGTGGAAAGGCTATCCTATCCCTCCTGGAAGGGGAAAATATACCCGTTCTCCATTATTCTCTCGTCAAAGATGATATCGTGATGATCAGGAGAGAGCTCCATGCGGTGCTCGATGACTGCAATTGCATCATCATCAACGGGGGAACGGGGATCTCGCCCGATGACTGTACCATTGAAGCGGTGGTTCCCGTTCTGGACAAGATAATCGATGGATTTGGAGAGATATTCAGGCAGAAAAGTTATGCAGATATCGGCACGGCAGCAATTTTATCGAGAGCCCTCGCCGGGACATGTGGGGAGAGAATTATCTTCTGCCTTCCGGGGTCGACGCCGGCAGTGACACTTGCCATGAAAGAGATCATTCTTCCGGAATTACGCCACCTCGTGTCGCATGCAAAAAGGAGAGACCATTGATCTCACGAGGGTCCGGCATCGCCAGTTCCGAATCATGCCCCTATGATTTCCGGAATCTTTTTTCCGGTCACGTTTTTCCCTCTCCATGGATACCCCATGAACCTTGTAAAAAAATCGCTCCATGGACGATTCCTGGCCCCATCGTGTTGTCTTGTGGTCCTGAATCAGGCAGGATTAGTGCGGGAAAACAGGCCAGATAATGAAAAAGAAGGATAGGTTTACCCACTCCTCCGGCCGGCATAACTCTTTTACCGGTATACTTCGAGGAGTGCCACCCTCTCCAACACAAGGTCCGGCAAACGCCCGATCCCGCAGACTTCGAGCTCACGTGCAGTAATGGAGAAGAGCGAACAGAGAAGGTCTGCTTTCTCCGGGGTAATGGTCTCCCAGTCCTCGTCATCGGCAGGAGAAAAAAGGGGTGCAAGTTCCCTCCATGCCGCATCGTTCTCCGGGCAGAGGCAGAGGTATGCCTGGTTCTCATCCGCGTGAATACCAAACCGCGTTCCCTCCACGATCTGTCGTGATCCTGCGGCATAGAGGAGGGCCTCCATTTCCACTCTCGCCGAGATCATCGTGCCGTTTTCCCGTGCCCTGAAGGCATGGCGGAGGGCAGACATGACATGGGCTATTCCGGCCATCCTGCCTGCATCGAAGATGATGATATGTGTCCCTGCCCTCGCTGCGATACCGTTGATCTTTTGGAGGAACCCATCCAGGTCATCGATTGTGACCTTTACCTTCCGAATGGAGAACGTCTCCATTCAGATTACCCCGTGGAAGGCGTCGAGTCGCGACTGGCCGTAAAGACCATTCTCTTCCCCTTCGTCCCCTGTGCGATTGTCTCCGTTCCCGTTACCTTCCTGTTCCAGCTGCTGCAGGACAGACTGGGCAATCCCGCGGCCGAGGATGGATGCAAGCACCCTCGGATCGGCAGCACGAATGGCGTCGGGAGACGTTATCCCGTTGGAATAGAGGCTCCTTGCCCGTACCCGGCCGATATTGCGGAGCCTGACGAGTGGCAGCAGTTCCCGCCTGACACCATGTTTCATGCAGGTCTCGAACTCGCGGATTGCCCGGGTGAAGCGGGGCGCACTTAAAGACGAAAGGCGGCTCGCGGCATGGAGGAGCCAGTTGCAGCTCTCGACGAGGGCATGGACATCTCCCGGCCCGATGGAGTACCTCTCGCAAATGGTCTCGATGGGGACTTCGCCCGCCCAGTCCCGGAGGACGAGGGCGGTCTTGAGGGCACGGAAGAAAGGCTCCTCCTCCCCAAAGCCCAGTGTCAGCCAGAGTTCATCCTCGTTCTCGAGCAGGTACCTCTCCAGCACGGGGAGGTCCCTGTTGCTGACATACAGGCAGAACATGTCCGGTGTGCTGCAGATGAGGTGGAGGAGGCCCATATCCGAGTAGTTTTCTGCCGAAGCAATCCCCGAGACGATAGTCTCTGCACCTCGCGGGTCTATGTAGAGGAGGGAGACCAGGTTTCCGTACTCTGTTGCAGCCAGCTGACCGGCAAGGTTCGTGATCATTTCCGCCTTCCCGAGGAAATCAAGTGACTTTTTCGTGACAGCCTCCAGAATGCTGCTCTTCTTGTGCTGGTAATGGTAAAATGTCCGCCCCAGAAACCGGATTAAGTCATCGTGGGTCCGGGCAAATCCGGATGCAATCAGTGACAGGATATGTGTTATCAGCGCGGACTCGTCAGCGCACCGGGAGTGCACATCCTCGGGAGAGGCATTAATGTAGAATTCTTCAAGTTCCCGTGCCTCCTCTGTGTCCCTTGCGATGAGCACCGCCTCCCCGTAAGGATCAAGACCCGGTCTCCCTGCCCGGCCTGCCATCTGGTGGTACTCGCGGGCCGGGATGGGGACCATTCCCTGCCCGGCCTCGAACCGGCGGAAATCCCGGACAATGACCCGCCGGGCAGGGAGATTCAACCCGGCAGCCAGAGTCGGGGTGGAAGCGATGCACCGGATCAGGCCCTTCCTGAACCCCTCTTCCACGATTGCCCGGGACTCCCGGGAAAGCCCGGCATGGTGAAACGCCGCACCCAGGGCGACGCAGGAGGCAAGGGACTCCTCGTTGCCGGTCAGGGCGGCCTTCTTCAAGCGGGCAGCGTACTCTTCGAGAGCCGGGTCCGTGCATTTGAGTGCTGCTGCCGCCCTCCTCGCATATGCCTCGGCATTCCTGCGCGACGCGACGAAGACAAGGCACTGCCCGCCCTCCGCAACCGTGTCGAGAAGGAGGTTGACATCCTCGTTCTTCGAAACGGGGGGCACTTTCCGGGTTTCCCGGCCAAAAGAGATCGCACCATTGCAATAGACCCCCTGGCGGAGGTCGACCGGGCGCCACGACCCTGTCACCACCTCGGCATCGAGCCATCCTGCAAGTATACCCGGGTTTCCTATCGTCGCGGAAAGGGCGATAACCTGGATGTTCCCGTTTCTTGCCCGCATCTTCGTAATAACCATCTCGAGCGTCGGCCCCCTGTGGGGTTCGTCGATGAGGTGCACCTCGTCCACGACAAGGAGCGTGATTGACGGTATCCAGTGTGCACGGTTGCGTATCAGCGAGTCAACCTTCTCGCTCGTGGCCACGATGATGTCATTCCGCCCGAGGTTTTCGTCACGTCTGTCGAAGTCACCGGTTGAAATACCTACCCTGACCTGTTTCCGGGCAAAGTCCTCGTACTTCTCGCTTGCCAGGGCCTTGAGGGGGACGATGTAGAGGCACTTCCCACCCCGGGAGATATGGTGGTGCATGGCCATCTCGGCGACCAGCGTCTTTCCGCTTGCAGTGGGGACTGCGAGGAGAATGTTCTTTCCCTCGAAGAGTCCTTTATTGACGCACTCTGCCTGGGGAGGATAGAGGTCATTGATGCCAAGGTTGGCATAGATGTCCTGAAGGTATCCCGGAAGAGGGAGATCTCTTACCTTCATTTATAACCCCTTTATTTCCACTCCACAGAGCTCATTATAATCCGATCTCAATAAAAACCAGGCCATCGTCCGGTATTCACCTGCACTGGAAATAGTGCCTTACAGGCCTTTGTACGTCATGCGGGTAGCATCCATAGTCCATGCACGGTTCAGTAGTAATAATCGACCATGTTCTGCCGCGATTCCTGTCTCTTCTTCTCGAGGAAGGAGAAGACTGCCTCGTGGGGGGCGCCCTCGATCAGCATGTCAATGGCGGTCCGGGCAATTTTGAGCTGTTCAGGCAGGCCGATGAGAGCGATTGTCTTTCCCTGAACCGAGATCTGGGTGTTTGTCATGTGTTCGATCTGCTCCCGTGCCCTGCCGTCCCGGCCGATGATCCGTCCCCTGAGCCGGTCCAGCTGTCGCGGAGTGTCAGCAATCCCCGAAAGGTCAATCACCTCGAGGAGGAGGTCCTCATCATCGAGAAGGGAAAAGGCCCGTTCGGGTGAAAAACCCCGGTTTATGGCATTGATGACTTCGACTGCCCGGAGGAAAGGTACTGCGGATTCTCCTTCGATCCTGACCAACCCTTCCTGGCTGTCGATACTTATCCTGGTTTCTGTCTTCTCTTCCAGGTCCTTCTTTACCTGGCCGCCCTTCCCAATCAGGACACCCAGTCGGTTCTGGGCTACTTTCAGTTCCTGCATCATGTCTTTTCATTCCCCCCTTCACCAGGGGCTTTCCCATGGAGCGGAATTCCGGTCACTTCCGAAAAGAATTCCCTTTCATCACGGAGAGGGCACTTTGACCGGAAAAACCTGTTGATGTTGGCGATGTCCCGGACAAGGAAGTGGAGTGCCCGGGGGTGATCCTGCATGACCGCCTGCCCCATGTCGATGATATAGAGGCGGTCACCTGCGAGGATGTTGTATTCCGAAAGATCGGCATGGACAAGGCCGGCCTTCTGGTAGAGTACCCTGATATCGTCGAGGATCTCGCTGTATGCAGGGACCGGGTCCTCCATTTCAGCGACGCGGAGCTGGGGATACGGGCGTTCATCCTCCCCGAGGAACTCCATGATGAGAATGTTTCGGTCCCAGACAAGAGGCCTTGGGACAGGAAGACCCGCCTCGTGGGCACGCAGGAGATTGGAATATTCCTTCCGCGTCCATGCAAAGACGATGTCCTTGCGGGTCCTCCGGATTCCTGCAAACCGCCGGTCACCGATGATATACTCGCTCATGGCATTGAAGTTGGCCGTCCGGATCCGGTAGATCTTGATGGCGAGGTCCATCTCGTTCCGTTCACCGAAAAAAACGTTCGCTTCCTTCCCCGTCGAGATCGATCCCCCGATAGCGGTAATCCAGCCCTTGTGGACGAGGCGGTACAGGGAAAGGAGAGTGATCTCGTCAAAGACGTCTTCCCGCACCTTGAGCTGGTCCATGTCCCGGACGCGGACCCCGAGTTCCGCAATCTTCCGGTCGAACCTGTTCTCGATGCGGTCGATGCTCACGTGATACTCACCCGTTCATGAAACGTGGTCCCTGACTCCTGCGAGGATATCCGCGAGGTACCGGGCAGTCGTCTTCTTGAGGTCGAGGGGGTGTATTTCCCCCTTCCTGTACGCATCCTCGAGCTCGGCGTAGCTGGCAAACTCACGGTCGCCGCCGAACTTTTCGGGCCGGCGCACCTCGACCCGGAGTACGCGTGGGAAGATATGGTACTGGAGGATCTGGAGTATGGGGTTGTCCTCGCACTCCGGGGGACAGAACGCTTTCTGGCACTTCTTCTCGATATTTTCGACGCTGTCTGCAACGGATATGTAATTGTGGCTTGAGGAAGACATCTTCTTGCCGTCGAGGCCGTTGAGTATCGGCGTATGGATGCAGACGGGTGCCGGGTAACCGACGGAGGGGAGGTGTTCCCTCGCGAGCATGTGGATCTTCCTCTGGTCTATGCCCCCGACCGCAGCCTCGACACCGAGCCGTGCAATGTCCACCATCTGCATGATCGGGTAGATCATCTGGGAGACGGTGGGATTGTCCATCTGCCTCCCCACTTCGTCCATGCTCCGGGTGGCCCTGTTCAGCGTAATCTGCTGCGAAAGCCGGAGCACCATCAGTTCGTAGTCCCTGTCAAGCTGCAGGTCAGACCCGAGGACGTACCTGACACCGGAAAGACCGAGCCCCTCGAAACACCGCCTGTTGTAATCGGCCAGTTCCCGGACTTCTTCCATCGTTCCTTTCCTGTTCAGGAATGCATGGAGGTCAGCGAGCAGGACGACGACCTCGAACCCGGCCGCCTGGAGGTCGATAAGCTTGTTGACTGTCACGAGGTGACCGAGATGGATCTCGCCGCTCGGTTCATACCCGGCATATACCCTCTTTTTATCCTTTTTGAGGAGTTCGCGGAGCTCGTCGGTCGTGACGACTTCAACCGTGTTCCTCGTCGCAAGAGCATACGCATCCATTCGTACAAAATGGGGAATGCAGGGTGTTAATGCTTGTGTGGGTGCCTGCCCCCGTGCAAAAAACCTGTTGAATGCACATTGGGGCAATCCGGAGGGACCAGCCGGTAACCGGGGTGGTCATGCACTCTGTCTCTCTCTGCAGGTTATGAAAATGCGCTGCCGGCCTCAACCATGACAGCGGAAAAAAGGGTGGTTACCTGATTGCAACAAATTTCAATGCCTGGTTTGTCATGGCGATGGATTTTGCAGGGTCCTTCTCGATTCCTGTCATTGCCCGGATGCAGTCGATGTTCTCGACGACAACGTCTGCCTCCTGGTGGATCGCCTGGAAAAGGTAGAGTTCTTTGCCCGTGCAGGAGATCGAGTCCTCGAAGATACCGTTTTCCCAGAGGTCCGAGCGGGGCCTTCCCATGTCCATTGCATATTCCTTCAGCTCGGCCGTGCTCGTGATCCCGGTGGCCTTCCGGACAAGCCCCATGCGGGGCTTCTTCTCGATGATCCTGATGACTTCCTCACGCGTGGCCGCCTTTTTCAGGTCCATCTGGACAACATGCATGTGCATCATCGTCACCGGGACAATCATCGCGAGCGTCACGATGTTGATGTGGGGCAGGACACTCCGGACGTCCGGCCCGTGGTGACTCGGGATGTGGACGGGGTTTAACACGATGGCATCGATCGGCCCCCGCTTGATATCGGCAGGGTCCCCGCCCCGCCGGACCATCACCGCCCGGACCTTTTCAACGCCAAAATTTTTATCCATTGCGTTAATGATGCGGCACAGTCCCGTGGTGTTGCAGGAGACAACCCGTGCAAACTGTCTCCCGATGGCCTCGGTATAATTGCAGTCGGAATTGAAGGAGAATCCGGCAACCTCGTGCTCCTCTCCACCCTGCCAGATGGCCTTCACACCGGCTCTCTCGTAGAGTGGCTTGTTTTTCTCCCCGATTCCGCCCGGCGTTGCATCCACCACGATATCTGCAGCTTTCAGCATGTCCTCGACGCTCCCTGCGACAGGCAGACCGGCCTTCTCGAAGGTATCCTTCCTGGAGAGATCGGCGATATAGAGCGGGTAACCCCTGGACTTTGCCACGAACGCCTCGTGGCTTGGTCTCGTCTTGGATACCCCCACCACTTTCATGTCGGGCTGGGCAGCCACTGCATCGGCAACGCGCTTTCCAATCGTCCCGTACCCGTTGATGGCAACTTTGATCATATGGTGAGGGAGTGGGAATGAGGGGCATTAAAGGTTGCCAAATGTGAGGAAAAGGTGAAGGAAAATACCACCATTCTTTTCTCCTGTCCCATCCATTGGATTACCCGGAATGGCCCTCCTCATCCGCCCGATTGCCCCGTATGACTTCTCCCTCAGTTGCAGGGTCTTTTCCGGGGGAGACCCGGCATTCAGGACTTTTCACAGAGGTATCTTCTCGCAGGCCATCCGGGTCAGGGGCGCACCGGTTGTCATCCGCATCCGGGATGTTGGGGAGGACAGCGATTCGGTCCTTGCCGTCGATGTCTTTCCCGGGAAAGAAGAGTATGAGTATTGCGCAGAAGACGTGGGGAGATGCATATCCCACCTGCTGGGCCTTGACGATGACTTGAACAGCTATTACCGGGCAACGGAGGCAGACCCCGTTCTTGCCCGTGTCAACTCGGCACTGTTCGGCTTAAAAATGCCCTCGTCAGAGACACTCTTTGAGGCATTCGTGACCTCGATCATCGAGCAGCAGATTGCGACACCGGTTGCACGCAAGATCGAGGCCCGACTGGTGAAGCGGTTCGGAGAGGAAGTGAGGGCTGGCAAAAGGACGTACTACGCGTATCCCCGCCCTGAAGATCTCGCCGATGCCGATCCGGCTGAAATCCGGAGTTGCGGGCTTTCTGCCCGGAAGGGCGGATATATTACATCTCTTGCGTGCATGGTGAGGGACGGGGCACTTGATCTCGAATCGCTCAGAGGCACAGGCGATTCAGACACCCTGATCCGGGATCTGTGCCGGCTGAAGGGGATCGGACGGTGGACAGCGGAGTTCGTGCTGCTCCGGGGGCTCCATCGTCTGGACTCGTTCCCTGCAGATGATCTGGGGATAAGGCGTGCGATTGGCCATCTTTACTGTCCGGGGGAGGAAGTCAGCCCGGCACGGGCAAGGGAGATCTCCCGGCAGTGGGGGGAATGGAAGGGGCTTGCAGCATACTACCTCCTCGTCGCAGACCAGCACGAAATGAAGAGTGCATCGCAAAGCCGAAGGGATCATACGTCATGAACGTTCTCCTCTCCGTTTTGAAGAGGGAGAGCCGCCGGGGTAGCGAGGGCGGGAAGAAGGGCGAAGGAAAAAATCATACGTCACTGCCTTTCCCGTGGTCGCAGAGAAAGGAGGAGTGCAGGCACTGGCTGCACAGAAAACTCACGGGAAGAGCATATCGGGGTTTTTCCACGGGACATACCAGACACTCATCTCCATGAGGCAGCAGGAGTAGGGTAAGACGATTGATGACTTGCACAACTCCAAAGGCTGGCAGGAGGCAGGGAATATTTCCATTTTTGTCTTCGGAAGAGCAATGACTGATCCGGGGGTCATGGGATAAAATTGAAGACGAGGCATTGATAAAAAGTACAGGAAGGACGAAAAAAGGATGACCGATGAGAGAAGGGAGCGGGCAATGCAGCGGGTTGGAGAACTCAAGGGATTCTATTCCCACCTGTCAGGTTTCCTGCTCATCAACCTGCTCTTGGTAATCATAAACTACGTCACCTCGCCCGGTTACTGGTGGTTTTACTGGATAACACTGGCATGGGGAATTGCACTTCTTTTCCATGCCGCACACATCTTTGGAAGGGGAAAAATACTGACAAGGGAATGGGAAGAAAAAAAGATACAGCAGTACATGGACGAAGAAGGGAAAGAGTAATACCTACTCCCTGTCTCCCCTGACTGGCGGCTGGTTGATCATCCTCCAGTAGAGTCCAAGTTCCCGGATGACATTTGCAAAATCATCAAATTTCACCGGCTTTACGATGTAGCTGTTCACCCCGAGGCCATAGGTCTCCACGATATCCCGCTCTTCCCGGGAGGATGTCAGCACCACAACGGGAATGGTCCGGGTTTTCGGGTCACCTTTCAGGCGTTTGAGGACCTCGATACCGTCGACCTTGGGGAGTTTGAGGTCAAGGAGGATGACGTTTGGCTGGGTATTGATGTCTCTCTCCCTGTAGGGACCAGTTCCAAACACATAATCGAGGGCCTCTTCACCGTTCCACGCAACATGGACCCTTTCAGAAAGGTTACACCACTGGAAAACATGGAGGATGAGCTCGACATCATTGGGATTGTCCTCGACAAGGAGAATCTCGGCACTCTTCCCAGGGGGCTCCATTGATAAGCATGAACCACAGGTAACGAAATATTTTTTGTGTCACAAGGCCCCTGCCCGAAGGGCCCGGTCGCATGGAAAGGACCGTCTTTGAAAGGTGTTGTACTACCGGTCGGGACACCCCTTCGTGAGGGGGAGCCATCTGAATGGCATATCTTTATGGCAGGGTGGACGAGATCAACCATCAGTCATGATTCTGGACCAGGAAAAAATCATAAGGATTAGGACTTACGCACTTGGCCTCGACCGAAAAAGCTAAGAGCTGAGAAAACCCATTCTGGAATGGATAACCCGGAATGGAGATTGAAGGTACGTGAACCCTCNG